>Ga0299907_10001427_pt1 | contig 13650 bp, 11 predicted proteins | sample RVTome_16_FD_198680 | JGI IMG/M metagenome (GOLD analysis project Ga0299907, IMG submission 198680) | Soil microbial communities from uranium-contaminated site in the Upper Colorado River Basin, Wyoming, United States - RVT152D67 (version 2) ... | reverse complement strand
CGACCGTCTCCGGCGTTCCGACCAGCGCGTTGGAGTTGCCGGCCGCACCCGTCGCACGTGCGGTGGCCGTGTACAGAGCGCGATCGAACCGCTCGCCACGCGCGGCGATGTCGAGCAGGCGTTTCGAGCCCGTGTTCTCCGGCCCACCGCCGGTCTTCCGTATCCACGGGTTCTTCGGCCCCCGGCGCGACTCGATGCGGTGGACGATGCCGTGCGCACGCTCCCACGCGGCATCCTCGGTCGGCGCGAGGATCGGGCGGAAGGCGACCTGGATGCGCGGCCGCGGACGGCCGGCGGCGGCGGCTTCGGACTCGACGCGCGCGATCTGCTCAGCCGTGTCGACGAGCGGCTCTCCCCACAGGCAATAGATGTCGGCCTCGGCCGCCCCGACCGCATATGCCGCGTCGGAGGACCCGCCGAAGCTGATCGGCGGGTACGGCTGCTGCACGGGGAAGATGTCGGAGACGAAGTCGGCGAATCGGTAGTGGTCGCCCTCGTGATGGAACGGTTCGCGTGTCGTCCACACCTTCTTGAGGATCTGGATGTACTCGCGCGTACGGCCGTAGCGCTCGTCGTGGCCGAGGAAGTCGCCCTCGCGCTGCTGCTCGTGGTCGCTGCCGCCGGTGATGAAATGGACGAGCATCCGTCCGTTGCTCATCTGGTCGAGCGTCGCGAACGTCTTCGCGGCAAACGTGGGGATGGACAGGTTGGGACGGTGCGCGACCAATACCTGAAGACGTTCGGTGTTCAGTGCGATCAGCGCGGCGGCTTGTGCCGGGTCGGGTGATCCTGACCCATACGCCGTGAGGACGCGATCCCAACCGTGTTCTTCGTGGGCGCGGGCGAGCTTGATCGTGAAGTCCGGATCGAAGCTGCCGCCCGAGCGGCGGTTCGTTTCCGATCCGTCGTTTGTGGCCCCCATGCCGAGGAACTCGATAGGCACGTCAGAGGGCTCCCTGGTTACGCACGATCACGGCCTCGGCTTCGCGCCGCACGGTGAAGCCGAGGTCCAGGTACAGCGCGATGGCGGGTGCGTTGTCCGAGGCGACGTGGAGGATGGCTTCTTCGTTGCGTGCGCGGATGCCGTTCACGACGGCAAGGACGAGCCGCCGAGCAAGACCCCGGCCGCGCTGATCCTCCGCCACGCAGACGGCGCTGACTTCGGTGAACCCCACGCACCGGAATCGCTCGCCCGCCATCGCGACGAGGCGCCCAGAAGACCTGATGCCGAGATACGTCCCGAAGTCGATCGTGCGGCGGCCGAAGGGGCCGGGCTGCGTGGCCGCGACCAGGTCGAGCATGTCCGGAACGTCGTCCGGGCCGAGCTCGATGAGATCGTCGGTCAGGTCCCTCTCCGGCACCTTGTCGGCCACCATCTGCAGGCACGGGATGCCGTGCTCGCGGACCCATCCGGTCGGCGCGTCAACCGTAGAGGCGAACAGGATCGCGGCCCGGCCGGGGCCGACCAGCTGCGCCAGATCGTTCCACGTGGCTTTCGAGCTCGGGTCGCGGATGGCGGCGAAGGGGGACACCTCGGAGTGGAAGCGTCCCGCCGCGCCGACGCGCTCGGCCAGCGCGTGCTGGGGCCCGGCGATGGCGTGCCAGACGACGTTGTCCAAGAGGTTGGCCGCCACGACGCTCATGTCCCGTGGTCTCCCAGTAGGTTTCGGCCTAGCCCCGGGAAGGGACGCTTACGTTATCTAAAAGAGCCTCGGGTGGTGGGCGGGCCTACTGGACCCAGTTCTCGAAGAACCGGTTCCCGAAGCCGTTGTCGACGATCGGCCGCATGGCCGCCGTGATCTCGTTGCGCTCGAAAACGTTGTAGGAGCCGGTCACGTGGATCGCCCAGCTGTGGCCCGACACCCGGTTGTCGTGAACGAGGTTTCCCTCGCTGTCTCCCGGAACGAGCCCCTGGGTCGAGATGACCACGGCGATGCCCCTGAACATCGAGCTGACGTCGTTGTCGGCCACCTCGTTGCGATTGCTGCCGGCCACGAAGATCCCGGCGTTGCCCGGCAGCACCGGTATGTCGATGCGGTTGGCCTGCACGAGGTTGCCCTCCGAAAGGGCGTCCCACTCGCTCGAGGCCGTGGTCCGGTCGTCGATGGTTATGCCGTCCCTCGAGACCCCGCCGATCTCGTTGTCCCGCACCGTGACGCCGGTGGCCCCCCGGAACAGCCAGACGGCCGATCCCATGCGCTCGTCGGGAGCACCGGTGTCGAAGAGCACGTTGTTCGCGATGACCGAGTCGCTGGTCCCCATATCGAGCGACACGGCCCCGTGATCGCCGTTACGGATTGTGTTGCCCTCGATGGTCAGCCATCGAGCGAGCTCGTACTTGAGCGGGAGCGGGTTGTTCTTCGACCCCCCGGGCGCCCGGCTGCCGTCCATGACGAGGCCGCGCACAGCCATGTTGATCGATCCCACACGCGCTTCCGAGCCCTGGACGCCCTGCGTCGCCACCCGGTCCAGCCGGATCCAGCCGTTCCCGACGGAATCGACGCGTGCGTAGAGCACCGACAGTTGCGACACGCGGGCGCCGCGTAGGTGTATAGCAGCTCGCGTTCCGAACAACCCGCGCTTCACATTGAGGAATATTCCGTTGGAGACACCGTTGTAGGCGACGATCTCGTTCTCGACCAGCAGATAGTTGATGTTTTTTCCCCACTCGCTGCCTTGAGCGGCCTGGAGCGTTGACGCCTGCTGGGTGACGGATGTGGACAGCGTCGCCGTCTGTACCGGTGACGCCCCGCCGGCGCCGCGGATGCCGACGACGGCTCCGGGCAGCACGCCCTTCGTGTCGGACACCCAGAGCAGGTTCGAGCCCTCGACGATTGATGCCTTCTTTGTGAACACGCGTCCCCGGACGATGTGGACGTTGGATACGCCGTCCGGGTGCTTGAGGGTGGCATCGCCGTTGCCGGTGAATTCGACGTTGGAGTCCTGTCGGACGTTCGCCGCGATGTAGGTGCCCGCCGGGAAGAAGACGACCCCGCCGCCGGCACGCGCAACTGCGTCGTTGGCGCGCTGGATCGCAGCCGAGTCGTTGGTTCGCCCGTTGCCCACGGCTCCGTAGTCGCGGACGTTCGCCGTCGGCCGCAGAGCCTGGGCCACGCTGTGGATGGCCGGGACGGCGGTGAGGGCCGCCATCGCGATGGTCGCCACCAGGACGGCCCGCCGCTTGAGGTTCGCTCGCTTCTGCATCGCAGACCAAACCTAGGGCTGACCTGCGGAAACGAGTATGTCGAATGGCTCACCCGCGCTGTGGGCGTGACCACCGGCCGAACCGGCGACGGCCTGCAGTCATCCGGCTACCGCCGTGGAGTGGATGGGCTGGCGGGCGAACGGCGCCGCCGCGTCTCAGCGGGGCCTAGCTCCCATTGTGGGGGCAGCCGCCGCCGCGGCCGCCGCCCTCGGCGTCGCCGCAGCCGTTGTTGTCGTCTCCCTCGTCACCGTCGTCGTTGCTGCCCTCGTCACCGTCGTCATCACCGTCGTCCCCGCTGTCGCCGGAGTCCGTAGAATCCTCGCCGCCGCTGTCTCCGGAGTCCTCACCGAGGCTCGGACCCGAGCTGGGGCTGCCGGTGTCGTCTCGGTTCCCGGAGTCGTCGTCGGCGTCGTCGTGGTTCTGAAGAGAGGGCCGGCGAGTACGCTCTTCGGCCGTCTCTGGGGGTCCGCTGTTCTGTCGCGCGCCGGCTCCGACGCGCGCAACCACTTCCTCGGTCTCGCCGACCGGCTCACCCGCCTCTTCCGACGACCAGGGCAGCGTGACTCCGTCCAGGGCGGCAAACGTCGCCAGCATCGCGTTGAGTTGTGCGGGTGTGTACTTGCAGGGCCCGCCGTTCGTGACACATTCACCGGGACCAAGTGAACTGGTCGCGCCGTTGGTGAAAACGACGTCCGTCCTGCCGGTTACCTGCGCGCACGTCGTCTCGAATGCGCCGAGCCCCAATGGAATGGTCTCGCAGACGAAGACCGTGCCGCGCACGGTTGCCACGGCATTGGGAGTGCGGACCTCGAAGCGATCGTTGGACGATGTGAGCTTCTTGACGTTGTTCCACACCCGGCCCTTGGTGAGCTTGGCCTTCACGACGCGGTCGGAAACGGTCAGGAGCTCATCGACCTCGAAAGTCGTATCGGCGTCAAGGCGGGTTTTGGAACCATCGCCGTAGTCGATCACCCCGAGCCCGGAGTCGTTCGTGCGGACGACATCTCCGGCGCGCACCTCCGGGTGGTCTCGAACGGGCACAAACCTGTTCCCCTCGCTGCGGACCTCGACGGCGCTGTTGATCTCGCGAGCGGTTCCGACGCTGGGATCTCCGCCCCGCGAGAGCACCAAGGCGACGGCGCCCACGACGACGACGGCCAATCCGACGGTGACCCATCGCCGCCGCCGAGATCCGGCCGCTTGTGGCGCCTGATCCCCTGAAACGGGGGACTCGCTCAATCGCTGCACGTCGTCATCGCTCCCTATTGCCCGGTCAGGTACCCACGCCCCCGAAGCTACCTGCCGTCTTCGAGCCCGTCTGTGCGATACGTCACAAAGAGCTTCTCACCAACGTCCACCGTCCGCAGGTCGAAAGGGGGCGGCCCGAGCGCCACGGAATTTCCGCGGCTTTACAGTTGTGCAGAGAGTCGATCCAACCCAGGAGGCCGACATGGGTGAATACGTGGACGTATCCGGGCTCAAGACCTGGTACGAGACCGCCGGCGAAGGCGATCCCCTCGTCCTGATGCACGGTGGGCTCTGTACGAACGACACCTGGGCGGCGCAGATGCCTGCTTTCGGCGAGCGGTTCAAAGTCATCGCACCCGAGCGTCGAGCCCACGGCCATACACCCGACGTCGAAGGGCCGCTGAACTACAGCGACATGGCCACGGACACGATCGGCTTCATCGAAACCGTCGTGAAGCAACCCGCGCACCTCGTCGGCTGGAGCGACGGCGGGATCGTCGGACTGCTCGTCGCCATCGCGCGCCCGGATCTGGTTCGCAAGCTCGTCGCCATCAGTGCCAACTCCAAGCCCGCGGCAGTGGCAGGGGTGCCCGAATCTCACGAGATGGAGGGTGTCGACCCCGACGATCCGTCGATGGAGATGTTCCGTTCGCTCTACGCCGCCAGCTCGCCCGACGGACCGGAGCATTGGCCGGTCGTCCTCAAGAAATTCTTCGAGATGGTGGGCTCGGCGCAGCCGGACATCAGGCCCGACGAGCTCGCCGGCATCGAGGCTCCGACGCTCGTCGTTTCGGGCGACGACGACATGGTGACGCTCGAGCACACGGTCGAGCTCTACCGCGCCATCCAGGGGTCGGAGCTCGCGGTCGTACCCGGCACGTCACATGCCCTCGTCTTCGAGAAGCCGGACCTTCTGAATCGCATCGTCCTGGACTTCCTCGAGAACGACCCCCCGCCTACGATGCTGCCGTTCCGCCGCGCCGCGCGGTGAGCGTCAGCCACGCGCGGGCGTCGTCGGGGAGGTTGCCCAGCTCCTCGGCGCGTCGACACCACCCTTGGATCATGGTCATGAAGTGGGCCGGGTTGTAGACGTCCTCTTCGTATGACCACAAGCCGTCCCCGGCGTAATGCAGGACCGTCAGGTTCGATGCCTCGTGGACGCTGCCGTCACCGGGATCCTGCATACGGTTGGCTATCTGGCAGACGATCCACCCGCGGTCGGCGTCCGTGACGTGCCACTCGACGGGGAAGGTCGGCATGCGCACGCCGGGGAAGGTCGTCATCGTTCGGGTGATCCACGCCCGGATGGCCTCGCGGCCCTCGAAGGATCCGTACAGGTGCTCGACGTACGTGGCGTCCTCGGCGAACTGATCGGCCCAGGGGTTCCAGTCATGCGTTGTTGCTGCGTCCAGGCCCCGTTGCTGGTAGGCGACGAACGCTTCCTCGAGCTCCGATCCCTCGAACACTCGTCGACTCTACGCAAGACGGCTGGTCGCCGAACCTACGTCCTCTCTTGTAGCCGCTGCAGCCCGTCGTACGCCGCGTACTTATACGCTTCGCACAGCGTCGGGACATTGAAGGTCGTGTCGACGAAGTAGTCGATCGTGTCTCCGCTCTTGATCACCGCTTGGCCCACGTGGATCGCTTCGGTGGCGTTCTCGCCGAGGATGTGCACGCCCACGAGCTTGCGGTCCGCCTTCGCGAACACGAGCTTCACCATCCCTTCGGTCGCTCCGCCGATGTTCGCCCGGGAGTTCCCCTCGAACCGTCCGCGACCGACCTCATAGACGATGCCTTCCTCCGCGGCGGTTTGTTCGGTCAGGCCCACGGCTGCGATCTCAGGGATCGAGTACACCCCGGTCGGCGGCGATGGGTCGACGGCGTCCTTGAACTCGATCCCGAGCGCACGACAGGCGGCGACGCGGCCCTGCTCCATCGCCGTCGAGGCGAGCGCCGGCGGACCGATGACGTCGCCGGCGGCGTAGACGTCCGGTGCAGATGTCTGGAACCACTGGTCGACGACGATACGACCGCGGTCGTCGACGTCGACCCCGGCCGATGCGAGGTCGAGGGTTTCGGTGTTCCCCATCCGGCCGGATGCGACCAACAGCTTGTCGGGCCGGATCTCGCTGCCGTCGCTCAGGACGACCCGAAGACCCTGCGTATCCCGATCCACGGACTCGATCCCCGATCGGAGACGGAGTTGCATGCCCATCGTCTTGAAGCTCCGAGCGAGGATGTGCGACAACTCGGCGTCCACGTACGACAGCAACCGCGCGCTGCGGTCCACAAGTGTGACGTGGGCACCAAGAGCCGTGAAGATCGACGCGTGCTCGACGCCGATCGCTCCGCCGCCCACGACCACGAGGCTGTCCGGCGGACTGTCGATCTCGAGAACGCCCTCCGCATCGAGGACGTCCGGGTCGTCGAACGGGATACCCGGTGGATGGTACGGACGCGAGCCCGTCGCGATGATGACGGCGCCGGCGTGCAGATGGCGCTCGCCGCCGCGGCGCGTCGAGACGAAGACGTTCCCTTCGCCACCTAAGCGCGCCGCTCCACGCACCAGCTCGATGCGGTGACGGTCGATGTTCTGGCGCACGGACCGCGACATCGTGTCGATGACCGCGTTGGTGCGCTTGCGCAGTGTCGCGTACACCTGCTCTTGGTCGAGCTCCACGCTGACGCCGTAGATGTCTCGTTTGCGGAAGCCGGTGATGTAGAGCGCGGCTTCACGCAGCGTCTTGGTGGGGATCATGCCCACGTGCGTGACGGCGACGCCCCCGACGAGGTCGTGCCGCTCGACGATCGCGACGCGCTTGCCGAAGTACGCCGCTTGCACCGCGGCCTTCTCCCCGGCCGGACCCGAGCCGATGACGACGAGGTCGTACCGCTCGATCACGCGGGGGTCAGGCGCGCGTGGCGGCCGAGGCGCCGAGTCGCTCGATCAATGTGGCCGCTCGCGCCACTTCGTGTTCGGCCCCCAGTCGCCCGAGCACCGCGAGGGCGGCCCGTGCTTCGTCGAGAGCCGACGCTTTATCGCCGGCGTCGGCCAGCGCGCGCGCGAGCTCGAGCCGGAGGATCCCGCTGAGGATCGGCCGTTCCTCAACGCCCAGGGGATCGAGCCCGTCTCGAAGAGCGGTGATCGCCGCCGATGGATCACCCCGAGCGGCGAGCACACGCCCATCCGCGAGCTTGCTCTCGGCACGCAGAACTGGACTGTCCGACTCGTCGGCGTAGTCGGCGAGTCGTTCTGCCGACCGTTCGGCGGCATCGACGTCGCCTCGCGCCAGTTCGACGTCGACGAGCAGCCCCAGCATGCGCCCGGCGCGCAGGCGATCGCCGACCATCTCCTGGAGGGCACGTCCGATGACGGCCGCGGCGACGTCGAACTCGCCTCGGGTGTGATGCAACCGAGCAAGTGGCTCGCACACCTCGAAGCGGTCGGCGTACGGCTGGAGCACCTCCCACGCCTCGTCGACCCGTCCCTGCGTGAGTCGCAGACCGGCCAGGCGTGCCGCGGATTCGGCGTTCTTCGGCACGCAAGCACTGAGGCCGGGCTCCAACGCGCAGAGCAGCTCCGTCTCGGCCTCAGACAGCCGTCCGGCGTCGCAGAGGACCGTCCCGTAGGCGAGGCGGCAATGCGCATGCAGCACCGGCAGCTTCCCTGCGAGGCGCTTGGTCGTGAACTCGTGGGCGGAACGTGTCCACTCCTCAGCCCGGCGGAGCTCACCGGTGCGCTCGCATGCGGTGAGCAGCGCGCAATAGATCATTCCGGCCATCATCGGATCGACCTCGCCGGAGCTCACGGGCGCCATCGCCTCATCGAGTCTGTTGAATCCCTTCGCGAGCATCCCCTGCGAGATGAGGGCGAGGCCCCCGTCGGCCAGGGCACGGGCCTCGAGGCTCGGGTCGTTGAACTCGATCGCAAGGTCTAGCGCGACCGCTGCCGATTCCTCCAGGGCCGAGACGTCGCGGACGTTGCATGCGACTAGCGCAAGCTCCAAGTAGCCGCGTTCGACGCAGCGACCCTCCCGGTCGAGCAGGCGGCCGGCCCGGCTGAGCCAGCCGCGGCTCGCGGCCTCGTTGCCGTACGCGTCGTAGTGAAGGGATCCGAGGTTCGTCGCCGCGCGTGCCGCCATGCGGTGGTCACCCGTCTCCTTGGCGAGCCGGAAGGCCTCTTCCCACTGCCGCTGACACTCGGGGAAGTCCTCGTCGGCGAAGGCGAGCGCACCGAGGATCAAGTGGGCCATCGGAAGCGTCGAAGACTCGGCGGCCGAAGTCAGCGACCGCTTCGCAGCATCCAGATCGCCGGACATGAAAGCGTCGAGGCCGGAATCGATGAGTGCTTGCGCGTCGGCGCTCACGGCGAATGCATCATACGTCCGCCTGAGGGATTCCCGGACGGAGATCCCGTAAAGCCAGTAGCGGGGGCAGGATTTGAACCTGCGACCTCTGGGTTATGAGCCCAGCGAGCTACCTGACTGCTCCACCCCGCGTCGCGAAAGCGAGTATAGCGGCGCCGATTGGAAAGCGCGGTCTCAGGGGTGGTCGTGGCCGCCCGAGGGGGGCGGTGCTGTCTGTTCCTGCGGCGCGGACGAGCGCGGCGGGGCGGTGCCGCCGCTCAGGTCGGTCGTCTCGTAGACGAAAGCGATGTTGATGCCCATGACGTCGGTCCTCGCCGCCGACGTGTCGTAGTAGGCCCGCAGCCCGAGCTGCTCGCCCTTGCGGAGGACGCCGATGCGGTCCCACACGCACGTGCTCATCGACTCGATGGTGTTGCGGTACTCCGGTTTCATCCCGTAGCCCGCGACCGACGTGCACATCTGCTGTTTGGTCGTCTCGTTGGTTAGAACGGTCTTCACGCCGCCGTCGTGCACGTGCCCGCCGGTCGACACGACCCGGCCCGTGACCGTGGACCGCCACGTCCAGAGCTTGTTCGACTTCCCGGCCGGGACCGCGTACTGCGAGTCGCCGCAGTTGTCGATATCCATCCACACCGGCGTGACGTTGCGCAGGCCGTCGGAGAGCGGTCGGTAGAGCACGTCTAGGGTGACGTAGACGGTCCGCGCCTGGTCGCTGTGGTTCATGATCTCGGCGATCAGGTTCCACCCGTCGTTCCCGACGCGGTACCCGAAGCCGGCGGGCAAGGTCATCTCCGTCCGCTCGTTGCCCGAGGCGAAGAAGCGCTCGCCCTGGGAGCCGATCGCTGAGTTGCGGCTGCACGTCGCGTCGGGACGGTTCGGGCGCGTCCACACGGCGTGGTGGAGCATCGTTCCCGTGTTGAGGTTGGCCGAGCTGCCGTCCGCGTAGACCATGTTCGGCCGCATGCTCACGATGTAGCAGTCCGAGCACGGCTTGGCGACGTTGCTGAGGATCCGGTTGTAGTGCGCGTCTCCGCCGAGGCCGGCGGGCGGGAGGACGAACGGGCCGTAGCGGGCGTTGGCCTTGATGCCCGTCACCTGCTCCGGCTCGGCGGGAGCGGCGGCGGCACCTCTTTGTGTCGACGTGCCCGCCACCTTCGTCTCGGCACCGCGCGTGTGCTCCGCTTCGGCGCCGGCCGCGTGATCCGCGTGCTCCATCGCGTCGTCTGTGTGCCCGGCGACGCCCGCCGCGTGACCGTGTGCGTCGGTGGTCGCGTGTTCCTCATGGCCGGCGGCTAACAACCCGTCCGTGTGTCCGTGCGCTCCTCCGCCGTGCATGTGCTCGTCACTGTGCACGTGCGCCGATGTGGCGAGCCCGGGCACGATGAGCAGGGCCGTGGCGGCGGCCAGGGGCGCGAAACCTCGTTCGGTCAGACGCTGCCGCATGGCCAGCGACCGTCCTCCCGAGGCGAGCGCGAGGCACCCGACGACGACGAGCAGCTCGAAGACGACGGTGACCGTGTCCTTCACGCCGACGGGCTCGGCGTGCTCGACTCCAGCCACGAACGGCAGTCCGGACATCCGTGACGCCAGCCACACGGCGATAAGCGTTGTGTTCCCGAGCGCAGCCGCGCGCAGGAACCAGCGCGGGGGCCGGGGCGTCATGAGTGCCGTCCCGAACACGATCTGGGCGATCCCGGTCCCGATGAAGAAGGCGAGGATCTGGGTGTGCTCGCTGTGAGCCGATGCTGCGGTCAGATGGAGAATGCCGGCTGCCACCGAAGCGAATGCGATGCCGTAGCGGAGCAACGACCCGAGCTCGAAGCCCTCGGGGGACGGGACGGTCCCTGGGCGCGATCGCCTAGCGCTCGTAATGTTCTCCCTGCAACGGGTACAGCTTCGCCCAAGCCTAGCAACCGCCGGGAGCCCCGGCCATGACAAGATGAAGACGGTGCAAGGCCAGGTCAGCACGTTCATCGATGCGCCGCCCGAACGGGTCTGGCACCTGATCTCGGACATCACGCGGATGGGGGAGTGGTCCCCGGTCTGCCGGCGCTGCGAGTGGCTCGACGGCGCCGCGGGGCCGGAGGTCGGCGCCCGCTTCCGCGGCCACAACCGGCAGGGGCCCATGATGTGGTCGACCGTCTGCGAGGTCACCGCCTCCGAGCCCGGCAACGTGTTCGAGTTCCGCGTGATCGACGGCACCTTTGCCTTCGGGCACCGCGGCAAAGAGATGACGCGCTGGCGCTATGACTTCGAGGCCGACGGGACCGGGACGCGTGTGAGTGAGTCCTACAACATCGTTGCGTTTCCGCCGATGCTGCGTCCGGGGTCGTTCTTCCTCAAACGGCAAGACCGCGAGGGCGGGATGCGGACGACGCTCGAGCGGATCCGTGTGGCTGCCGAAGGGCCGGAGACCTCCAGCGACTGATGCGCCGTGACCCGCGCTTCGTCATCGTCGGCGCGGGTATGGCCGGGATCCTCAGCGCGGTCAAGCTCAAGGAGGCCGGACTCTCGGACTTCGTCGTGTACGAGAAGGCCGACCGGCTCGGCGGGACGTGGCGTGAGAACACCTATCCGGGAATCGCGTGTGATGTGCCGTCGCATCTGTACAGCTATTCGTTCGCGCCGAACTCCGACTGGAGCCATGTCTTCTCGCCCGGTGCGGAGATCCTGAGCTACCTGGAGGACGTCGCGCGGCGATTCGACGTCCAGCGCCTTGTGCGCTACGGCACCGAGGTCGAGCGTATGCAGTTCCAAGATGGGCGGTGGCACATCGACACCACCTCAGGGCCAGACGTGGCCGACGTCGTCATCGCCGCCACCGGCGTGCTTCACCACCCCTCGTATCCGGACATCGAAGGCATCGACAGCTTCGACGGACCGATCTTCCACAGCGCGCGCTGGGACCACGACGTCGCGCTCGAGGGCCGCCGCATCGGAGTCGTCGGGACCGGATCGTCGGCCATCCAGATCACCTCCGCGCTGGTCGACACCGTCGGCGAGCTGTACCTGTTCCAGCGGACGGCGCAATGGATCTTCCCCGTCGCCAACCCTGCGATCGACGAAGCGGACAGGGCGCGCTTCGGATCCGACCCCACGGCGATGAGCGAGCTGCGGGAGCATCTCGGGCAGCTGTTCGAGGAGAACCTCGCCAACGCCGTGGTGGACGCCGACTCTCCTCAGATCCACCGGCTCGAAGAGATGTGCAGCCTCAACCTCGAAGAAAGCGTCGGGGACCCGGAGCTTCGTGAACGGCTGCGTCCCGACTATCGGGCCGCGTGCAAGCGCCTGATCGCGTCTCCGGATTTCTATCAGGCGATCCAGCGGCCGAACGCGCATCTCGTCACCGACGACATCGACCGCATCGAGCCCGAAGGTATTCGCATGCAGAGCGGATGCCTCCACGAGCTCGACGTCGTCGTGCTCGCTACGGGGTTCCGCGTCGACAGGTTCATGCGACCCATCGAGGTGTTGGGACGCAACGGCGTGAGCCTCGACGAAGTGTGGGCCGAGCGTCCCTCGGCGTATCTGGCGATCTCGGTTCCCGAGTTCCCCAACCTGTTCATGCTGAACGGACCGAACGGGCCCGTCGGGAACTTCTCGCTCATCGACGTGGCGGAGATGCAGTTCGGTTACGTGATGCAGCTCGTGGATCTCGTACGCGATGGTCGCTGCGGCGAAGTGAGCGCCTCACGCGAAGCGGCCGAACGGTTCGAGGCCGATCGAGTGGAAGCTGCGAAGAAGACGATCTGGATGACGGGCTGCAGGAGTTGGTACCTCGACGACCGCGGGGTCCCGGCGGCCTGGCCGTGGACCTTCGGTCGCTTTCGCGAGGAGATGGCGGGGCCGAACCTGGCCGACTACGAACTCGTCTGACGCTCTAGGCGCTCCGGACGCGCTCCACGCGCTCGACGATCGCCGACAGGGTCGGCCCGGCGTCGCCGTAGATCACCGCATCGAAGAGATCGTCCTGCTCGGTCGGCTCCCGGTTGACGATGGCGAGCTGAGCCCCGCGCTGCTTGGCCATGCCCGGCATCAGCGCCGCAGGTGTGACGACGAGCGATGACCCGACGACGAAGAAGAGGTCGGCTTCGAGCGACCAGCGCTGCGCCTGTTCGACGACGTCGGCCGGGAGCTGCTGTCCGAAGGAGATCGTGGCCGACTTCAGGATCCCGCCGCAGGAGGAGCACTCGGGGTCCTCCTCCCCGGCCTCGACCCGCTTGAGGACGTCGGGGGCCGGCCACGACTCGCCGCAAGACAGACACGCGATCCGGCGCGACGTCCCGTGGAGCTCGAGGACGTGCTCGTTGCCGGCCTCGGCATGGAGACCGTCGATGTTCTGGGTGATGACACCGCGGATGCACCCCAGCTGCTCGAGCCGCGCCAGGGCGACGTGTCCGGCGTTGGGCTTCACGTCGGTACGCATGAACGACCGCCGCTCGACCGCCATGCGCCAGCGCTCCCGGCGATGCTCGGGATCGCGGACGTAGTTCTGGATGGTGAACTTCGCCTGGTCGTTGCGCTTCCAGAAGCCGTCCGGCCCCCGGAAGTCCGGGATCCCCGACTCGGTCGAGATCCCGGCGCCGGTGAAGGCCACGCCGTGGCGGGCGCGCACCAGCCAGTCGGCGATCTGATCGAGCGGGTCTGCCATCGGTTTCGTCAGCTTAGCCCGTGCCTCGGCGGCACGCCGTGTGGTTAAGCTGGGGGTGAACCCTGACAATCTCGTCCGTTTGGGCAGGTCAGAGGCTTGTGAAATGATTCACAGACCTTTACGAATTTAGCCAACGCCGGTAGTATTTAGGAAATGAGGGGTACTCGAGCAGGTACCCC
>Ga0299907_10001426_pt1 | contig 13654 bp, 11 predicted proteins | sample RVTome_16_FD_198680 | JGI IMG/M metagenome (GOLD analysis project Ga0299907, IMG submission 198680) | Soil microbial communities from uranium-contaminated site in the Upper Colorado River Basin, Wyoming, United States - RVT152D67 (version 2) ... | reverse complement strand
GCTTCCCGCACCAGCTGTCCGGTGGCCAGCAGCAGCGCGTCGCCATCGCGACGGCGCTCGTGTGCGAGCCCCGGGTCGTGGTCCTCGACGAGCCCACGACGGGCCTCGACGTGGTCACCCAGGCGCACATCCTCGAGGAGGTCGACCGTCTGCGGCGCGAGCGCGGAGTAGCGGTCGTGTACGTCTCGCACGATCTCGCGGTAGTCGCCTCGATCGCCGACCGGATCGCGGTCATGTACGCGGGCCGGATCGTCGAGGAGGGGCCGACCGCCGACCTCCTCGCCCGGCCGCGGCACCCGTATACGCGCGGGCTCCTCAGCTCGGTCCCCGATCTTCGCCAGCCCCGCCTGATCGAGAGCATCCCGGGCGTCGCGGTCGGAGTCGGCGAGCACCCCGACGGCTGCGCGTTCGCGCCCCGGTGCCTCCAGCGGACCGGCGAGCGCGCGCTCGTCGAGGCGCCGCCGCTCGAGGACGTCGGCGGTGGCCACCGCGTGCGCTGCTTCGAGTGGCGGGAGACGCCCGCCCTCGCCGTGCAGGAGCTCGTCGCGCCCCCGTTCATCGAGCGGGACGTGTCGCTTCTCACCGTGGAGGATCTGCGCGCGGAGCACGGCGGGCGCTTCGACCCCGTCGTCGCCGCGCGCGAGGTCTCCTTCGCCGTCGCGGCGGGGGAGTGCCTCGCACTCGTGGGCGAGTCGGGGAGCGGCAAGACGACGATCGCGCGCTGCATCGCGGGTTTGCACCCGCCGAAGGAAGGGCGGGTGCTCCTCGACGGTGTCGCACTCGCGCCGCGGGCGGCCAGGCGGCCCCGCGAGGCGCGCCGGCGAATCCAGATCGTCTTCCAGAACCCGAACGACTCCCTCAATCCGCGCCACCGCGTAGGCGAGGCGATCGCCCGCCCGGCGAGGATGCTGCGCGATCTCCCCGCGAGGGAGGCGAAGGCGGAGGTCGCCCGGCTTCTCGAGCGCGTGCGCCTGCCTGCCCGTCTCGCCGACCGCTATCCGGGCGAGCTCTCCGGCGGCGAGCGCCAGCGCGTGGCGATCGCGCGCGCCCTCGCCGCCCGACCCGACCTGATCGTCTGCGACGAGATCACCTCCGCGCTCGACGTCTCCGTGCAGGCCGCGGTGCTCGAGCTCCTCGCCGAGCTCCGGGCCGAGCTCGCCCTCGCGCTCCTCTTCATCTCGCACGACCTCGGCGTCGTGGCCTCGGTCGCCGATCGCGTGCTGGTGCTCGAGGACGGCGTCGTCTGCGACGACGGACCGGTTTCGTCGCTCCTCCGGGACCCCGAACACGAGTACACCCGCCGGCTCGTCGCCGCGGCTCCGCGCCTGCCCCGCCTGCCGGAGGTCGCATGAGCAGCGACGTCGTGGTCGTGACGGGCGCTGCCTCGGGAATCGGCCGCGCGACCGCCGAGCGCCTCCTGCGCGACGGCCGTTCGGTCGTCGGCGTCGACCGGGACGCCGAGGCGCTGAAGGCCGTCGCGGAGCAGCTCTCCGACCGATTCGGAGCGGTCGTCGGCGACGTCGTCGAGCGGGCCACGCATGAGCGGGCTGCCGACGCGGCGGAGGAGCTCGGAACGCTGACGGGCTGGGTGAACGGCGCCGGGATCTGGGCGAAGACGCGGGCCCACGACTTCGCGGAGGACGAGGTCGACCGCGTCCTCGCCGTCAACCTCAAGGGCACGATCCTCGGGTGCTCGGTCGCCTGCGCCGTCTTCCTCGCGGGGGGCGAAGGAGGGGCGATCGTAAACGTCTCCTCGATCGAGGCGATCGCCGCCTTCCCCGACGCGGTCGCCTACGAGGCGTCGAAGGGGGGCATCGACGCGGTCACGCGGCAGGTCGCCGTGGACTACGGCCCAGCCGGAATCCGCTGCAACGGCGTACGGCCCGGAGCGATCATGACGCCGCTCGCCGACACCTACCTCGATGCGTACGACGAGGAGCGCGAGGCGATGCTCCAGTCGTGGCGGGACCTGAGCCCGCTCGGGCTCGTCGGCGACCCGGAGGACGTCGCCGCCGTCATCGTCTTCCTTCTCTCGCCGGACGCCCGCTTCGTCTCGGGCGAGCTGGTCAACGTGGACGCGGGCGCGACCGCCCGTTGCTTCCGCTATGCGCCGGCTGCCGACATCCGGAGGGAGCCGTGAGCGTCCAGCCCGGGACACGCTCCCGCAAGCGCCTCGAAGACGTCGCGAGGAGCGCGGGCGTGTCCAAGTCGATCGCCTCGCGCGTCCTCAACGGCGACCCTGCGCTCCTCGTCCGGCCCGAGACGCGGGAGCGCGTCCTCCAGGCCGCGCAGGAGCTCGAGTACCGGCCGCACGCCGCCGCCCGCGGGCTCAAGCGCGCCGAGACGGGTGTCCTCGGGCTGCTGGTGCCGCCGCTCACGAACCCCGTCTACGTCCGCATCATCCGCGGCGCCTTCGAACGCGCCCTCGAACGCGACTTCGTCGTTCTCCTCGTCGAGGACGTCGATCCCCAGCAGGCTGACAGGACCTCGAGCAGCCTCGTCCAGGCCGGGAGGATCGACGGCCTCATGGTCGCCTCGGCGCGGCCGGGTCATCCGCTGCTCCGCTCGCTGCGACGCCAGCGGATACCGCACGTCTTCGTCAACCGCGGGGTACCTCGAAGCGGCCGGAACGTCGTCGTGGACGAGGCGCGCGCTAGCGCCGCCGCGCTGGACCACCTCGTTTCGCTCGGCCATCGCCAGATCGGCCACGTGGCGGGCCCGCACGAGCTTGACACCGCGCGGCGGCGTACTGCCGGTTTCCTGAAGGCGGCGGCTGCTCACGGGCTCGAGGTCGAGGTCGCAGAAGGCGACTTCGGCGAGAGCGGAGGTGCGGCGGCCGGCCGCCGGCTCCTCGAACGGAGGGCCGACCTGACCGCTCTCTACACGAGCACGCTCAGCCAGGCCGTCGGCGTCTTCCACGCGACCTGGGAGCTGGGCCTGAAGGTGCCCGCCGACCTCTCCCTCATCGGCTACGACGACATGCCTCTCGCGGAGTACCTGCGCCCGCCGCTGACGACGGTAAGGACGCCGCTCGCCGAGCTCGGCGCGGCCGCCGTCGACGCGCTCGTCGACCAGCTCCTCGGCGGCACGCCGGGCGACGTCGTCGTCGCAACCGAGCCGGAGGTCGTCGTGCGGGCCTCGACCGGGAGGCCGCGATGAGCGCGATCGCCGAGGTCGAGGCCATCCCGCTGCGGGCGGGGCCGGACGCGGCCGATCTGGACAGCTCGAGTGAGACGGTGGTCGTGCGGCTGACGGACGAGGACGGCCGCACCGGGATCGGAGAGGCCGACGCTCCCGCGCTCGCCGTTCGCGAGCTCGTCCTCATGGAGGACGTCCACGCCTGGAGCCGCGGGCTCCGCGGCCTGCTGCTCGGCCGCGACCCGTTCGAGCGCGAGGCCCTCTGGCACGACCTCAACGAGGCGACGATCTACCACGGCCGCCGCGGCCTCGGCGTCCACGCGCTCTCCGCAGTCGACATCGCGGTGCACGACCTCGCGGGCAAGCAGCTCGGGCGGCCCGTCTACCAGCTCCTCGGGGGCGCCCGCCGGGAACGGATCACGCCTTACGCGACGGTCTGGCCGGGCACCGTGAAGGGGCGGACGCTGCCCGAGATGATGGACGCGATCGCCGACCTCTTCGAGCGCGCGCTCGCAGCCGGCTTCCGGGCCGTGAAGATGGAGGTCTTCTTCGGCGACCTCGTGACCGACCGCGAGCTCGTCGACTGCATTCGGGAGGGTCGCCGCCTCATCGGCGACGACATCGCGCTCATGCTCGACTTCGGCTACCGCTGGAGCGACTGGCGGGACGCGCTTCACGTGCTCGTGCGCGTCGAGGAGTGCGACGTCTTCTTCGCCGAGGCGACGCTTCGGCACGACGACCTCGCGGGCCACGCGAAGCTCGCAGCGCGCTCGCCGGTCCGCATCGCCGGAGCCGAGATGGCGGCCACGGCGGACGAGTGCCGCGAATGGCTGGAGCGTGGACAGGTCGACGTCCTCCAGCCCGACGTCAATCGCTGCGGCGGGCTCACCGAGCTGCGCCGGATCGCAGAGCTCGCCGCGTGGGCCGGCGCGGTCGTCGTCCCGCACAGCTGGAAGACGGGCATCACAGCCGCCGCCGCCGCGCACTTCCAGGCGGCGACCGGCAACGTGCCCTACATCGAGATGCTCTCTCCAGCCGTCTTCGATTCGCCTCTGCGGACCGGGCTGACCCGGCCGGAGCCCGAGCTCGAGGAGGGGACGCTCCCGCTGCCTGGCGCCCCCGGCCTCGGCGTCGAGCTGGTCGAGGAAGCCGTGGCGCGATACCGGGTGGACGTGTGAGCGGACGACTCGCCGGGCGGCGCGTGCTCGTGACCGGGGCGACCGGGGGGCTCGGGGCGGCAGTCGCACGCGCCTTCGCCCGCGAGGACGCCGCCGTGGCGCTCGTCGCCCGCGACGGTGCGCGGCTCGACGCGCTGCGAACCGAGCTCGGTGAAGCGGCGGTGGCCGTAGCAGCGGACGTCGGCAGCTGGAGAGAGGTCTCCCGCGCGGTCTCGGAGATCGCCGGCACGCTCGGAGGGCTCGACGCGGTCGTGAACGCGGCGGCGATCGACACCGTCTGGAAGCCGGTCGGCGACCTCCCGGTCGAAGAGTGGGACCGCGCGATCGCGGTCAACCTCTCCGGCACCTTCTATGTCTGCCGCGCCACGCTGCCGCTGCTCGCGCAAGACGGCGGGTCGATCGTCAACTTCACTTCGGTGGCCGGGCTGCGAGCGTGGGCCGAGGACGCCGCCTACAACGCCTCGAAGGCGGGTGTCGAGCTCCTCACGCGCACGATCGCAGTCGAGTACGGGCCGCGCGGCGTACGGGCGAACTGCCTCGCTCCCGGCGTCATCGACGCCGGGATGACGGACGTGATCACCGACGCCGACGAGCGCGTCGCCCTCGTCGCCAAGCAGCCGCTCGGCCGCATGGGACGGGCCGAGGAGGTCGCGGAGGCGGCAGTCTGGCTCGCCTCGGACGCTTCCTCGTTCACGACCGGAGTAACACTCACCGTCGACGGAGGCTTTCTTGCGTAGGGTGCGCGCGCTCGTCTGGCACGGTGGCCGGCGGCTCGAGCTCGAGTCGCTGCCGGAGCCGCCGCCAGGCCCGGGAGAAGTTCTCTTCGACGTCGAGCTGGCGGGAATCTGCGGCTCGGACCTCCACGCCTACCGCGGACACCCGGGCCCGCGCCGGCCCCCGCTCGTCCTCGGGCACGAGGCCGTGGGCTCAGTCGCCGGGCGGCCGGGGCGGTTCGCCGTCTTCCCGCTCGTCGTCTGCGGCCGCTGCCCGGCCTGCCTGCGCGGCGAGGAGAACCTGTGCGAGCGCCGCGGCCTCCTCGGACTCGACCGGCAGGGTGTCTTCGCCGAGCGCGTGCCGGTGCGCGAAGACGCGCTCGTCCAGGTGCCGGACGAGCTCGACCCCCATGTGGCGGTCCTCGTCGAGCCGCTCGCCACGTCGCTCTCGGCGCTCAGGATCGACGGGGTCGCAGCGGGGGACTCGGTCCTCGTCGTGGGCGGCGGCGCCATCGGCCTCCTGGCCGTGTACGCCGCCGCCGAACGCGGAGCGCGCGCGGTGTGCGTCGAGCCGGTCGACGAGCGGCGCGCCGTCGCCGAGCGCCTGGGCGCCGTGGCCGTGCTCGCGGACGCGGCGGAGGCAGTCCCGGCCGCGGCCGATGTCGCGATCGACGCCGTCGGGATCGAGCCGACCTGGCGCGCGGCCGTCGCAGGCGTCCGGCCGGGCGGCAAGGTCGCCCTCGTGGGCCTCGGGCAGGCGGAGGGCTCGATGCCGGCGGGGGACCTCGTGCGGCGCGGAATCGCAGTCCGCGGCCACTACGCGTACACGCGGCGGGACTTCGAGGACGCGCTCGCACTCCTTGCCGCCTCCCCCCCGCCCGTCGACTGGCTCACAATCCTCGCGCTCGCGGAGGGAGCCGAGGGGTTCAGGCGCCTCGTCGACACTCCGGCCGCCGCGACCAAGGTTCTCCTCACACCGGCATGACGCCCAGGCAGGAACGGGCGCTGGCCGTGGCCCGCGGCCTCGGCGCCGACGGCGTGCTGGCGGCCGATCCCCCCACCGTCACGTGGCTCACCGGCCTGGTGGTCGACGTCGAGAGCGGACCCAGCCCGTTCGCGCTCGCCCCGCTCGCCCTCCTCACCCCGGAAGGCCCTCCGGTCGTAGTCGCGAGCGAGGACGAGGCCGACGCCGTGGCTGCAGCCGGCTGTGAGCTCGTCGCCTATCCCGGGTACACGACGGGCTCGCTCGACCCGGTCGGGAGCGCAGCGCGGTCACTCGCCGCGGCGGCCGGCGGCCGCACGCTCGCGACCGAGCTCGGCGCCCTCCCGGCGGCGCTCGCGACGGGGCTGTCCCTCGTGGAGGCGGGCGCCCGGATCGCGAGGGCTCGCGCCGTCAAGGACGCCGACGAGCTCGAGCTCCTGCGCGGCGCGCTCCGCCTCTGCGACGTCGGCCAGCGCGAGGCCCGCGCGCGGGCGGCGCCGGGGATCGCGGAGATCGAGCTCTGGGGGCTGGTGCGAGCGGCCGTCGAGCGCGCGGCGGGAGGCCGCACGCCGCTTCTCGCCGATCTGGCGAGCGGAGAGCGCACCGGCGGGACGGGTGGGCCACCCGGGGAGCGCGTTGTGGCAGAAGGCGACCTCGTCCTCTGCGACCTCGTGCCACGACGAGGCGGGTACTGGGGCGACTCCTGCGCCACCTTCGCGGTCGGAGCGCCGGCGGCGACGGCCCGGGAGAAGCACCGGCGCGCGAGCGACGCACTCGCCAGGGGGCTCGAGGCGATCCGTCCGGGCCTCCTGGCCGGCGAGCTCGACGAGCTCGTGCGGGCAGGCCTCGACTATCCCCACCACACGGGCCACGGCCTCGGCACGTCCTGGCACGAGGAGCCGCGCATCGTCCCGGGAGGCGACACGGTGCTCGAGGCCGGAATGGTCGTCGCTCTGGAGCCGGCCGTCTACGCCGACGACGAGGGCGTCCGCGTCGAGCAGGTCGTGCTCGTCCGGGAGGACGGTTGCGAGCTCCTCTCGGGCCATGCCCTCGATCTCTAGTCAGACGTTGTGCTGCTACTCTCCAGACAACAGGTCGGCACTCTGCCGGCCGTGAGATGAGCTTCTCGTTCCTCCTTCGGACGTTCGGGGCAGGCGAGTCTCGAACCGAAGAAGGAGTAGAACACGATGTCACAGCAGTCCTTCCGTGGGCTGGGAGCCTCGGCGCCTGTCGCCGATGCGCTCGCCGCCCGGTCCATCCACGAGCCGTTCAGGATCCAGTCGCTCGTCCTGCCGGACGCGCTCGCTGGGCTCGACGTGCTCGCCAAGTCGCCGACCGGCTCCGGCAAGACGATCGCGTTCGCCATCCCGATCGTCGAGCGGACGACGCCTCGCGACGCACGGCCGACGGCGCTCGTGCTCGTCCCCACGCGTGAGCTCGCCGAGCAGGTCACCGACGAGTTTCGCTCGCTCGCCCCGGTGAAGGGCTTGCGGGTCGCGGCGGTCTACGGCGGCATGCCGATCCCCAGCCAGGCGGCCAAGGCGCGGAGCGCTCACGTGCTCGTCGCCACCCCGGGGCGCCTCGAGGACTTGGCGCAGAGGAAGATGGTCGACCTCTCCCGGATCCGGATCCTGGTCCTCGACGAGGCCGACCGGATGCTCGACATGGGCTTTCGGCCGCAGGTCGATCGGATCGTGCGTCGCCTGCCCAGGAACAGGCAGACGATGTTCTTCTCCGCGACGCTCGACGGAGAGGTCGGCGAGATCGCACGCGCTTACACGAGCAGCCCGTCCCGCTTGGAGGCGGAAGCTCCGGTCGATCGCGCGGAAGGCGAGATCGAGCATCGCTTCGTCGCCGTCAGCGTGGACACGAAGGTGGAGACGCTCGTCGACCACATCCGAGCTGCAGAGGGCTTGACGCTGGTCTTCGTGCGGACGAAGCGCGGAGCCGATCGACTCATGCACCGGCTCGCTCGCCACCACGTCAAGGCGGAAGCCCTGCACGGAGACATGTCCCAGCGGGCGCGTCAGCGAGCCCTCGAGCGCTTCGAGTCCGGAAAGGTGACCGTCCTCGTCGCGACCGACGTGGCTGCCCGCGGCCTCGACATCGACGACATCGAGCACGTGATCAACTTCGACCCGCCCCAAGAGGACAAGGGCTACCTCCACCGCACGGGCCGCACCGGCCGGGCCGGGCGGAGCGGGATCGCGATCACGTTCGTCCTTCCGGATCAACAGGCCGACGCGAGCCGGGTCGCGAGCCGGCTCGGGCACCGCGAGCAGTTCGAGGAGGCGGGAATGCACACCGCACGCCCGCGACTCGTCTACACGAGCCGCCGCGGGCGCCGCTCGAAGTGGTAGAGGAGAGCCGGCACTAGCGGCCGTTCGCGGAGAAGTGCTGGTAATCCCTGAGGGACCTCCAGTCGCCACCCCAGCCCCAGCCGATCGCGGCGAAGGCACCGACGACCGGGCCGCCCGCGAGGACCATTCCGCGCGCTGCTCGTGGACGGTCGACGAAGGCCCGGCCCGTGGCGGGAGAGACCTCGCCGTTGCGAACCTCCGGGTTCTGAATCGGGTTGATGTCGATCGCCCGCCCGTACGCGTGCTCCGACCACGCGGTCGAGCCGGGGACTCCTCGGCAGTTGAAGGCCGACGTGTTGTTGGCGGCCATCGAGCGCTCGTCGTCGCCGTCGTAGGCGTCCACCAGCTCCATGCGCTCGATGCGGAAGCGGGCTCGGAAGAGCTCCCGGAAAGCGCGCACGACGGGTCGTGCCTCGTCTTCGTGCACGACGAGCTCGCCGCGGCGAACACGCCCGTCGAAGCCCCAGTGGCGGAGCGTCAGGAGCCGCAGATCCTCGAGCGGCACCGGGCAGCCGGGTTGCCAGGACGAGGTCATTCGGGCCCGCCTCGCCGGCCCGATCGGACCGATCCGCCCCCGGAAGCGAGCCGGCTGGGGCAGCTTCGACCTCTCGGCGGTGACGCCTTCGATCCGCTCGAGGGAGCGCGGACAGCCGCTCGCAGTCAGGGCCAGCGCGAGCGAGACGAGGAGGAGTCGCTTCATCGAGATAGAACCCTCCCGGACGAACGCAACCGTCCGATCTCGCGCGGGTAACAGTTCGTCGCCGACGCCGGTTCCGATCCGAACTTTGGGCTAGGTAAAGCCTCGACCTCGATCGCTTGCCCGGATCCCCACGGTGTGAGATAAGCAGTTGGATCCGGGGGCCGGGACTCGCCTCCGGAGGGGAGCATGGTGAAGGCTTCTCGGGCGGGAAGGGGGTCCGGCGTCCGGGCCGCAGGGCGCCGGACCTCCCTCCGCCCGCTCGTTTTCCACACCCTCTTGAAAACTCAAGAGAGAAAGCGCACAATCTGGCCTGCGCGAGATCGCTCGCCGCGAAGATTTCGTCGAATCGCAACGGGCTGAGCGCGTGACAGAGGCTGGCGGCCCAGCCTCTGTTTCTCTTTCGCCAAGCCGCCGGGCTCGTTTCGCTACTCTGTGTCCCGCCGACGGCGCATTCGTCTAGTGGCCTAGGACACCGCCCTCTCACGGCGGCGGCACGGGTTCGAATCCCGTATGCGCCTCTCAGACCTACGTAGGTACGTCAAAGCCGTCGGGGGAGCCTCCGGCAGGGGTTCGATTCCCCCGGAGCCGCTATCAAGGGCGAGGTTCGGGCAGTCGATGAAGCTCGCGTGCTTTCTGCTGCGGCCCGCCGATGCCTCGCCCGCCTCCCGTCCTTTGCGCCCGGGCGCAGAGCGCGCGAAGCCTGCGTGCCGTGACGGCCGGCCCGCCCGAGGTTTCGGTCGTCATCCCGACCCGCGATCGGTGGCACCTGCTCGAGGACGCCCTCGCAACGGCTCTCGGACAGGAAGAGACCACCCTCGAGGTCATCGTGGTCGACGACGGATCGAGCGACGAAACCCCCGCCCGCCTCGCCGCCCTTCCCGACCCGCGTCTACGCGTCCTGCGCAACCCCCGCTCCCTCGGCGTCGCAGCGGCACGCAACCGCGGGATCGCGGCGGCACGCGCAACCTGGGTCGCCTTCCTCGACGACGACGACCTCTGGTCACCGCGCAAGCTGCGAGCGCAACTCGACGCCGCCGCAACCGCCCAAGCAGCCTTCGCCTACGGCGGCGCGATCGTGATCGACGAGAGCATGCAGGTGCTTCGGCATTCGCCGGCGCCCGATCCGTCGGCCCTCTCGACCGAGATGCTCGTGAGAAACCTCATTCCCGGCGGATGCTCGAACATCGTCGCGACGACGGAGCTCGTGCGCAGCGTGGGTGGCTTCGACGAGGACCTCGTTGCTCTGGCCGACTGGGAGCTGTGGATCCGCCTGGCCCACGCCGGGCGGGCGGCCTCGTGCCCCGACACCGTCGTCGCCTACCGGCGTCATGCCGACAGCATGGTTCGGCGCGGCGCCGCGAACATGGTCGCGGAGTTCTCCTACCTCTGTGCCAAGCACCGTGAACAGAGTCACGCTGCCGGCGTCACTCCGGACAGGCGCGGTTTCTACCGGTACGTGGCACGCGCGGCACGGCGATCCGGACGGCGACGCGAGGCGGCCGGGCTCTACTTGCGGCTGGCTCTCCGCGACGCAAGCGGCGGCGACCTCCTGCGCGCTATCGGCGCCCTTCTCGGACCTGACGTGCTTGCGCTGGGGGCGAGGCTCTTGCCAGGGTGGCTCTCGCCGGCCCCGCTCGGCGGCGACGAGCCGGCGTGGTTTGCCTGGCACCGTCAGCTCAGCCCGCCCGCGACCCGGCGCCCGGTCCCCCTGCTGGAACCTGCCGACGTTCCCGAGTAAGCGTGATGTCGGCTGCGTCCAGCGCTCCGATGCGTGACCCGGATGCTGCGATCCGTCCCTGGGTCGAGAATCGGCCGTCCGAAGGGTTCTTCCCCGGACTGAATGTCGGCGAGCTCTGGGCCTTCCGCGAGCTCGCTTACGTTCTCGCGATTCGCGACATCAAGATTCGCTACAAGCAGGCCCTCTTCGGGTTCGGGTGGGCCGTATTGCAGCCACTCATCGCCGTCGCGATCTTCTCCTTCGTCTTCGGCCACGTCACCCACGTTCCGACTCAGGGAATTCCGTACCCCGTTTTCGTCTACTCCGGCCTGGCCGTCTGGTTCTTCTTCTCGGCCGGCGTCAACGCCGCCGCGCAGAGCCTCGTCGGCAACGCCGCGCTCGTGACGAAGACGTACTTCCCGCGAATTCTCGCGCCTCTCGCGTCGATCCTCCCCGCATCGATCGATCTGGCGATCTCCCTCGCCATCGTCACCGTCTTCATGGTCGGCTACTCGGTCGAGCCGACGGCGGCCCTGGCGCTTCTCCCGGTCTGGATCGTGGGACTGTTCGTCCTGACGCTCGGGTTCGGGGTCTGGGTCTCGGCCCTGAACGTTCGCTACCGCGACGTTCGCTACGTGCTGGGATTCCTCGTCCAGACGCTCTTGTACGCGAGCCCCGTCGTCTTTCCGAGCGTCCTCATCGAAGGAGCGTGGCGCTACGCCTACGCCCTCAACCCGGTCGTCGGTGTCATCGACGGCTTCAGGTGGTCGCTCGTCGGCGGTTCCTCTCCGCACGCCTCCGACATCGTCTCGTTCGCCGTCATGCTCGTCGTGCTCGTCTCTGGCCTCGTCTACTTTCGGCGCGTCGAACGCCGGTTCGCGGATGTCATCTGATGAGGGCGACGATCGAGACAGTCGGCTTGGGCAAACGCTACCGCCTCGGGGAGCACGTGCGCGGCGACCTTCGTGAGGCCCTGCTCCGCCGAGGGCGAGGGGCCGCTGTGGCTCGGGACTTGTGGGCCCTCCGGGACGTCAACGTCCGCGTCGGCGACGGTGAAGCGGTTGGCCTCATAGGACGGAACGGAGCCGGCAAGAGCACGCTTCTGCGAATCATCGCGCGGATCACCGAGCCGACGACGGGCGTCTCGCGAACGCGCGGGCGCGTCGCAGCGCTGCTCGAGGTGGGCACAGGGTTCCACGCGGAGCTCACCGGGCGGGAGAACATCTTCCTCAACGGGGCGATTCTTGGCATGTCTCGCAACGACGTCCGCCGGCGGTTCACGGACATCGTCGCCTTCGCGGGAGTCGAGCGGTTCCTCGACACGCCCCTGAAGCGCTACTCGTCCGGCATGTACCTGCGCCTCGCTTTCGCCGTCGCGGCGCACGTCGAGCCCGAGATCGTCATCGTCGACGAGGTCCTCGCAGTCGGGGACGCCGAGTTCCAGCAGCGCTGCCTCACAAGGATCTCGGAGATGGGCAGAGAGCAGCGCACCGTCATCTTCGTCAGCCATGACCTCGGCTCGGTCGCACGAGTTTGCCCCCGCGTCGTCTGGCTCGACGACGGAGGCGTCCGCGCGGACGGCCCTGCCGAGCAGATCATCGCGTCGTATCTCGGCTCGAGTCTCGAACCTGGGCCGTCCACCGAGTTCGCCGCTGACGCTGACAAGCGCTCTCAGATCGTCGCGTGCTCGCTCGTTGGGCCGGACGGCGACCTTCTGGAGGCTCCACGTCGCGACAGGCCGTTCGCGCTACGGCTTCGCTTTCTCGTTCGCGAGCACACGCCCGGTCTCGACCTCGCGGTGATCCTCTTCAACCGCCGCGGGATTCGAGTCGTGGACGATGCCTGGTCGGATTCGCGGCCCACATCGGCTTGCGGCGAGATGGGCGAGTACGAAGCCCTCGTCGAGATTCCGCCCGTCCTCCCCGCCGGGCAATACACCGTCGCCGCGTGGATCGGTAGGGGCCATGAGACCATCGACTACCGCGAGATCTTCCCGTTCGAGTTGTTTCCGGGCCTCACGGACGGCGCTGCCTCGGTCAGGCGGAACCGCGTCGTGCAACCGCCGATCACGTGGGCCGTCGGTGTACCCGGCCATCACTCGGGCGCCCGCGCGCTCGAGAGCGCCGATGGATAGCAGCCCGGAAGTGTCGGTCGTCATCCCGACCCGCGATCGGTGGCACCTGCTCGAGGACGCCCTCGCAACGGCTCTCGGACAGGAAGAGACCACCCTCGAGGTCATCGTGGTCGACGACGGATCGAGCGACGAAACCCCCGCCCGCCTCGCCGCCCTTCCCGACCCGCGTCTACGCGTCCTGCGCAACCCCCGCTCCCTCGGCGTCGCAGCGGCACGCAACCGCGGGATCGCGGCGGCACGCGCAACCTGGGTCGCCTTCCTCGACGACGACGACCTCTGGTCACCGCGCAAGCTGCGAGCGCAACTCGACGCCGCCGCAACCGCCCAAGCAGCCTTCGCCTACGGCGGCGCGATCGTGATCGACGAGCACGGCTGCCCGAAGTCCGTCCTGCCTGCACCCGACCCTGAGCGCGTCGCACTCGAGCTCTTGCGGATGAACGTGATCCCGGGAGGCTGCTCCAACGCGATCGCGCGAACCGATGCGGTTCGAAGGCTCGGCGGCTTCGACGAGGCGCTCTGCGAGCTCGCCGACTGGGACCTCTGGATCAGGCTCGCATGGAACGTGCGGCCCGCGTCGTGCGCAAGCCTCGTCGTCGCCTACCGAAAGCACAGCGAGAACATGCTCGTGCGCGACCGCCCCCGCGTCCTCGAAGAGCTCGAGTACCTCGCCGCGAAACACTATGAGACTGCAGTGCCCGATCGGATAGAGATCGACCGAGCGACGTTCATCGA
>Ga0299907_10001425_pt1 | contig 13655 bp, 11 predicted proteins | sample RVTome_16_FD_198680 | JGI IMG/M metagenome (GOLD analysis project Ga0299907, IMG submission 198680) | Soil microbial communities from uranium-contaminated site in the Upper Colorado River Basin, Wyoming, United States - RVT152D67 (version 2) ... | reverse complement strand
TGTCGTCCTCGACGCGGAAGGCAAGGCTTTCTCCGCCGGTCATGACCTGAGCGAGATGATCGACCGTCCCGACGCCTACTACGACGAGCTGTTCGAGACCTGTGGCCGGATGATGGAGGGGATCCACGTCCTCCCCCAGCCGGTCATTGCCAAAGTCCAGGGTGTGGCCACGGCCGCCGGATGCCAGCTCGTGGCTTCTTGCGACCTGGCCGTGGCCGCGGAGGGCGCCTGGTTCGCCACTCCAGGTGTCTCCATAGGCCTCTTCTGTTCAACGCCGATGGTCCCGGTCAGCCGCTCCGTGGGGCACAAGCGCGCCATGCACATGCTGCTCACCGGTGAGCCGGTATCTGCGCCCACCGCCGTCGAGTGGGGACTCATCAACGAGGCAGTGCCGGCCGACCAGCTCGACTACGCGGTGGACGAGCTCGTCGCCAAGATCCTCCGTTTCTCCACCACCACGATCGCCACCGGCAAACGCGCCTACTGGTCGCAGGCGGGACAGCCCGAGTCGACTGCCTACGAGATCACGACTCCCGTGATGGCGTCGAATGCCGCCGCTCTCGACGCCCAAGAGGGTATGAGCGCCTTTCTGGAGAAACGCGATCCCGTCTGGACCGATACGGACTGACCCATCCGCCGTGCCCAAGGTGTGGACGGGTGGCAGGCGGCGAGAGCCACCCACATGTTCCTGTATCCCGGCGTCTGTCCTCACTCGCACAGTTCTCATGAGGACACGTTGCCTCTCATTGCCAGGATGCGTCGACCAGGTTGAGGAAACGAATCATGGATGCCTCATCGGAGCCGTGGCCCTGGGCAGACGAGAGACATCCACAGGGCAGACTCCTGGGGCGTCTACTTCAATCACCGAACGCGCCACGTCTCCATAAGCGGCTTTCCATGCCACTGCGCCCTTGGCGACGATCACCGAGGCGTTCGCCGGATCGATGCCGAGATGGGTCACCTGCTCGACATGGAATGGAGGAGTTGGCTTGGAGGTGACGATCACGTCGTTGCCATCGACGGAAAGCCATGCGGTGGGCCCCATGGAGAACTCCAGGCCGGCCCCCCAGCTGCCCTGTGACCTGTAGGCACCGTCGGAGAGCCCAACGACCTCAGCGTTCACTTGGACGGGTGGCCCGTGCAGGTCATCCGTCTTGCCACCCAACATGCCTTCGACTGACATCCCCACGCCGGCTCGGTGTGCCCGCTCGGCAATCTCCGGATCGGCGATGATCACCAGGGCTCCGGTCACCCCTTGACCTAGCAGCTCGCTGAGGATGGTGGTGCCGTCTCCCGATGACCCCCCGCCGATGTTGTCGGCCACATCTGCCAGGACAACCGGTCGTTCCCTGGCTGCTCTCGCCTCTTCGACTGCTTCGGAAGGGCTTGGTCTGGACACTCCGAAGTCCTCAGCCATCGAGTCGAGCTTGTCGAGCACCTCGGAGATGAGACGAAAGGCGGCATCCTCTCGATCCACATTCGCGGTGACCAGAACGCTGATTCCGGCGCGCTCGACGTCGGAGTATGCAAAGCCCCCCGCGACGCACACCCTCTCGAGGCTCAACTCGTGGGCGCGGGAGTTGGCAGCCTTGATGACATCCAGCATCGGTGAGGTCTCGGTGGCCTGCGCCAATGGGCAGACCAGAAGTGGATGCTTCCCGAGCCAGGTACGAAGCTTCTCCCCGTCGAGCAGGCGATCGAGGAGCTCCGTTGCCTCACGGCCTCTCTGAAACATGTCGACGTGTGGATAGGTGTCGTAGCTGATCACCACGTCGGGAATGGCCACGAACTCGGGTGAGGGGTTACCGTGGAAATCGAGCACACATACGATCGGGATGGGCCCGAAGTGACCCCTCACGATCTCGAGAGTGTCACGCTCGAAGTCGGGATGGCCCTGAGCCACCATGGCTCCATGGAGGTTGACCAGGACACCGTCCAGCTCGCCGGCGGCGTGCAATTCCTCAGACAGACGCTCGAACAGCGAATTGGCGGTGCCCCCGTCTGGTGGTCCCGCCGGCCAGGCACCGGCAGAGACGATCGGGACCAGCTGGTGATGGCCTGTCCCGGCGATGAATCCACCGATAACCGACTCCGTCCCGGTGTGATGGTCCAACAGGTCGGCACCCGCCAGCAGCTCGTAGGCCTCGAAGTCCGCCAGGTCGGTGACCCGAGGCGAGTATGTGTTGGTCTCGTGCCACATTCCGACGATGCCGATACGACTCACGAGACAAAGGCACTCATCGCTTGGTCGGCCCGGGACAGAGTCTCCTCGACGTCGTCTTCGGTATGAGCGGCAGACACATACCAGATGCCCCTCCCGGCGACCCACACACCATGGTCGATGAGACGGTCTACGAGCATCTGATATTCATCGGTGTCCAGGCGCCGCAGATCCTCGTAGGTGGCGATCGGGCCCTCTCCTATGCCGGCATGGAAGGACATCGGCAAGCCCTGGATGTTGAGCGGGATGTCGTGCGTGTTCGCCAGCCCGGCGAGCCCGGTCATCAGTTTCTCCCCGACCCTCGCCAGGGTCTCATAGGGAGGCGCCTCGGTTAGGTGGTCGATCGTGGCGACCACGGCGGCACAGGCCATCACGGAGGCGTTGAACGTTCCGGAGTGGTTTATCTCTCCGGTCCCGATGCCATCCATGAGCCCGGCTCTGCCGGCGAAGGCGGAGACGGGCCACCCGCCGGCCATCGCCTTCCCATACGTGGCCAGGTCCGGAGTGACTCCATATCGCTCGGCGGCACCGCCCAGCGCAATCCTGAAACCCGAGATGACCTCGTCGAATATCAGGATGATGTCGTGTCGGTCACATGCCGCTCTCACACCCTCCAGATAGCCCGGGCGCGGCTCGATCGAGCCGGCGTTTAGCATCACCGGCTCCATCAGGACGGCGGCTATCTCGTCTGAATCCTGATCGAGGAGCCGTTTGAGCGCATTGAGATCGTTCCACGGGAGAGTCAAGGAGTCATCGAGATGCGAGCCGACCTGGCCCGCGCTCGCCGGCACTGCCGAGCCGTCGTCGAACTTGGCCAACACGTTGTCGAGCCAACCGTGATAATGGCCGGTGAAACGCACGAACTTGGCCCTCCCTGTGACAGCTCGGGCAACGCGCAGCGCCGCCTGCACGGCCTCCGTCCCGGACACTCCGAAGCGAACCTGGTCCGCCCAGCCAAGCACGCTCAGCAATCTCTCGCCGGCCTCCACCTCGTAGACGTGCTGAGCCCCGTAGACCATTCCTTTGCGGCTGGCCTCCCCGACGGCGTCGAGAACATCGCTCGGCGCATGGCCCAGGAAGTTGGGCCCCTGTCCCAGCAAGTAGTCGATGTACTCATTTCCGTCGACGTCCCAGAGCCGGGATCCTTTTCCCTCGCTGAAGAAGACAGGAGGGCCGAGAAGTCTCACGTTGGAGTTGACACCCCCGGGGAAAGCCGACGAGGCGCGAGCTCGGAGATCTGCGGACTGATCGTTGCGCCGAGGGGCGGTCGATGAGGTCATGGGGCTGTCCTTTGTTTGACTGCTAACAGGGGTTGGTGTTCCGATCGGAGGCTTCTGCTCGGGATCATGTGATGTCGAGATTGATCGTCTTCAGCTGAGTCATCTCGAGAAGGCTCCATCGGCCCCCGATGCGCCCTGTGCCGCTCTTCTTGCCTGAGAAACCCCCGAAGGGGGTATGGGGTTGCCAGTAGGCGGTGGACTCGTTGACGTTGACCACCCCGGTCTGCAAAGCCTCGGCGATCCGGATTGCACGTCCGATGTTGGTGGTGAAGACGCTCCCCACCAAACCGGTGCTCGACCGGTTGGCCAGCCGGATCGCCTCATCCTCGTCATCGAACCCCATCACGGCGGCGACCGGCCCGAATGTCTCATCGGACTCGATCAGCATGCCGGGAGCGATGTCATTGATGACCGTTGGCGCGTAGTAGAGGTCGGTGGGGTGGCCGGACACCCGTTTGCCGCCGGTGACGACCGACGCACCACGGTTGATCGCATCCTCGATGTGGGAATCGATCCGTGAGGCGCCGACCTCGGCGATGACCGGCCCCATGGTGGTTTGGTCCTCGAACGGCGAGCCGAGGTGGATTCGCTCCGCATGGCCCTTCAGACCCTCGACGAGTGCGTCCTGGATCGAGCGATCGACGAGGACCCGCTCCACCGAGTCGCATATCTGACCGGCATTGGCGAAGCATCCGAATCCCAGCTTGTCGATGACCCCGCTCATTTCGGCATCGTCGAACACAATCGCCGGGCAGTTACCACCGAGCTCGAAAAGCAGCGGCTTTCCTGCGGCGGCCTTCGCCACGATCTCGCCTGTCCTGCTGCTCCCGGTTAGCCCTATCGCCACGATGCCATCGTGGGAGGCGATCCCTCCCCCGAGCTTGACTGGGTCCCCCAGCAAGAGGTTGAGCGTGCCAGACGGTGCCCCGGCGTCGACGAAACACTGGGCGAGATGCATCGCAGTGATCGGTGTCAGCTCGGATGGCTTCCACACCATGGCGTTGCCGGTGGCCAATCCGGCGCTGAGGTACTCGCTGGGGATGGTTGCCGGGAAGTTCCATGGAGTGAGCAGCCCGTAGACGCCCCGAGCTTGACGAATGGTCAGGACCCTCTTGTCGGGATCGCTGCTCGGAATGATGGAGGTTTCGAGGCGCTTGACCCCCTCTGCGGCATCCCGGAACATCTCCGCCGCCGCCTCGACTTCCGGCAGTGCTTCGGCGGCCATCGGCTTGCCGTTCTCCAACGAGAGATCGCGCGCTATCTCGACGGCTCGTTCCGAGACGAGATCGGCTACCCGATTGGCGAGTGCGCCGCGCTCGAAGGCGGTCATCGCGCCGAGTTGGCCGTGTGCGTTCCAAGCCGCCTCCACCGCACCATCGAGCTGGGCTTGGCCGGCTCGGTGAACATTGCCGATCTTCTCCCCCGTCACCGGGCTGGTCAACTCGTCCGGCGGACCGCCTTGGCCGTCGACCCACTCATCGCCGATCAGGAGCCGAATCGTCGGCTCATTCATCCTGGTCTTCTCCTCCCTGGGGGTGGCGCTTGATCATCCGCCGGGCGTAGCCGACCACTCGCTCGAGCACCGCTTCCACGATCTCGGCCCCGTCTGCTTCGCTCGCCAGGTCGGGTCGGCCGAGCGCCCCATCGTCGGACCACTCATGGAACCAGACCGGCTCGTCGATACTGCCCCCAGGCGGCTCGGTGAGCTCATCATGGGTGCGTCGGCTGCCGCGAACGATCTCGTCTCTTCGGACGTCGTCGGGCCACAGCGCCATCATCACCGAAGTCTCGATCTCACAGGCATGCCCGTACGCGGGGCTGGAGGCTCTTTCCCGTGCGGTGTCGGCCGCTACGATCGCCCACATCACCGAGGCGACCATCATCTCGTGGTCACGACGAGCGTTGCGAGCGGCGAGACGAAGCACGTCGATGTTCCCGCCATGGCCGTTGACCACGAGAACTCGCCTCAGACCGTGATGACGGAGACTCTCAAAGATGTCGGCAAACAGACCAAGCATCGTGTTTGGGCGCAGGGTGATTGTCCCGGCGAACCCGAGATGGTGCTCCGAGAGACCGTATCCGATCGGGGGAAGCAGCACTGCATCGCCGCCCAGCTCTGTTGCGACCCGCCCGGCCAGAGCCTCCGCTACGGCGGAGTCGGTCATCAGCGGCAGGTGAGGCCCGTGCTGTTCCAGTGACCCCACGGCGATAATGGCCAGACGCGCCCTGGAGAGAGCTTCTTGGGCTTCGACGGTCGTCATCCCTGCCAGCTCGTTCACACGATCTCCTTGGCGATCAGCTCTGCCGCCTCATCGAGGACTCGAGCGATGCCCTCGGCCTGGTCGAGCGACAGGCGGGACGCGGGTGCACTGAGGCTGAGAGCCGCCTTCGGGTTCGTGCCTCGTATCGGGACGGCCAGGCACCGCCCTCCCTCCTCGTTCTCTTCGTCATCGATTGCGTAACCTTTGATCCGCGCCGCGGCGATCTCCCTCAGGAACTCGTCGGGGTCGCCAAGGGTGCGCTCGGTACGCGCCGGCATCCCCTCGACCTCGAGTATCGATGAGATCTCCTCGTCATCGAGAACCATGGCCACCGCCTTGCCGAGAGCCGTCGAGTGCAGGTGCTCCCGGTCTCCTTTGGCGACCACCCAGCGCATGCTTCGCCGACTCTCCACTATCTCCAGATAGACGATGCGGGTGTCGTCGAGGACCGCCAGGTTGACCGTCTCCCCGAATCGGTCTCGCAGCTCCTCCATTCGCGGGCGTGCCCGGTTGGCCAACAGCTCGAGATGATGAGCTTGGGTCGAGATGAAAGCGGCACTCAGACGAAAGGCGCCGTCCTGTTCGAGCCGCTCCACATAACCACGCGATTCGAGTGTTGCGAGGTAGCGGAAGACAGAGCTCTTGGGCATCTCGGTCACCTTGGCCAGCTCTTTGAGCGTGGCTCCCCCTGGCCGTTGCCGGAGAAGATCGAGGATGTCGAGCACTCTGAGCACGGATCGCACCGCGTACTGGGTCTCGCCGCTCATAACTTCACTGCCTCTCCGGTTCGGGCAGCTTCCTCCATGGCGAGGGAGAGCCTGAGCGCTTCGGTACCATCCGAGCCCGTGCAGACCGGGTCGGCTTCGCCCCGGACAACCCGTGCAAAGTGGTCGACCTCGATCCCCAGCGCCCCGTACAAGGAGCCGTGTACCTCGGGCGAGTAGTAGATGTCGGCGTCGGAGGGACCGTCACCCAGCACCTTCATGAACCCGGTGGTGCCCTGCCTCACCTGCAACACACCACTGTCCCCTATCACCGTGAACCCCGCCAAACCATACCCCGGGGTCTTTGGAGGAAGGGACCAACCGATCATGGCGGTCCCGTGCGCCCCAGAGCGGAAAGTGAGCACAGCCGAGTAGAGATCCTCGACGTCGTATCCCTGGGACCGCACCACGCCCGAGCTGCGGGCCGCGGCCACGGTGGCCACATCACCGGCATACCAACGGGCGATATCGAACTCGTGGACTCCGTAGTAGAGGGCGATCGAGGTGCGCCCCCGGAGAATCTCTTGATCGGCTACGAGCCCGATCCGCTCGCTTCGAACCGCCTGGACCTCGCCGATCTCGCCGGCGTCTATCGCATTCCTTATCGCCGCATAGCGTGGCTCGAAGCGGAGGACGTGGCCGGCCAGCAACGGGACTCCAGCCTCCTCGGCGCGGTCTGTCATCCGCTCGGCGGCTTCCAGTGTGTGTGCGATCGGCTTCTCCACCGCGAGGGCCTTCCCCGACTCGATCGCCGTCATCGCGATCTCGACGTGGAGGTGCTCGGGGGTACAGACCACCACTCCGTCAACATCTGGATGCCCGGCGGCCTCCATCGGATCGGGGCAGAACTCGGCTTCATAGGCCGATGCGAGCTGCTCGCCCACATCTGTGCGCAGGTCGGAGACGACGGCGAGATCGATCAGGCCGTTCTCGGCTATGAGCCTCGACCACTTCGCTCCCATGAAACCGAGCCCGATCACGGCGATCTTCGGGTTGCTCAACCTCTCCCTCCCAGTGGCGACTCGACATCTCGATTCTCCGAGCTCTCGAACACCTCTAGCGCGAAGTGGCAGGCGGCGTGATGCCCCGGCTTCCACTCGATCAGGTGCGGCGAGTCGAGCGAACACACATCCTGGGCCCAACTGCACCGCGGGTGAAAAGAGCACCCCGACGGGGGATTGGCCGGGTTCGGTGGCTCCGACCGGGCCCCGGGAGCGGAGACATTCCCGTGGATGGTTGGCACAGCGGAAAGCAGCGCTTTGGTGTACGGGTGGAGGGGGCGCTCAGCCACATCATCGGCTGTGCCCAGCTCAACGATCTCACCGAGATACATCACCGCAATGCGGTGACTCATGTAGCGCACCACACCGAGATCGTGGGATATGAAGAGGTAGGCGATACCCCGCGTCTCCTGAAGGTCTCTCATCAGGTTGAGGATCTGGGCCTGGACCGAGACATCGAGCGCGGAGACGGCTTCGTCGGCGACGATGAGCTCCGGCTCCACGGCAAGGGCGCGAGCGATGCTCACTCTCTGGCGCTGCCCGCCGGAGAGCTCCGATGCGAACGAGTCGGCGTGCTCGGCCTTGAGACCGACATCGTCGAGGAGTTTCCGCACCCGCGACTCGACCTGATCCTCAGGGACGATCTTGTGGATGAGAAGCGGCTCGGCGAGGATCCTACGAACTCTCATCTTCGGTGGCAGCGATGTGTATGGGTCCTGAAAGATGATCTGCACCGACCGACGCAGCGCCGGGTCGTCCGAGCCGTGGAGCACACCGGAGAGCCGTACCTCCCCAGAGCTGGGCTCGAGGAGCCGCACCACCATCCGCCCCAGGGTGGACTTGCCGCAGCCGCTCTCCCCTACCAGGCCAAGTGTCTCTCCCTTTTCGATCTGCAGCGAGACACTCTTGACTGCGGTGAGGGTCCCCTTCGATCTGGTGAAGGCGCGGGTGCGAACCTCGAAGCCCTTGGTGACATCTCTCACTTCGAGCAGTGTCACGAGCTCATCACATCCGCCCGGTTCTCGGTCCACAGGTGGCATGCCGCCCACTGTCCTGAGGCGATTTCAACGGGGAACGGATCTGTCACTCGGCAAACGTCCATCACGTGGGGGCAGCGGGCCGCGAAGGGGCATCCGATTCGAGATTCTCTCGGATCGGGGAGCTCGCCAGGAATGGCCTCTAGTCGGTCGATGCGGACCTCGACTCTGGGCACTGACTCGAGAAGCGCCCGGGTGTAGGGATGCGCCGGCTGTGAGATGACCTGAGCGCTCGGGCCGATCTCACAGACCTCGCCCGCGTACAACACCAGGATGCGATCCGCGTACTGGGAGACCAGAGCAATATCATGGGTGATGAGGAGCAGGCTGATATCGCTGCTGCGGGCGAGGTCGACCAGCTCGGTGAGGATCTGCTCCTGTGTCGTAGTGTCGAGGGCGGTGGTCGGCTCGTCTGCGATGAGCAGCTGAGGCTGGGCGGCAAGGGCCATCGCGATCATCACTCGTTGGTTCATCCCGCCGGACAGCTCGAAGGGGTACTGCCGAACGACTCTCGTCGGTTCCGGTATCCCTACCGTGGTCAGCACCCGCACCACCGTCTCGTCCACGTCCTCCTGCGGGATCCCGATCGCCCTCAACGCCTCCCTCATCTGATACCCCACGGTGAGGACGGGGTTCAGCGAGGCTGTCGGGTTCTGGAAGATCATCGCCACCGACCGGCCGCGGAGCTGTCGCATGCGCCGGTCGCTCACCCGAACGACATCCTCCCCCTCGAGGAGGATCTCCCCGGATGTGACCCGACCAGGAGGGTCGATCAGCTGAATGATCGCCGAAGCCGTCACCGACTTGCCCGAGCCGCTCTCTCCGACCACGCCGAGTATCTCGCCTCGCTCGATGTCGAACTCGACATCATGAACCGCCGATATCGTCCCGTTCTGATCGGGGAACTCAACGCTCAGGTTTCTGACTCTCAGCAGGGGCGCCGGCTCAGCGGCTTCCTCCGAGCCCTGGAGGAGCCGAGGCCGGAATCTCCTGAAACCGCCTTTCGCCCCCGAGGGGTCGATGACCTTGGCGACTCCGTCGCCGAGCAGATTGATACTGAGAACGGTGAGCACGATGGCGATGCCGGGGAGGACGGGCAGCCACGGCGACACCACCATGTTTCTCCGCCCTTCGGCCAGGATCCCTCCCCAGGTGGCCGCGGGTGGGGGTAGCCCGAGGCCGAGGAAGCTCAGGGTCGACTCCATGATGATCAGGAACCCGAAGTCGAGGAGAGCGATAACCGGAACGACCTGCCAGACCGAAGGGAACACGTATGTGAACAGCCTCCTCCACCTGGATGCCCCGATCGCTCTCGCCGCGGCCACGTAATTCTTCTCCTTCTCGGCAAGGACACGGCTACGCACCACACGGGCATAGATGATCCAACCGGGGATGCCGAGAACCACGATCACGTGCCATGCCCTGCGATCGGGCACCACACCCAGAACCGCGATCGCCAGGAGGATGAACGGGAATGCAAGCTGGACATCACCCAGGCGCATGATGATCGAATCGATTCGACCGCCGAAGAAACCGGCGAGCAGCCCTGTGATCAGACCCAGGCTCGAGCCGAGCAGCATCGCAAAGAAGCTGATGACGAGTGAGTTGCGGGCCCCGTACAGGATCCGGCTGAGCACATCCCTGCCCAGCCCGTCTGTCCCTAGGGGAAACTCCGGGGATGCGGCCTGATCCCAGAAGGGTGGGGCGAGGATGTCGGTCAGGTTCTGACCGGTCGGGTCATGGGGGGCAAGTGCGGGGGCGAGCACCGCCGCCAGCAGGATGACGGTCGTTCCCAACAGGCCGGCGAGAGCCATAGGGCTCTTGAAAACCGAACCCGGCCGCCCGGGACGATCAGAGTCCAGTTCGAGCTGGGATCCCGAGCCGATCAGATCGGTCATGCCTGGGCTGCTCCCACTCGGGGATCGAGCATTGCGTAGAGCATGTCGACGATGAAGTTGAGGAGCACGAACACCATCGCCGCCACCAGGATCCCGCCCTGGATCATGGGGAAGTCACGGCTGGCGAGGGAGTCAAGGATCAGCTTGCCGATGCCGGGCCAATTGAAGATGGCCTCGACCACCACTGCCCCCGCAAGGAGAAACCCGAGTTGAAGGCCGATGAGGGTGATCAGAGGGAGAGCCGCCGACTTGACCCCGTGTACCCCGAGAACCCGCCACGTCGGGAGCCCCCGCGCCCGGGCAGCCTTCATGTAATCCTCGCTCAGGGTCTCTGCGAAAGACTGACGGGCAGTGCGCACCAGGATCGGGCTGAGGCTGACAACCAGTGTCGTTATGGGGAGGACGAAGCTCTTCCAAGTGGTCATGTCGATGGCGGGAAACCATCTCAGGTTGACCGAGAACACGAGGACCAGGACGACCGCCAACCAAAAAGCAGGGGTCGCCTGAGCAACCGAAGCGAAGCCGAGCACCAGACGGTCGACGAAGCCTTCCGGCCGCCATGCCGCCAGAGCGCCGAAGCCGATGGCCAGCACCGCCGAGATGAAGACAGTCAGCCCCGCCAGGATGAGGGTGTTGGGCAGAGCAGCCAGGACGGCGGCGGCGACCGGCTGGGAACCACGAAACGAGGTACCGAGATCGCCAGTGACGGCCCCGCTCAGGTAGTTGACGTACTGCTGCCAGATCGAGACATCGGTCCCGATCCGGGCACGGGTCTCGGCGATAATCTCCTCAGGAGTCCCCGGGGGGTTGACCAGCCGGGCGGGATCCCCGGTGGCGATGCGTAGCACGAAGAACGCGATCGTCACCACCGCCACGACGACGAAAACCATCTGCACAACGCGGATGAGGAGAACTCGTCCCCTCATCCGCGTGTGCCTCGGTGGCTTCTAATGCCCAGGATGACCCTCTAGCCGCTCAGACTCGCCTCATAGAAGTCCGTCAGGAAGACGTTGGGCAGCACCCGTACGCCTTCGAGCTCGTTCACCTTCGCCAGAGTGAAGTCCGAGTTGTACAGCGGAACATGCCACGCCTGTTCCCACATGTGGGCCTGCAACTCCGAGTACACCGCCTCGCGCTCGGCCGGGTCGAGTGTCGTCCGACCCTCTGCGATGAGGCCGTCGAGCTCCTCGTCACCGAAGTACCAGGCGAACTGCGACGAGTAGACCGCAGATGCCGGATGTGGGTCACCGGAGGTAGCCCAGCTCAAATGGTAGAACGCGCCGGTTCCGGTGTCGCTAAACGCATCGTCGATGAGCCCAGCCACATCGCTGGTGACGATGGTCGGCTTGAGCCCCACCTCGCGCATCTGCGCCGCGATCGCCTCGACCACGGGAACGGCTCTGGGCAGGAACCCCTCGGCGACCCATAGCTCGAACTCGGGCCCGCCATCGGGCACCCCGGCTGCCTCCAACGCTGTGCTGGCACCCTCGGGATCGGCGGTGAACGGAGGCGATTGCTCCCCGTAGTACAGGACTTCTGTCGGGATGAAAGAGCCCGCCGGTGCCGCCGCACCCATGACCAGGCTCTCCACCAGGGGCGTCCGATCAAACGACAGGTTCACCGCACGTCGGAAGTCGGCGTTCTCGTCCCAGATGGGCAGACGACCGGGACGCACGAACAGGTTGACGCTCTCGATCCCGGTCACGCTGATGTTCTCGACGCCTTCCTCTTCCTCGATTATCTCGAGATGCTCGGGAGGCACCCGGTCGATTGCGTGAGCCTCACCGGTGAGCAGAGCATTGAGACGGGTCTGGGGATCTTGCACGAACTCCCAGATCAGCGTGTCGATCTGCGGCGGGTCTCTCCAGTAGTCCTCATTCGGAACCATTGTCTTGACGTTGACCGAGTCTTCGGCGAGACGGAAGGGGCCGGTGCCGTTGGGGTTGTTCGCCAGCTGGTCGCCTCCTTCCTCGAGCCATTGCGCCGACACGATCGGAGTCCACCAGAGCTCGGCGAGCATCGGGGCGAACGGCTCCTCTGTAACTATCCGAACGGTGTAATCGTCCACGATCTCGACCTCGGCGGGGGCCCAGGTGAGCGCATAGGCGCTCTCGCCGCTGAACCCAGACGCCAACTCGACGGAAGCCTTCACGTCCGCTGCGGTCATCGCCTGCCCGTCGTGGAAGACGACGTCGTCACGAAGCTGAAACTCCCAGGTGGTGTCGTCGACCTGAGTCCACTCGGTGGCCAACGACGGCTCCGGCGAGTTCAAGTCCCCATCGGGGAAATCGATCAGGTAGTCGTAGATGTGGCGCTCGAGTCTCTTCTGGCTGAGGGCAGTCGACGCGAAAGGCGTCCAGTCGGCCCAGAAATTCTCCGCCATCAAGAAGCGAACCGTCTGTCCCTCACCTGCTTGCGGCTCCGTCGTTTCCGGGGCTGGCGTTGTGGTGGCGCCTCCATCATCGTCCGCTTGCGTTGTGTCGGTACCGCCGCCCGCGGTCGTCGTGGTGCCTGCGTCATCTGCGGCGCAGGCGGCTATTACCAGAGCCAGGGCAGCCAATAGGGCGAGCCAATGCCATCGCCGGTTACGTCGACCGTCTCCCATGTGGGTCTCCTCCCGTTTCAGTAGGTGAAACTTCCGTCTCACTATGGTGTCTTTGTTACCCCCAAGGTCGTTTCGTGTCAACAGAAAGTGCCGGAGCCCGTCCACTCCACCCCGCACTGGAGCAGGTGGCCGGCGGTCCCGTTGTCTGCATCGAGATGACCCCCGGGGGGGGAGATCGGCGGCATGCTTTTCCGCACTGGCTGGGAGCTCGTGGAACATCTCATCCGTCTCGACCGGCTGGTGGGGAGGCCGTTCCGTTCCCATGCAGTTCCAGTGGCGTTCAGAGGCCGGGGCTCTTTTCCGTTGCGGGGCGTTCGCCATCCTCAAGTGAGGAGCCCCGGACGCGTCACCCCGGCGATGAGACGCCCGGAACCAGCTCGAGGGCAATGACCGTGGAAACCAGGATGCGGTTGGCCGGACGGCTGGCCGAGACTCTAGACGAGCCCCCGGGCCCCGTCGAGATCGTCGACACCGAGTACCAGCCGGGTATCGGTGGCCAGGTAGATGAGATCTACATTCACCCCGCCGTCGGCGAGGCGCCGAGTCAGTTCACCAAGCTCCCCGGGCCGGTCGGTGACGCCGGCAACG
>Ga0299907_10001424_pt1 | contig 13655 bp, 7 predicted proteins | sample RVTome_16_FD_198680 | JGI IMG/M metagenome (GOLD analysis project Ga0299907, IMG submission 198680) | Soil microbial communities from uranium-contaminated site in the Upper Colorado River Basin, Wyoming, United States - RVT152D67 (version 2) ... | reverse complement strand
CTCCGCCGGGCGGTGGGTGCCGTGACAACGTATCGGTACGCATAGTGGCCAAGAAAGTACAAGCCTATGTCAAGTTGCAGGTGCCGGCCGGGAAGGCCAACCCGAGCCCGCCGGTCGGACCGGCGCTCGGCCAGCACGGCGTCAACATCATGGAGTTCTGCAAGGCGTTCAACGCCTATACCCAGAACCTCGAACCGGGTCTGCCGACGCCGGTCGTCATCACGGTCTATGCGGACCGTAGCTTCACCTTCGTCACCAAGACGCCGCCGGCCTCGGTGCTGCTCCGCAAGGCCCTGGGGATCGAAAAGGGCAGTGCCACGCCGAACGCCGCCAAGGTCGGCATGGTCACCCGTGCCCAGCTCGAGGAGATCGCCAGGACCAAGACGCCCGATCTCACCGCGGCGGACCTCGAGGCCGCCGTGCGCACCATCGCCGGCACCGCGCGTAGCATGGGAATAGAGACCGAAGGGGTGTTGCCATGACCGAGCCGACGAAACGCGTTGCGCGCTGGCGCCAGGCGCTGGTCCCTGGGAAACACTATGTCCTCGATGAGGGCATACGGCTCGTCAAGGAGCTCGCCTCCGCGAAATTCGACGAGTCGGTGGATGTCGCCGTGAATCTGGGCGTCGACGCCCGCAAGTCGGATCAGTCCATCCGTGGCGCGACGGTGTTGCCGCACGGCACCGGTAAGCGCGTGCGGGTCGCGGTGTTTGCCGAGGGCGCCAAGGCGGAAGCGGCACGTGCCGCCGGTGCCGATATCGTGGGCCTCCAGGACCTGGCCCAGCAGGTCAAGTCGGGCCAGATCGATTTCGACGTGGCGATCGCCGCGCCCGAGAGCATGGCGGTGGTCGGGCAGCTCGGCCCGATCCTCGGGCCGCGCGGTCTCATGCCCAATCCCAAGGTCGGGACCGTGGCGCCCGATGTCGCCCTGGCCGTCAGGAACGCCAAGGGTGGGCAGGTGCGCTTCAAGACCGACAAGTCGGGGATCATCCATTGTTCGATCGGAAAGGTCTCGTTCGAGGGCGAGGCCCTGAAAGGCAACCTGGCCGCCGTGATCGCTGCCTTGAACAAGGCCAAACCCGCCGCGGCGAAGGGTGTGTACGTAAAGAAAGTCACGGTCTCGAGCACCATGGGCCCCGGCGTCGCGATCGACCGGGCGAGCCTGCCATAGTTAATACATGTCTGTTAATACATGTCTGGAGGTGAGCAGTGGCTCTGGATCTGGAACGAAAGAAGGTGATCGTCGGGGAGGTCGCGACCGCGGCGCAAGAGGCGCAGTCCGCGATCGCCTGTGAGTATGCGGGTCTGTCGGTGGTCAGGATGACCGCGCTCCGCGCTGCCGCCCGCAAACAGGACGTTTACCTGCGCGTGGTGCGCAATACCCTGGCGCGGCGCGCGCTCGAGGGGACTCGCTTCGAGTGCATGTCCGAGCGGCTCGTCGGTCCCCTGGTGCTGGCGTTTTCAAAGGATGACGCCGGCGCTGCGGCGCGCGTCATCGATGAGTACGCGCGGACCAACGAAAAATTGGTCGTGAAGCTGGTGTCGTTCGGCGGCAAGCTCTTGGAGCCCGATGCCCTCAAGTCGCTTGCCCACCTACCCACGCGTGAGCAGGCGCTCGCCATGCTCATGGGGGTCATGAAGGCCCCCATCTCGAAGCTGGTGCGCACGCTCGCCGAGCCCTATGCGGGCCTCGCGCGCGTGCTCGCCGCCGTGCGCGACCAGAAGCAGGCCGCCTAGATACCTGCAGCACGAACCTCACAGGTTCAATTTGGGAGATTGAATATTATGGCAGTGTCCAAAGATGAGATCCTCGAAGCCGTCGCCAATATGAGCGTGCTCGAGGTGGTGGAGCTGGTCGAGGCGATGGAGAAGAAATTCGGCGTCTCCGCCGCCGTCGCCATGGCCCCGGCGATGGGTGGCGGCGCGGCGGCCGTGGCGGCCCCGGTCGAGGAAGAGAAGACCGAGTTCAACGTGGTGATGACGAGCTTCGGCGAAAACAAGGTGGGCGTGATCAAGGCCGTACGGGCGCTCACCGGGCTCGGTCTCAAGGAGGCGAAGGACCTCGTCGAAGGCGTTCCGGCGACCGTCAAGGAGGCGGTGCCCAAGGACGAGGCGGAAAACGTCAAGAACAAACTCGTAGAGGCCGGCGCGACGGTCGAGATCAAGTAGTGCCGGTGCCCATGCGCCCGGGACGGGCCCCCTGTATCAGGATAGGGGTCGTCACAAAGCGTCGTCAGGTTTCAGCGCGGCTGGTGGCACGAGCCACCGGCCCCTTTGTCCTCGATTGACTTGCCCTTGATTGACTCGCGAACGGCGGAGCGAACCATGGCGTATTCCTACACCGAGAAAAAGCGCATCCGGAAGGACTTCGGCAAGCGTCCGAGCATCCTCGATACCCCCTATCTCCTGGCCATGCAGATCGAGTCCTACCATGCCTTCCTGCAGGCGGAGCGGGCCCCGGCGGAACGGCAAGAGGCCGGTCTGCACGCGGCGTTCAAATCGGTGTTCCCGATCGTGAGCTATTCGGGCAACGCGGCGCTCGATTACGTGAGCTATCGTCTCGGGACGCCGGTCTTCGATGTCAAGGAGTGTCAGATCCGCGGTGTGACCTACGCGGCGCCGCTCAGGGTCAAGGTGCGCCTGGTCATCTATGATCGAGAGTCGGGCGCCGCCAAGACCGTCAAGGACATCAAGGAACAGGAGGTGTACATGGGCGAGCTCCCGCTCATGACCACCAACGGGACGTTCGTGATCAACGGCACCGAGCGCGTCATCGTGTCGCAGTTGCACCGCTCTCCGGGCGTGTTCTTCGAGCACGACAAGGGCAAGACCCATTCCTCGGGGAAGCTCCTGTACTCCGCCCGGGTGATCCCGTACCGCGGTTCGTGGCTCGATTTCGAGTTCGACCACAAGGACCATATCTACGTGCGCATCGATCGCAGACGCAAGATCCCGGCGACGGTGCTCTTGCGTGCCCTCGGCCAGAGCGCCGAAGAGATGCTGGCGACGTTTTTCGAGACCACCGCGTTTTCGCTCTCCCGCGACGGCATCCGCATGGAGCTGCTCCCGGAGCGGCTGCGCGGCGAGACGTTGTCGTTCGATATCACGGACGAGGAGGGCAATGTCATCGTCGAGAAAGACCGCCGCATCACCATGCGCCACGTGAGCGCCTTGCACAAGGTTGGCCTGCGTGAGGTGCGGATCCCGCGCGAGTACCTCGTGGGCAAGGTGGTGGCGACCGACGTGGTCGATACGAGCACGGGCGAGATCGTGGTCCAAGCGAATGCCGTGCTCACCGGTGAGACCCTCGATAAGCTCATCGACATCGGGATCCCGGAGGTCAAGACGCTCTATGTCAACGACCTCGATCGAGGCCCGTATATCTCGGAGACCTTGCGCATCGATACGACGCGCACGGTCCTGGAGGCCCAGGTCGAGATCTACCGCATGATGCGGCCCGGCGAGCCCCCGACCAAGGAGGCCGCCGAGAACCTGTTCAATAACCTGTTCTTCAGCCCCGATCGCTACGATCTCTCGGCGGTAGGTCGAATGAAATTCAATCGCCGCGTCGGGCGGAGCGAATCCACCGGACCCAACGTCTTGTCCAAGGAGGACATCGTCGATGTGCTCAAGGTGCTGATCGGCGTTCGCAACGGCATCGGCACCGTCGATGATATCGATCACCTGGGCAACCGTCGCGTACGCAGCGTCGGGGAGATGGTCGAGAATCAGTTCCGGATCGGTCTGGTGCGCGTGGAGCGTGCGGTCAAGGAGCGTTTGACCCTTGCGGAGTCCGAGGGGACGATGCCCCAGGAGCTCATCAACGCCAAACCGGTGTCGGCCGTGATCAAGGAATTCTTCGGCTCCAGCCAGCTCTCGCAGTTCATGGACCAGAACAACCCCCTCTCGGAAGTCACGCACAAGCGCCGCATCTCCGCGCTCGGGCCCGGCGGCCTGACGCGCGAGCGCGCCGGGTTCGAGGTGCGCGACGTCCACCCGACTCATTACGGGCGCGTGTGTCCCATCGAGACGCCCGAGGGCCCGAACATCGGCCTCATCAATTCGCTGGCGGTATATGCCAAGACCAACCGCTACGGCTTTCTCGAGACGCCTTACCGCAAGGTGTCGGCCACCAAGGTCACGGATCGGGTCGAATATCTCTCGGCCATCGAGGAGGGGCAGTTCGTGATCGCGCAGGCCAATGCCAAGCTGGACGAGGACGGGTGCCTCATCGACGAACTGGTCTCGTGCCGTTTCCAGAACGAGTTCATGCTCTCGACGTCGGACAAGGTCCAGTACATGGACGTCTCGCCCAAACAGATCGTATCGGTCGCGGCCTCGCTGATCCCGTTTCTCGAGCATGACGATGCCAACCGCGCGCTCATGGGCTCCAACATGCAACGTCAGGCGGTGCCGACGCTCCGCACCGACCGGCCGCTGGTCGGTACCGGCATGGAGCGCGCCGTGGCCATCGATTCCGGCGTCGTGGTGGTCGCGAGTCGTGCGGGGGTCGTCGATTCCGTGGACGCGAGCCGCATCGTGGTGCGCTGCGAGGAACAGGATACCGGGGGGGCCGAGCCCGGGGTGGATATCTACAATCTCACCAAGTACACGCGCTCCAACCAGAATACCTGCATCAACCAGAAGCCCCTGGTGAAACCGGGCGATCGCATCGCGGGGGGCGACGTGCTGGCCGACGGTCCCGCGACCGATCTCGGCGATCTGGCGCTGGGACAAAACGTATTGGTCGCCTTCATGCCGTGGAACGGCTACAACTTCGAGGACTCGATCGTGATCTCGGAGCGTGTCGTCGAGGAGGATCGGTTCACGAGCATCCATATCGAGGAGCTGACCTGCGTCGCCCGGGACACCAAGCTCGGGCCAGAGGAGATCACCGCCGACATCCCCAATGTCAGCGAGGGGGCGCTCTTGAAGCTCGATGAGGCGGGCATCGTGTACGTCGGCGCCGAGGTCGGCGCCGGGGACATCCTGGTCGGCAAGGTCACGCCCAAGGGGGAGACCCAGTTGACGCCCGAGGAGAAACTCCTGCGCGCCATCTTCGGCGAAAAGGCCTCGGACGTGAAAGACACCTCGCTCCGCGTCCCCTCCGGGATGAACGGGACCGTGATCGACGTGCACGTGTTCACCCGGGACGGAGTGGACAAGGATGCGCGCGCGCTCGAGATCGAAAAGGCGGGCTTGACCGGGATCCGGAAGGATCTCGACGATCAGCTCCGTATCCTCGAAGACGACCTCTACGAACGGGTCGAGCGCCTCCTCCTCGGCAAGATCGCGGACGGCGGGCCGGGCGGGCTCACGTCGGGCACGCGCGTGACCAAGTCCTATCTCCGCGAGATCAAGCGTGAAAAATGGTTGTCGATCCGCCTGCGCGACGAGGAGCCACAGTCCCAGCTCGAGGCCTATGCGACCAAGGTCCAGCAACAACGGCACGATTTCGATCGGCGCTTCGAGGAAAAGAAGGCCAAGCTCACCCAGGGCGACGATCTCGCGCCCGGCGTGCTCAAGATGGTCAAGGTCTACCTGGCGGTCAAGCGCCGCGTGCAACCCGGCGACAAGATGGCCGGACGCCATGGAAACAAGGGCGTGGTATCGACCATCGTCCCCGTCGAGGACATGCCGTTCATGCAGGATGGGACCCCCATAGACATCGTCTTGAACCCGCTCGGGGTGCCCTCGCGCATGAACGTCGGGCAGGTGCTCGAAGCGCATCTGGGCTGGGCTGCCAAGGGCATCGGGGACAAGATCCGAAAGCTCTGCGAGGCCTTCGCCGAGGTGAACGAGATCCGCGAGCTCCTGGAGCGGGTGTATAACGGCGACGGCCGAGGCGTCGACCTCGACTCGCTCGACGACGACGAGGTGGAAACGCTCGCCAATAATCTGCAAAGCGGTTTGCCGGTGTCCACCCCGGTGTTCGATGGCGCCTCCGATGTCGAGATCAAGGCCATGCTGGAGCTGGCGGGCCTGCCGGTATCGGGACAGACCGTGCTGCGTGACGGCCGCACGGGTCAGGCCTTCGACCGGCCGGTCACGGTCGGTTACATGTACGTGCTGAAGCTCAACCACCTGGTCGATGACAAGATGCACGCGCGCTCGACCGGCCCCTACAGCCTCGTCACCCAGCAACCGCTCGGCGGAAAGGCCCAATTCGGGGGACAGCGCTTCGGCGAGATGGAGGTCTGGGCGCTGGAGGCCTACGGCGCCGCGTATACGTTGCAGGAGATGCTGACGGTCAAGTCCGACGACGTGAGCGGCCGCACCCGGATGTACAAGAACATCGTCGATGGGGACCATCGCATGCAAGCCGGCATGCCCGAGTCGTTCAACGTCCTGCTCAAAGAGCTGCGTTCGCTCGGGATCGACGTCGATCTGGAACAGCGTTGACGAATAGCGCGCTTCGATACCGTAACTGCGACAGAGCCGTGTTCGCGGAGGTATTACTTTGAAAGACCTACTCAACCTGCTGAAGCAGCAAGGACTGGCCGAGGACTTCGATGCCATCCATATCGGGCTGGCGTCGCCGGAGAAGATCCGCTCGTGGTCCTATGGCGAGGTCAAAAAGCCCGAGACCATCAACTACCGTACCTTCAAACCGGAGCGCGACGGGCTGTTCTGCGCCAAGATCTTCGGCCCGGTCAAGGACTACGAGTGTCTGTGCGGCAAGTACAAGCGTCTCAAGCACCGCGGTGTCGTGTGTGAAAAATGTGGCGTCGAGGTGACCCTGGCCAAGGTCAGGCGCGAGCGTATGGGGCGTATCGAGCTGGCCAGCCCGGTGGCGCACATCTGGTTCCTCAAATCGCTGCCCTCGCGCATGGGATTGCTGCTCGACCTCACGCTCCGGGAGATCGAGCGCATCCTGTATTTCGAGGCCTATGTGGTCATCGACCCCGGCATGACGCCCCTGCAGCGCGGACAGCTCCTGGCGGAAGAGGCTTACCTGGAAGCGATCGAGCAACATGGAGACGAGTTCGATGCGCGCATGGGTGCCGAGTCGATCCATGAATTACTGCGCACCATCGACCTCCCCGTCGAGATCGCGCGGATCCGTGACGAGTTGCGCGACACCCATTCGGAGACCAAGCTCAAGAAGTTGAATAAACGCTTGAAGCTCATGGAGTCCTTCCTGAGCTCGGGAAACCGGCCCCAGTGGATGGTGTTGACGGTGCTGCCGGTGTTACCGCCCGAGTTGCGTCCGCTGGTTCCGCTGGACGGCGGCCGCTTCGCTACCTCGGATCTCAACGACCTCTACCGGCGCGTGATCAATCGCAACAATCGGCTCAAGAGGCTCCTGGATCTCAGCGCGCCCGACATCATCGTGCGCAACGAGAAGCGCATGTTGCAAGAGGCGGTCGATGCCCTGCTCGACAACGGCCGACGCGGCCGCACCATCACCGGCAGCAACAAGCTGCCGCTGAAATCACTGGCCGACATGATCAAGGGCAAGCAGGGGCGCTTTCGTCAGAACCTCTTGGGCAAGCGCGTCGATTATTCCGGGCGCTCGGTGATCGTCGTGGGCTCGACCCTCAAGCTCCACCAGTGCGGATTGCCAAAGAAGATGGCGCTGGAGCTGTTCAAGCCCTTCATCTTCAGCAAGCTCGAGCGCAACGGCATGGCGACCACCATCAAGGCCGCGAAGAAAATGGTGGAACGCGAGGGGGCGGAGGTGTGGGACATCCTGGAAGAGGTGATCCGCGAGCACCCGGTGCTGCTCAATCGCGCCCCGACCCTGCACCGCCTCGGGATCCAGGCCTTCGAGCCGGTTCTCATCGAGGGCAAGGCCATCCAACTGCACCCGCTGGTGTGCACGGCCTTCAATGCGGACTTCGACGGCGACCAGATGGCCGTGCATGTGCCGCTCTCGATCGAGGGCCAGCTCGAGGCCAGGACGCTCATGATGTCGACCAACAACATCCTGTCCCCGGCCAACGGCGATCCCATCATCGTCCCCACCCAGGACGTGGTCCTGGGACTGTATTATCTAACTCGCGAACGCGTCGGCGCGCGCGGCGAGGGGATGGTGTTCGGGGACGTGGATGAGGTCCACCGCGCCTATGAAACGGGGGCCGCGGAGCTGCAAGCACGGGTCAGGGTCCGCATCACGGAAACCGTCCAGCGCCCCAGCGGTGAGCGGGTAAAGGAGACGCGCCTGCGCGACACCACGGTAGGCCGGGCGCTCTTATCTACGGTCCTGCCCGAGGCCTTACCCTTCGATGTCATCAACCGGGACATGAACAAGAAGTCGATCTCCGGTCTCATCAACACCTGCTACCGGCGCGTCGGTCTGAAGGACACGGTGATCTTCGCGGACCGCCTCATGTACATGGGCTTCTCCCATGCCACGCGGGCGGGGATCTCCATCGGCGTCGATGACATGGTGGTGCCCGACGACAAGGGGGCGATCATCAGCCGCGCCGAGGAGGGGGTGAAGGAGATCGAACAGCAATATGCCTCGGGTCTCGTCACCAAGGGCGAGCGCTACAACAAGGTCATCGACATCTGGTCGCACACCAACGATCAGGTCGCCAAGGCGATGATGGACAAGCTGGGATCGGAAACGGTGAGCGACGCGGCCGGCAGGGAGGTGAGACAGGCGTCGTTCAATTCCATCTTCATGATGGCGGATTCGGGCGCGCGCGGTTCGGCGGCCCAGATCCGACAACTCAGCGGTATGCGCGGGCTCATGGCCAAGCCCGACGGATCGATCATCGAGACCCCGATCACGGCCAACTTCCGCGAGGGCCTGAACGTCCTTCAGTATTTCATCTCGACCCATGGCGCGCGTAAGGGCCTGGCCGACACCGCGCTCAAGACCGCCAATTCGGGTTATCTCACCCGGCGCCTGGTGGATGTCGCGCAGGACCTGGTCGTCACCGAGGACGATTGCCATACCCGCCAGGGTCTCTCGATGGTCGCCGTCATCGAAGGCGGGGACGTGGTGGAGGCCCTGGGTGACCGGGTGCTCGGCCGGGTGATCGCGGAAGACGTGCACCAGGCCGCGACCCACGAGGTGGTGGCGCCCGCCGGGACGCTCATCGACGAGAAGTGGGTGGAGCGCCTGGACGCGGTCGGTATCGATCAGGTCAAGGTGCGTTCGCCGATCACCTGCGAGACCCGCTATGGGATCTGCGCCGCCTGCTACGGCCGGGACCTGGCGCGCGGCCATCGGGTCAACGTGGGTGAGGCGGTCGGCGTCATCGCCGCCCAGTCGATCGGTGAACCCGGTACGCAGCTCACCATGCGTACCTTCCACATCGGCGGTGCGGCCTCCCGCGACGCGGCGGTCAGCCGCATCGAGGCCAAATCCAGGGGCACGGTCAAGCTCCAGAACCTGAAGGTCTTGAGGCAGGAGGGCAAGACCTTCGTGGCCGTCTCGCGCTCGGGCGAGCTGGCTGTGGTCGATGAGGTCGGGCGCGAGCGCGAGCGCTACAAGGTACCTTACGGCGCGGTCTTGAGCGTGGCGGCCGGCGATCATATCGAGGCGGGTCAAGTGATCGCCCACTGGGACCCGCACACCCATCCGGTGATCACCGAGGTGGCGGGCACGGTGGCGTTTTCGGATATCATCGAAGGCGTGACCGTGGTGCGTCACATCGATGAGATCACAGGGCTGACCAGCATCGTCATCATGGATCCCAAGCAGCGCGCCGCCAGCGCCAAGGACCTGCGACCGGTGGTCAAGCTGGTCGATCCCGAGGGCAATGACCTCCGGATCCCGGGCACCGATATCCCGGCACATTACTTCCTGCCCCCCAAGGCCGTGATCAATGCGGAGGATGGGACCACCGTGAAAGTGGGCGACGTCATCGCCCGCCTGCCCCAGGAGTCGTTCAAGACCCGCGATATCACCGGCGGCTTGCCGAGGGTCGCCGATCTGTTCGAGGCGCGCCGTCCCAAGGAGGCGGCGGTGCTCGCGGAGATCTCGGGGACCGTCAGCTTCGGGAAGGATACCAAGGGCAAACAGCGCCTGATCCTGACGGCGGAGAACGAGCAAGTCGAGGTCCTGATTCCGAAGTGGCGGCAAGTCACGGTGTTCGAGGGCGAGCACGTCGAGCGCGGGGAGGTCATCGTCGATGGTGCACCGGACTCGCACGACATCCTGCGCCTGCAAGGGGTCCATGCCTTGACCCAGTACATCGTCAACGAGGTCCAGGATGTCTACCGCTTGCAGGGGGTCAGGATCAACGACAAGCACATCGAGGTCATCGTGCGCCAGATGCTTCGCAAGATCGAGGTGACCGAGCCGGGCGACACGCATTTCCTTACCGGCGAGCAGGTCGAGCGCGAGCGTTTACAGGAAGCGAACCAGCGTATCCAGCAAGCCGGGAAGGAGGGGGCCAAGGGCGTGCAGGTACTGCTCGGGATCACCAAGGCCTCGCTGGCGACCGAGTCGTTCATCTCGGCGGCATCGTTCCAGGAAACGACCCGGGTGTTGACCGAAGCGGCCGTGACCTCGAAGACCGACGAGTTGCGGGGGCTCAAGGAAAACGTCATCGTGGGGCGCCTGATCCCGGGCGGTACGGGGTTCTCGTATCACACCGAGCGGCGCAAAAAGCGCGAGGCTCTGTCCGCGCCCCCGCTGTCCGTCGAGCAAGCGGCCGGTGCGGAAGAGGCGGTCGTCCTTCCACCGGCCGAGCCGCGCGAGGAGCGTACGCAGAGGGCTTGATCGCCCCCGGGGGGTTGGTCGTGTCGTTGCGGACCAGCCAAGCGCCTTCTTGAACATCTCCTCGGCTCGGTCGAGCTCGCCGCGCGTTTTGTAGACGACCCCGAGGTTGCCGTAGTCGCTGGCGACGCGATGGAGATCTGGATCGCTTTGGGCTCGGGCCGCGATGAAGCCATCCCGTGGAGCACTCTTCTCTTGCTCGCCTCTCAGGATAACCCGGAAGCATTCGTCTCGGAATGGCGGCAGGCGATCCTTCTTACCGCCGTCACGCCGTCGATGGGTGCGCCGTCTCGCGCGCTCGCCGTCCGCCGCCGGCAAGCCCTTGCAACGCGACCGGCACCAGTACCTCGCACCGCCCTGGGTTTACCAAACGCGCAGCGATCGAGGGACTGCGGCCTCGCGGACATCGTCGGCGCATGTGTCGACATCCACCCCACCGCCGTGGAGGTCGCTTGCCCCCGTGCCGGCGTCGTTTCCACCGCTAGTGATCTTCATTCCCCCGCGCCGATCCTTTGTTGCCGCGCGTCTGGACAAGGGATCGGTCCGTGCCGGCTAGAGTCTAGGCCGCTCCGACCATGATCCGGGCCGCGCCGACGTCGCCGGCGAGAACGCGGGCGTCGTCCACGGGGAAGCGATCGCAATCGGGATCGGTGCGGACCATCGCTCGCGACGGATCGGGCAAGCCTCGAACCCGTCTTTCGAGTGTCCGATGCCTTTGTGACATAGGCTCAAAGTTTCCAGAGGTTGGCCGATGGGGAGCGGGCCGCGGCAACGCGTCCGCGGTCGATCGAACACGATCGAAGGATCAAGGACATATCGAAGACAGGAGCCATCCCTATGAAACGCAGCACAGTACCCGATCACATCCTCCAGCAGCTCGATGACGTCATCGGCGTATGGCAGGAAAACCCCGACTTCGGCATGGGCCCCGAGGTGACGCTCGAGACGATGAAGGCGATCCGCGCCCGGCTCGACATCGGCATCATGGACGTCCAGACGACCAACCGGACCCTGACCAAGCAGATCAACGACCGCGACGACTGCGGCAAGCTCGCCAACCAGTACGCGGTGCGGGCCCGCAGGGCCATCCAGGGCTACTTCGGTCCGAATTCGACGCAGTACGCCCAAGTGGGCGGTATCCGCCAAAGCGATCGCAAGACGACCCCCCGCAGGGCCAAGATCATAGAGTTCCCCAAGGTGGCGGCATAAGGCAGCACGAGCGCCGGGGCGGCGGGGGGATGAGCGCCTCATCGGGGCGCCTCATCGCTCTCCCCTTGACTTGTTCAAGGCATCGAGCGATGCCTGTACCTGTTTCACCCTGGGCGCTGCACCGACCGCTGTGAAGAACGCGAGCGCCTTCCGGTACATCTCCTCGGCCCGGTCGAGCTCGCCGCGGGTCTGGTAGAGGATCCCGAGGTTGCCGTACTGGAGGGCCATGCCCTCCCGGCGACCGAGCTTCTCGTTCATCGCGAGCGCTTTCGTGTGCATCTCCTCGGCCCGGTCGAGCGCGCCGCGCGTCTGGTAGATGGCCCCGAGGTTTCCGTACTGGTTGGCCATGCCCTCCTGGCGGCCGAGCTTCTCGTCGATCGCCAGCGCTTTCGTGTGGATCTCCTCGGCCCGGTCAAGCTCGCCGCGTGTCTGGTAGATGCCCCCGAGGTTGCCGTAGGTGTTGGCCATGCCCTCCTGGCGGCCGAGCTTCTCGTTGATGATCAGCGCCTTCTTGAGCATCTCCTCGGCCCGGTCCAGCTCGCCGCGCGTCCGGTAGATGAGCCCGAGGTTGCCGGTGCCCATGGCGATGGCTCCAAGGTCATCTTTCGCCTCCCCGAGCGTGACGACCTTCCGATAAGCTGCCTCGGCCAGGTCGAGCTGCCCTGTCCGTAGATACAGAGTACCGAGCCAATTCCACCCGTCGACGTTTGCCGGATCGAGCTCGACGGCGCGTCGATACCAGCGCAGCGCCTCTTCGGTGTTGTCCAGAAAGGCCAAGGCCCCGAGGTGCCGTGCCGCCTCGGCGGCTTCGCGATCCGCGGCGGCTCCTTCGGCGGACTTCGCCTCGACGGTCTTCGCGAAGATGGCCTTGGCCGCCTCGGTCCGTCCCTGCGCCAACGCCGCGAGGGCTTCCCGGACGCCGGGGGTATCCTGTTTCTTCGCCAGGCCCTGTACCGTTTCGGTCAGCGCCTTGATCTGGTCCTGGTGTTCCTGTTCCCGGAGGTCCTTGGTCCGGAGCTGCGCGGTCAGCACATCGATGGCTTTGCTGACCGTTTCGGCATTGGCGATCCCCGGTTGCGTCTCCCGGTAGGTCTTGTACCCGGCATACCCGATGCCGAGCACGATGAGGAGCACGGCGATCCAGAAGCCGTAGCTCAGCAGGGATTGAACGATGACGCCGCTCGTCTTTCGATCGACGGGCGGCAGGATCCCCGAGCGCAGGAGTGCCCGGTGGACGCCAAAGACGAGCAGGAGCGCGAAGCCGATGAGGACCAAGGGATTGGCGAGGTGAGAGGCCATCTCACCGAAGGCGGCGAGCTCGGAGCGCATCTCGGCGAACCTCTCACGTCGTGGTTATCTGCTTATTCAAGGAAGTCCGAACAAACGGGATCGTAACGGACTATGAGGCCCTTCTCATAGCGCAATCTTACCCCTCCCGTCGGGTCCCGTCGGGAGGGGGGATGACGGGAGGGTGGGGCACCTCCCGGCGGGAGGGGGTGTTACCGGATAGTGCCCGTCGGGACGGCAATAGGCAAAGAATGCTGCAGGTTCCCCATTGGGCTGAAGCGTTGAACGCGGGCACGCTGCACGATGTGGTAACATCACCACATGGCCCACACCGAAGTCGCCGAACGTTATTCGATTCAGCTAGGCAACCGTGGCCGACTCGTCCTACCTGCCGAGGTTCGGCGCCGGTTGGACCTGCACGACGGCGACCGGATCATCCTCTCATTCGACGACGAGGGTTCCCTGCGGTTGGTCAGCGCCC
>Ga0299907_10001423_pt1 | contig 13658 bp, 12 predicted proteins | sample RVTome_16_FD_198680 | JGI IMG/M metagenome (GOLD analysis project Ga0299907, IMG submission 198680) | Soil microbial communities from uranium-contaminated site in the Upper Colorado River Basin, Wyoming, United States - RVT152D67 (version 2) ... | reverse complement strand
ACTACAACTTCCGGCATGTCGACGAGCCCGAGCCGCAGAAGGAGGGTATGAGCGTCTTCGCGCTTCAGGACGGCGCTGTCCACCACACCTACTCAACCTACGCCCGTGGCGTCGAGGCCTTGATGGGTACCTACCAGTTCCTCGACCTCGCCCCGTGGGGCAGGAACGAGGACGGGCTCGAGTTCCCCCAGGCGTGGTGGCGCCGCCACGACGAGTACGACAAGCGCTGAGCCAAGTAGTCGTGGGTGTCGTTGGCGCACCGGTAACGGGAGATCTTACGACGCATGTCTTCCGAGCGAGCCTCCCAGCAAGCCTTTAGGTCCTGCGCACCCGGATGTACGACGTCACCAGCCAGCACAGCACCCTGGCCGCGCCCGAAAGGCACGGCTTTCCGCGACCTGAGGGCCCCGGGTTCATTGAAGGCGGCCGAACTTGAAGGTCCGTACCGTACGGAACGGTTCGAGCCGTGTTCCCTTCGCCTGAGGGCGGCTCTTCCAAACTCCGTTCCTTCGGGCTTCCTCTAACCCATTGATCTGTCGAGGTTCCAATAACCGTACCAAAATGGGCGTGGTTCGGTTGCGTCAGAGAAAGGGGCCGAAGAGAGACAGGAAATGGCCCAAAATGGGCTTCGGAGCGCGTCACCGTGGTTCGGATGAATGACCGCGAAGGCCCGCGTTCTGCGCCATTCCGGCCGGCGGCAAGCGCCGGGAAAAGAATGTCCCGACTGGCGAGACTGGCGGAGGGAGGGGGATTCGAACCCCCGATACGGCTTATCACCGTATAACGGTTTAGCAAACCGCCGCCTTAAGCCACTCGGCCATCCCTCCGCAGGGACGCATCCTTCTACTGAAGCGCAAAAGGCGCTGTCAATCGACCGACAGCGCCCTTTGCGGGCGCAGGCCATCCCACCGCCCAAAGATGGGGCCCCGGGCGGCTGCGCCCAAGATCCAGTCAGACGCGACTAGTCTAGAGGCCGCGCTCCCAGTCCTGCACCTGCCGCTCTGCCTCGTCCTTGGCGATGCCGTAGCGCTCCTGGACGCGGCCGACCAGCACGTCGCGGTGACCTTCCGCCTGCTTCAGGTCGTCGTCGGTGAGCTTGCCCCACTGCTGCTTCGCGCGGCCCGACATCTGCTTCCAGTTGCCCTTGATCTGATCCCAGTTCATGGCCATCACTCCTTTGCCATTGCCGTCCCGCCGCGTCGGCGCGGCGGACCGCGCAAGAAACGTTCCGATGCCTGGTGCGTTCCGCGGATCCCGGAGGGACGATGCTCGCACGCCGGTTCATGGTAGCATCGCGCGAACCGCGGACCGGATCGGCAGGAATCGGAACACGATGGAGCGTACGCCGGCTTTGATGCTCCAGGGCACGGGCTCGCACGTCGGCAAGTCGCTGCTCGTGACCGGGCTTTGCCGGGCGTTCGCGAGGCGCGGGCGCAGCGTGCGGCCGTTCAAGCCGCAGAACATGAGCAACAACGCCGCCGTGACCGCGGACGGCGGCGAGATCGGCCGCGCCCAGGCGCTGCAGGCGCGCGCCTGCGGCGTCGCGTCATCGGTGCACATGAACCCCGTCCTGCTCAAGCCGCAGACCGAGGTCGGCGCCCAGGTCATCGTCCAGGGGCGCATGCTCGGCAACTACCATGCCCGCGCCTTTTTCGATCTGCGTCCCCAACTGATCCCGTACGTCCTCGAAAGCTTCGAGCAAATCGGTATCGACGCCGACCTCGTCCTGGTCGAGGGCGCGGGCAGCCCGGCGGAGATCAATCTGCGCGCGGGCGACCTCGCCAACATGGGCTTCGCACGGGCCGCGGACCTGCCCGTGGTCCTCGTCGGCGATATCGACCGGGGCGGTGTGATCGCCGCGCTCATCGGCACCCACGCCCTGCTCGACCGGGCCGATCGGGCGCAGCTCAAAGGCTACATGGTCAACAAGTTCCGGGGCGATCCTTCGCTGTTCGACGACGCGCATGCGATCATTGAAACCCGCACCGGAATGCGGGGCTACGGGGTCGTGCCCTGGTTCGAGCGCGCCCGCCTGCTACCGGCCGAGGACATTCTGGGGCTCGAGGAGTGCGCCTCGACGGCCGCCGGGCGCGCGATCCGGATCGCCGTGCCGCGACTGCCGCGCATGGCGAACTTCGACGACCTCGACCCGCTCGCCGCCGAGCCTGACGTGGATCTTCGCATCGTGCCGCCGGGCGAGGCGATGCCGGGCGATGCCGATCTCGTGATCCTCACGGGGTCCAAGGCGACCCTCGCCGACCTCGAGGCGGTGCGGGCCGAAGGCTGGGACGTCGATCTGCATGCGCACGTGCGGCGCGGCGGCGCCGTGCTAGGCCTGTGCGGCGGCTTCCAGATGCTGGGCCGCGTCGTCGCCGATCCGAACGGCATCGAGGGCCCGCCCGGCGAGGCGCCGGGGCTCGGCCTGCTCGATCTCGAGACCACGCTCTCGGCACGAAAGGTGTTGGTGGAGCGACGGGGGCGCGAGATCGCGAGCGGCGAGGAGATCCAGGGCTACGAGATGCACATGGGCCGCACCGCCGGCCCGGCGCTCGCCCGGCCCATGCTCGACCTCGCCGGGCGCCCTGATGGCGCGGTCTCGGCCGACGGCCGGATCATGGGCTGCTACCTGCACGGCCTGCTCGCCGCCGACGGCTTTCGCCATGCCTTCCTCGCCCGCCTGAAGGCGCGCGAGCCTTCAGGCGGGCGCTTCGAGCAGCAGGTGGACGCCACCCTCGAGGCTCTTGCCGACCACCTCGAGGCGTCGGTCGATCTCGACCGCCTGCTGCGGCTCGCCGACGGCCGCGCCTGAACGCCCGATCAGAGGCCGGCGACCAGCAACCCGGCCAACAGAAGCGCGCCGGCGAGAGCGCAGGTGACATCGAGAACCCGAAGCGCGCGGCGGATGTCGGCGGGCGTCGCCGCGGCGCGGCCATCGCCCATCCAGGTATCCTCGACCAGCTCGCCGCCGTAACGGCGCGGGCCGGCGAGCCTGACGCCGAGCGCGCCCGCCATCGCCGCCTCCGGCCAGCCGGCGTTCGGGGAGCGGTGGCGCCGCGCATCGCGCCGCACCGCCCGCCAACCCGCACGGGCATCGGTGCGCGGCAGAAGGACGACTGCGGCGAGGATCAGAAGGGCGGAGAAACGCGACGCCGGCCAGTTAACGAGGTCGTCAAGCCGCGCCGCGAAGCGACCAAAATGGAGAAAACGGGGCGAGCGGTGGCCGATCATGGAATCCAGCGTGTTGATCGCCTTGTAGGCCAGCATGCCGGGCAGTCCGAGGAGGACGCCCCAGAAGAGCGGCGCCGCCACGCCGTCCGAGAAATTCTCGGCGGTAGACTCGATCGCGGCCCGCGCGACCGCGTGCTCATCCAGGCTGTCCGGATCGCGCCCGACGATATGGGCCACCGCCCGCCGGCCGCCGCAGAGATTCCGGTCGAGGCCGTCGGCGACCGCCCGAACGTGCCGCGCGAGGCCGCGTGCGGCCAGCAGCGTGCTCATCAGGAGCCCGAGCCAGAGCCAGCCGAGAGGAAGCCGGAGACAGAGAGCCTGCAGCGCCCAGCCGACCACGGCGGCCCCCGCGGTCATGGCCAGGGTCGCCAGCGCCCCACGCCGGCGCAGCGTGGCGGGCGCCGCGGCCTCGTCCAGCCAGAGCGCCTCGAGCCGGCCGGTGACGCGGCCGATCAGCACCACGGGATGCGGCAACCGCCGATAGAGCCATGGCGGGTCCCCCATCAGCCAGTCTGCGAGCAGGGCCAGCAGCAGCGCGCCGAGCAGCAGCGCCGGATCGGCCAGGATCATCGGCGCTCCGGGCTGCGATCCCGGCCTCGCTCCTCACACGCCCGCCGCGCTTGTTCCGGGCGGGCCGGACTGGTATCCAATCGGGGCTCAACCACGGGGGCGCTGTTCATGAGCAGGATCGGGGTCATGGTGTGCGGCCATGGCTCGCGGGACGTGAAGGCCGTCGAGGAGTTCCGCCGCCTGGTGCGCGGTCTCGCCGACCGGCTCCCGTACCCCGTGGAGAGCGGGTTCCTGGAGTTCGCGCGGCCGGTCCTGCGCGAGGGCCTCGACCGGCTGCGTGCGCGCGGCGTCGACCAAGTGCTGGCGGTGCCGGGAATGCTGTTCGCCGCCGGCCACGTCAAGAATGACGTGCCATCGGTGCTGAACGGCTATGCCGCCGAGCACGGCCTGAGGATCGGCTTCGGTCGCGATCTCGGCATCGATCCCAAGCTCCTTTGCACGGCGCGCGACCGCATCGAGGCGGCGCTCGCCGAAGCCGGCGGCGACCTGCCGCGCGAGGAGACCCTCCTCGCGGTGATCGGCCGGGGCACCTCCGATCCGGACGCCAACGGCAACGTCGCCAAGGTCGCCCGCATGCTCTGGGAAGGCATGGGATTCGGCTGGGCCGAGGTCGGCTTCAGCGGCGTCGCCGAGCCCAGGGTCGACGGCGTGCTCGAGCGGGCGGTCCGGCTCGGCTTCCCCCGCATCGTGGTGTTCCCTTGGTTTCTGTTCAGCGGCGTGCTGGTGCGGCGCATCTACGGCCAGACCGATCAGGTCGCGGCAGGGCACGATCAGATCGAGTTCGTCAAGGCCGGCTATCTGAACGATCATCAGCTGGTCCTCGAGACCTTCGTCGACCGCATCGAGGGCATCCTCGAGGGCGACGTCAACATGAACTGCCTCATGTGCAAGTACCGCTCGCAGGTGATCGGCTACGAGTCCGCGATCGGCGCGCCTCAGGAGGGCCACCATCATCACGTGGAAGGCATCGGCACCGAGGCCGACCATCACCACCACACGCACCACCACCACCATCGAGCCGCTCCGAATCACGATCACCGCGACCGGCAGGACGGCGAGCAGCGCCCGGCAGAGACGCTGCCCGCGAGATAGGACGGCGCGCCATGGCGCAGCCCCCTCGCGACTACCTGCGCGACCCTGCCGCGATCTACGAGAGGTCGTTCGCTCTGATCCGGCATGAGGCGGCGCTCGATCGAGTGCCCGACGATCTCGAGCCGCTTGTCGCGCGCCTGATCCATGCCTGCGGGATGATCGATCTCGTGGACGACCTCGCCTGGAGCGAGAGTGCTGCGGAGGCAGGGCGAACCGCGCTGCGGAGCGGTGCGCCGGTTCTGGTCGACTGCGCCATGGTCGAGGCTGGCATCGCGCAAGCCCGCCTGCCCGCCGGCAACGCCGTGATCTGCACCCTGCACGATACAAGGACCGCCGGGCTCGCAGCGGCGCAGGGCAACACCCGATCGGCCGCGGCGGTGGAGATCTGGGGCGATCGGCTCAACGGCGCCGTGGTCGCGATCGGCAATGCGCCGACCGCCCTGTTCAGGCTGCTGGAGCTGCTCGATGCCGGCGCGCCCGCGCCCGCCCTGGTGCTCGGCTTCCCGGTCGGTTTCGTGGGCGCGGCCGAGGCCAAGCAGGCCCTGATCGAGCGCAATCCGGTCGTGCCGCACGTCGTGCTGCGCGGCCGGCGCGGCGGCAGCGCGCTGGCGGCGGCAGCGGTCAACGCCCTGGCGCTCGGGGCGCCATGAGCGACGCCTCGGGCCCCTGGCTCAGCGTGGTCGGCATCGGCGAGGCCGGCCTGGACTCGCTCGGTCCCCGGGCGCGCGCGGTGGTCGAGGCGGCCGAGGTCATGGTCGGCGGCGAGCGCCACCTCGCCATGATGGAGGGCCATCCGGCCGAGCGCCTGGTCTGGCGCCGGCCGATCGAGGCGACGCTCGCCGACCTCGCGGCGCTGCGCGGCCGCCGCGTCGTGGCCCTGGCGAGCGGCGATCCCATGTGGTTCGGCGTCGGCGAGCTGCTGTGCCGGCATTTCGACAGCGCCGAGCTGCGAGTACTGCCCGCGCCCTCGACCCTCAGCCTGATCTGCGCCCGCCTCGGCTGGGGCCAGTCCAGCGTCGAGGCGCTGAGTCTGCACGGTCGGCCGTTCGCCATCCTGCACCGGCACCTCGCCCCCGGCGCGCGCCTGGTCGCGCTGAGCCAGGACGGCGACACCCCGAACCGGATCGCCCGGACCCTGGTCGAGCGCGGTTTCGGGCCGAGCCGCATCCGGGTGCTCGAGCATCTGGAGGGCGCGAAGGAGCGGATCGTCGAGGATCTCGCCGCAAGCTGGCGACCGGACAGGTTCGCGGCGCTGAACACGGTCGCGATCGAGTGCGCGGCGGAGGGCAGCGCGAGCGTGAAGTCGCAAGCACCCGGCCTGCCCGACGAGGCGTTCGCCTCGGACGGCATGCTGACCAAGCGCGAGGTCCGCGCGGCGACCCTTGCGAGGCTTGCGCCGCTGCCTGGGCAGTGCCTGTGGGATATCGGCGCCGGCAGCGGCTCGGTCGCGATCGAGTGGCTGCGCGCGGCACGCCATGGCCGCGCCATCGCGATCGAGCGGGATCCAGGGCGCTGCGCGCTGATCGAGGAGAACGCCGAGCGTTTCGGGACGCCCGAGCTGGAGGTGGTATGCGGCCGCGCACCCGAGCGGCTCGCCGGCCTGCCCGAGCCGGATGCCGTCTTCGTCGGCGGCGGCATCGGGACGCCGGGCCTGCTCGAGGCGTGCTGGCAGGCGCTGCGGCCGCGCGGACGGCTGGTCGCCAATGTGGTGACGCTCGAGGGCGAGCGCGCGCTGCTCGAGTGGCACGCCCGCCATGGCGGCGAGCTGGTGCGTATCGCGGTATCCCGCATCGAGCCGCTCGGCCCTCATCACACCTGGCGGCCGCTGATGTCAGTCACCCAGCTCGCGCTGGAGAAACCGTGAGCGCCGGCCGGCTGATCGGCGTCGGGGTCGGCCCGGGCGACCCGGAGCTGCTGACGCTGAAGGCGGTGCGCTGCCTTCGGGACGCGCCGGTGATCGCCTACGTCTCGGCCCAGGGCCGGCCGAGCATTGCGCGCCAGATCGGGGCCCAGCACATCCCCGCCGGACGCAAGGAGCTCAACCTCGCGCTGCCGATGAGCTCTCTCCCGGAGCTGGCCGACGCCGCTTACGACGAGGGCTCGTCGCGCATCAGCGCCGAGCTCGAGCACGGTCGCGACGTCGCGCTGCTGTGTGAGGGCGATCCAATGTTCTACGGCTCGTTCGCCCAGCTGCTCAGCCGGGTCAGCGAACACTACCCCACCGAGATCGTGCCCGGCGTGACCTCGATCAGCGCGGCATCGGCGGCCACGCGACAGCCGCTGGTCTTTCGCTCCGCGAGCCTGGTGGTGGTGCCCGCGACGCTCCCGGGCGAGAGCTTGGCGGCCCGGCTGCGCATCGCGGAGGCCGCCGCCATCCTCAAGCTCGGTCGTCACATCGGCAAGGTGCGCAGGGTGCTCGCCGAGCTTGGCCTTCTGGAGCGGGCCGTCTACGTCGAATGGGCCAGCACCGAGCGCGAGCGCTGGACGCAGCTGGCCGATCTGGAAACCGAGAGCGCGCCGTATTTCGCGCTCGTTCTGGTGCCGGCCGAACCCTACCGATGAGCCCGTCGCCCGTGATCCTCGTTCTCGGAGGCAGCGCCCGCGAGACTGCGGACCGCCTCCTGACGGCGCTGCCGGATGCCGAGCTGCACGCCGCGCGCGCGCATTTCGGGCCGCAGGAGGCGAACCTCCTGTTCGACGACCTCGCGCAGCATCTGCGCGCCCTCTATCTGGCCGGTCGGCCGGTGCTCGCCCTGTGCGCCGCCGGAGTCGCGATCCGCGTGCTCGCGCCGATCCTGAGCGACAAGCGCGCCGAGCCGCCGGTGGTCGCGGTGGCGGAGGACGGCAGCGTCGCCGTGCCGCTGCTCGGCGGCCATCGCGGCGCCAATGCGCTCGCGCGCGAGGCGGCGACGATCCTGGATGGCCGGGCAGCCATCACCACGGCGGGCGATCTGCGCTTCGGCTTCGCGCTCGACGAGCCGCCGCCGGGGTGGCGGGCGCGCAATCCGGAAGCTGCCAAGGCAATCGTGGCGGCGCTGCTCGACGGCCGCGACGTCGGCCTCCACGTCGAGGCGGGCCATGCCGACTGGCTGACCGCCGGCGGCGCGCGCTTCGCCGGACAGGGCGAGCTCAAGGTGCTGGTCACCGATCGCGACGAGCCGGGCTGCGAGCGGCGGCTCGTCCTGCACCCGCAGGTCCTGGCGCTGGGCGTGGGCTGCGAGCGGGGAACGGCGCCGGCCGAGCTGATCGACCTCGCGCGGTCCGCGCTGCGCGACCACGGTCTCGCCGGCCAGGCGGTGGCCTGCGTGGTCTCGATCGACCTCAAGGCCGACGAGCCGGCGGTTCACGACCTGGCCGAGGCGCTGGGCGTGCCGGCGCGCTTCCTGCCCGCCGCCGTGCTCGAGGCCGAGACCCCGCGGCTCGCCAATCCGTCCTCGCTGGTGTTCGCGACCGCCGGGGCCCATGGCGTGGCCGAAGGCGCGGCGCTCGCCGCGGCCGGTCCGGCGGGCGAGCTGGTCGTGGCCAAGACAAAATCGAAGCGGGCGACCTGCGCGATCGCGCGAGCGCCGGCGCCGCTCGACCCGACGCGGATCGGCCGCCCGCAGGGCCGCCTCGCGATAGTCGGGATCGGCCCCGGAACGGCCGACTGGCGCACGCCCGAGGCGAGCCGGCTGCTCGACGAGGCCGAGCACTGGCTGGGCTATCGCGGCTATCTCGATCTCGTGGGCGAGCCTCGCCGGCCCGGAATCCGCCGCCACGCCTTCGCGCTCGGCGAGGAGGTGGCCCGCGCGCGCGCCGCGCTGGACCTCGCCGCCGAAGGGTCCCCCGTCGCGCTGATCAGCTCCGGCGATGCCGGGATCTACGCCATGGCGGCGCTGGTCCTCGAGCTGCTCGAACGAGAGGAGCGGGTCGACTGGCGACGGGTCGCGCTCACGGTGAGTCCCGGGATCTCCGCGTTGCAGGCAGCCGCCGCGCGGGCCGGTGCGCCGCTCGGCCACGATTTCTGCGCCATCTCACTCTCCGATCTCCTGACGCCCTGGGCGGAGATCGAACGGCGGCTGCAGGCGGCGGCGGCGGGCGACTTCGTCACGGTGCTGTTCAATCCGGCGTCCGCCTGCCGGCGCGAGGGGCTCACCCGGGCGCTCGACGTCCTTCGCACGGCCCGGCCGGCCGACACGCCCCTGGTGCTGGCGCGCAATCTCGGCCGGCTGGGCGAGGCCGTCGCGATCCACGCGCTCGGAAGCTTCGATCCGGCGGAGGCAGATATGCTCTCCCTGATCGTCGTCGGCTCGAGCCGCACCCGGACAGTGCCGCGCGCGCACGGCCGGCCACTGGTCTACACGCCGCGCGGCTACGAGGTGCCGGGCTCGTGAGCGTGCACTTCATCGGCGCCGGGCCGGGCGCGCCCGATCTGATCACGGTGCGCGGTCTGCGCCTGATCCGCAGCTCGCCGGTGGTGCTGTACGCCGGCTCGCTGGTGCCGCGCGAGGTGGTCGCCGAGGCCGGCGCCGATCTCGGCGTCGAGGCGCGGGTGGTCGACACCGCGCCTTTGCATCTGGACGAGATCGTCGAGGAGATTCGCCGGGCGCACGGTGCGGGATCGGACGTGGCGCGGGTGCATTCGGGCGATCTGTCCTTCTACAGCGCGATCGCCGAGCAGATGCGGAGGCTGGAGGCGCTCGGGATCGGCTACGACGTTACGCCCGGCGTGCCGGCGTTCGCCGCGGCCGCCGCGGCGCTCGGCCACGAGCTGACCTTGCCGGGGATCACCCAGTCGGTGGTCCTGACCCGGACCGCGGTGCGCGCCTCGCCGATGCCCGAAGGCGAGACGCTCGAGACCTTCGCCGCGACCGGCGCGACGCTCGCGATCCACCTCTCGATCAACAACCTCGCGCGCGTGGTCCGCGAGCTGACACCGGTCCTCGGGCCGGACTGCCCCGTCGCCGTGGTCTATCGGGCGAGCTGGCCGGACCAGCGCATCGTGCGCGCCACGCTCGCCACGGTCCGCGACGCCATGCGCCGCGAGGGGATCACGCGCACGGCCCTGATCCTGGTCGGGCGCGCGCTGGATCCATCTCGATTCGAGGACAGCCGCCTCTACGCCTCCGATCACCATCACGTGCTGCGCCCGGCCGGGCAAGGCTGAGGCTCGTCCAGCCAGGCGAGCGCCTCGGCGACGCTCTGAACGAGCGGTCCCGGCGGCGGCTCCGGCCGGCGCACCATCAGCACCGGCAGGCCGAGCGCGCGGGCCGCGGCGAGCTTGGCACTGGTCGCCTCGCCGCCGCTCGCCTTGGTGACCAGGACGTCGATGGCGTGCTCGCGCAGGAGCGCCAGCTCGTCCTCGAGGGCGAACGGCCCGCGCCCGCCGAGCCACAGCGAGGTCGCGGTCGGCAGGCGTGCCGGCGGCTCGATGGTACGGATCAGCAGCCGCACGTCCTCGATCCCGGTGAACGCGTCGAGATCTCTCTGGCCAACGGTCAGCAGCGCGCGCCGGCCGAGCCCGCGCAGGCGGCGCGCCACCTCGGCGAAGTCGGGAACTTCGATCCAGCGATCGCCCGGTCGCCGTCGCCAGGGCGGGCGCAGGAGCCGGAGGCGCGGCACGCGTGCCCGCCGGCACGCCTGCTCCGCGTGGCTGGCCATCTGGGCTGCGAACGGATGGGTGGCGTCGATTACCCGATCGATCGTGCGCGCCTCGAGGAACTCGACCAGCCCATCCACGCCGCCGAAGCCGCCGACGCGCAGCTCGCCCGGCAGCGGGCCGGGCACGCGGATGCGTCCGGCAAGCGAGCAGATCGACTCGATGCCGCGGCGGGCCGCGCAGGCCCCGGCCAGCGCCGCCGCCTCGGCGGTGCCGGCGAGGATCAGGACACGCATCGCGGCTCACCCGAGCGCGCTACCAGCCCCGGGCGCGGCCGATCAGCCCGCCATCCCGGTCGAAGATCACCACCTCGAGCGCGCAGGCGTCGTCCAGGCGGCCCAGCGCCACCTCCCGTGCCCGCATGGCGACATCGTCGGCGAGCGGCAGGCCCACCTCGCGGGCCAGCTCCAGCACCTGATGGGCCGAGCTGGCGTCGCGCGCATGGGCCACGACCCTGCCGGCCGCGCCGCGCTCGGCGAGCAACTCGGCGAGCCCGGGCAGATCGACCGCAGAGCGGCTGGAGTGCAGGTCGAAGTGACCGCCGGCGAGCTTGGCGAGCTTGGCGAAGCCGCCGGCCAGCGTGACCCGCGGGATCGGATGCCGGTGCAGATACTTCAGCGTGCCGCCGACGAAGTCGCCCATGTCGATCAGCGCCACCTCGGGCATGCCGTAGAGCGCCTGGACGGCCTTTTCCGAGGTGCGGCCGGTCGCGGCCGCGACGTGGAGCAACCCCGATGCTCGGGCGACGTCGATGCCGCGATGGATGGAGTGGATCCAGGATGCGCAGGAGTAGGGCACGACCACGCCGGTGGTGCCGAGGATCGAGAGGCCGCCGACGATGCCGAGCCGGCCGTTCGTGGTCCTGAGCGCCAGGATCTCGCCGCCCGGGATAGCGATCGTGACCTCGAGGTCGCCGCCGTCGCCGTGGTGCTGCGCCACCTGGGCCACCATGTCCCGGATCAGCTGACGCGGCGCCGGATTGATCGCGGGCTGGCCGACCTGCACCAGGAGCCCCGGCCGGGTGACCACGCCCACGCCCTCGCCGGCGATGAACATCACGCCGCTGCCGGGCTCGCCGCGGCAGACGCTCACCCGGATGGTCGCCCCATGGGTCACGTCCGGATCGTCGCCGGCATCCTTGAGGACCGCCGCGGTCGCCTGGCCGCAGCCGATCGAGCTCTCCACGAGGTTGAAGCTGGGCCGCTCGCCGCGCGGCAGCCGGATCGATACCGGATCCGGAAACCGGCCTGTGAGCAGCGCCAGATAGGCGGCCTTGGCGGCGGCGGCAGCGCAGGCGCCGGTCGTCCAGCCGCGCCGCAGCTCGCCTTCGGGTTTGCGCATCCTGCGCCCCTTCGCGATGACGGGACGGTCCGGCCCGGCTACACTGCGCGGACCATGACCCAGCGCTCGAGCCGGCCGATCTTTCCCGAACTCGCCCATTTCGGCAAGCGTCTATGAGCGCCGCCGGACTGATCGTCGGCGCGCCGGCGTCGGGCAGCGGCAAGACGACGATCACGCTCGCCCTGTTGCGCGCCTTGCGCCGCCGTGGCGTCGTCGTCGGATCGTTCAAGGTCGGCCCGGACTACATCGACCCGGCGTTCCACGCCCGCGCGTCCGGGCGGCCGTGCCCCAACCTGGACGCCTGGGCGATGCGGATCGAGACCCTGGCCGGGCTCGCCGACCGGCTCATCGAGCAGGCCGATCTAGTGCTCGGCGAGGGCGTCATGGGCCTATTCGACGGCGCCGCCGACGGCACCGGGTCGACCGCGGACCTCGCCAGCCTGCTCGACCTGCCGGTGATCCTGGTGGTCGACGCGAGCCGCATGGGCAGCTCGGCCGCAGCCCTGGTCGAGGGGTTCACCCGGCACCGGGACGACGTCGAGGTCGCCGGCATCGTCTTCAACCGGGTCGCCGGCGAGCGTCACGCGGCGATCCTGCGCCGCGCCTGCGACGACCATTTCGCCCAGCCGGTGCTGGGCTGCGTGCTTTCGAGCCCAAACCTCCGGCTGCCCGAGCGCCATCTCGGCCTGCTCCAGGCGCAGGAGGTGCCGAACCTCGAGCGGTGGCTCGACGCGGCCGCCGACCTGGTTGCCCAGCACCTCGATCTGGACCGGCTGCAGCGCCTGGCGCGGCCCTTCGGTCTGGGCCTGTATGGCCCGCCACCGCGCCCGTTGCGTCCGCCGGGCCAGCGCATCGCGCTCGCCTGCGATGCCGCGTTCGCCTTCGCCTATCCCGCAACCGTCGAGGGCTGGCGCGAGGCAGGCGCCGAGGTCCTGCCCTATTCGCCGCTCGCCGATCAGGGCCCCGATGGCGGCGCCGATGCGGTCTTCCTGCCGGGCGGCTACCCCGAGCTGCATGCCGGCCGGCTCGCCGCCAACCGGACATTCCTCGATGACCTGCACGCGGCGGCGCGGCGTGGCGCCTTTGTCTACGGCGAGTGCGGCGGTTTCATGGCGCTTGGAGAACGGCTGGTGGATCGCGAGGGACGGTCCCATGCCATGGCCGGGCTCCTGCCGGTCGCCACCAGCTTCGCCGAGCCGCGGTTGCATCTCGGCTATCGGCGCATCCGGCTGCTCGAGGCGAGCCCGCTCGGTCAGGCCGGGGCGACCTTTCGCGGTCACGAGTTTCACTACGCGTCGCTGGTGGAGGCATGCGACGCCCCTGCCCTGTTCGAGGCGACCGATGCGCGCCGTAATCCGCTCGGCCCTCAAGGCGCACGGGCCGGCACCGTGTGCGGCTCGTTCCTGCACCTGATCGACCGGGTCACCGAGCGCCGCCACGCGCCCGACTCGCTGCGACCTCCGGAGAACGAGGGCCCGGCCAGTCAGCCCCAGCCGAGCCGGCGCAGATAGTCGCGGTTCGCCTTCGCGATCGGCAGGGGCTTGTCGGGCGGTGCCGGGTACATGTCCTGCTCGACCACCACGAAGCCCTCGAAGCCGACCTCGCGCAGCACCCCGTCGAACGCCCGGAAATCGACCGCGCCGCGCTCCAGCCCGCACATCACGTCGCGTGCGACTGCCTTCGAGAACGGCAGAGCCTCGCGGCGCGACCGATCCAGAACGTCCGGATCGATGCTCTTGACGTGCAGATAATCGACGCGCTGATGGTGCTCGCGCATGAAGGCTACGGC
>Ga0299907_10001422_pt1 | contig 13666 bp, 12 predicted proteins | sample RVTome_16_FD_198680 | JGI IMG/M metagenome (GOLD analysis project Ga0299907, IMG submission 198680) | Soil microbial communities from uranium-contaminated site in the Upper Colorado River Basin, Wyoming, United States - RVT152D67 (version 2) ... | reverse complement strand
GATGCGGACCTATCTCATCGAGAACCGGCTCCTCACCGAAGCAGACGAGGCGCAGATCGACGCCGAGGTGGTGGAGGGCCTGGCCAAGGCGGTGGAGGAGGCCGAGTCGGCGTCGGCCCCCGATGAGCCGACCACGCGGGTCTACGCCCGACCAATCGAACCAGGGCCGCCCGCGACGGAGCCCGAGCCCGTGCCGCAGGGGGATACCACCAACCTGATCACGGCGATCAACCGCACGCTGCACGAGGTCTTCGAGCAACACGACGACACCGTCCTCTTCGGGGAGGACGTGGCCAGGCGCAAGGGTGGTGTGTTCAAGGCGACCGAGGGCCTTACCGACGTGTTCGGCCCAGATCGCTGCTTCAACACACCTATCGCCGAGTCGTCGATCATCGGGTGCGCCATCGGGATGTCCGCCACCGGGTTCAAAGTGCTCCCCGAGATCCAGTTCGCCGACTACATCCATCCCGCTTTCAACCAGATCGTCTCGGAGGCGGCAAGGGCCAGTTACCGATCGAATGGGCGATGGAACGTCCCGATCGTCATCCGAACCCCTTACGGAGCCGGGATCCATGGTGCCCAGTATCACTCCCAGTCGATCGAGTCCTTCTACTCACATGTGCCGGGCCTGAAGGTCGTGGTGCCGTCCACGCCGGCCGATGCCAAGGGCCTCCTCCACAGCGCCGTCGAGGACCCGGACCCGGTCATGTTCCTCGAGCCCAAGAAGCTCTACCGGCTGGCCAAGGGGCCGTTCCCGGAGGGAGAGCACATGGTTCCCCTGGGGAAGGCTGCGATCCGCCATGCCGGCACCGATCTCACCATCATCAGCTATGGGGCGATGGCCCATTTCGCGATGGAGGCCGTTCCCATCCTCGAGGAGCTCGGGATCAGCCCCGAGGTGATCGACCTCCGCTCCCTCAAGCCGCTCGACTGGCCCACCATCGAGGCCTCGGTCAAGAAGACCTCCCGGGCTCTGATCATGCACGAGGACAACGAATTCGTGGGCTACGGCGCCGAGGTGGCGGCACAGATCGCCGACAAGACCTTCGAATGGCTGGATGCTCCGGTGAAGCGCTATGCGTTGCCCGATGTCCCCCTCATGCCCTACGCCGGGTCCCTGGAGCACGCCCTCTACCCGACGGCGGAGTCGATAGTCGAGAGAGCCCAGGAGCTAGCCAAGTATTGACCGCCCCCGGCGACGCCGGTTCGATAGGTTGTGACGGTCGATCCACTAGGAGGAAGCCTGTGATTCTCGATGCCTTCAACGACCTGGACTGGCTGGCGGTGCTGGTGGCCGCAGCCGCCTACTACGCCCTCGGGGCCCTCTGGTACTCGAACCTGTTGTTCGGGCGGCAATATCGGGCGGCGCTCGGGCAGCCCGACGAGCCGGCCACACCGCCGACGACCGCGCTCGTGGTCAACTTCATCGGCTGGTTCATCGCCGCCATCGCCCTCGGGCTGATCTCGATGGCGATCGGCGCCGACGACATCTGGGACGGGATCGTGCTCGGTCTCGTCGTTGCGATCGGGTTCATCGGCACCAACCGGGTGGTCAACCAGTTCTACGGGGCGGAGAACCCCAAGGTGATGCCGATCAACGCCCCCTACACCTTGCTGGGATACGCGCTGATGGGTGCGGTCCTGGCGGTGATGTAATCCGTCTCCGAGTCACCACACTCCTGGCGGCTGCCCTCCTGCTCGTCTCCTGTGGAGGAGACGGCGGGGGGAACGGTGGTGACGGGGATGGCGCCGACCAGGGATCGTCGAGTAACGGGACGCGGTTGTTCAGCATCTCCGCCGTGGGTGACGGGATCACACTGGTCGACCTCGACCAGGACGAGGAGGAGCAGTTCGTCGAGGGTCTGACCGAACCACACCATCTCACCCTGCTTGATGGCTCGCTCTGGTTTGGGGAGGGCTCTTACGACCTGGTCTGGGTCGACCCCGGCTCGGGTGACGAATTGGGACGGGCGGCACTACCGGCACATGTGAGCGACCTGGCGGTGACTGAGGACACCGCCTGGGTGATCAGTGGCATCATCGGTGGCGGGGAGACCCTGGTCGCCATCGATCTCGACGAGCAGTCGGTGCGCGGCTCACTGATGCCTCCGGGCGGGACACGCTACGACTTCGTCGCAGCTTCGGGAGGCGATGTCTGGGTCTTCGGTGGGGATCCGATGCTGGCCACAGTGGCCACCAGGATTGACCCTGAGGACGTCACCCAAGGACTGACCGTCGACACCGGCCTGATCGGAGATTCGATGGTGATCGGCGCGGGTGCGCTATGGATTGGGGGCACCATCCCAGGAGATGTGCCCAAGTCGGGTTTGGCCAAGCTCGACCCGGCCACCGGAGAGGTCATTCAGCTGATCGAGCTCGGCGACCCGTCAGATCACGTCACGGTCGCCACCGCCTTCGGGCATCTATGGCTGACGGAAGGTCTCAAAGGAATCCTCTACAAGATCGACCCGGAGACCGTCGAGATCATGTCGCAGGTGTTCGTCGGTGAGGGCGCCGCCGGGATCCCGCTCGAGATCCTCGAAACCGAGGACCTGATATGGATCTTCAACACAACCGAAGACGAAGCCCGCGGCTTCGACCCCGACACCCTCGAGTTCGAAGCCGGGATCACGGTCCCACCCTTCGCCTCGGCCCCCGTATTCGCCCCCTGACCTAACCTGCCCGGCGATGTCGCTGCAGTCGCACCTGTCCGAGATCGCCGGGAGGGCGTTCGCAGACCTGGGCCTGCCCGCCGAGCTCGGGGAGGTGGTGACCTCACAGCGCCCCGAGCTGGCGCAATTCCAGTGCAACGGCGCCATGGCAGCCGGCAAGCTGGGCGAGCGGAGCCCGGGGGACATCGCCGAAGATGTTGCCGCCGTCCTCCGTTCCCGGCCCGAGGTCGATTCGGCCAACGTCGCGGGGCCCGGCTTCATCAACATCACCATCACCGACGAGGCCCTCGCCGACTGGGCAACGCGCACTGCCCACGATGAGCTCCTCGGGCACGAGCCGGTCGAACCGACGCGGACGGTGTTGGTCGACTATGCGGGGCCCAACGTGGCCAAGGCGATGCACGTCGGCCATCTGCGGGCGACGATCATCGGCGACGCCCTTGCCCGGCTCTTCTCGTTCGCCGGCCATGAGGTGATCCGGGACCCGCATTTCGGCGACTGGGGCTTTCAAATGGGCCTTCTGATCACCGCACTGAGAGAGGGGGGCCTCGACCCCGACCTTGTCACACTCGAAGACCTCCAGCGCATCTATCCCGAAGCGTCTGACCGGGCGGAGATTGACCACGGGTTCGCCGACCGGGCCCGGGAGGCCACCGTCCGGCTGCAGCAGGGAGACGAGGAGGCACGGTCGGTGTGGAAGCGGCTGAAGGCCATCTCCGAGGACTCACAACGGAGGGACTTTGCCGCCCTCGGAGTCAACTTCGACCTCTGGTATGGCGAGTCGGACGTGGCCGATCGCCTCAACTCACTGGTGGAGCGACTCGAGGACAGCGGTGTCGCCGAGATCTCCGACGGTGCGCTGGTGATCAGGGTCGACCGCCCCGACGACACCCGGGACTGGCCACCCCTGATCCTGCGCTCATCGGCAGGCGGGTTCCTCTACTCGACCACGGACGTCGCCACCATCGACTTCCGGGCGAACGATCTCGGTGTCGACCTGATGCTCTACGTAGTCGACAGACGCCAGGCGGACCACTTCACCCAATTGTTCCGAGCCGTGCGCAGGGCGGGGATCGTGCCCGACGACGTCGTGATGGAGCACATCGACTTCGGCACCATGAACGCCCCGGGAGGCAAGCCCTTCAAGACGAGAGAGGGCGGCGTGGTGCGGCTTGGTGATGTGATCGACATGGTCACCGACGCCGCCCGGAGACGCATCGAGGAGGCAGACATCGCCGATGGCTATCCCGAGCAGGAGCGGGGGTCGATAGCGCGACAGGTCGGTGTGGCCGCCCTCAAGTTCGGCGACCTGATCAACAACCGGTCCTCGGACTACGTGTTCGATCTCGACCGGTTCGCCTCGTTCGAGGGAAAGACCGGGCCGTATGTCCAGTATGCAGCGGTTCGGGTTAAGTCGATCCTGCGCCGAGCATCGGACCAGGCCCTCCAGCCGGGCCCGATAGTCGCTCCTTCGATCGATGTGGAACGTGATCTCATCCTCGAGCTGCTCCGGCTACCCGAGGTCGTCGACCGCAGCATCGACCTGCGCGCCCCGAATCACGTTGCAGAGTATGCGTACAACCTCGCCACCCGATGGAGCCGATTCTATGACCGGTGCCACATCCTGACCGAGCCCGACTGGGACCGCCAGGCGTCCTGGCTCACCGTTGCCGGCTGGACCGGATCGGCTCTCGAGACGCTCCTCGACCTGCTCGGCATCGAGGTCCCCGAGCGGATGTAGCCATGGAGTTCCGAGTGAGGCCGGCCCGAGCAGACGACATCGGGTCGATAGTCCCCTGGACCACCGACACCTTCGAATGGGGCGACTACGTCCCCGAGCGGATGCCCCAATGGCTCGCGGCCGAGGGCTCCGAGGTGCTGGTCTGCGTGGATGACCAGGACCTCCCTTGGGCCGTCTGCCATGTGGCGATGCTCTCGGCAACGGAAGCCTGGCTGGAAGGGGCGCGGGTGCACCCTGACCAGCGCCGATCCGGCATGGGCTCTGCGATGAACCGAGCCGGAGTCGACTGGGCCAGGGAACAGGGAGCGAGGGTGATTCGACTGGCCACGGAGACCGACAATGAGGCGGCTGTCTCCCAGGTCGAGGGGCTGGGCTATCGCCTCGTCTCCCGATGGGTCCACGCCGAGATCAACGTCACAGCGTCAGATCGCAGCGACGAGCGGTTCCGAATGCGACCAGCACCCCGTTCCGACGCCGACGCCGCCTGGCTGTTCTGGGCGGCAAGTGACCTGGCCCTGCATGGGCGGGAGCTGTTCGCCACCGGCTGGCAATGGCGCAGGGCCCGCGCCGAGGACCTCTACGCCGCGGTCGACGGCGGACAGCTCCTCCAGTCGTCGGCTGGTTGGGCGATCCTCGACCGCCCCGCCGAGGGCTGGTTCGTAACCAATTGGGTCGCCACCACACCGGAGGACCTCCTCGGCCTACTCGATGGTCTCCTCGACCACGTCGCCGGTGAGGGCGGGAACGAGCTCGACTTCAAGCTCCCGGACCTCCCGTGGACGGTCGAAGCGATCAGCCGGACCGGTGGCGAGCCGAAAGGCATCGGCATCTATGCTCTGGCCGTCTGATCTCCTTGCGTTCTGTGTCGGAAAAGGGCGCTGAGAGCGCCCAAATTCGACACAGAACCGGGTAGACCTCAAGTGAGGATGATCATGGCCGATACCGCCCACACCACGAAAAAGACGGGGACCTCGGCCTCGCGCACCCATAGATAGGGCTCGGGGGCGAGACGGGTAGCCAGTGAGAGCGGCACCCCGAGCAGCGGCATCACCGTCATCCCGGCCACGCTCACGGCACGGATCCCCTCGGCGCCCTTGATGACAGGCCCGGGGAGACCTTCGAGCGGCCCGGAGAGCATCCCGTAGATCAGGAGGCCGATCAGTCCCGAGACAAAGGCCGCCAGGGTGCGGCCGATCCCGATCTCCCAGAGCTGGAAACCGACCAATCGCCGACCCCGGCCCAGCGGCCCCTCGGAGGCGACACCCAGGCAGAAGAGGCCGACGACAGCCAGCACTATCGCCGAAATCAGGGTGGCTCCAGTCGACAGCTCCTCGGTGAAGACGTCCACCAAGCCGAATCCCTCGAGTAGCACGGCGATCGACAGCCCCACGAGCAGGCTGCCTAGTACCAGGAGGCCGACCGCCCCCACCGTGCCGATCGTGCCGTATGCCAGGATGGCATAACGCTTGATCACCTCGAAGGTGTCGTCGAAGGTCATCCGCTCGATCACGCTGTGACCATAACTTTCACACCAGCGCCTCCTCGGTCAAGGCATCCAGGTACCACTCGATCGGATGTCTTATCTCATACTCCTCGCCGAGATGACTTCGCAGCTGCATCTCACAGCCCGGGTTCGCGGAAGCCACCCTGGTGACTCCTACTGAACGGATCTGATCCGCCTTCTGGTTTCCCAACTGCTCCGATGCCTCGGGTTGCAGCACCGTGTAGATCCCTGCCGCCCCGCAGCACAGCGCCACCTCGTCGATCTCCACGACTGTGTACCCCGCCGACTCGAGGATGATTCGTGGCTCGGCGATCACTCGCTGCGCGTGACGGAGATGACACGGGTCCTGGATGGCGATCTCCCCACGCGACCGACTCGAGCGGGGAAGGCGCCCGTCCTGGATGGCCTCGGCAACGGTCACCGTCACGTCCATCACTCGAGGTGAGTGACCCGGCCACCGGTAACCCGCCAGGTGGGCCGAGCAGCCGGCTGCAGTGGCCACCAGCACGTCGGCTCCTCCGAAAGCGTCCACGTTTCGCTCCTCGTATCGCGTAGCGGCTTTCGCCTTCCCATCGTGGGCCGCAAGGGCGCCACAACAAGTCTGACGCTCGGGGACCGTCACCCGATAGCCCGCCAAGGCGAGGAGACGCACTGCGGCCAGGTTGACCGGCCGAAACCACTCGTCCTGGACGCATCCAGCAAGCAGCCCAGCTATCCCGGAGTCACCGCTGCCTGTAACGGTGCCCACCGTCGACTCGCCACGCCGACGCAGGGAGCGGAGGCCACGGGTCACCCGCCGATACCTGCCCGGGACCAGCCTGGTGAGGCCCCCGGCCTGAGCCAGGATGGTGCCAATGCCGACGAGACGCATGATCGCCCGTGATCCGAGTGCGGTCCCGAGCAGCCATCGCCGGCGCCGATCCCTGCCCGGAATCTGGGCGGAGATCTCGGCCCTTGTCCCTTCGAGGGCGCGGCCATAGGGGACCAGTCCCGGGCAGACGGGCTCGCAGGCCCGGCAGCCGAGACAGAAGTCGATGATGGAGGCGAATACGCTGTCGACCTCAACCACTCCGGCGCCGACCGCCGACATGGCATGGAGACGACCTCGTGGAGAGGCGGTCTCTCGACCCGTCAACCTGAAGGTGGGGCACACCGGGAGACAGAGACCGCACTGGACGCACGCGTTCAGTTCCTCTGTGGTCGGGTGGTGCTCGGTGACCCAGCCCATCACAGCCCGCCCGCCAGTCGTCCGGGGTTGATGACTCGCTGCGGGTCGAACTGGGCGATCAGGCGACGCTGCAAGTCGAGAGCGGGCGGGGGACTCCCCCAGGGGTCGAACCGGTCGGGTGCTCCCCTGGTCATCACCAAACGCCCGCCTAGCGACTCGGCCCACTCTCTCAGCTCGCCGGCTCCGTCGGGCGACTCCGACCCGGCACGGATCTCCCCCACTCCGTGCACCGCCACATGACGCCATCCATCGGGAAGACGTGCCACGGCTTCGCTCGTTTGGGATGGCGGGACCCGAAGGGACCAGCCCCAGGCTCCGGTCGGGTCGGCGGGCCAGTCATGACCCGGTGCCGACTCACCCTTGAGCCGGGCGACCTGCCCATCGACCTCACGATCGGTTCCCCACAGATAGAGCCTGGTCACACCGTTGACGTCGAGCAGAGCGAGTGGTCGGGTGATGTCGGCCGCCTGGCCGGGGTCATCGAGGGTGACCGTCGCCGCCGCCGGTGGTGTGGGCCACAGCTTGAGGCAGACCGACGTGATGACGCCGAGGGATCCGAACGCTCCCACCGCCAGCCGATGAAGGTCGTAACCGGTCACGTTCTTGACGACGCGACCCCCGCTCCGGATCAGCCTGCCGTCACCGGTCACCATGGTCACCTCGAGCACTCGCTCTCTGATCCCATACAGCCGCCCACGGCGCAGCGGGGACACACCGGCAGCGATGGCGCCACCGATCGTCCCCCTGCCTGGTCGCTCCGACATGACGAGGCTCTGACTACGCTCCACCAGCCTCGACTCCACGTCGGCGATCCCGGCTCCGGCCCCGACCACGATCGTCAGGTCGTCAGGCTCCCATCTCTCGACCTCGTCGAAGTGCTCCATGGACATGATCAGGTCAGGGTCGCGTGGATTGCCGTAACCCGAATGGGTACCGCCACCCCAGACCTGGACCGCGAGTCCGCGCTCGGTGGCGTGACGAAGGATGGCAACGACGTCCTTGATCGTGTGAGGGGCGATGCCGAGACCGGTGTCAGGAGCGCTCTCTATCTCGACCTCGAGCCATGCGATATGACGCGGATGGGACGTCAGACCCATACACCGTCAGGCAGCTCGCGCCTGATCCCCCCGTAGTCGAAGCACCGGGAGCCCTCGGGGAGGATCTTCGTGGGGTTGAAGACGCCGGCCGGGTCGAACGCCTCCTTCAGCCGGGCCTGGGCGTCGAGGTCCAGCTCGGTGAAGCTGGCCCGCATCAGGTCGCGCTTCTCCAGACCCACCCCGTGCTCGCCAGACAGGGCCCCACCGGCGTCGAGGCAGAACGCGACGATCTCCTCACCGGCCCGGTGCACCCGCTCGTCCACGACGGGATCGCTCGAGTCGAATGCGATCAAAGGGTGGAGGTTCCCGTCGCCGGCGTGAAACACATTGAGCATGGTGAGGTCGTATCGATCGGCGATCTCATAGATGGCAGCCATCGTCTCGACCAGCCGGGTGCGAGGCACCACCGCGTCATGCAGGTAGTAGTCGGGTGCGAGCTGGGCGATGGCACCGAACGCGGACTTGCGGCCCAGCCAGAGCAGTGCGCGGTGCTCTTTGTTCGCGGCGATCTCGATACCGGTGGCTCCGTTGGCCCGGGCGACGTCGGCGATCAGCTCGGCCTGGGAGACTACACCCTCCGTCTCCCCGAGCACCTCCGCAAGCAGCACCGCGGCGGCCCCGGTGGGGAGACCCGCCTGCAGCCAGTTCTCCACCGCCTCGACCATGCGGCGATCCATGAGCTCGAGGGCCGCGGGGACGAGGCCGGCGGCGATGACATCGGACACGGTTCGCGCCGCCGCCTCGACACTCGGGAAGTCCATCAGCAGTGTCCTGACGTCGGGCTCGATCGGGAGCAGGCGAACCAGGGCTCGGGTGACTATGCCCAGGGTTCCCTCGGAGCCCACGATCACACCCTTGATGTCGAGCCCGGGCGGATCCGGGGCGTCACCGCCGAGCACGACGATCTCGCCACCGGCGAGCACGACCTCCATCCCGAGGACATGGCTGGTGGTGCTGCCCTCGGCCAGGCAATGGGGCCCGCCGGAGTTGTTGGCGACATTCCCCCCGATCGTGCAGGCCGATTGTGACGACGGATCGGGGGCGAAGTGGAGGCCATATGGAGCCGCTTGCTTGGAGAGATCGAGGTTGATGACCCCGGCCCCCACCCAGGCAGAGCGGTTCGGCGGGTCGATCTCGATCTCCTGCAGGGCGGTGGTGACCAGGACGATCCCGCCCTGAGTAGGGCTGGCCCCAGCGGAGAGGCCCGTGCCCGCCCCACGGGCCACGATGGGGACCCCGTGTTGCTCTGCGATCCGGACCACCTCGGCCACCTCATCAGTGTTCTCCGGGAAGACCACACACGCCGGCCGGCCCCTGATCAGCGAGGCATCCTTGGAGAACAGATGGAGCTCGACCGGCTCCTCGAGCACGTCCTCGTCGCCGAGTACCGCCCGCAAATCGGCCACCAAACTCATGGTCTCAGGCTACCCACCCACCCCTCCCTCCGTTCTGTGTCGGAAAAGGGCGCTGAGAGCGCCCAAAATCGACACAGAACGATGAGTAACCACTCACGGTGCTCCCCAACCACCGCCTCCCGGGGTGAGCACCAGGAGACGGTCGCCTGCGGAGACATCGGTGGTCACCTTGCCGGGGAGGCGCTCCCGATCCCCCGTGGCTCGGATCAGCCAGTCCTCACCGACCGCGCCCGGCTCACCGCCGGCCAGCCCCCAAGGGGCATTGCGACGGCGCTCACCCATCAGCGAAAGGGTTGAGGCGACCAGGAACTCGATCTCGCGGCGGATCCCGTCGCCGCCCCGAAACCTCCCGTCGCCTCCACTGCCTCTCCGCAGCGTGTAGGCGGTGACCCGGAAGGGATAGTGGGTGTGGAGCGACTCGATCGGCGTGTTCTGGGTGTTGGTCATCCCGGTCTGGATCCCCGACTGCCCGTCCCGGTAGGGCCGGGCGCCTTGTCCTCCCGCGACGGTCTCGTAGTAGGTGAAGTCGTCGTTGCCGATGAGGACATTGTTCATGGTCCCCTGCGAGGCGGCAGGCACCCGATCGGGGGCCGCCTGCGCCAAAGCACCCAACAGCACGTCGGCGATTCGCTGACTGGTCTCAACGTTCCCGGCGGCGACCGCGGCCGGGGCGGTGGCGTTGACGACGGACCCCTCAGGAGCCGTCAGGGTGAGTGGTCGGTAGCACCCGCCATTGGCGGGGATGGTGGGATCTGTCGCCACCCGCACCGCGTAGTAGAGACAGGACCGGGTCACCGCCTCCACCGCGTTGAAGTTGGCCTCCACCTGGGGATCCGAGCCGGTGAAGTCGGCATCGAGACGATCGGCGTCGATCGTGACCGCCACCCTGATCGAGACATCCCTCTCACCGAACTCCATGACGTCGACGAACTCATACCTCCCATCGGGTAGGTCGCCGAGAGCGGCGCTCATTCGGCGCTCGCCATAGTCGAGCAGCGCCGCCGAGACCTCCTCGAAACGCTCGAGGCCCTCCTTGTCGATCAGCTCGACGAGACGCAGGGCCGCAATGGCGTTCGCCCCCATCTGGCCGTCGAGGTCGCCTCTTCGCTCCCAGGGGGTCCGCGAGGCCGAGACGAAGGGTTGCACGAACTCTTCCACCCATGTCCCGTCCCACACTGCTGTCGTCGGCGAGACGATGTGGCCCTCCTGGCTCAATCGCACTGCGTGGGCCGGCATCGAGCCGGGCGCTTCGCCGCCGACGTCGGCATGATGAGCACGGTTGGCGACCCAAGCCACATGCCGTCCCGAGTGGAACACCGGGGCAACGATCGTCAGATCGTTCAGGTGGGTACCCCCTTCGTAGGGGTCGTTCACCGCGTACTGGGCTCCTGGCGCCGGGTCGAAACGATCGAGACAGGCCCGAACCGATGCAGGCATGGAGCCGAGATGCACCGGGATGTGCTCTGCCTGAGCCAGCATCTCGCCGTCGGCGGTGAAGACCGCGGCGGAGCAGTCGGCCCGCTCCTTGATGTTGGGGGACAGAGAGGTGCGACGAAGGACCAGACCCATCTCCTCGGCCAACGCCGTGAACTGGCTGCGAGCCACCTCGAGCGTGATCGGGTCGGTCATCCGGGCATCAGGTGGCCGATGTGCTTGGTCGCCTCCTTGAAGCTGAGCCTCGACAGCTCGTTGCGATGCTCGTCCACGAACTCGGCGACCCGCTGCGGATCGGTCCTGGCATAATCGCGCAGCGCCCATCCGATCCCCTTGCGGATGAAGAACTCCCCCTCGTGCGCACTCCGCGCACAGAACCTGAACAGTCGGTCGGTGTCGGTGCGACTCTTGGCGCCGACCTGACAGATGATGGCGGCGCGACGAAGCCACATGTCAGCTGCCTCGATCCACCCGTCGACGACGGGCCAAGTCTCGTCGGGATACTCGAGTACCAGCCTGCGGACCAGATGGGTGGCTGCTTCATCGACGAAGTCCCACCACTGCCCTTCCGTGATGAAGAGGAGATATATGGGCATCGACTCGGGGACGACGTACTGCTCGAAGTCGCCCGCGACCCCCTGGGCCAAGTACTTCTCCTCACGGTGGGGCAGCCCCCAAAGGGCGAGGACCAACTCCTGATACTCGTCCCGGCCTCTCGGGGCGAACTCCTGTCGGATGTGGCGCAGGATCGGTGTGCGACCCGGCTTCTGCACGCCGTAGAACGGCACTGCGGACTTCATGTAGGCGGCCATGTCCCGGGCCTTCGATGGATTGGCCTGGGCGACCAGTGCGGCCTGGACGTACTCGACACACCGGCTCACCCGAGCCGTCGACGATTTCATGCTTCCGATGTCTTCACACCAACGCGCTGTCGCCGGCCACCCGCCCGATCATGTCGGCGAGCTCACGGGGGCGCGACCACATCGGCCAGTGGCTGGTCGGGAGGTCGACCCAGGTCGCTCGGCGTAGCTCGGGAATGCCCGCGAGAAACGGCCAATCCGGATGGTCCCTGGCATAGGCCTGGTATTGCTCGGCGCTGAACCCGGTGCAGATCAGCGTGCTGGGCACATCGCGGCGCGCGTCGTTGGTGAGCTGCGCGGTTTCGCGCAGAACACCTCCAGGGACGGGCACCGCCCGGCGGCGAAACGTCTCCATCTGCTCCTCGCTGAGCCCGTCGAGATTCTCCTCCTCCTCGATCTCGGACCAGACCATCGGCTTCTCGACATCGGCGAAGTCCGGATCGAGCGGTCCGATCCCCGGTGCGGTGTCGACATACACCATGGCGGCGATCCGCTCCGGCACCCGGTCGCTCGCCGCGTACCCGGAGAAGCCACTGGCACTGTGCACAACGAGCACGACTGGCGAGTCGGCCGCCTCGACGGCGCTAACGATCGCGTCGACATGGTCCTCGAAGCCGATCGAGGACCGGTCCGCGTCGGGCGACTCCAGGCCGGGGAGTGTGATGGCGGAGACGGCATGGCCGTCGCGGCGAAGGTGGTCGGCGACTTCATCCCATGCCCAGGCCCCGAGCCAGAAGCCGGGAACCAGGATGATGGGCGGAGTGCTTGTGCTGGGTTCAGGTGCCATTGCCAGATTCTGCCCCTAGGCGCACTGTGCTTCCCAATCCAGTCTGGTGGCTCGGGCGTCGGCGAGGTCGACCATGAACTCGGCCGAGCACTCGTACGAACGGCCACTGTTGACCAATCGGAACGGGGGCGACCAGGTCTCGTTGAACCAGGCCCCGTTGAGAGGATTCCACAACACCGCCATCGTCCTCATGATCTCCCAAGCCCCTTCGTGCTGGCTCTCCGGTGTGGCTCGGCCCGACGTGACGTCGAGCGTCACCACGATCGTCAGCGAGTCGCCCTCTGTGTCCGCCTCGGCTGCGAGCTCCTCGACCGACTCCACATACGGGCTCTGGCTCCAGAGCTCGATCAATGACTCCCTTGCCACCTCGAACCGGGTCAGGAAGAGGTCCGCAGCCGACTCCGCACCCAACGCGGCGGTGGTGGTCTGAAGACTCGTGGTGGTCACCTGCGTCGTCGTGGTCGTCTGCAGCGTCGAAGTTGTACTGAAGCCAGTAGTCGACGACGACCGTTGGGTTGTGGGCGACTCCTCAGAGCCGGATTCGGACGCGCATCCCACGAAGATCAGCACTGCAAGTAGTGCCCCGGCATGGAACTTCACCATCGGGAGGATGGCACAGACCGAAGGACTGAGGCGCCGCCTACCCGAGCTCGATCTCCAGCGTGCCGTCGCCGAGGACGGTGAGACTGTCATCTGGCTCGAGCAAGGTGGCCGAGTTCTCCTCGACGATGACACCCTTGCCTTCGATGGTGTGGCCTGCAGGGAGGTCGGTTCGTCGCCAGACAGGACCATCGGCCTGCAGTGCCCCGGTGGCCCGCCATTCCGGCAGGTCGTCCCACGTGAACGGTGGGGTGCCACTGGCCGCAGCGCGCAGGTTGACCAGCTCGATCGGCTCACCGGGTCGGCTGAACCCGTAACGCTCTGTGTG
>Ga0299907_10001420_pt1 | contig 13667 bp, 13 predicted proteins | sample RVTome_16_FD_198680 | JGI IMG/M metagenome (GOLD analysis project Ga0299907, IMG submission 198680) | Soil microbial communities from uranium-contaminated site in the Upper Colorado River Basin, Wyoming, United States - RVT152D67 (version 2) ... | reverse complement strand
CTGGTTCTGATCGGGGGGGTGATCGCCATTGGCGCCCTGGTCTTCCCGACCATCAGAGCGCAGGCGGCCGAGTTCGGTCAGAGACTCCCCGATCTCTATCTGGCCGGGATCAACTGGGTCAGGGAGGTTGGCGCCCGTCTCGGGCTCGACGTCGACGAACTGCTCAGCCAGCAGGCCATCGAGGATTGGCTCAACGACCCGGCGAATCAGGAGACCGTGCAGAACCTGCTTCTTGGCTTCGGGGCCGGGGCGGGCCAGGTGATCCGGGGAGTGGCCGAAGCGATTGCGGTACTCGGACTGGCGCCGATTCTCGCCATGTACATCCTGATAGACCTCGAGCGGTTCAAGGCCAACACCCTCGGTATGACCCCGCCGAAACATCGTGAGGAATTCGCTTTCGTGTCGGGGCAGGTGGGTACGGCACTCAGCTCGTTCGTCCGGGGCCAGCTCTTGGTGGCGATCATCGTCGGAGCTGCCTCCAGCCTGGGTATGTGGCTCATCGACCTGCCGTTCTGGCTGCTGATCGGGATCATCGCCGGCTTCCTCAATCTGATCCCTTTCATGGGCCCGGTGGTCGGTGGCGCCCTGGCCGTCCTGGTCGCGCTGCTCAACGGCAGCGTGACCCAGGCGATCTGGGCGGTGCTGATCATGATCGCCATCCAGCAGGTCGACAATCACGTCATCACCCCCCTGGTCCAGCGGACGCGGGTCAATCTGTCCCCGCTCGTCATCGTGCTCGCCTTGATCATCGGCGGGACAGTCGCGGGCTTGCTCGGAGTTCTGGTAGCAGTGCCGATGACCGCGGCGATCAGGATCATCGTGGGCCATATGTGGCGTACCCGGGTGCTGGGGGAGACCTGGGGCGAGGCCAGCCAGCACATGATCGAGTACACCGAGCCGCCGGATCGGATCGCCGGGATCAGACGCCGCCATCCCAATCAAAGCCGGCTGTTCGACACCCAGGAGCTTCCCACACTGGTCGACGAGGAGATCTCCTCCCCCAGGGGCGGCAGCGACGTTGGGGGGGGTGGATCGGCCGGAAGCCGAGACGGAGGGGCTACCTAGCGGATCCCCCTCCCCGCCTTTGGCGGGTTTCCCCCGACGGGGCGGAGAAGTGGGAGTCAGACGTCGCCTAGATAGGCCGCCCTCATCTGTGGGTTCGCCAACAAGGCCTGTGAGGTGTCATTGAGGACGATCTTGCCGGTCTGGAGGACATAACCCCGGTCGGCGATCGACAGGGCCATGTTGGCGTTCTGCTCGACGACGAACACTGTGACTCCGGCGTTGTTGATCCGCTCGATGATCTCGAAGTTCTGGGCGACCAGAACCGGAGCCAATCCCATCGACGGCTCGTCCATCAACAGGACTTTCGGCTGAGCCATGAGGGCCCTCCCCATGGCCACCATCTGCTGCTCGCCGCCGGACAGGGTCCCGGCCTTCTGGGTGATGCGCTCCTTCACTCGGGGGAACATCTCGAAAACCCGCTCGTAGTCCGCGTCCAGGTCGTCGCCCTCACGAAGGTAGGCGCCGATCTCCAGGTTCTCCTTGACCGTCATCCGCTTGAAGAGACGTCGGTTCTCCGGGACCATCGTCAGCCCGTGGCCCACCCGCTGCGCGGTGCTCCATCCGTTCACGTTCTCGCCATCCATATACACGGCGCCGGACGACGGCTTCAGATATCCGAGCATCGTCTTCAGAGTCGTGGTCTTACCCGAAGCGTTGCCGCCGAGCAGGCACACCATCTCACCTGCATAGATGTCGATATCGACGTCCTTCAGGATGTGCGCCGCCCCGTAATGGGTGTTCACTCCCTTGAGGGAGAGGATCGGTGTCTGTCCGTTGGTGGTCATGCCCCCAGCTCCGCCGGCCGACCGAGATAGGCCTCGATCACCTTCTCGTTGGTGGAGATCTCGTCGTAGGTACCTTCGGTCAGCTTGACCCCGTGGTCGAGGACAACGACCCGATCGGACACGTTCCGCACCACCTGCATGTCGTGCTCGATGAGGACGATGGTGTAACCGCGTTCGGTCCGCAATTGGCCGATGAGCTCGGTCAACTCGATGGTCTCTCTTGGGTTCATGCCGGCTGTGGGCTCGTCGAGGAGCAAGAGCCTGGGACCGGTCGCCATGGCCCGGGCGATCTCGAGACGTCGCCGGTTGGCGTAGGAGAGGACCATGGAGAGCTGGTCATGGCGGTAGCCGGCCAACCGTGTGCCGAAGAATGACAACACTTCCTTGGCCCTCTCCTCGATCTCGGCCTCTTCCCTTCTCTGGGAGGGGGTCTTGAAGATGGCCCCGAATAGCCCGGCCTTGGTGCGGGAGTGCTGGCCGACCATGACGTTCTCCAACACAGTCATCGCCGGGAAAAGCCGCACGTTTTGAAAGGTCCGGGCCATGCCCAGTTTCAGGATCTGGTTGGGGCGGAGCCCAACCACGTCCTGCCCATCGAAGACGATCGAGCCCTCATCCGGGGACTCCATCCCGGTGACCAGATTGAAGAAGGTGGTCTTCCCCGCCCCATTGGGCCCGATGACGCTGACCACCTCTCCCTCGTCGACATGTATGTCCAGACCGTTGATCGCCCTGAGGCCACCGAAGGCCTTGGTCATGCCCTCTATCTCGAGTATCGGCATCAGATCTTTCCCCCCTCGGGCACCTGCTCGGCCTGGCCCTTCTCCCCATATATCTCCAGCCACGCATCTTGGGAGAGCTCCTCGGTGTGCAGTTCCTGGGCCCGGCGTTTGCTCGGAATGAATCCCTCGGGCCGCTTCAGCATCATCACGATGAGGAGCACGCCGTAGAACAGGAACTGGTATTCAGAGAACTCGCGGAGCAGATTGGGGAGGACGATCAGGACCAGGGCGCCGAGAGTCACCCCGGGGACGCTCCCCATGCCGCCGACGATGATGATCACGAGGACGGTGATCGAGACCACGATGTCGAAGGTGTGGGGAAAGACCGAGCCGATCTGAGCAGCGAAGAGTGAGCCGCCGAAGCTGGCCAGGATGGCTCCGACCACGAAAGCCGACAGCTTAGCGGTGACGATGTTGACCCCCATCGCCTCGGCTACCGATTCGTCTTCACGCATCGCCATCCAGGCACGTCCCCAGCGTGAATTCTGCACGGCGAACGTCACGTATGCGGCGAGCAACACGAAAAGGAAAACGGGATAGAAGTAGTCCTGGGGAGTGCTGAAAGTGAGCGGGCCTATCTGCAGGTCGGGGATATTGGTGATCCCCTGTGCCCCACCAAAGTATGGGGCCAACCACTCCGAGTTGAGGAGGATACGGGCGATCTCGCCAAAACCGAGAGTGACGATTGCCAGATAGTCGCCGCGCATCCGGATCACCGGGGTGGCCACGAGGATCCCAGCGATAGCCGCTGCCACCATCACGAACGGGAACGAGGCGAGCACCGAGATCTGGGGCGCGAACGCCGGCGACTGTGGGGACGTGAGGATCGCCGTGGCGTAGGCGCCGACAGCAAAGAAAGCGACATAGCCCAGGTCGAGCAGACCCGCATACCCGACCACGATGTTCAGGCCCAGAGCCATCAGGAGATAGATGCCGGCAGTGACCAGGATCTGGCTGACGAATGGTCCCATGATCCTGGGCACGAAGTACAGAACCAGCAGGATGATCAGTGCCGCCCCGATCTGCCAGCGTGTGCGTTGGCCCTTGGGCATCGCCTGAACCCGCTGCCGGAGAGTGCTGTCCCGGCCCTCCATCCACCAGAACAGGACGATGAACGCGCCAAAAACGACTACTGCCCCGATGATGGTGAGGGCTCCCCCCCGTCCGGTGTAGAGGAAGTCGATGACCGACTCCAGACTCAGCCCGGCGAAGAGCTGGCCGAACAGGTCGGTGAGTAGGGAGAACACGAGCACGGCGGTTAAGGCCCCCATCAAGGCCCGGCGAACTCGCCTGCTGAGGAGGTGGATCGCTCCCCCCACGGCACCCATGGCCGCCGACAGCAGGGCGATCACAGGCACGGCCAAAGCCACCGGTAATCCGAAACCGAGGATGTCGGCGAGTTCCGGAGACAGGTTGATGAACACGCCTCGCAGGTCGAAGACGGTGATCACGATCAAGAGCAATCCCAGACACAGACCCGCCAGTAGCCCGGCCAAGGCCCCGGCGAGGACGTTTCGCGACCCTGCTGTGGCCGGCTCGTAGCCTTCCAGAGTCGCCGGTGGCTGGCCTGCCATCCAACCGAAGCCAAAGGCGAGCAGATAGAGGAAAAGGACCCCCAGCGGCAGGATCGGGTCGATCACCATCCGGGGCTGGAAGGTGGCCACGATCCCGGTGGCGGCGACGAGCACCATGGCCGCACCCCCTGCCAAGCCCAGCTTCACCGCCCGTCCCATGTCGAGAGGGGGGGCGGGCCGAAGTTCGACTTCGACCGGTGCCGGGGGGTCCATGACCTGGGACACGGTCAGGTCCTCTCCTGGGCGAGGCGCTCGCCGAGGATCCCGGTGGGGCGAAAGATGAGTACCAGGACGAGGGCGGCGTAGGCCACAACGTCCTTGAGCTGGCTGAAGGCCGGGATCTCATAGCCGGCCAGGACCAGGCTGGGGCCGACCGATTCGAAGATCCCGAGGCTCACCCCGCCAAGCATGGCACCGACGATGTTGCCGATGCCGCCGAGCACGGCCGAGGTGAAGGCTTTGATCCCGGGGAGGAACCCCGAAAAGAAGTTGATACTGGGGAAGACCAACCCCCAGAGGGCGCCGGCTACGCCGGCCATGGCGCCACCGATGGCAAAGACATTGACGATGGTGCGGTCCACATTGATGCCCATGAGAGCCGCGGTCTCCGGGTCTTCGGACACTGCGCGCATGGATTTGCCGGTCCTTGTCTTCTCCACGAACAGATAGAGCCCGGCCATCATCACCAGAGCGGCGACGATCACCACCAGCTGGGTCCTGAGGATGACGAATCCACCGAACTCGACGGTGCCTCGCAATGGCTCCATGCGCGGGAACGACTTGGTGGCGGGGCCTACGAGCCCGCGGACCAGGTACTGGATGGTGAAGGAGGCTCCAATGGAGGTAATGAGCGGAATGAGCCTCGGTGCCCCGCGCAGAGGTCGATAGGCAATCCGCTCGACGATCACCGCCACTGCAGTCGAAGTGATCATGGCGGCCACCAACACGATCAGGAGCGAGACGGCGGGGCTGGACGTCCACAGTGGGGTGACGGCAAGGGCGTTGGCGACGTAGAAGGCCATCATCCCCCCCACCATGAAGACCTCGCCATGGGCGAAGTTGATGAAGCGCAGCACGCCGTAGACCATGGTGTAGCCCAGGGCGATCAGGGCGTACATCGATCCGGTGGAGATCCCGAAGACTGCTAGGTCTCGCCATTGGGCGGCGCTGAGCCTTCCCGAAGAGATGCTGAGATAGGAGCCGTAGAGGATCACTGCCAATATGACGATCCGCAGCCCCCATAGGAAAAGAGTGACCGGGGTGATCCGTGAGGCGCGCCGGGCGGGACGAGCCTCGACAGTGGCGGCTTGTGTCATCTAGCGGCCGGCCTCCTCATTTGTTGAATGCCCGGCGCCGTACACGAGATACGACGCCGGGCATTAAGTCCGCCTAGGTCACAGACCCAGGTCTTCCCTCGAGTAGCTGATGAGAACGTTGCCGCGAACCGCTTCGATGTCAGCGGTGTCGGCGGTGTTCTGCACTATGTCGATGTTCGGGGAGGCGCAGTCGCCGAACTCATCGCAGCTCAGCGTGCCGGTGAGACCCTCGTGGGTCATGCTGTGCAGCGCATCCCGGAACGCCTGCAGGTCGATGGTCAGCGTCCCGCCGTCATCCGTCGAGGCGGTCTCGATGGCGGTGAACACCATGTTGCTCGCGTCGTAGGAGTGGGCGTGGAACGACTGGATCGGAGCCTCGCCGTATGCCTCGGTGTACTTGGTGACGAACTCGGCGTACGCATCGGTGGTCGGGGTCTGCGGGCCGGAGAAGTACATTTCCTCCGTCTGCGGGAGCACCACGTAGGTGTCCGACAGCAGACCGTCAGCGCCCATCAGGACCGTCTCTTCCAACCCGGCCACTTCCAGGGCCTGCTCGGCGACGAAGTCGCCGGCTGGCTGGAAGATCGGGAAGAAGATCAGCTCCGCCCCGGCGGCGGCGATCTCGGTCAGAACGGGCCGCATGTCGGTCTGATCTGGGGTGACCGCCGTGCTGAGCACAATCGTCCCGCCAAGCTCCTCGAAGGGCCCCTCAAAGGCACTCGTGAGACCCTGGGTGTAGGGGTCACCATCGTTGACAGTCGCCACCTGGGTCAGACCGAGCTCCTCGAACACGAACTTGGCCGCAGCGGCGCCCTGGATGGCGTCGTTGTGCGCCGTCCGGAAGTAGCCCTCATGGTGCTCCGAGCTCTCGTTGCCTGCCAGGTCCGAGGTCAGTACCGGCGAGGTGTTGGACCCTGAGATCAGGACCCTTCCCGCCGAAGTGATCACGTTCGATGCCGGGACGCCTGCGCCCGAGCAGCTGGTGCCGATCACGGCAACCACCTGCGGATCGGCGATGATCCGGGTGGAACCCGTCTGGCCGCCCTCCGAGCTACAGCCGTCATCCTCGTTGAAGGCAAGCTCGATGGGATGGCCCAAGATCTCGGCCTTGTCGGTGATGGCGATCTCGATCGCCCGCACCTGGTCAGTGCCGAGGCTGGCTGTCTCACCGCTGATCGACTGCAACGACGCGATCTTGATGGGATCACCGGCTGCGACCTCGATAGTGCCCAGGCCTTCAGCCGGTGCCGTCGTCGTCTCTCCGGCCGCTGAGGTTGTGGTCTCCTCACCGGCGGCGCTGGTGGTCGTCTCGGCCTCACCGGCCGTCGTACTGGTGTCCCCGCCCTCCCCGCCGCCACAAGCGGCGATCACGAGGGATAGGACGCCCACGAGCGCGAGAAGCTTTAGGCCTCTCTTCATTTTCATAGTTCTTTCCTCCATGTGGAATGCGCGACGAGACAGGGAGCCACGCCGCGGCGCGACTTTAGACTCAAATTCGGGCTCAGTCACCGAGAACGGCCCTCGGATCCCTCTTCCACGCGTACCGTTGCGACGTGGTGTCGGCACCGAAAGTCGTCGAGGACGCGCGTGAATCTCGAGAACCGCGGACCCCGCGACCGGGCTGGGGCTGGTTGGGCGTGGGACTGGCCCTCGGCGCCGCCCTTGCCGTGCTGGTGCTGCGGCCGGGCCCGCCCGGGGAAGTGGTCACGAGCACCACAGCCGCCGCAGGGTCGGGAGGGGTCGTGGGAGGGATTGCCGACCTGATCGAAGGGTTTCCCGATGGCCTGGTCGCAGTCGCGCGTGGCGATGGCCAGAGCCTGGAACTGTTGGTTTGGCCGCTCCGCGGCGAGCCCATTGAGAGCAACATCCCGGTCGGGGTATCCCGCCCAGCTGATCCAGTCGAGTTCGATGTGTCGGGGCGCCGTATCGCCACCTTGCTGCCTATTCCCGACCAGGCCTCGGGCGTGCTTTACGCCGGGGCCCCGCAAGACGCGGCCATAGTCGCCACCGACGTCACCGGGTATGCCTGGCATGACACCGGTGCCTTCCAACTCGCCTACACCACCTTGGGCGACGAGGAGTTGCAGTTGTGGGTGCGCGTGGACAACGGCGAGCCCGAGCTGGTCACACGGGGTGTTGGCATCGACGGGCACGTCGACGCATGGGGAGATTGGGGCTTCGCTATCGAGGACAACGCCCGGGACGACATCGTCCTCTTCACGCAGGCAGGGGAGATCAAGGACACCAATACGGGGCGGGTCCTGGATTCGGAGGGCAGCGGCTGGCTGGCCATCGACAACCAGGGTGTCAACCTGCTCAGCTCGGGTGGCGGAGTGAGAGGTCTCGAGCTGGAGGGTCTCGAAGGTCAGGTGCTCGCAGGTCGATTCTCCGGAGACGGGCAGCGGCTCGCCCTCCTCACCAGCGAAGGCGTCTCGGTGGTATCGCTCGACGAGGCCCGTCCGGTCGTGTCGGATGGTCGGCCAGGCGTGCTGCAGCTGGCGTGGAGCTCGGATGATCGTTTCGTTCTCTACCCCGGCTCACGGGGCATCTGGGTTGTCGACAGCGCGAGCGGAGAGAGCGAGCCAATACTGGCCGATCGGACATTCACCGGTCTCGGGGTGCTACCGCTTGGCGAGTCCTAATCTCGCCCGATGCCCCGGTTTCACCTTCTCAACGAGGGATACGGCGGTGACAGGGTCGCCTCCACCATCTCGCTGATCGAGGCGGGACCATCTCTAATCGTCATCGACCCCGGCATGGTGTCGTCTACGTCGGCGATCCTCGATCCCATTGCTGGTTTGGGCATGTCGCCTGAAGGGGTGACGGACGTGATCCTGTCCCACCATCATCCCGACCACACCATCAATGTCGCCCTCTTCCCCAACGCCAACATCCATGACCACTGGGCCGTGTACAAGGACGACATCTGGACCTCCAGACGGGCGGAGGGATTCGAGGTGGCGGAAGGCGTGGAGCTCTGGGAGACACCGGGTCACACGGCACAGGACATCACGACAATGGTCAAAGCTGACGGGGAGATCATCGCCTTCAGTCATCTCTGGTGGTACCGCGATGCCCCGTTCCACGACCCCCTTTGCACCGACCCGGAGGGGCTCCACCGGCACCGGGAACGAGTGTTGGATGTGGCCACATTGATAGTTCCCGGGCACGGTGCGCCCTTCGTTCCCGAAGATTCCACATCTCGCTAGTTATCAGCCGCCCCAAACCGGGTAGATTGATGTCAACAAACAGACAGGACCCCTGATGGCTGCTGGATATTTTCAATGGAAGGGCCGCCTGGGTCCGCTCGACCTGATCCTCGGGGAGCACACGTTTGCCCCGACCACCATCTCGACCCTGGTGGCCGACGCCATGGACGTCAAGGAAGGTGATGTGGTCATCGATGTGGGCACCGGTACCGGGGTCCTCGCCATCATCGCCGCCAAGCTGGGGGCGTCACGGGTGCTGGCCATCGACAAAAGCCCCGAGGTCGAGGAGGTGGGCAGGGCCAATGCAGAGGCGCATGGCGTCGCCGACCGGATCGAGTTCCACCAGGGCGACCTCTTCGATCCTCTCGACGAGGAAGTCGCCGCCGATGTGATCATTGGCGACGTCTCCGGAGTTCCCGACTCCCTAGCTGAGGTGAGCGGCTGGTTTCCCGACGGTGTCGGTGGTGGGCCCCGGGGGAGCGAGTTGCCGATTCGGATGTTGCGCGAGGCGGTGCGTCGGTTGCGGCCCGGGGGACGGGTCTTCCTCCCCACCGGGAGTCTTCAGGACGAGTCAGCCATCCTCGAAGCGGCGCGCAGCCTCTATGGCAAGGTTGCGGCTCTCGCCGAGAAGAAGATCCCGCTGCCCTCTCTGATCGCCGACAGTGAGACCCTGAAGAACCTTATCGCCGACGGCATCGTTCATCTGGTGCCCAAAGGCTCCAGATTCCTCTGGGAGGGGAAGGTCTGGCGACTGTCCGGGATGACTCCCGGCGAGTCCACCTGAGAAAAGCCCGCTTCAAGCGGGCCTAATGTCCCACGATGGCCGGGTCGGAACCCACTGAAGAACTGGCGTCGAAGGACGCGTATCTGGCCCAGGCCGAGGGATCGGTCCTGAGCGTCTCCGACGAGGGGATCTTCCTTGATCGCACCGTCTTCTATGCCCGGGGTGGCGGCCAGCCCGGGGACGTCGGGGTCATCCGCTGGGACGGCGGGCAGGTCGAAGTGACCGACACCGTTCGCAAGGACGGCATGCCCTTTCATGTCGTCGCCACCGGCGCCATCCTCCCTGACCCGGGAACGCCGGTGCACGGGATGATCGACTGGGAGCGTCGTTATCGGACGATGAGGACTCACACCGCCCTCCATGCACTCTCCGGGGTCATCTTCCGGGACTTCGGGGCCAAGGTGACCGGGGGAAACATGGAGCCCGGCGTCGCCCGGATGGACTTCGAGCTGGAAGGCATCTCGGTGGAGTTCGGCCAGGACGTCGAGCGAAGGCTCAACGAGGAGCTGGTCCGGGACTATCCGACCGAGGTCGTGTTCATGGCCCGTCAGGAGGCGTTGAAGGACCCGGACCTGATACGAACCAAGGTGAATCTCATCCCGGAGTGGGTGGAGAAGATCAGGGTCATCGACATCGTCGGTCTCGACCGACAGGCGGATGGGGGCACCCACGTGGCCTCGACCCTGGAGGTGGGACAGGTGCGGGTGGTCAAGACCGAGTCGAAGGGGAAGGCCAACAAGAGGATGCGGATCGAGCTCTCCGGGAGCTAATTTCTGCCCACCAGGAGCGAAAGGCAACCATGAGCGTGATCGTCGGGTACATGTCTGCAGACCGGGGCCGGGCGGCGCTGGAACTGGGCATCTCAGAGGCCAAGCTGCGGAGCACCGATCTGGTCGTGGTCCACTCGCTACACGGCGCCGGCGTGGACGAGGACGAGGACGTGGTTGCCAGCGATCGCGAGCTCGACATGATCGACGAGGAGTTGTCCAAGGAAGGCATCACCTACTCGATCCACAACTTCGTGCGGGGCAACGCACCGGCGGAGGACATAGTCCAGGCCGCCAACGACCTCGGCGGCGAGCTGATCGTGATCGGTCTCCGGCAACGGACCTCGGCGGGCAAGTTCCTCCTTGGCTCGAACGCCCACGACATCTTGATGAGCGCCCCCTGCCCGGTCCTGACCATCCGGGTGTAAGCGCACGGACCGACGATCGACCGAGATGTCGGCCCAAGTACCAAGTACCTAGTACCAAGTACCGGCAATGATCGACTTCGTCCTCGGGCTGTTCATCGCCGGGCTGCTGGTGCGGGGCTGGCTTCGCGGTTTCGTGCGGGAGGCCCTCGATCTGGTGGCCCTCGTCCTCGGGCTGTGGATTGCCTTTCGCTTGAGTGGCCCGTTGGGCGAGTTCCTCACCGAACGCTTCTCGGTTTCCCCGGAGGTGGCCACTATCGGGGCGGGGGTGGTCCTCTTCCTCCTCTTCGGTGTGGCGATGAGCATCGCCGCCCATTACCTGTCACGGGTGATGTCGCTTCCCGGCCTCAATCTGATCAACCGGCTGGGGGGCGCAGCAGTCGCCGCCTTGTGGGGGATCGCCATCATCCTGGTCGTGATCAACCTGGCCCGGGTGATCCCGGGTGGCTGGGATGCCCGCTTCGAGAACTCGTCGGTGGCTCAGGCCATCGCCGGGCCGGATGCGGCGCCTCAGCAGGTATTCGAGACGGTGGCGCCCGACGGGGTGCTTGGCTCGCTGGCCGCGATTCAGGGTCTGTTCGGTGTGAACCGGATCGTCCCCGAGGGCAACGAGGCGTTGGCCATCCCTCCCGCCGCGCCCGACGAAGTTCGCCAGGTGCGGGAGGAGACCGCCGGTGTCTTGGAGCAGGTGAACGAGCATCGGACGGGTCTCGGTCTTTCCGCCTTGGGGCGCAGCGCCGGCCTGGATTCAGTCGCCGAATCGAGAGCGATGGGGATGTACACCAGCGGGAGACTCTCCCGTGATCACCCGCCCGGCGGCAGCGTGGCCACCGACGTCGCCGCAGCCGGGATCCGTCTCGCCGTGATCGGGGAGAACCTGGCATTGGCCAGCAGCGCACGGGCCGCCGTCGACGCCATGCTCGGATCGCCGACCGCCCTCTCCCAATTCGCCATCTCCGCCTACGACCGCACCGGAATTTCCGTCGTCGACGGCCCCACCGGCCGTCTGGTGCTCATAATGATGGGGGGGTGATACCGCGAACCTCAGGTTCTGGTGCCCGTATCCGGGCCGAATCGTCTCGAGTTCACGAGGGCTCGGCATCCCTGGCGGAACCTGAGCCGTTTGGGCCCGTATCCGGGCCGGGGTACCTGAGGTTCAGGGTTGGGCTGGTTCCACTATCGGGGAGCGGCGGGCGCGGGAGATGGCGATGAAGCCGACGCCGGACAGCACGAGGGCGGCGCCAACCCATTGGATGGTCGAGGGGCTCTCGGAGAAGATGAGGACGGCCCAGATCATGGTCAGGACCGGCTGGAGGAGGATGATGGTGGCGGTCTCGACAGCGGGGAGCCGGGGGAGGGCGTATCCGATGAGGAGCCACCCCGCCACCTGAGAGGTCAGGGCGAGGACCAAGAGCCAGCCATGGGCCGGCCAGGTCGGGGCGAGCTCGATACCACCGGTCATGGTGCCTGCGACCAGGATGGCAAGACCGGCTCCCGCGGTGGATTCCAGGAGCGGTCCGGCTGACGGAGCCTGGATGTCGTTGGAGATCCGGAAGCCGAGGATGAACCCGGCATACAGCAGCGCGGAGGCCAGCGCCAGAATCGTCCCGAGCAGCGGGTTGGAGCCGAAGGAATCCCCCCGGCCGAGACCGCTCACCAGGCTCACACCGAGCAAGACCACCGGCACCGCGATGGCTACCTGCCGGCTGGGCCGCTCACCAAGGAAGATCCAGGCGATGACTGCCACCACGATCACTTGTGAGTTGGCGATGAGGGTCGACAGACCGGCGCCGATGTATTCGATCGAGATGTGCCACACCAGGATGTCGAGACCGAGGAAGAGCCCAGCGGCGACCGCCACCCATCGCTTGTTCCGGGTTCGGTGATCCTCCCGGCGCCGAAACCACCACAGGACGAACAGGACCGGGAGGGCGTAGAAGACACGGAAGAACGCCCCGGTGATCGGCGACACCTCGGCGAGGGCGTAGAGGATCGCCGAGAAGGAGATGGCCACTGCGCCGGCCAGCGCGGCAAGCAGCGTCACGGAAGCGGGATCAGATCCGGTTCAACCCAGGATGTCCGCGTCTCCTCGCTGTCGAGGTTCGACCAATGCTTTTCGGGCAATGAGGGATCGCCGAGCGGCGGGTGGACATCGAGCATGTGCCCGACCGACGTTACGTCGGGATGCGCCTCTCGCAAATGCACGAGGAGCCGGATCCAGAACATGGTGACGGTGGCGTGGTACTTGGCCCGGTTGCCACCGATGTCGGCCGCATGCCGGATGGTGAGGCAGGCGACCCGCTCGGCGTCCTCGAGGTCATCGGTCTCGTCGAGCACGGCCCAGGCGAATCGGAGATGCGCTTCGTGCCCGAAGTACTCACCCTCGCCCGCCTGCTGCATCATGCGCAGCCCGTCGGCGAGGTCGAGATTGCTCACGACGGCAGGTTCTGAAGCTCCCGGAGCGAGTCCTGGATGGCGGCGAGGAAGCGGTCAGAGTCGGGCAGCGTGTCATAGTCGGCATGTATGCCCCAGAGCAGGCGCCCGTTGTAGGAGAACAGAGCGATGCCGATACCGTGCTGTGCCCACAGCGGAACCATGGGGTAGTTGGCGATCATCTCCGACTCCAACAGATACATCGGGAACTGGGGGCCGGGGATGTTGGTCACCGTCATGTTGAAGGGCCTGATCCTCTGCCCCACGACTCGATTGGCCAGTGACAGCAGGGTGATTGGGGTGCCCGAGCTGATCTCGACGAGGGTGGCCGCCCCCAGGGCCTGGTTCGTCTTCTTCAGATTGCTCGTGGCCTCCTTGACCCTCTCGAACCGAGCCCGCGGGTCGGGCTCCTGAATTGGGAGGTCGAGGAGCCACATCGCGACCTGGTTGCCGAGGGCCCCTCGCTGGTCGGCGGTGCGGGTCGACACCGGGTTCATCACCCTGAATTCGGCGCCGCTGACGTCGTA
>Ga0299907_10001419_pt1 | contig 13671 bp, 8 predicted proteins | sample RVTome_16_FD_198680 | JGI IMG/M metagenome (GOLD analysis project Ga0299907, IMG submission 198680) | Soil microbial communities from uranium-contaminated site in the Upper Colorado River Basin, Wyoming, United States - RVT152D67 (version 2) ... | reverse complement strand
ACGTGGCGCTGTCGAGCTCTCCGGTGGGCTCGTCGGCCAACAGCAGGGGTGGCTGGTTGGCGAGGGCCACGGCGATCGCCACCCGTTGTTGCTCTCCGCCCGACAGCTGCTCCGGGCGATGGTCGGAGCGCTCGGACATGCCGACAGTCTTCAACAGCTCCCAGGCACGGTCGCGGCGGTCGCGGCGGGCCACGTCGTCGAGCATCATCGGGAGCATCACGTTTTCCAGTGCCGACAGGTACGGGACCAGGTTGCGCGCGGTTTGCTGCCAGACGAAGCCGATGACGTTGCGTCGGTACTCGGTCCGGTCGGCGGGTCTCATGTTGATGAGGTTGTGCCCGTCGACCAGCACATCACCTGCGGTCGGCGTGTCCAGGCCGCCGAGGATGTTCATGAGCGTTGACTTCCCGCTCCCGGACGCGCCCACGATCGAGATGAACTCTCCGGGATTGACCAGCAGGTCGAGACCTTGCAGCGCGACCACCTCGAGATCGTCGACCTTGTAGATCTTGACCAGGTTGTCACAAACGACGAGTGCGTCATGGCCGAAGACCTTCGGCTTTCGGGCCGCCGCCTCGCGTTCCATTGCCCTCAGCGATGGCTGATCTGTCAAGTTCGATCCCCCCTCCGGAGCACGTTGGCCAGGTCCATCTCGCGGTTGACGTAACTGTATATGGCCGTCACCACCGCGACCGTGCCGGTCACGACGCCGGCCATGAGAGCTATGGATACCCAGGAGACGGCCGACTCGACGGCAAGGTTGGTCCCGGTGACCGGTTCCAGGTCGAGTGCCGTGCCCACGGTCGACCACACGACGAGCCCTGCCAAGGAGCCGAGGAGAACCGCGGTGATCGCAGGTGGGAGTTGCTCCACCACGGTCGCGCGGGACATCTGGCGCCCGGAGAGGCCGATCGCCCGTAGATAACCCATGTCGCGATGGCGTTCCCGAGAGGTGAGGGCGAAACCGGACACGACGGCGACGGCCGCCAGAGTCACGGCCGAGACGAGGACGATGGCCGTGACGATCCGAATCGCCTGCACCGCCGGCCTCTCCCGAATCGACTCGAGCCGATCCGGCCGGGACAGGAGCCGGAGCCCGGGCTGTTGGGTGGCGACCGCCTCGGCCAGGGCGGAAGTAGCCGTGTCTGCGGCTCTCACGAAGAGACGGTTGGGCTGGACCGGGATAGTGGAAGAGACCGCACCGAGGGCGCTCCGGGAGAGCACGACGAACGGCCTGGTGGTGGCCATGCCCGGGAACAGGTCACGCACTTCCTCGACGATCACCACCGTGGGTCGATGTTCGATGCTGAGGGTGATGATGTCCCCGGGCCGCGCCGATCCTTCGACCCAGCGGCTCGACACCAGCACCGGGATGGGGTTGGACTCGGAGCCGGCATCGATGAGTGTGGAGAGCTCGAGACTTCCCGGAAGGGACGGGTCGGCCTGGGTCCCCGTACCCACCTCCTGATAATCCTCCAGATCGACGGCGAGAAGCTGAATGCTGCCCCGGGCACCGCCGTCCTCGCTCAAGCCGGCGTCGTGGAACACGCCGGCCGCAATGGCCTCAACGCCTGGGATCCCGTTCAGGTCGAGCTGGGGCGACACCGTCCCCGTCGGGTTGAAGGGCTCGAGGCGATAGTTGGCTCCCACCTCGTGCCAGGACCCTCGCACTTGGTTGGCATCGATGGTTTGCAGGAATATCAGGCCGAACACGGCGAGGGTGATGCCGATCAAGGCGACCACCGGCGGGAGCTGGGCGGGCAGCGGTCGGCTGGCCAGGGATCGCAGTCCGATCATCCCGATGACCCCGCGCGCCTTCCCCGCGATCAGGGATCCGATCCGAAAGGCCACGGGCAGGGCGCGGAGGAGGAGGATGCCGGCCACCACCGCCACCAGGAGTGGGACGGCGGCAAGCAGGGGATCCACGGAGGCTTCGGTGGAGACCCCACGACGACGGAGCAGGATTACCGCGCCAACCCCGACGACGACGAGGAGCCCCTCGACGATGAGCCGTCGTCCCTTCGGGCGCCGACGTGGCGTACCAGACAGGAGGTGACCGAGGTCGCCCGCCACGGTCGGGAGCGCGGTCAGCGCGAGGACGGCGGCGAGGATCAGCCCGCACCCGACCGACCAGACCAGATCCAGGTCACCGGGTCGTCCCTCGGCCACCAAGCCGGCGCCCGCCCACCCGACCAGAGCGGCGGGGACGAAAATCGCGATCCCCTCCCCCAGGCGGAGGAAGGCCAGCTCGGCGCGGCCGCCCCCGCGCCCTCTGATCAGGATCGTGGTGTCGTCACGTCGTCGCGCGGCCAGGCCGCTGAGGACCATGCTGGTGGCGAGAGCCAGCCCGAGGAGGCCCACGAGAATTAGAGAAGTGAGCGTGATCGTCAGACTTCGCTCGCCGTCGAAGACAGCGATGATCTGATCGATGCCCGTGAACACGATCGGCTCCGAAATGGGATCTGAGCCCTGGTGCGACAGCTCGAGACGGGTGACCTCGGCCCGGACCTCTTCGACATTGGTGGAGTCGATCTGGTCGTAATCGACCTCGAACCGCCACGTGTACAGGAAACGCGACGGAAGGACGGCCCTGAGGAGCCGGTCATAGTCGTCAGGGGACAGCAGGCCGGCGCCGAAGTTGTCGAACCCGGTGAACCCGACCGGGATCCGGACCGGCCGATGAAGCAGGGTGTCTCCCTGCCAGATATCGGCGTCGGGATCTCCGAGGTCGATGATCCCGGAGACCTCGAGGACGGCGCGGTAGTCGAGCCCGGCACGGGGAAGGTTTCGGTTGTTGGGAACGTCGGGATTGGCCTCGAGCAGGACCCTGTCGCCGACACCCAGACGCAGGTCGCGCGAGGTCTCCTCGCTGATCGCCGTCTCGAACCGGGGGAGCTCGACCGGATCGCAGGGGTCGGGCTCCTCCTCCTCCTCCTCCTCCGGATCCTCGTTCTCGTCCTCGGGCTCACACGGACCGACCACGACTTCGACCGACTCGGCGGGCGCGGGGAATCGGCCCTGGATCAGTGTGATCTCGTCCTCGGCCCCGTCGACTGCCCGGAAGGTGAACCAACGGTCGACTCGCAATGAGGGGTCGATGGGGAGGTCGCGGACCTGAAGCATCGGTGAGTCGATCACCGTCACCGACGGGTCGGCAGCGTCGCCCAGCAGGCCGAGGATGGTCCCGTCGAGCTCTTCGCCGGCCTCGGTGACGCCCGCGAAAGGGTCGGTCGTCCCCGCGGCGATCCGCCGATACTGCTGGAACGAGACATTTCGCTGAGCCGGCGGGGCCTCGGCTGCCGCCGTCGTCAGGGCCTGGTCCGATTTCTCGTTCACGAACCTGGGTGTCGCCGAGACGCCGAGACCCATCAGGAGGGCGAGTACCGCAAGGGTCAACGTGGCCGACGGATCGCGGACGAGGCTTCTGAGGCCCAGGCCGACTCTGGTGATCGATCGGTCGCGCATCAGTCATCCCCCGCCCGGAGCAGGCTGGCCAGGCTCAGCCGCCTCACCATGCTCGTGACGATTGCCCCGGCAGCCACGAGAAGCATGACCACCACGGCAACGAGGACGAAGACAGGCGTCCAGGGGACCCTGACCAATAGCGGCGGCGCCACCACGCCCGCCTCCTGGGTGATCGCGGTCAGCGGCAGGATCAGCGCGGCAAGGCCAAGCCCGAGGAGGACCCCGCAGACGATGGCGAAGAGAACGGTCACTCCGTTCTCGACGCTGACCCACTTTCGGACTTCCCTCGTCTTCAGGCCGACTGCCTTCATCAATGCGAACTGCCCGAGCCGGTCCCTTCCGGAGACGACGACATTCACCAAGAACCCGATGCCGGCGAGGATGGTCGCCGCCACCAACCCGGCCAGGAGCGAGCCGATGGTCCCCAACGAGACCGGGTCCAGTATCAGCTCGTTCAACTCGCCCTGCCGACTGACGACCTGGGCCGACTCGAATGGCGGGTTGAGCAACTGTGTGGCGGCCTCTGAGCCGGTGTCTCCCCGGAGGTCGAGCCAGAACGAGGTTGGCGGCGGGGGCAGGGACCCGGGACCGAGCACGAGAGCGTGATAGGTGGCGAGATCGAGGACCACCGGATGCGCTGCACCGGGATCGACCGTGGGGAACGACTCCACCTCGCCCACGACTGTCCCCTGGGCGTTGGAGTCGGGGAGGTCGTCGATGGGGAGGGGGTCGCCGACGTCGAGGTCGAGGAGGTCGGTGAGCCCGGCCCCGGCGATCACCGGCACGGTCTCGACCTGAAGAAGCTCACCCATCCATATCGCGTGATACACCGCCTGCCGGCTCTGGGCCGTGGTCGACCCGGTCAACAGCCGGGCGACCAGCGGGTTCGTTCCGATGACGGCAACGGTTGGCGACTCATCGGCGAGACGAAGGTCCGATACCCCGGTGGTGACAGCAGAGGCATCCAGGCCCAACGGAGCCCAGGACGACCCGTCCGCCGATGAGCCCATATCGTGGATGGTGAGATCTGCTCTCTGGCCAAGCCCGGGGAACGGTGCCAGGCCGCGTAGCTCGAGTCCCACCAAGCGGAGCGGGTAATCGGGCAGGAACTCGCCACCGTCACCATCGGGGGTGGAGAGGCGGGCTCGCATCTCAACCGGGTTCTCCCCGACGCTAACCGCCCCGAAATCGAGGCGAAAGCTCAGATCGCGGCTGTCCATCAGGACCATGCGCAGGGTCGGCTCGTACGAGTAGAGGGAAGTCGGGATCGTGGAAAGGTCGACTTCGGGACCCAGGTCGGGAGGCTCGATCTCGATGGCGGCGGTGATCGACAGAAAGGTGGGCTCGCCGGCGATCTCGATGCCCGGCACCTCGGGGCGGCCGGTGCTGAGATCGTCCATCAGCTGGTTCAACGGTCGAGTCGCCTGATCTGCTCTGAACTCGAGCACGTCGGCGGCAGTCCCAGAGTCGATGAGCAAGAACTCGACCGGCTCCTCGACACCAAACACCGCGCCAGACGACCTGAGCGACGCTGCCGAGCCCTCCTGGCCCGCGATCCGGCGATACGCGTCGGCGAGCACATGAGGGGGCAATGAGTCTCCGGCCCTTTGGGAGGGGTAGACGGCAATATCGGCGCCGACATCGAACCCGGCCTGATCTCCCTGGGAGGTTCGCCAGGTCGACTCGTAGGTGAGCGCGAAAACACCGATCGCCAGCGCCAGGATGAGCATCAGCGCCGACCGCGAGTATCGACGCGGCTGACGGCTCAGATGCCAGATTCCGAGCGGGCCGGTCAGAGTTCGGCTTCGGGCCACGGCTCCTTCGGCAATCCTGGCGATCAGAGGGAGTACCCGCAGAGCCAAGATCGATCCCGCGAGCAATGCCAGCGCGGGTGCGGCTACCAGCAGCGGGTCGATCCCGAGACGTCCCCGCACCGTTGAGGTGATCGACGCTCCGTAGCGTGACAGCTGCCAGACCCCGAGTGCGGCTACTGCGACCAAGGCGAGGTCCAACCCCGTCTGGCGGAGGGCGCCTGCCGGTTCCCGAGACCGCCTGGCCCGGATGTTGCCCCCTCTCCTGGTCGACACATATGCGGGAACGACGAGGGCGGCAACACACCCCAGCGCGGCCAGCGTCGCCAGCGTCCAGGCGCTGGGACTGGTGAGCGGGTTTATGTCGAGATCGATCTCGGCGAGAGGGCCTGTGACGTTGAACGCCCGTAAAGCGAGGGCTGCCAGGGGTGGGCCGACGAACAAGGCCGGGATCGCCAGGAGCAGCCCTTCCATCACGGCCATCATCACCAACTGTCCGCTGCTCGCCCCCCGGGAGCGCAAGGTGCTCGACTCGATCTCCCGCGTGTCAGCCAAGAGCCCCGCAGCGAGCAAGAGGGCATATCCGGCGAGGACGGCGAGCTGGATACTCACCGTGAGGACCGCGGACCGGGTAACCAGCAGGGCGCGCTCGGTGTTGCGGAGGATTCCGTCCAGGCCCGTCACCACTTGCATCTGGTTCCCGACCCCACGCCCTGTGTTGAGCCGGGCATCCAGGGCTCCGACATCCCTGACGATCCTCCGGATGTCATCGACGGCCACCTGGTCGTGATGAGGGAAGGCCGACCATCGCAGTTTCGCGGTGCCGCTGGCGACCGTGGAGAAGTAGGTCTCCGAGGTGACCACCAGAGGCCCGTGCGTCGTGAACGATGTCGACTCGATCCGGCCCTCGAGATCCAACTGATCTTCCAGCCAAAAGGGGTCCGTGGCGTCCATGATCCGATAGATCCCGGTCACCTCGATGTCGAAGGTGGTCGAGGCATTGGCCCGGCTGGCAACCTCGAATGTCGATCCTGACTCGATCCCGAGCCGCTCGGCGACGACAGCCGGGACCGCGATCTCAATCGGATCCGAGCCGGTCACGGGCCATTCGCCGTCCACCAACTCGGTCCGGGACTCGAACCCGGTGTAGCTGCGAAACACGACCAGGTCGCTTTGGGTGGCCGAGTCCAGGCCCCGGGTCTCATATGAGTCCGAAGTGCCCCGCTGAAAGAGATCGACGCCGATCGAGGAGAAGGTGTCGGCTACCGCCGTGGCGACCTCCTGGTCGGCCTCCTCGAAGGTCGCCGGCTCGACTCGGGTCTCGATGACGACGGTGGAGTCCTCGACCGGGGCGTCGATCAGCGTGCGTCGCAGTGACGCCGATGTGGTCGCATCGGCATAGATGGGCCCGGCAGCCATGAGGGCCACCGCCAGGACCGTGGTGGCGAATATCGCGGCAAGGATCCCCCTGTCGGCACCTGCCCGCCTGACGACCACCCGCCACGCCGCCTTCAGAATCGACGACATGGATTCGGGCTACCTCCGCGACTTTGCCTGGGTGCTGCTTGCGCATGGTATCCATGCCGGAAGCGGGGGAAGAATGTCGTGACGGGTACAAACCCCGCGTCGGCGTCGTGGCCGCGGAGGACTAGCGTCGCCCGCTATGCCCGGCCTCGACGAGCTTCTGGACGCCGCCAGGAATGACTATGAAAGGGCCCGTCCTGTCAGCGGGCGCCGGGCCAAGACAGCCACAGATGTCCTCCCCGGCGGCAACACTCGCTCCGTTCTCGACTTTCGTCCTTATCCGTTCCGGGTGGCGGGCGTGGACGGGCCGTATCTGATCGACGTCGACGGCCATCGCTACCTCGACCTGCTCGGGAACTACTCGGCCGGCCTTCTCGGCCATCGCCCAGGGGTCGTAGCCGATGCGGTGAGAGCTGTCCTCGACCAGGGCTGGTCGCTGGGCGCGATCACGTCTGCCGAGGCGGAGTTGGCGCGGCTTGTGGCGGATCGGTTCGACTCGATCGATCAGATACGGTTCACCAATTCGGGTACTGAGGCGAACCTCATGGCGATCGCCACCGCCAAGCACGTGACCGGACGCGACGTCGTCGTGGCATTCCGGGCCGGGTACCACGGTGGGGTCCTCTACCACGGAGACGGTGGGACCGGTCTTCTCGTGCCCCATCGATGGGAGGTTGCGGAGTACAACGACACGGTGGGCGTGCAGTCGCTGTTCGCCTCGTTGGGCGAGCAGATCGCATGCGTGATCGTCGAGCCGATGCTCGCCGCCTCGGGATGCATCCCCGGATCGAAGACCTTCTTGGAGGAGATCAGGCGTTCGTCCGCAGACAACGGCTCGATCATGATCTTCGACGAGGTGATGACCTCGCGGCTCTCGCCGGGAGGAGCACAATCTCTCCTGGGGATCAGGCCCGACATGACCACCCTGGGCAAGTACCTCGCCGGGGGGCTTCCGTTCGGGGCGTTCGGCGGTGGTCGCGACCTGATGGCCGTCTTCGACCCGCATTCGGGAGGGACGCTCACCCATGGCGGCACTTTCAACAATGATGAGCTCTCGCTGGCGGCCGGCATCGCAGCACTCGGCTCAATCCTGGACGATTCCGTGCTGAGGGCAGTCAACGAGCGAGGCGACCGGCTGCGGTCGGGCCTCAACGAGGTCTTCGCCGATGCGGGTGTGCCGATGTGTGCCACCGGTCTTGGATCCCTGCTGGCCATTCACGGCACTGCGGGGCCTGTAGAGCGTATCTCTGACCTCGACGACAGCGACGACCGCATCAAGGAGCTGCTGTTCTTCGACCTCCTCGCGGCGGGCTATTACATGGCCCGCCGCGGCTTCATCGCACTGTCACTGGACATCAGCGACGAGCATGTCGACGAATTCTTGGAGGAGGTGGCGAGCTGGGCAGACAGCCTGACTGGTCGAATGGGCTGAGACTCGTCGCGCCAGGTCAGGAAGCGATCAGGTCCTCCAGCACCTCGGGCTCGAGGTCGAGAAGCCCGGCATCGACCACGCGTGGAAGGAGATCTCTCCATACCGGCTCCCGGCCGAAGACCTCGTCGAGCAGGGCCTTGGCCTCTTCCACCCGACCCACGCCGAGGAGGCCCACCGCCTTCCAGAACGGCATCTCGACGATCTCAGGGGTCAGTGATTCGGCCCGCTCATACTCCGCCAGCGCGGACTCCAAGTCTCCGGCTCCGAGAGCGTCGTCGCCGGAGTCCATGTGGTCGTAGGCCCGGCGCAGCGTGACCAGGCGTCGGATCTCGGCGATGGGATCAGGGTGGTCCTCGACCCGCAAGTCGTAGAGACGGTCCAGCCAGGGGGCGCCGGAGGGCGAGCCGGCCACGACGAGGATCGCCGCCGACTGTCTCCCTCTGATGTCGCCGCCTTCGGCCTCGGCGGCTTCCAGCGCGACGAGGAGCCGCTCGACCAGGTCACCCTCGCTCGAGGTGTAGGCCTCGGACATGGCGTCCCAAACGGTCGGTTGAGCCATCATGTTTGCCTGCACACCGAAACCGTCTCCGGAGACATGGCCCGCCTCGGCGATACACCCAGGCCCGGTGTGTATCGCGACTCCGCCCGAGGCGTCGACGAAACAGACCTGCCGCCCATTCCGACCCTCGTCACCCGCGACCAAGGAAGAGAGGGCACTCTCCGCCGACCGACCGGCCCGCATCAGTGCCAAACCCAGAGGGCCGTACGACGGATCGGCGAGCGACTGGGTGGCGACCGCGCCCACACCCGGCTCCGCCCAACTGACGATGGTCCCCACGGAGAAGTAGTGAGATTGGACCGCAACCCCGAGCTGGCCGGTGTCGGAGTCGCGAGCCACGATTGAATAGGTCATTTTCTCCCTTCTGTGTCGATTATCTCAGGCTGGCGCCGAGAAAACCGACACAGTTGGTTTCTAGGGGGCCGTCGTGGCCTACTGTTGCCGCCGATGGCAGACATCTTGGGCTTCGGCGGATACGTTCCCGAGCGGATCGTCACCAATTTCGACTGGGAACAGCGTCTCGACACCACCGACGAATGGATAATCCAGCGCACCGGGATCAAGCGCCGCCGCTATGCGGCCGACGATGAGACCACGCTGACCCTCGCGGCTCACGCCGGCTCGGCAGCGCTCGATGACGCCGCGCTGGGCCCGGAGGACGTCGACGAGATCATCGTTGCCACCGACACACCGGAGATGATGACGCCCGACACCGCAGCGCTGGTCCAGCACGAGCTCGGTTGCCGCGAGGTGCCCACCTACGACCTCGGGGGGAGTGGCTGTGCCGGATTCGTTCAGGCGCTCGACGTCGCCAGGGCCCGCATCGCGGTGGACCCGAAGAAGATCCTCGTCATCGGCGTGGAGCTGATATCCCGGATGATCTCCCAAGACGACCGAGCCACGGCGATCCTGTTCGGTGACGGCGCCGGGGCGATGGTGCTCGGCCCCGACGGGGGAAAGGCAACGGTGCTCGACGTGGTGACCGGTACCGACGGGCGATATGCGGGGATCCTCACCCTGGGCGCGGGAGGGACCAGGCAGCCATTCAATGAGACCAGTCTCAGCACCGGCGACTACAACCGGCTCATCATGGACGGGCGGCGGGTCTTCACCGAGGCGGTACGGCGCATGAGCGAGGCGGCGACCACGGTCATCGAGCGGATCGGGAAGCTGACCGAGGATGTCGCATTGGTGATCCCCCACCAGGCCAACATCCGCATCATCGACGCGGTCCGCAAGAAACTGGGCTTGGCAGAGGATCAGGTGTACGTCAATGTCGACGAGTACGGCAATACCGGCTCCGCCACCGTCCCATTCGCCACCGCGGAGGCTGTCTCCAACTCCCGAATCACCGAGGGAGACCTGGTCATCCTGACCGCGTTCGGCGCCGGGTTTCACTGGGGCGCTGCCGCGGTTCAGTTCTAGGCGGGAATTCCAAGGCTCCAAGACACCCGGCGCTCGATAATGGCGCATGGACATCACCCGATACCGCGACCCGGCGGTCTTCCTCGAGGCCACCGGAGAGCTCTTGACCACATCCGTGGCCGGCAATCAAGTCCTGCTCGGTGTGGCGGCCATGGCCGCGGACCAACCCGATGTCTATCCCGAGTTCGAGGGATTCGTCGCCCTGGACCGGGGCACGCCGGTCCTCGCGGCCACTCAAACGCCGCCCCACAACTTCATCCTGTCCCAAGGGTCCAAGGGAGACGCCGTTCGCCCACTCTGCGAGGCCATCGCCGATGCCGGGCTCGAGGTGCCGGGCATCCTCGGCAATCGGCCGCTCGCGGATCGGTTCGCCCGGGTCTGGGCCGATCTCACCGGAGTGAAACCGACCGAGCTTTTACGACAAGGAGTTTTCAGCCTCGACCGAGTTCAGGATGTGGCGACGGCGGCGGGCCAAATGCGTGACGCCACCGAGGGCGATCGTGAGACCCTGATCGATTGGTGGGAGGGGTTCGTTGCCGAGGCACATCCCGAGATGGCTGCCCATGGGTCCTCGTCGGCTGCGGAGAGAGTCGACCTTCGACTCGATCCGAACCGCGGCCAGGGCCTCTCGGTGTGGGTGGTCGGGGATCGCCTCGCCTCGATGTCGGGCTACTCGCCGCCGGTGGCCAACTCGGTGCGGATCGGTCCCGTCTACACGCCGCCACCGCTTCGCGGCAAAGGTTATGCCACCGCCCTGGTGGCAGCGCAAAGCCGGCGGTTTCTCGCCGAGGGCCGGGAAAGGTGCCTCCTCCACACGGATCTGGCCAACCCGACGTCGAACGCGATCTATCAGCGAATCGGGTATCGAAAGGTGGCTGAGGCGGTCGAGTACCGCTTCGACGGGTGAGGGGAAGCCCAGCGGTCAGAGTGGGCGGTCACCGTTACCCGGTGACCGCCCTACCCAACCGCGGCAGGCCTGATGGGCCGGCCGCAAGGGCTCAGATGATCAGACTCGCCACAGGGATGGCGATCACGGCGGCGAGGGTGATGGCCAGCCTGACGACGGTCGGCCTCATCGCGGCGCGAACCGCGACGACACCCAGGGCCAGTCCCAACATGAGCAGGAACCAGACCGAGTTGGAGCCGATGGTCGCCAGCAGCACCACGAATGTGGCCGTGATGACACCGCCGATGGCGATGAGCGCCCGCAGGAGCTTGCCTGCGGCATGATTGGCCCAGTCTTGCTGGAATGCGACGTTGGCAGTCATAACTGCCTATGAATCGGCCGTCTCCGTCAAATTCTTGAGGACTTGGCGTGGTTCAGGCCAGCTCGCGCCGGAGCGCCGAATCGGCCGCGTAATAGCCGCACATGCCATGGACGCCGGCCCCTGGCGGGGCCGCAGCCGAGCAGAGATACAGGCCGTCTCCGAGCCGGTATGGATTTCCCAGCTTTCCACCGAGCACCTTCTTCATCCCGAACCCGCCCCCGGTGATGTCGCCGCCCGGGTAGTTGGGGTTGTGGCGTTCCAATCTGGCCGGGCTCATCGTGGATCTGCCGATGACGAGGTCGCGAAAGCCCGGCGCGAACCGCTCCACCTGAGCTTCGATGCGGTCTGTCATGTCCACGGTCGAGCCGTTGGGAACGTGGCAGTAGGCCCATGCCGTATGCCGGCCCGCCGGCGCCCGTGTCGGATCGAAGAGCGTCTGCTGAGCCAGGAGTACGAATGGCCGTTCCGGATGGGAGCCGCTGTGGATCTCCTCCTCCGAGGCGCGGACCTCCTCGAAGGTGCCGCCGACGTGCACGGTCCCCGCGCCGGCGCTGACCGGGTCCGCCCAGGGAATCGGGCCGTCGAGGGCCCAATCGACTTTGAACGCGGCCGGCCCGACCTGGTGCTTGGTGCTCCGCCGGCGAGCCCATTCGTCGAGTCGGTCCCCGGCGACTCGGGCTGCAGCATCCGGCATGAGGTCGAGCAGATATGCCGCGGCATCGGGTAGGTCGGCGAGATCGGTGACTTGGTTCGAGGTCTCGATCCTCCCGCCACCTTCGGTGACGAGGTCGGCGAGCGCGTGGGCGATCTGGCTCGACCCGCCGCGGGCCATGGGCCATCCGGCGGAATGGGCAGTCATCGCGAAGAGCAGGGCGACCCCACCGGTGAGCTTGGAATCCAGCGGAGCCACGGCGTGGCATGCCATACCGGCGACCAGGGCCCGTGCCTCCTCGGTTGCGAGGCCTGCGATGATGCGGCCGGCAGGGAGCGCTCCCCGGGTGGCCATGCGGGCGAAGGTCGAGGCATTTCGGGGGATTCCGATCAACGGTCGGAGGAAGTCGGCAATGACATCGTCGCTGTCCGCGACCAGGGGCGCGATCAGATTCAGGTATCGGTCCCGGTCCTCGCCCAGCTGCCCGGCCGTGGTGTCGAGATCACTAAACGCAGCGACTGCTCGGCCCCCTCCGAGCGGGTGGGTGACCGGAATCTCCGGGTGAATCCATTCCACGTCGAGCTCGATATCCCGAAAGAACGGCGAGGCGATCCCGAGGGGATGTATCGCCGAGCAGACGTCATGGGCGAAACCGGGCAGGGTCAGCTCTTCGGTCCTGGTGCCGCCACCGATCCTGTCGGCCTGTTCGACCACGAGGACCTTGCGCCCCGATCGGGTGAGATGAGCGGCCGCGGCGAGGCCATTGGGCCCGGCCCCCACGACGACCGCGTCGAATTCACTCATGTCTGAATGTCGGTTCTCACCCCAGGAGCCATCACGCCGTGAAGACCTCGACACCGCCGACCAGCGTGCGGATCACCCGGAAGTCATCGTCGAGCACGACTATGTCGGCCGGGTTTCCGGGGTGGAGCGCGCCGAGCTCCTCCAAACCCGACAGCGTGGCCGGGTTGCTCGAAGTCGCCCGGGCCGCCTCGACGATCGACAGTCCCTTGTCGATGAGGCTGCGGAAGGCGGCGTCCATCGTGAGGATGCTTCCGGCGAGCCTTCCATCGGGCAGTCGGGGAGCTCCATCGGCCACCGTCGTCGGTCGGGGGCCCAGGCGTGAGCCGGCTCCGTCACGGCCGACGGCCGCGGTCCCGTCGGTTATCGCCACCAGCCGATCGGAAGCCGAGCGGGTCAGGAGTGTCTCGACCTCGTCGGAGAGATGAACGTGGTCGAAGATCGCCGTCAGGTATGAGGAGGGGTGGGCCAGGGCCACACCGAGGATGCCCGGTTCCCGATGATCGAGCCTCGCCATGGCGTTGAAGACATGGGTGAACGCGGAGGCGCCCCGTTCCAGGGCCGCGTACGTCGCCTCACGGCTCGCCGCCGAATGACCCAGCGAGACGGTGACCCCCTCGGACACCAGGTACTCGACGACGGGGAGGGCGCCGTCCAATTCCGGGGCGAGGGTCATCTGGGCGACCGGCCCCGCCTCGACCAATTTCCGGGCCAACTCGATCGATGGGGTCGCC
>Ga0299907_10001418_pt1 | contig 13671 bp, 13 predicted proteins | sample RVTome_16_FD_198680 | JGI IMG/M metagenome (GOLD analysis project Ga0299907, IMG submission 198680) | Soil microbial communities from uranium-contaminated site in the Upper Colorado River Basin, Wyoming, United States - RVT152D67 (version 2) ... | reverse complement strand
CGCGCCGACTGACTCGACCACGACGACCTCCGATGACGGTGCCGGAACCACGTCGCCGGGGACGAGCCTCGTCGGCCAGCCGGTTGGCTCCTATGAGGTGGTGGCTCGCTTCCCCAATGACAACGGCGAGACCCTGCACATCGTCATCCCCAACGGCGCCTACACCGATGTCGACCTCGAGAACTTCGTCCTCGACCTGCTGGAGTCGAATGAGGACTTGTACGGGGCCGAGATCTTCGATGACGAGGACGCTGCCCTGGCCTTCGTGGTCGAGGAGGCGGACAGGACACCTGAGGAGCAGGAGCTCCTCGAGAGGCATCACTTCGTGACCGTGGTGGGACGGGATCGGATCGAGTTCCGCGGCCCTTTCAGCGAGTTCCCTGGTGGTGCGATCGGCAGCTGAGCGAGCAGCTCACAGCAGCAACGCTGCCATCAGGAGGAATCCCCCGAAGCCGACCGTGTCGGTGATCAGGGTGAGGAATATCGACGCGGCCAGGGCCGGGTCGAGCCCGAAACGACGCAAGATGACCGGGATCCCGCTGCCGGCCACTGCTGCGATGACCAACACCACGAACGAGGAGATGGCCACCACGGCGGCCAGGTAGAGGGCATCCGTTCTCGATGAGAAGATCCCGATCTCGATCAGCAGCCAGCTGACCCCCCCGGAGAGAAGGCCGAGCGCGATTCCGTTGAGGAGCCCCACTCCGGTCTGACGTCCGAGGATCCCGGGAACCCGGGTGTTGGGGACGTCGTCCGAAGCCAGGGAGCGAATCATCACGGCGAGGCTCTGATTCCCTCCGTTACCGCCCAACAGGGCAACCACCGGCATCAGAGCGGCGAGCACGGGCTCCCGGCTGATCACCTGGGTCTGGTGCTCGATCACGAAGGCGACTGCCAGGGCGAGGACGAGGTTGAGGGCGAGCCAGGGGACCCTCATCCGGAACGATGCCGTGATGTTCGTGTAGACCGTCTCGGCGACACCTGCACCAACGGCGGCGGCGAAGTCCTCCGTCGCCTCGTCCTGAACGGCTTCGATCACGGCCTCGGTGGTGACCATGCCCACCAGTCGGCTTTCCTCATCGAGGACGGGTATCCCGAAGAGGTGATAACGCTGGGCGAGCTCGGCGACCTCCTCTCGGTCAGCGAAGACGTCCACGGCCACCGGATCCGGGACCATCACGTCGGCCAGGGGCGAGCCGGGTCGGGCGAACACGAGGTCGCGGAACGAGATCACCCCTCCCAGCCGGTTGTCGTCACCCACCACATACACATATGACAGGTCCTCGTACTGCTCGTGGAACTGGCGGATTCGCTCGATCGCCTCACCGGTCGTGAGACCCATGGGCAGGAAAGCGATGTCGGTGGTCATCAGCCCGCCGGCACTGTCAGGCGGGTAGACGAGGATCTCCCTCACCTCGTCCTCCGCCTGGTCGGACATGGCGGCGAAGATGTCCTCGGTCACCTCCTCGTCCAGCTCCCCGATCAGGTCGGCGGCCGCCTCACTCGGCATCTCGTTGAGGGCCGCAGCCAGGTCGACCAGGGGGAGCTGCTCGATCAGCTCTGCGGCGAGCTCGGGGGCGATCTCCTCCAGAACCTCGGCGGCATCGGCCGGGGCCAGCTCGGCGAGGAGCACGGCGGCCTCTTCCTCACCCAGCTGCTCGAGGATGTCGGCGGCATCGGACGGGGCGGCACTAGCGAGCGCCTCCCACTCCTCACGGTTGGCGTCGAGGTAGTAGGCGACCTGATCGCGGTCGCGCTGGGCTGCGGCGATGAGTTGTTTGGCGAGTTGGCGAGGGCTTCTGAGTCGAAGTCTCACGTTTACCCCCGGGGAGGAAGGACCGGCGTCAGGCTACAGGTGCCCTCACTCCTCGTAGGGCCGAAGCGCGATCACCTTGACCTTCATCGTCCCGACCGGGGCCTCATAGGACACCTGGTCCCCGATGGTCGCGCCGAGCAGGGCAGCGCCGAGCGGGCTGGCCGGTGAGGCGAGCAACAACCCGGGCATCTTGTTCTCCGGCGCCGCCACGAAGTACTCCGTTTCGTCGCCGTCGTCATCGATGACCGTAACGACGCAGCCCACCTCGACCCGACCCGTGTCAGCCACCTCCCTCACCTCGGAAGTGTTGATGAGATGCTCGAGCTTGCGGATCCTGGCCTCCAACAGCCCCTGGTCGTTCTTGGCCGTGTCGTAATCGGCGTTCTCGCGAAGGTCGCCATGAGATCGCGCCTCGGCGATCCGCTCCTCGATGCGATCGCGCCCGACCGTCTTCAGATACTCCAGCTCCTCGACGACCTTGGCGAGGGCGGCAGACGTCAGAAAGGTCGGCTCGTCGTTCATGGAGAACCCGTGAGGTTACGCAGAGAGGTCTGATACGAGGCATCCCGATCCGCAAACCCAGCGTGGCGCAGCCGCGATCGCGGGCTCGGGCCTTATTCTCGGCGCGGTGACCGAGATCCGTCTCACCAGATACAGCCACGGGGCCGGCTGAGCCTGCAAACTCGGCCCTGCCGAGCTGGCTCAGGTCCTGGGCCCCGTACAAGATCACCCAGCGGTCTCCCATCCCGACCTCGTGGTCGGACTGGGGACGAATGACGACGCCGGCGTGTACGCGTTGGGTGACGGGCGCGCCCTGATCCAGACAGTGGACATATTCACCCCTGTTGTCGACTCCCCGTCGGACTGGGGCCGTATCGCTGCCGCCAATGCGCTCTCGGACGTGTATGCCATGGGGGCCACCCCGGTCACGGCGCTGCAATACCTGGCCTGGCCCCGTGACGTGCTTCCCTTCGAGCTCGCCTCTCGAGTCGTCAACGCCGGGCTCGATGTGATGGCTGCCGCAGGTTGCACGGTCGTGGGCGGGCATTCGATCGATGGTCCGGAGCCGACTTACGGGTTCGCGGTGACCGGCATCGCCGAGCTCGACGAAGTCGTGACCAACGCAGGAGCCCAACCTGGGGATGTGATCGTCCTCACCAAGCCACTGGGCACGGGAGTGGTCACCACGGCGATAAAGCACGGGAAGTGCCCGCCCGATCTGGCCGCCCGCGCCATCGAGATGATGGTCACGCTGAACGACCGGGCAGGCAGGGCCCTCAAGGAGGTGGGGGCCACGGCTGCCACCGATGTCACCGGTTACGGTCTCCTCGGCCATCTTCGTGAGGTATGCCTGGCTTCCGGTGTCGGCGCGACCATCCGACTCGACGACGTGCCGATCCTGGAAGGGGTGACGGAGCTGCTCCAAGCTGGCATGTGGGCCGGCGGTTCACAACGCAACCTGGTCTCAATAGAGCCCGATCTGGTCACCGAGCACGAGATCGGGCGGGTCAAGCCGTTGATCGACGCCCAGACGTCCGGAGGCTTGATCGTGTTCCTCCCGGCCGCCGGCGTCACCGCCTTGGTGGAGGCAGTCCCGGGGGCAGTGCCGATCGGAGTGACCACTTCTGACAACACCTTGATCGTGACTTAACTGGGCGAGTGGAGCCCGCACAGCGCCTCACCGAGATCGCCGAGGGCCTCTCGATCCCGAGAGCCCGTCGCCACATCTTCCTATGCGCCGATCAGACGAACCCGAAATGCGCCCCGCGTGAGGAGACCAACCGGCTGTGGAGACACCTCAAGTCCCGACTCAAGGAGTTGGAGCTGACCACGGCGCCGCCCTCCTGGCAGGGAGACATGGACCATGACCCCGCTCCAGTGGATCCGGGATCGGGGACCGTCCTCCGGACGAAGGCCGACTGTCTCCGCATCTGCGAGCAAGGCTGCATCGCGGTGGTCTATCCCGAGGGCACCTGGTATGCCAATCTCGACTTGGCGAAGCTCGATCGAATCATCGACGAGCACCTGATCGATGGGCGCCCGGTCGAGCACCTCGTATTCGCGGTCGGAGGCCTGGAGTGATCAAGTGGCTGAAATGGGGCCTGGTGGCCGGTTTGTTGTGGCGTCTGCTCGGCCCTCGTCTCCAACCGGTGTTCAGGGCGCCTCAGGAGCACCCCCTCCGGCTCCCCGGCCACACCGTGTTCGTGGGCGACGATGAGTACATGGTCCGTGAGATGGGCCCCGACACGGGCATCCCGATCCTGCTCGTCCACGGGCTTGCCGGCGCGTCATTGACCGAGTGGTACCAGATCGCTCCCAAGTTGGCCGTGGACCGCAGGGTGATAATGGTGGATCATCGAGGTCATGGTCTCTCTGCTCGAGCCGACCTCCGCTTCGACGTTGAGGATGGAGCCGACGACCTGGCCGCGGTCCTCGACGAGCTCCATGTGGACCTCGTCGACGTCGTCGGTTACAGCATGGGCGGGGCCACCGCCCAATCCCTGGCATACCGACATCCCGGCCGGGTCCGTAGGCTCGCCCTGATCGCGGCCTTCGCAAGCCATCCCGACCGCGACCGGAGGTTGCGACGGGTGAGCACGGTTCTCGCCCGAGGCTGGGAGCGGATCACGGGTGTCGGCACTCCCGAGGTCAGGAGTGGCTACCTGATTGCACGTGGCGCCGTCGAGCCACGGTATGCGAGGTGGATGTGGCGGGAGACTCAGCGCCGAGATGTCGAGAGCGGGGCCCAGGCGACGTTCGCCCTACTCCGCTTCGACTCGAGACCTTGGGTAGGGAAGTTGGGGGCTCAGACGCTGGTGGTCGTGCCGACGGCGGACTTCCTGGTCCCGCCCAAGTGGCAGTACGAGCTCGCCTCCTTGATCCCGGATGTCGAGTTGCTCGAGGTAGAGGGTGCCGGTCACGAGGTGGTGTGGACGCACGCCGACCGTCTGGTCGACGAACTGCGGCGGTTCCTCTCCTGACCGTTGGATCAGGAGCCGGGGCACCCAGGTCATATCGGGCTTGGTCACGGCCTCGACCCGATCCCGAGCGAGCACATTGGCTGCCCAACTTGACTCCGGGCTCGGGCTACCGTCCACCCAGGCGCACGGCGACGTTGGTCGCGATCGGTCTAACCATCGTTGCCTGCTCCCCGACCGAGCAGATGGCGACCACGACCGTTACCCACGAGACCCCGACCACACTCGCTGCGACCACCACGACAACAACCGCGGCTCCCGACACATCGACGACATCACCAGAATCGACCGCCACGACGCTGAGCATCGATATCGAGATCGAAGCGGGCGGGGTGAGCGGGTCTAATGACTTCGAGATCGAGGTCGGGGAGACCTTCGACATCTGGGTGGTGTCGGACGTCGGCGACGAGCTCCACGTTCACGGCTATGACCTCTTCTTCACACTCGAGCCCGGGATCCCTACCCGGGTGATGTTCGTGGCAGACGCTCCCGGCATCTTCGAAGCGGAGCTGGAGTCCTCACATCATCATCTGTTCGAGATCGAGGTCTCCGGTTGATCGTTGCCCATGGGATCGGTGGCCGCACCGATCTGCCGATCCCGATCTCGATGCTCATCGTCGGGTCGGCGGTTGTGCTGGTCGTCTCTTTCGTGGCCCTGGCCCTGCTCTGGCCCCGCCCTCGTCTCCAGACCGGACCTCGTTACGGAGAGGGTGGCCTCCTCCTGCCGGGACAGCGCTTGCTGAGTGCCATAGGTGTGCTCGGCCTCATCCTGGTCATCGGGCAGTTGATCCCGGCCATCTTCGATGTCACCATCGACCCCGGCCGCCCTTCGATCGCCCCGGTGATGGTCTGGGTGGTGTTCTGGCTGGTCGTGCCGTTTGCCGGCGCCCTCGTCGGGAACTGGTATGCCGACCTCAACCCGTGGCGGACCTTGGCGGAGATCTTTGGGATCGGGAGCCGAGAGCGGATCGGCCTCCCGCACTTGGTGGGCCTGTGGCCGGCGACTGGGGTCCTGGTCGGCTTCGTCTGGCTCGAGCTGGTCGGTGCGAGCCCGGCCGACGCGGCGACATTGGGTACGGCGGCTCTGGTCTACACGGTGGTGCTTTTGGCGGCGATGGCTGTGGTGGGACGGGAGACCGGGCTCACCCTCTTCGATGCCTTCACCTCCTACAACCGGCTCATCTCCTCGATATCCCCCCTGGGAAGAGGCCCAACGGGAAAGCTCGTCTGGCGGGGATGGCTCCGCGCCCTGCCGGTGGTGTCGGAGTGGCCGGGCCTGTGGGTGTTCGTGGTGGCGATGATCGCCACGGTCTCGTTCGATGGGAGCGCCGACACCGATTGGTTCCGGGGGCTGACCGGAGGAGTTGGTGACACCACCGCCGGGGCCACCGCCCTGCTCCTGGCCTCGGTGGCGGTGATTGGCGCCGCCTACTACGGCGCGTCGGCGGCGGCGGCATGGCTCGGCGGCGAGAGTTGGGCCACTCGAGCGGTGGCCCAGAGATTCGCCCACACGCTGGTGCCGATCGCCCTCGCCTACGCGGTCTCTCACTACTTCACTCTGATCATCTTCGAGGGACAGCAGCTGATCGCAACCCTCTCCGACCCCTTCGCCCTCGGCTGGGATCTCTTTGGGACGGCCGATCGCCGGGTCGAATACTTCATCACCAGCTCCACACCCATCTGGCTGACCCAGGTCGGCCTCATCGTCGGTGGCCACGTGGTTGCGGTGGTCCTGGCCCATGATCGCTCGCTCCAGGACTTCGGGCCTGGTGCGGTGAGGTCGCAGTACGCCATGCTCGCATTGATGATCGCCCTCACCAGTCTCGGGCTTTTGATCCTCTCGGGGTGACTGCGATGCTTCGCTCATTGGTGAGCAGGGATCTGGATGACGTGACGGGATCGAGAGCAGAGGAGGTCTCCGGTGAGTCGATGGCGGCCCTGGTCGACTTCGGCGGAGCCGGCCGATCGCGGGTTGCCGCCTATGTCGCCCTCACCAAGCCCCGCATCATCGAGCTGCTCCTGATCACAACGGTCCCTTCGATGGTGTTGGCCGCCGGTCGGTGGCCGGGCACCTGGCTGGTGGTCGCCACTCTCATCGGTGGCACGCTCTCGGCGGGGGGCGCCAATGCGTTGAACAGCTTCTATGACCGTGACATCGACGCAGTCATGCGGCGGACCCGGTCGCGACCGCTGGCACGCGATGAGGTGTCACCTCGCAACGCTCTCGTATTCGGCATAGCACTCGGCGTCGCCGGGTTCCTCTGGCTGCTGGCCACCACCAATCTCCTGGCGGCCTCGATCTCAACAGCTGCGCTGCTCTTCTATGTCTTCGTCTACACCATCGCCCTCAAGCGGACCACGACCCAGAACATCGTCATCGGTGGGGCGGCCGGGGCGGCCCCCACACTGGTGGGCTGGGCGGCCGTGTCGGGGACGCTGTCGTTGCCGGCCTGGGTCCTCTTCCTCATCGTGTTCTACTGGACCCCGCCTCACTTCTGGGCGCTGGCGCTGCGCTATCGGGACGACTACGCGGCAGCCGGGGTGCCGATGCTCCCGGTAGTGGCCGGGGTGGAGGCGACGACCAGGCGGATGCTGCTCTACACCGGGTTGATGGTGGGTGTATCGCTTCTGCTGGTGCCGCTGGGCGGTATGTCGTGGGTGTATCTGGTCTCTGCGCTGGTCTTGGGCTCCTGGTTTCTCTGGGACACCTGGCGAGTCGTTGTCGAGCCTGGCCAGGCGATGCGGCTGTTCACCACATCGACTGTCTACCTCTCCGCACTCTTCGCCGCGGTGATGCTGGACGTCCTGATTTGAGACGTCTTCCGCTCCTCGTTGGCCTCGTCCTGCTCGTCACGGCGTGTGGAAGCCAGGTGAGCTCGGTGGGGTCGATCGCCTCTTTCGCTGGGTCGATCGGCGTGGGAGAGCAACGGGTGATGGTGGGGATTCTCGACCCCGAGACCAACGAGTCCCTCGCCACCGCAGAGGTGACTCCGGTCGCCACCCTCCGGGACGGGATCGGCTCTCCGCTAGGTGAGTACAGCGGTGAGTTCGTCTGGACGATCCCCGACGTGCGCGGGCTATACGTCTTCAACGTCGAGATCCCGGGGCCCGCCACCTATCAGCTGACGATCGACGCCGGGGAGCTCGGGGAGCTGGGCCCACTCGGGCTGGTCGCATCCGACGACCCGATCCAGGTGGCCGTCGGTGAGGAGGCGCCACGCTCGGATACCCGGACCCTCGACGATGCCCCCCTCGAGGACCTGACCTCGGACCTCGATCCCGACCCCTCGTTCCACGAGTTGACCGTGGCCGAGGCGATCGAGGCGGGACCGACCGTGGTCATCTTCGCGACACCGGCGTGGTGCACGTCGGAGTCGTGTGGCCCCATGCTCGACCAGGTCCAGGCGGTGGCCGACGACTATCCGGGTGTGAACTTCGTTCATGTCGAGGTCTACGAGAACATCCACGTCACCGATTTCAAGGACCTCATCCTGGTCCCCTCGGTGGAAGAATGGGGTCTCCCCACCGAGCCCTGGCTCTTCGTCGTCGACGGTGACGGAGTGGTCGCCTCGTCGTTCGAGGGGGCGTTGTCCGACCACGAGTTGACCGAGGCGATCGACGAGGTGGCTCCCTAGCCCCATCCAACCGTTGGGCCGTGGTGTGCGCCCAGCGCACGTGGTGGCCCACCAGATTGTCCTGTGCCAACCGTTGGGCCGTGGTGTGCGCTCAGCGCACGTGGTGGCCCACCAGATTCATCGGGCAGACCACGGGTTTTGCGCGAAGTTGGGTGGCGCCCAGCAACCTCCGTAAGATGCCGTCCCGATGGCCCAGATTCGCCGACGTCTGACACGTTTCGCCACCACGGCAGGCGCGGCGCTTCTGCTCTCGGCGTGCAGCCTCATCGAGATCGAGGACGCGCCCCTCACCACCTTCGAGCCGGAGGGGCCATTCGCCAGGCAGATCGATGACCTGTTCTGGCTGGTCTTCTGGATAGCCACTGTCGTGTTCGTCCTGGTGATGGGGGCCCTGGTCGTCATCGTCTTCTTCTTCAGGGACCGTCACCGGGAGCAGAAAGAGCCGAAACAGCTCCATGGGAGCCCCAAGCTCGAAGTCCTGTGGACGGTGATCCCGGCACTGATCCTCGCGGCCATCGCCGTGCCCACCGTTTCCTCGATCTTCGAACTGACCGAGTGCAGCCCGGACGCAATGGAGGTCGACGTCATCGGGCATCAGTGGTGGTTCGAGTATCACTACCCCGATCACGACATCGACACCGCAAACGTGATGGTGATCCCGGCAGGAGAGGAGGTATGCGCCCAGCTCACCTCGGACGACGTGCTGCACAACTTCTGGATTCCGGCACTCAACGGGAAGCGCTATCTCGTCCCCGGCCAGACGACCCTGCTCAGGCTGCAGGCCGATGATCCCGGGGAGTATTGGGGGCACTGTGCCGAGTTCTGTGGTCTCTCCCATTCTCTGATGAGAGCCCGTGTCCACGCCGTCCCCGCCACGGAGTTCGACCAATGGGTGGAGTCGCAACAGCTGCCGGCGACGATCCCTGAGGAGGGCGAACCCGGCTACGACGGGTTCCAGGTGTTTCTCAACAAGGGATGCACCCTCTGTCACAGCATCCGCTCCGAAGACCCGGACGCACCACAGGAATTGCCCAGGGAGGCTTTCAACGGGCCTGATCTCACTCATTTCGCCTCGAGGGCGGTGTTCGCCGGAGCGACACTCCCCGAGGAGGGCGAGGGTCGTGACGAGGCGCTGAAACGCTGGCTGGCCAACCCGCCCGAGGTCAAGCCGGGCAGCTACATGCCGTACCTCGCCCTCACCGAGCAGGAGATAGAGGCTCTGATCGAATGGCTGGAGACCAACCAATGACCGCTACCGCCGAACGCCCGGCGTCCACGATCTTCCGACGTCCCAAATCGACCTCCGGCTTCTGGGGATGGGTCACGACCGTCGATCACAAGAAGATCGGGATCATGTACGGCTACGCCGCCTTCTTCTTCTTCATCCTCGGTGGGGTCGAGGCACTGCTGCTCCGGATCCAGCTCGCCCAGGCCGACTCCGAATTCCTCACCGCGGGGGCCTACAACGCCCTGTTCACCATGCACGGGACGACGATGATCTTCCTGTTCGTCATGCCGGTGTCGTCGGCGTTCATCAACTACCTGCTCCCCCTCATGATCGGTGCTCGGGACGTGGCATTCCCCCGGCTCAATGCGCTTACCTGGTGGCTCTTCTTCTTCGGCGGGATCTTCCTGTCCAGCACGTTCATCTTCGGGACCTCGATCCCCCCGGTGAGCCCCGATGGGATCACGGGCAACCTGGCGGCGGGAGGTGGGCCCGGGTCGTTCAATTTCCTCGCCGACTCACCGGACGGGGGTTGGTTCGGCTACCAGCCGAATGCCGGCCCGCTCTACTCGCCGGGGACGGCCATGGACTATTGGGCACTCGGCCTGCAGATCCTCGGTCTGGCCTCACTGATCTCGTCGGTGAACTTCATCGTCACTATCTTCAACATGAGGGCCAAGGGGATGCGGCTGCTGCGGATGCCGGTGTTCGTGTGGATGTCGGCGGTGGTGGCTTTCCTGCTTCTGTTCTCACTTCCGATCATCGCCATCGCCCTGTTCATGGTGACCTTCGACCGCCAGTTCGGGACGCTCTTCTTTGCGCCGGTCGGGGGTGGTGACCCGATCTTGTGGCAACACCTCTTCTGGCTGTTCGGTCATCCCGAGGTCTACATCCTGGTCCTGCCGGCGATGGGGATCGTCTCCGAGGTCCTGCCGGTCTTCAGCCGAAAGCCGTTGTTCGGATACTCGGCCGTCGTCTTCGCTGGTGCTGCCATCGCCTTCCTCGGCTTCGGGGTCTGGGCGCACCACATGTTCGCGTCGGGTGTCTCGCCGGTCGCCCAGGCCGCATTCGGCCTGGCCACGATGACGATCGCAATCCCCACCGGTATCAAGATCTTCAACTGGATGGGGACAATGTGGGGAGGACGAATACGTCTCACGACTCCGATGCTCTTTGCGATTGGGTTCGTCGGCATGTTCACCATCGGCGGGCTGTCGGGTGTGACCCACGCGGTCGTCCCGTCGGACTGGCAGCAGACCGACACCTACTACATAGTCGCCCACTTCCACTACGTGCTCTTCGGCGGTGCGGTCTTCGGGCTGTTCGCCGGCATCTACTACTGGTTCCCCAAGCTGACTGGAAGAGTGATGAGCCCGCGGCTGGGCAAGCTCCACTTCTGGCTCCAGTTCATCGGGTTCAACCTGACCTTCGCCCCGATGCACTGGCTCGGCCTCCAGGGGATGGTGAGACGCACTTGGAAGTACGCCCCCGAGATGGGGTTGGAGCCGTGGAACATCGCCGTGACCGTCGGGTCCTTCATCATCGCCACCTCCATCGCGGTGTTCATCTACAACTGGAGACACAGCCGTCGCCACGGCGAGCCGTCCGGTCTCGACCCGTGGGACGCCCGGACCATCGAGTGGACGATCCCCAACCCCACACCCGAGTACAACTACGCCCATCCGCCGACGATCACCCGCCTCGACGAGTTCTGGCACATGAAGTACGACGAGGACGAAGAAGGGCGTGCGGTGCGAAAACCGGATGCCGACGAGATGATCAACCAGCTCGAATACGACGGACTCAACCCGTCCGGCCCCATCCACCTCCCTGCACCCACTTACTTCCCGATTGTGATGGCTCTGGGGATCCCGATCGCCTTCTACGGGATCATCTACCACACCACGGCCTGGGGGAAGGCGATGATCCTGATCGGAGCCTTGATCAGCCTCTCCGCAGCGATCGGCTGGGCGATCGAACCGCTGGAGGAGGCCCCCACCGAGCATCACGACGAGATCGAAGAGCCCGAGGAGATGGTGCTCGATGAGTGACCTCGCCCACGATCAAGTGGTGGCCCATCACGACGAGCACGAGTCGACCGGCATCGAGAGCCGCAAGCTGGGGATGTGGGTGTTCCTGAGCTCCGAGTTCCTCTTCTTCGGAGCACTCATCTCCAATTACCTCCTCTACTCGAACCGGGCCGGATTCGATGGGATCTATCCCGCGGAGATATACGACATCCCCTTCACCTCGGTGAGCTCGTTCGTCCTGCTGATGTCGTCCCTCACGATGGTCCTGGCCCACCATGCCCTCAGTCGCGACGATCAGAACACTGCCCGAACCTGGCTCTTCGCCACGGCAGCTCTCGGCTCGGTGTTCCTCGGGGGCCAGGTGTTCGAGTTCACCGAGTTCGTCGTGGAACACGACATGACGCTCTCGACCAACCCGGCGGCGTCGGCTTTCTATCTCCTCACCGGGTTCCACGGGACCCACGTGGCGATCGGCGTGGTCATGCTGCTGTCCCTTTGGGGCATCTCGAGACGACAGGGTGGGTTGAGCTTCCGTCAAGGACTCAACCTCGAGCTGGTCGGTCTCTACTGGCACTTCGTCGACATCATCTGGATCGTCATCTTCACAGTCGTCTACCTGCTCTCGAGCCCACCCGGATGAGCGCCGAGCACCGCCCCCACCCGACTCCCCCCCAGTACTGGCGGATCGCCGCATTCCTGGCCGCGGTCACCGCGTTGGAGGTGGCGATGTTCTACATCGACCGCGAGCTGGAGCTCGGGTTCCTCAACACCGCGGTCCTCGTGACCCTCTCGGCGGTCAAATTCCTGGTCGTTGTCGGCTGGTTCATGCATGTCAGGTTCGAGAGACCGATGATCAGCCGATTCTTCACCGCCGGCTTCGTGCTCGCCTGCTCCCTCTACCTGGTGGTGCTCGCAGCACTCGGAGTGGTGGCGATTCGCGGGTAGAGGCCGACGGGCCTCCATCGAGATCGCCCGGCATCCTGGTAGAAACACATCCATGAGCCAGTCATTGGAACCTGGTCACTTCTTCCTACCCGGTCCCACCGAAGTGCATCCCGATGTCCTCGCTGCCCAGAGCGGCCCGATGATCGGTCACCGCGGTGAGGCGATCCAGGAGCTGCTCTCGAGCATCGAGGACGGCTTGAAACCGGTGTTCCAGACGGAGGCTCCCGTGATCGTCTCCACCTCCTCGGCGACGGGGCTTATGGAGGCGGCGGTGCGTAACGGAGTGCACGATGGTCCGGTGCTGAGCCTGGTCAATGGTGCCTTCTCGGAGCGTTTCGCAGACATCGGCGAGATGTGTGGCAAGGACGTGGAGAGATGGGAGGTCGAATGGGGGACGGTGCACCCGCCCCAACAGCTGGCCGATCGCCTCAGCTCACGGCGGTACGACGCCATCACTCTCTCCCAGTCAGAGACGTCGACGGGGGCTCTCCAGGACCTCGAAGAGATCGCCAGGGTCGTCGGTGAACATGAGGACACCCTCCTCCTGGTCGACTCCGTGACCGGGATCGGTGGGGTCGAGACCCGGACCGACGATTGGGGAGTGGACTTCATACTCACCGGCTCCCAAAAGGCCCTGGCCCTGCCCCCGGGCCTGGCGTTCGGAGTCGCCGGGGAAGCAATGATGGAGCGCTCCCGCACCGCTCCGGGCAGGGGGTGGTACTTTGACCTCGATCAGCTCTACGAGCAGGTCGTCGAGCATCAGACCCCGGCGACCCCCGCCATCTCGTTGCTGTACGCACTCGACTTCCAGCTGCGACGGATCAGGGCGGAGACGATCGAGGCCAGATGGAAGCGCCATCTGGAAATGCAGCAGCGCACGTTCGACTGGGTGATCGACATGGCGGACCAGGGACTAGCCATCGAGGTATTCGCCCAGCAGGGTCATCGCTCACCGACCGTCACCTGTATTGCCCACGGCGAGTCCCCACGCATCGAGTCCGACATGTTTGCTCGGGGTTGGGTCATTGGCGGTGGCTACGGC
>Ga0299907_10001417_pt1 | contig 13673 bp, 14 predicted proteins | sample RVTome_16_FD_198680 | JGI IMG/M metagenome (GOLD analysis project Ga0299907, IMG submission 198680) | Soil microbial communities from uranium-contaminated site in the Upper Colorado River Basin, Wyoming, United States - RVT152D67 (version 2) ... | reverse complement strand
TGGGCGCTGCCCGAGGTCTGGTCGCTCGACGCCTGGCGGGAGGCGTGGAACGGCGACCAGTACGGCCTGCTGCCGTACCTCCAGAACAGCCTGAAGCTCGTGATCCCCGCGACTCTGATCTCGACGGCGCTCGGGTCGCTGAACGGATTCGTCCTGTCTCGCTGGCGATTCCCGGGGGCCGACCTCGTCTTCCTCTTCCTGCTCTTCGGGATGTTCATCCCCTACCAGGCGGTGATGATCCCGCTGACGCAGATCTTCATCGACGTGGACTTCCCGGACGGCTTGCCCCGGCTCATCTTCGCGCACATCGTGTACGGCATCCCGATCACGACGCTCATCTTCCGGAGCTACTACGCGACGATCCCGGAGGACCTGATCGAGGCCGCGCGCATGGACCGCGCCGGCATGCTGCGGACGTACTGGTCGGTGGTGCTGCCCGTCTCGGCGCCCGCCTTCGTCGTCACCGCGATCTGGCAGTTCACGTCCATCTGGAACGACTTCCTGTTCGCGGTGTTCATCGTCACCGATCCCGCGTCGTGGCCGGTGACAGTCGCCCTGAACAACACGACGGGGTCGTTCGTGACGCCGTACAACGTCCAGATGGCCGCGGCCCTGATCGCGTCGCTGCCCACCCTGATCGTCTACGTACTCCTGGGCCGCTACTTCATGCGCGGGCTGATGGCGGGCGCGCTGAAAGGCTGACGCGAGCATGGCGGAGATCCGACTCGACAAGCTCTCCAAGCGTTTCCCGAACGGGTTCTGGGCGGTCAAGGAGCTGACGCTCGAGATCGCGGAGGCCGAGCTCCTCGTCCTCGTCGGGCCTTCGGGCTGCGGGAAGACGACGGCGCTCCGGATGATCGCCGGCCTCGAGGACATCTCGAGCGGCGACATCTACATCAGCGGCCGGCGGGTCAACGACGTGCTCGAGCGCGACCGCGACATCGCGATGGTCTTCCAGAACTACGCGCTCTACCCGCACATGACCGTCGCGCAGAACATCGCCTTCAGCCTCAAGCTCGGGAAGCGGCCGAGGCAGGAGATCCGCGAGCGGCTCGCCGAGACGGCCAAGCTGCTCGGCCTGGAGGAGTTCCTCGACCGGCGCCCGAAGCAGCTTTCCGGAGGGCAGCGCCAGCGGGTGGCCATGGGGCGGGCGATCATCCGCAAGCCGCAGGTGTTCCTCATGGACGAGCCGCTCTCGAACCTCGACGCTCAGCTCCGCGTCCACATGCGGGGCGAGATCGAGGCACTCCAGAAGCGGCTGGGCGTCACGACGGTCTACGTCACGCACGACCAGATCGAGGCGATGACCATGGGCGACCGGGTGGCGGTGTTGCGGTCCGGCGAGCTCCAGCAGGTCGACACCCCGACGAACGTCTACGACCACCCCGCCAACCTCTTCGTCGCCGGCTTCATCGGGTCGCCGCCGATGAACCTCGCCCGTGGCACGATCGAGCGGGGGGACGGCGGCCTGGAAGTCCGCCTCGGCAGCATGGTGATCCCGATCCCCGCCGAGCTCGCACGCGAGCGCGGGCTCGAGGGGTGGGTCGGCCGCGAGGTCATCACTGGCATCCGCCCCGAGGATCTCGAAGGGCCGTCCGAGGACGGGGGTCGTAAGGACGGGGTCGCGCTCGAGGCCGTCATCGACCGCGTCGAGGCGCTCGGCTCCGAGCTGCTCGGGTTCTTCACCGTCGACGCGCCGCCGGCGACGAGCGAGGCGATCGCGGAGGCGACCGGTGGCGGTCTCGAGGAGGTGGCGCTCATCACGCGGGAGGGCACACCGTTCTGCGCGACCTTCGAGCCCCGCGCGGGGACACGGGTGGGCGACCGGGTCGAGGTCACGGTCGACACGCGCCGGCTGCACTTCTTCGATCCGGACGCGGAAACGGCCATCGGCACCTAGACCATCTAGTTGGCACTCCGTCTCGGTCTGCTCTCGACGGCCCGGATCAACCGGGAGATCCTGGCCGCCGCGGCGGCGACCGACCGCGCGGAGATTGTCGCGGTGGCGAGCCGTGACAGGGCTCGCGCGGAGGCGTACGCGAGCGAGCACGGGATTCCCGCAGCGCACGGCTCGTACGAGGGCCTGCTCGCGGACGACGAGGTCGACGCGGTCTACATCCCCCTTCCGAACGGCCTCCACCACGAGTGGACGATGCGGGCGCTCGCGGCCGGCAAGGACGTTCTCTGCGAGAAGCCGTACTCGCGCCGCCCGGCGGAGGTGGAGGAGGCATTCGATCTCGCCGCGGAGTCGGGCCTCGTGCTCATGGAGGCCTTCATGTACCGCCATCATCCGCAGACGCGGGTCGTCGCGGAGCTGGTTGCAGGCGGCGCCGTCGGCGAGCCACGCCTCCTGAAGGCCGACTTCGGATTCGCGCTCCAGAGCCTCGACGACGTCCGGGCACGTCAGGAGCTCGACGGCGGGTCGCTCATGGACGTCGGGTGCTACTGCGTGTCGGGGCTGCGCTTGCTTTCGGGCGAGCCCGATTCGGCCGTGGGCGAGCAGCTGCTCGGGCCGACGGGCGTCGACATGTCGTTTCGCGGCGCCCTCCGCTTCCCGAGTGGGGCCGTCGGCCTGCTGCAGTGCTCGTTCCAGCGCCCGCGGAGCCAGGAGCTCGAGGTCGTCGGGGAGGACGGCCGGCTCCGCGTCGAGGCTCCGTGGCGTCCGGACTGGGGCGGCGACGTGCTGCTCGAGCGCGGTGGAGAGACGACGCGGGTAGAGATACCCGAGGCGAACGCCTTCGAGTCCGAGCTCCGGAACTTCGCCGCCGCGGTCGCGGACGAGGCCCCGCCGTTGCTCGGACGCGACGACGCGCTCGGCCAGGCGCAGGTGATCGACGCGCTCTACCGAGCGGCCGAGTCAGGTGCGTCAGTCGCTCTCTGAGGCGAGGCCGAGCGGCGCGATGCGACCGTCGGCGATCCGCCAGGCTGCGAGCTCGTCCGTCCGCAGCGTGTAGATCAGGTACGGGCGGCCTGCCCAGAGCCCGATGTTCTCGACGTCCGTCCGGGACGGCCGCGGCGGCGAGGAGAGATGCGAGTGGAACACGGCGAGCTCGTAGCCGTCGTCCTCGAGGAACCACGTCTCCGGGTCGACCTCGAGCTCGAAGCGGTAGGGCGAGGCGGCGGCGTTGCGCCCGGGGACATAGCGCTCGGCCACGCCGTCGCGCAGGACGACGAGGCCGCAGGCCTCGTTCGGCGCCTCCGCGCGTGCGTGCTCCTCCAGCGCGCGACGCGTCTCGGGCGAGATCACCACCACACCGACCGCTCCATCGCGCGCTCGACGTCGTCCGACTCCCAGAAGTCGGCCGACAGGTACTTCCACCCTCCGTCGGCGAGGACGCACACGACGACGCCCTCCTCCAGCTCCTCGGCGAGGCGGAGCGTCACGTGGATCACGGCGCCCGAGGAGACGCCGCCGAAGATCGCCTCCCGCTCGAGAAGCAGTCGCACCCCGGCGACCGACTCCTCGTTCGAGACGAGCAGCTTCCGGTCGAGCTTCGAGACGTCGAGTATCGGGGGCACGTACCCCTCGTCGAGCGAGCGGAGGCCCATGACCGCGTCGCCCGGAATCGGCTCCGCGGCGGCGACCACGAGGTCGGGGAAGGACTCGCGGAGGCGCTCGCCTGCGCCCATGAGCGTCCCGCCCGTCCCGAGCCCGGCGACGAAGACGTCGACGCGGTCGAGCGCCGACGCGATCTCCGCGCCGGTGCCCTCGTAGTGCGCGTGCGGGTTCGCCTCGTTCCCGTACTGGAACGGCATGAAGTACGAGGGATCGCGTTCCGCGAGCTCGAGCGCGAGGCGCACCGCCCCGTTCGAGCCCTCCTCGGCGGGAGAGTCGACGATCTCCGCGCCGTAGAGCCGCAGCAGGCGCCGTCGCTCCTCGGTCACGTTCGCGGGCATGACGCACGTCAGCGAGTAGCCGCGCAGTTTCGCGACGAGCGCGAGCGAGATGCCGGTGTTCCCGCTCGTCGGCTCGAGCAGCATGCGCCCCGGCTCGAGCTCCCCGGCGGCCTCCGCCGCTTCGATCATCGCCTTCGCGACCCGGTCCTTGATCGACCCGGTCGGGTTCTGGGCCTCGAGCTTCGCGTACACGCGCACGGAGGGCTTCGGCGAGAGCCGCGTCAGCTCGACGAGCGGCGTCGAGCCGACGAGGTCGAGGAGCGAGGAGGCGGCGCGGACCGTCGCGGGGTCAGCCACCGGCCATCGCCGGGAGGAGGATGATCGTCGCGCCCTCGTCGACCGGTGTCTCGAGGCCGTCGCGCATACGGACGTCCTCGCCGCCGAGGTAGACGTTCACGAACGACCCGAGCCCGCCGTTCTGGAAGAGCTGGGCGCGCAGCGCGGGGTGCCGCTCGACGAGGTCGTCGATGACCTCTCCGACGGTGGCACCGTGCGCCTCGAGCTCGCGGGCGCCGCCGACCTCGTTCCGCAGGGTCGGTGGGATGCGAACGCGGGCCATCAGCCGATCTGGAGCGGCGTGTTGCAGAACTCGACGTAGTCGACGTACTCGGTGATCGTCGGGTGGTCGCCGCACACCGGGCACTCCGTGTTGCGGCGGACGGACACCTCGTCGAAGGTCGTGCCGAGCGCGTCGAAGAGGAGCAGGCGCCCCACGAGCGAGTCGCCGCGGTCGAGGATCAGCTTGAGCGCCTCGCTCGCCTGGATCGAGCCGATGATCCCGGGGAGGACGCCCAGCACGCCGCCCTCCGCGCAGCTCGGCGCGAGCTCGGGTGGGGGCGGCTGCGGAAAGAGGCAGCGATAGCAGGGCCCGTGGCCCGGCGAGAAGACCGTGACCTGGCCCTCGAAGCGGAAGATCGACCCGTGCACGACCGGGATGTCGTGCCAGACGGAGGCGTCGTTCAAGAGGTAGCGCGTCGGGAAGTTGTCGGCGCCGTCGACGATGACGTCCCAGCCCTCGGAGAGGATCCGGTCGACGTTCTCCGCTGTCAGGCGCTCCTCGTATGGAATGACGCGCACGTCGGGGTTCAGCGCCTCGACGGTGCGCTTTGCCGAGAGCACCTTCGGCTCGCCGAGCCGGTCGGTCGAATGCACGACCTGGCGCTGGAGGTTGGAGTCGTCGACCACGTCCGCGTCGACGATCCCGATCGTCCCGACGCCGGCCGCGCCGAGATAGAGCGAGGCGGGGGAGCCGAGCCCGCCGGCTCCGATCAGGAGCACGCGCGCGTCGAGCAGCCGCTGCTGCCCGTCCTCGCCGACCTCGGGGATGAGCAGGTGCCGGCTGTAGCGCGCGCGCTGCTCGGGGGAGAGGACGCGCGGGATCGTCACCTCGAACCCGTTGCGCTTCCAGTCGCTGAAGCCGCCCGCGAGGTTGACGACGTCCTCGTAGCCGAGATCCTCGAGCGCCTTCGCGGCGAACGCCGAGCGGGAGCCGCCCGAGCAGTAGACGACGAGCGGCCGGCTCTTGTCCGGGACGAGCCCCTCGATGCGCTGCTCGAGCCGTCCGCGGCCGGTGTAAAGCGCGCCGGGGATGTGCCCCTCGTCCCACTCGTCGGGCTCGCGCACGTCGACGAAGAGCGGGGAATCGGACGAGGCGAGGCGCTCCTGCGCCTCGACCGTGGAGATCTCGTCGATCTCCTCCTTTACCCGTGCGAGCAGCTCGCGGTAGGTCGCCATTACTTTCCGAACTATAGCGTCGAGGGTGCGGCCGGCCCCGCTGACAGGGCTATCGTCGCGGGGTGAGCGCACGGCGCCGGATTCTGCTCCTCGTCGGGCTCGTCTCGGCGGCTGGTGCGGCAGTCGTGGGCGTCGCCGTCGTCGCGGCCGGAAACGACGGCGGGACGAGCGCCGGGCAGCCGGAGCCACGCCCGGGCCGGCCTCCGCTGTCCTTCTCCCTCGGCTTCCGAAGCGACCAGGAGGCGCGTGACCTCCGGCGGGCGGCCGCGCTGTACCAGAAGGGCGACGGCGCGGGCGCCCTCGCGATCTTCGACGAGCGCGAGTCGCTCGAGGCGAAGGTCGGCTCGGCGTTCGCGTCCTGGCCCGAGGGCACCTACGACCGTCTCGAGCAGCTCGCGAAGCTCTATCCGGAGAGCGCGCTCGTCCAGCTCCACCTCGGGCTCGTCCGCCTGTGGGCGAACCGCGGCGACCCGGTGGCGGCCTGGCGCGCGACGATCGGCGGGGAGCCGGACACGCCGTACGCGATCCTCGCCGGCAACCTGCTGCACCCGAAGCTGCCGCGCGGCTTGCCCACGTTCGTCCCGTCCTTCGGTGCGCCGGCGGAGGTAACGCGGCTCGCCCCGGCTCGCCAGCTCGAGGCGCTGCGCCGCCGGGCCGAGCGCGGTGGAGTACGCGAGCTCGTGCTCTACGGCGTCGGGCTCCAGCGTGTCGGCAGGCCCGTGTCCGCGGCGGACGCGTTCGAGGAAGCCGCGGCCCGTGCGCCGGACGACGCCGAGGCGCAGGTGGCGGCAGCGGTGGGTCGGTTCGACAAGGACGCTCCTGCCAACGCGTTCGGCCGGCTCGGCCCTCTCGCGCGCCGCTTCCCGAACGAGCCGACCGTGCGCTTCCACCTCGGCGTGCTCCTTCTCTGGACCGGCGAGGTCGAGGCGGCGGAGCGCCAGTTCCGCCGCGCCTCGCGCCAGCAGCCGGGCTCCCCCCTCGCCCGCGAGGCCGCCCGCTACCTGGAGACGATCCGCCGCGCCCGCGACTGAGGGTGGCTCGTCGGCGATCTTTGACGACGGCCGCCCCGGCGACTACGGTGTGATCCGCTGACGAGGAAGGGGGGCGAGCTGGCCGTAGGCGAACCGGAGGGGACCACCGCTCGACCGCCGGTCGTGGACGTCCTCGCGACCGACGAGGCGCAGCGGCTGCTCGAGACCGGCCTCCAGAGCGGGACCCTCCACGCCGACGACGTCGCGCTCGCGCTCGACGAGCTCGAGCTCGACCCGGGGCAGCTCGACGAGTTCTACGCGGCTCTCGACGAGGCGCAGATTGCGGTCGTCCACGCGGACGCCGAGGACGAGCTCGAGGCGCAGCCGGAGCCCCAGGCGGAGATCACGACCGACGCGCTCCAGCTCTTCCTGAAGGACATCGGGAAGGTGCCCCTCCTGACCGCGGCGCAGGAGGTCGAGCTCGCGAAGCGGATCGAGCGCGGCGACCACGGGGCGAAGCAGGCGATGGTGGAGGCGAACCTCCGGCTCGTGGTCTCGATCGCGAAGCGCTACCGCAACCAGGGGCTGCCGTTCCTGGATCTGATCCAGGAAGGCACGATCGGCCTGGTCCGGGCCGCGGAGAAGTTCGACTACCGCAAGGGGTTCAAGTTCTCGACCTACGCGACCTGGTGGATCCGCCAGGCGGTGGCGCGGGCGATCGCGGACAAGGGGCGGACGATCCGGATGCCCGTCCACGTCGTCGAGAAGCTGAACCGCATCCTGCGCTCGGAGCGCAAGCTGCGGGCCGAGCGGGGCCGCGAGCCGACGACCGAGGAGATCGCGGCCGAGCTCGATATGACGACGGACGAGGTGAACAGCATCCGGCGGAGCGCGCAGACACCGGTCTCGCTCGAGAAGCCGGTGGGGGACGACGACGAGTCCGAGTTCGGGCACTTTCTCGCCGACGACTCGACGCCGCTCCCCGACGAGCTCGCCGAGAACACGCTCCAGCGGGAGGCGCTGCGCGGGATCCTGGACGCCCTCTCCGAGCGCGAGCGGAAGGTGCTCGAGCTTCGCTACGGGCTCGACGGCCAGCAGCCGCGGACGCTCGACGAGGTCGGCCGCGCGTTCAACGTCACGCGCGAGCGCATCCGTCAGATCGAGCACCAGGGGCTGAAGAAGCTGCGCGCCCTCGCCGACGCCCAGCGCGTCCGCGACGTCGCGTAGGTGCTCTACCGACCCGAGGCGTTCGAGCCGCTCACCCACGAGGCGTGGGACGCGGAGCGGATCCGTGCCGGGATCCGGGAGATCGTCGCGGACGCGGACGAGTCCATCCGCGGGCCGACCCTCCTCTGGCGGGCGGACGACTGGGACCGCTGGCACGCGACGAGCCCGATGAAGAGCCTCTACGTGGGAGCGGCCGGCGTCGTCTGGGCGCTCGACGAGCTGCGCCGGAGGGGTCACGTCGACACGCGCCTCGACCTCGCAGGCCTCGCCCTTCGGACCCTCGAGCTCTTTCGAAAGAGACCCGACTTCATGAAGGGCATGAGGCTCCCGGAGCCGAAGGAGTCGTCGCTCCTCTGCGGCGAGACCGGCATCCTTCTCGCAGCGTGGCGGCTCGGAGCCGACGCCGGGCTCGCGGCCGAGCTCTACGAGCGCGTGCGCGCGAACGTCACTAACGAGGCCGAGGAGGTCATGTGGGGGGCGCCGGGGACGCTGATCGCGGCGCAGTCGATGCTCGAGTGGACGGGAGAGGAGCGGTGGCGCGACGCATGGCAGGAGGGCGCAGACGCGCTCCTGGCACGTCGCGGCGACGACGGGCTCTGGACACAGCGCCTGTACGGTCAGGAGCTGCGCAGCCTCACGCCGCCCCACGGGCTGGTGGGCAACGTCCAGGCGCTTCGCCCCCTTCTGGACGTGCGTCGCCGAAGCCTCCTCGAGCGGGAGACCACTGCCGTGCTCGCGCGGACTGCGTTCTTCGAGGACGAGCTCGCGAACTGGCCGCCTCGAGAGCGCCCGACGCTCCCGGGCCCTGACGGCCAGATTCGGCTGCAGTGGTGTGTCGGGGCTCCCGGGACCGTGATCGCGACGGCGGAGTACCTCGACGAGGACCTTCTCCTCGCCGGCGCCGAGCTCACCTGGCGCGCCGGCCCGCACGGGCTCGAGAAGGGGGCCTCGATCTGCCACGGCACGGCCGGCAACGGTTACGCGTTCCTGAAGTCGTTCGCGCGCACGAGCGACGAGCGCTGGCTCGAGCGCGCTCGTCGTTTCGCCATGCACGCTCTCGGCCAGGTGAGGCGTCTCCGTGCGGAGCGGGGCCGAGGCCGCTACTCGCTCTGGACAGGCGATGTCGGCGTCGCGCTCTACCTGGCCGACTGCCTCGACGCACGGACCGCCTATCCGGTGCTCGACGTCTGAGTCGGAGCATCCCCGCATCGACGCCGAGTACCGATCAACCATCTAGACTCGGCCGCCGTGACGCCGTCCCACGAAGAGCTCCGAGACGCGCTCGCCGAGCTGATCGCGATCCCCTCGGTGAGCGCGGACCCGGCGCACGCCGGTGATGTCGAGGCCGCTGCGGCGTGGGTCGCGGAGCGCATTCGCGGTGCCGGCGGGACGGCCGACGTCGTGCCGTGGAACGGCGGGCGGCCGCTCGTCATCGGAGAGGTCGCGGCATCCGGGCGACCCGAGAGCGCGCCGACCGTCCTCTGCTACGCGCACTTCGACGTCCAGCCGCCCGATCCGCTCGAGCTCTGGGAGTCGCCGCCGTTCGAGCTCGCCGAGCGCGACGGGTGGCTATACGCGCGCGGCGTCGCCGACGACAAGGCGCACCTGTTCATGCTCGTCGAGGCGGCCAGCCAGCTTGCGTCGGAGGGAGCGCTCCCTGTGAACATTCGCTTCGCGCTCGACTCCGAGGAGGAGGTCGGCGGGCAGTCGGTCGGCGAGTGGGTGAGGGCGGACGAGCGAGGCGCGGACGCGGCGATCGTGCTCGACGGGGACACGATCGAGCGCGGCGTGCCCACCTTCTACACGGCCCTACGCGGGCTCTGCTACTTCCACGTCCGCGTGCGAACGGGCGAGCGCGACCTCCACTCCGGCATCTATGGAGGCGCGGCGCTGAACGCCATGCACGCGCTCATGCAGACTCTCTCCGCGGTGCTCCCGCGGGATGGCCGCCTGCCCGAGCCCCTCCGAGCCGGGTTGACGCCGCCGACCGCCGAGGAGCTCGAGGGCTGGACCTCGCTGCGTCCGGGATCGGAGACGCTTGCCGACATCGGCGCGACGCCGGCGGACGCGAACGCTGCGGACGAGTTCTACGTTCGCACCTGGGCCGAGCCGTCGGTCGACGTCCATGGGCTGGCGGGCGGGTCGCCCGACCTCGTGAAGACCGTGCTCCCAGTGGAGGCGCGGGCGAACGTCTCGATTCGCATCGGGCCGGGCCAGCGGGTCGACGACGTGACCGCGGCCTTCGAGCGGTTGCTGCGCGAGGCGGCGCCGGAGGGCGCCGAGGTCTCGGTCGAGCTGCAGTCCAAGGGCGAGCCGGCGCTCGTCTCGCCGGACACGCCCGCGGTGATGCTCGCGCGCGAGGCCTTCGAGAAGGTGCTCGGACGGCACGCCGTCCTCGTGCGCGTCGGCGGCTCGATCCCGGTGGCCGAGCGCATCGTCGCGCGTGGCATCCCGACCATCATCACCGGGATCGCGACGAGCGACGCAAACGCGCACTCACCGAACGAGAGGTTCCCCGCCGAGTACCTCGCGCTCGGAGTCGAGGCGCTCCGCGAGACGTACACCCGGCTCGGAGAGCTTGGCTAGAGCGGCCTACGCCTGCCCGCTCGCCGAGGAGCTGGCAGGGGACGTCCTCGAGCGCTTCCTGCGCTACGTCAGGATCGACACGCAGGGCGCCTTCCGCGTGCGCCGGCGACCGAGCACGAAGAAGCAGCTCGATCTCTCGCGGCTCCTGGTCGAGGAGCTACGCGCGCTCGGGCTCGAGGAGGTCGAGCTCACCGAGTTCTCCGCGGTGTTCGCGCGTCTCCCGGGCACGGCCGACGCACCGGTCGTCGGGCTCATCGCACACGTCGACACGACGCCCGACGTCCCGGGCGGAGGCGTCGAGCCAATCGTCCACGAGGCGTGGGGAGGTGAACCCATCGTGCTCCCCGGCGACGAGCGGCAGATCATCGATCCCGCCAACGCTCCCGAGCTCGCCGCGCGGGTCGGCCACGACATCGTCACGAGCGACGGCACGACGCTGCTCGGCGCGGACGACAAGGCGGGCGTCGCGGAGATCATGGCCGCGGTCGCGTACTTCGCGCGACATCCGGAGCGGCCGCGTGCGCCGATTCGGGTCGCCTTCACCGTCGACGAGGAAGTCGGACGCGGGGCGGAGGACTTCGACATCGACGCCTTCGGCGCGGACGTCGCGTACACGCTCGACGGCTCCGGGCTCGGCGATCTCGAGATCGAGACGTTCTCGGCGTCGTCCGTCCGCGTGGTCATCCGAGGTCACTCTGTCCACCCGGGGACTGCCAAGGGCAAGCTCGTGAACGCCGTCAAGCTCGCCGCGGAGCTCGTGGAGTCGCTCCCGAAGGACCGGCTCTCGCCGGAGACGACCGAGGAGCGCGAGGGGTACGTCCACCCACACCGGATCTCCGGCAACGCCGAGGAGGCGGTCGTCGACTTGATCGCCCGCGACCACGACGACGGCGAGCTCGAGGAGCACGTCGCGCTTCTCCGGGAGCTCGCCGAAGCCGTCGCGAATCGAGAACGGCGCGCTCGGGTCGAGATCGAGGTCCGCGAGTCGTACCGGAACATGCGGCCCTACATCGACGACAACCCGCGTGTCGTCGAGGCCGCGCTGGAGGCGATCCGACGGGCGGGCGTCGAGCCGCGGCTCGCGATCACGCGTGGAGGGACCGACGGTGCCGTTCTCTCCTCGCAGGGCCTCCCGACGCCGAACCTGTTCACGGGCGGGCAGGAGTACCACTCGGTGCGCGAGTGGGCGAGCGTGCAGGACATGGCCGCGGCCGCGGCGACGATCGTCGAGCTCGCCGCCGTCTGGGCCGAGCCTGCCTGACGCTAGGCTCCGGGCGTGGCGCATCTCGTCGGCATCAACCACGTCGCGGTCGAGGTGGGCGATCTCGACGAGGCGATCGCGTTCTTCGAGCGGATCGTCGACGACGTGAGGCTCCGCGGCCGGAGCGGGAGGATGGCGTTCGTCGACATGGGCGACCAGTTCGTCGCGCTCGAGGCGGTCGAGGCCCCGGTCTCCGCCGGCCACTACGGGCTCGTGGTCGACGATCGCGATGAGGTGGTGCGCCGCGCGCGCGAGGCGGGGGCTCGCATCGCCGGCAGCCACGACGTCCTCGATCCGTGGGGGAACCGCTGGCAGGTCGTCGAGTACGGCGACGTCCAGTTCGCGAAGACGGAGCAGGTGCTCGACGGGATGGGGCTCGCCGGCCTCGAGAAGTCTGAGCGGGCGCTCGACGAGCTCCGCGCCAAGGGCCTCGCGGACTGACGCTTGCGACGCTCGGTCGTCGTCACCGGGACGTCGTCGGGGATCGGTGAGGCGTGTGCGCGCCGGCTCTCGAGAGGAGGGTGGCGGGTCTTCGGCGGCGTGCGAACGGAGGAGGACGCGACGGTGCTGCGCGAGCACGGGATCGAGCCGCTCGCGCTCGACGTCACCGATCCTGCGCAGGTGACGGCGGCGGCAGAGGTCGTCGGGCCGACGCTCGACGGGCTCGTCGACAACGCCGGGATCGCGATCGCGGCGCCTCTCGAGCTCGTCCCGCTGGAGGAGCTCCGCGAGCAGCTGGAGGTCAACGTCGTCGGCCAGGTCGCAGTCCTCCAGGCGCTCCTGCCGGCGCTCCGCGAGGCGCGCGGCCGGATCGTCCTCATGGGCTCGATCGGCGGCCGCAGCGCGTTGCCCTTCCTCGGGCCGTACGCCGCCTCGAAGCACGCGCTCGAGGCGATCGCGGACGTGCTTCGGATCGAGCTCCGGCCGTTCGGCGTCTCCGTTTCGATCGTAGAGCCGGGCAGCATCGCGACGCCGATCTGGCAGAAGGGAGCCGCGCGGGCGGACGCGCTCCGCGAGCGTTTCGATCCCGAGCGCGGAGCGCTCTACGAGCCCGCGATGGCGAAGTTTCGCGGCGTCGCGCTGAGCCGAGGGCCGGGCGCCGATCCCGACGAGGTCGCGCAGGTCGTCGAGCAGGCGCTCACGTCACGGCGGCCGAAGGCGCGGTACCTCGTCGGTCGCGACGCACATCTCCGCGCCTGGGTCGAGCGACTCCCCGCCCGACTCCGCGACCGCGTGCTCGCGAAGGCGCTCACGGACTGAGCCCGGCCGACGGCCGAGACGCTTCGCGTGTTCCAGGCGTGCGGTTTCGTTCAAGACGAGGCGACGGATGTCGTCTGAGCTTCGGGCGTCACCGAAGCAGGAGGTCCTGGAGTGAAGGGCAAGCTCGCGAGTCTTGTGCTCGTCGTCCTACTTGCAGGAGCGGGGTCGGCTCTCGCGTTCGGCAACGGCGTCGTCGCCTCGGCGAACGGCGACTACGGGTTCAGCGGCGAGGCCGCTGGGAGCAACTTCGTGATCGGACCGTTCACCTGGAACGTGCGGGTGAAGGCCGACGGCAGCACCAATGGCAGCTTCGACTACACGCAGGTCCGAGATGGAGTCGCCCTCAGCGCGAGTGGATCGCTGACGTGCGCCTTCTTCGAGGGTGACCACGTGTGGGTGGGAGGGGTGATCGAGGCGAGCTCGCGCCCGAGCCTGATCGGTCTCGACATGTGGTTCCAGGCGCGGGACTCGGGCGAAGGGGCGAACGCTCCAGCGGACATGTCCTCGACGCTCGGTGCAGCCGCCGCCCCGGCCGGGCAGCAGTACTGCGACGACCACCCGCCGGTGCTGTTCCCGTTCCTCCTCGACGAGGGGAACGTGCAGGTCCGCAGCGGCGACTGACGTCGATTGGCGGGGGCCGGGGGGCGTCGCCCGGTCCCCGCTCGGGCCGGCGGTTAGGCGCGCACGAGCTCGCGGTAGCGACCCGGCGTCGTGCCGTGATGACGGCGAAAGCAGCG
>Ga0299907_10001416_pt1 | contig 13675 bp, 13 predicted proteins | sample RVTome_16_FD_198680 | JGI IMG/M metagenome (GOLD analysis project Ga0299907, IMG submission 198680) | Soil microbial communities from uranium-contaminated site in the Upper Colorado River Basin, Wyoming, United States - RVT152D67 (version 2) ... | reverse complement strand
CGGCGGTCCGCCGATGCGCCACCATGGCGCCCTGGCGCATCACCGAGACGTTGTCGGTGACCGCCACGATCTCGCGCAGCTTGTGGGTGATCAGCACCACGGTTCGGCCCTGATCGCGCAGATTGCGCAGGATCCGGAACAGGTGCTCGGCCTCCTGCGGCGTCAGCACGCCGGTCGGCTCGTCCAGGATCAGGATGCGCGCGCCGCGGAACAGGGCCTTCAGGATCTCGACCCGCTGCTGCACGCCGACCGGCAGATCGCCCACGGTCGCGTCCAGGACGACCTCGAGCCCGTAGTCGCGCTCGAGCGCCGCGATCTCCTCGCGCGCCCGCGCGGCGCCCTTGGCGAGGGTCGTCCCGCCCTCGGCCCCGAGCAGCAGGTTCTCGAGAACCGTGAACGGCTCGACCAGCATGAAGTGCTGGTGGACCATGCCGATGCCGGCCCGGATGGCATCCTCCGGGCTCTGAATCCGGCATTGCCTGCCGTCGACCTCGATCGTCCCCCGATCGGCCTGGTAGTAGCCGTAGAGGATGTTCATGAGCGTCGACTTGCCGGCGCCGTTCTCGCCGACGATGCCGTGAATGGTCCCGGCCGGGATGCTCAGGTCGACCTTCTTGTTGGCGTGCACCGGCCCGAAGCGCTTGTCGATGCCGGTCAGCTCGACCGCCGGTGCCCGCTCGGCGGGCAATCGCGCCGGCGCCGCGGCCGACATCGCCGCCATCGCGCCTGCGTCCCGCCCCGGAGCTACTGGGTCGAGTAGTAGTCGGTGACCTCGATCTCGCCGGCGATGATCTTTTGCTCGGCCTCCTCGAGGCTCTGCTCGATCTCGGGCGTGATCAGCTCGCGATTGTGCTCGTCGAGGGCGTAGCCGACGCCGTCCTCGGCGAGCCCCAGGTTCTTCGTTCCGGCCTCCCAGGTCCCATCCATGGCGCTCTTGAAAGCGTCGTACACCGCGACGTCGACCCGCTTGACCATCGAGGTCAGGACCGAGCCCGGATGGAGATAGTTCTGGTTGCTGTCGACGCCGATCGAGAGCTTGCCCGAATCCGCCGCCGCCTGCAGCACGCCGAGGCCCGTGGCGCCGGCCGCCGCGTAGACCACGTCGGCGCCGCGATCGAACTGGCTCTGCGCGAGCTCGGCACCCTTGGTCGGATCGTTCCAGGCGGCCGGCGTGGTGCCGGTCATGTTGACGAGCACCTCGGCGTCCGGGGCGACGTGCTCGACGCCCTGGACGTAGCCGTGGGCGAAGTTGCGGATCAGCGGGATGTCCATGCCGCCGACGAAGCCGACCTTGCCGGTCTCGGACGCCATGGCGGCAGCCATGCCGACCAGGAACGAGCCCTCGTGCTCCTTGAACACCACCGACTGCACGTTCTCCGCCTCGACCACGGCGTCGATGATCGTGAACTTGGCGTCGGGGTACTCCTTGGCGATGGTCTCGAGCGGGGTCGCGAAGGCGAAGCCGACGGCGACGATGATGTCGGCATCGCGCCGGACCATGCGCCGAAGGGCCTGCTCGCGCTGCGCCTCGTTGGTCATCTCGATCTCGAGATACTCGATCCCGGTTTCCTGCTCGAACCGCTCGGCGCCGTTGTACGCGGCCTCGTTGAACGACTTGTCGAACTTGCCGCCGAGATCGAACAGGATCGCCGGCGTGAAGTCCTGCGCGGCGGCGACGCCGGCACAGAAGGTCGTCGCGGCGATCGCGGCGATGAGGGTGCGCATCATCCCAGCCCCCGAGATAGACGTCATTGGTGGATCAGCGTAGGGGAGGCGCGCCGAAATGCAACAGAGCTGCGCCCCGTCCAGCGCAAAGGACATGCGCGCGCCTTGCGTTCGGCCGGCGCCGCGGCCCGCGCGCCGTCAGGTACGCTCGAGCGGGGTGGGAAAATGCCGCATTCTGCGCTACATGGAACCAAGGAGCGGGAGCATGAGCTCGGGCGCACAGGGACGCCCCGACCGAGCGCTCCCCAAAAAGGAGGCAAGACCATGACCAACCTGCGGCAGCTGACGTTCGGCCTCGGCGCCGCCCTGGCCGCCAGCTCGGGGTGGTACGGCGCGGCCCTCGCGGCCGGGGACGACGCCATCGTGCTCGGCGCTGCGGTGTCGATCACCGGCAAGTACTCGACCAACGGCCAGAACACCAAAGACGGCTACGATCTCGCCGTTCAGGTCGTCAACGACAAGGGGGGCGTGAAGGTCGGCGACAAGGCCTACCAGCTCGAGATCATCTACTACGATGACGAGTCGACGCCGGCACGCTCCGCGCAGCTGACGGAGCGCCTGATCAAGCAGGACGGCGTCCAGTTCATGCTGGGCCCGTATGGCTCGGGCCTGACCAAGGCGGTCGCGCCGGTCACCGAGAAGTTCAAGGTGCCGATGGTCGAGGCCAACGGCGCGGCCCGCGAGCTGTTCACCGAGGGCTACAAGTACCTGTTCGCCGTGCTCTCGACCTCGGACTACTACCTGCGCGATGCCGTCAAGCTGGCCGCCGAGCAGGCCCAGGCGGCGGGCAAGGATCCATCCGAGGTGACGGTCGCAATCGCGGTCGAGAACGACCCGTTCTCGCTCGACGTGCGCGATGGCCTGATCGAGGACGCCGAGAAGTACGGCATGCAGGTCGTCATCGACGACAAGCTGCCGCCCGAGCTCAACGACATGTCGGCGACGCTCACCAAGGTGAAGGCGCTCCAACCCGACCTGCTAGCGGTGTCCGCGCATGCCAAGGGGCCGACCCTGGCGGTCGGCCAGATGAAGGACATGCAGGTTTACGTGCCGATGCTGGCGCTGACCCACTGCGATTCGGCCCAGGTCGCCGAAAAGATGAGCGCCGCGGCGGAATATGCCCTGTGCGCCTCGCAGTGGGACGCCTCGCTCGCCTACGAGGACGAGTATTTCGGCTCCGCGGCGGACTATGCGAAGCTGTTCGAGGAGACCTTCGACTACGCGGCACCGTACCAAGCCGCCGAATCGACGGCCGGCGTGCTGGTCTTCGTCGATGCGCTGGAGCGGGCCGGCTCGCTCGATCCCGAGGCCGTGCGCGACGCTCTGGCGGAGACCGACCTGATGACGTTCTACGGTCCGGTCAAGTTCGACGAGACCGGCAAGAACACGGCCAAGCCGATGGTGCTGTATCAGATCCAGGACGGCCAGTACAAAGTGGTGGCGCCCGCCGAGTGGGCGTCGGCCAAGCTGATCCATCCGATACCGACCTGGGACGAGCGCGGCTCCTGAGGCGGGTGATCTCGCGGCCGCTTCCGCGCGCCCTCCCATTCCCTCCCCCGCGGGGTGCGTGGGGAAGGGTTAGGGTGGGGGAGAGCGCGGGAGCGGCCTCCGCCGCCCGCGGGTCGGCCCCATGAGCAACCTGCAGATCCTGATTCAGGCGCCGATCTTCTCGGTCCAGCTGCTGATCGACGGTCTTCTGGTCGGCGCCATCTTCGCGCTGGTCGCCTACGGCATGGCGCTGGTCTGGGGCGTGATGAACATCATCAACGTCGCCCAGGGCGAGCTCGTCATGCTGGGCGGCTACGTCACCCTGATCCTCTATCAGGCCGGCGTCTCGCCCTTCCTCGGTATCCCCACCGCGGCGATCGTCCTCTACCTGATCGGGCTTCTCCTCTACTATCTGGTCATCTGGCGGATCGTCGAGCGCGACCTGTTCGTCTCGCTGCTCGCCACCTTCGGCCTCAGCATCCTGATCCAGCAGCTGGCCAACCAGGTGTTCGGCGCCAATGTCGAGACCGCGCGCTCCGATCTCGGCACCCTGCTTCTGTTCGGCGGCAGCATCACGGTGTCGGAGATCAAGCTCGTCGCCTTCGTCGGCGCCTTCATCGTCGCCGGCATCATGGTGGTTTTCCTCAAGTACTCACGCCTTGGCCAGGCGATTCGCGCGACCGCGCAGGATGCCCGCGCCGCGCGCATTCTCGGCGTCGATACGCAGCGCGTCTACGCCACGACCTTCGCCCTGAACGCGGCGATCTGCGGCGCGGCCGGCGCGCTCGTGGCCATGACCTGGATCATCCACCCCTATCTCGGGCTCGCGTATACCGTGCGCTCGTTCATGATCGTGGTGGTGGCCGGCCTCGGCAACCTCGCCGGCGTGATCGTGGCCGGGCTGGGCCTGGGCGTCGCGGAGACCTTCGCCGGCTTCCTGCTCGGGGCCGAGGCGCAGGCCGCCTTCGTCTTCAGCCTGCTCGTTATCATCCTGGTCTTCCGAAGCCTGCTGCTGCACCGTCAGCGTAAGGTGCTGAGGTAGGATGCAGGAGAGCGTGCGCCGCCTCCTGCCCTTGGCCGCGATCGCCGTCGTCGTGATCGCAGCACCCCTCCTGTTCCCCGACTACCGCACCCAGATGGCGTTGCTGTGGGTCATGGTGATCTTCGCCCTCACCTGGGACGTAGTCGGCGGCCAGATGGGCTACAACTCGTTCGGCAACGTCTTCTTCTTCGGGGTTGGCATGTATGCCTGCGCGGTGGTGCAGCGCGATGCCGGTCTCGACTACTACACCGGTCTCGCGGTCGGGGTCGCCATCGGCACGGCGCTGGCCGTCCTGGCGGCCGCGGCGATCGGCGCGGGGCTGCTGGGCCTGCGAGGCCATTATTTTGCGATCGGCACGCTCGGCCTCGGTATCGCCGCGGCGGAGATCGCCGCCAGCTGGGACTACATCGGCGCCGGCGCCGGGCTGGTCACGCCGGTCTTCCCCGGCGACATCCAGGACCGCACCCTGTTCTATTATTGGCTTTGCCTGATCGTCGCCGTGATCACCTTTTTCACGCTTCGCTGGCTGTACGCCGGCCGCTTCGGCCTCGCCATCAACGCGATCCGCGACGACGAGGACAAGGCCGAGGCGATGGGCCTGCGTACCACGCGCTACAAGACCGTGGCGTGGTGCGTCTCGGCCTTCTTCCTCGGCATGACCGGCGGCCTGGTCGGCAACATGGTCGGCTTCATCGATCCGCGCGACGTGGCGTTTGCCGGCGCGACCTTCGGGGTGTGGATGGTGCTGATGGCGATCCTCGGCGGCAAGGGCACGCTCTGGGGCCCGGTGATCGGCGCCGCCATCTTCCACATCACCCAGGAGCTGTTCTGGACCTGGCTGCTGGGCTGGCAACGCGTCGCGCTCGGCCTCCTGATCGTTCTGATCGTGGTGTTCTTCCCGCAGGGCATTCTCGGCTGGCTGCGCGAGCGCCGGCCGGAGCTCTTCGGCCACCGCGTCGACGCGGCGCGCTCGGGGCCCGGGCGGAGCGGGTGACGGCCTTCCAGCGGAGCGCATGATGGCTGGATCGCTGCTCGAGGTCAGGAACGTGAGCAAGCGGTTCGGCGGGGTCGTCGCCAACCGCGAGATCAGCCTCGACGTGCCCGAGGGCCGCATCGTCGGCTTGATCGGCCCCAACGGCTCGGGCAAGACGACCCTGTTCAACTCGATCGTCGGCCATCACCCGATCGATGCCGGCGCGATCCGCTTCCAGGGCCGCGAGATCTCCACGTTGCGGGTGAGCGAGATCGCAAGGCTCGGCATGCTGCGCACGTTTCAGCAGACCCGCGTCTACGATAAGATGACCTGCCTGCAGAACATGCGGATCTCGCTGCCGACCCGCGAGGTGAGCTTCTTCGACATGTTCGCCCGCTTCTCGCCGGAGGTGGACGAGCGGGCCGAGGCCCTGCTCGAGTTCACGGGCCTCTACGCCAAGCGACATTTGCGGGCCGGCGACATGTCCTTCGGCCAGCAGAAGCTGCTCGAGTTCGCCATGGCGCTGATGGCCGAGCCCAAGCTCCTTTTGCTGGACGAGCCGACGGCCGGCATCAACCCGACCCTGATCAACGGCCTGATCGAGCGGCTGAAGCGCGTGAACGCCGATCTCGGCATCACGCTGCTGGTGATCGAGCACAACATGCGGGTGATCATGAACCTCGCCCAGCACATCTATTGCCTGGCCCACGGCGAGCTTCTGGCCGACGGCCCGCCCGAGCGGATCCGGGACGACCAGCGGGTGATCGACGCCTATCTCGGAGCCCATTGATGGCCCGGAGCGAGGCGCCGTCAAAACCGCGACTCGGCAGGACCAGCGGCTACGGCCTCGGCGCCGTCGAGACGGTGCTCTCGGTCGACGAAGTGGAGCGCGACGCGGCGCGCCTCGCCGCCGCGGGGCCGAGCCGGGAGCAGCTGCGCGCGCTTGCCGGCGACGCGCCGCTCTTGTCGATCGAGCAGCTGAACGCCGGCTACGGCCGCATGGAGATCCTGCACGGCTTCAGCCTCGAGGTCGGCAAAGGCCAGTCGCTCTGCCTGATCGGCCCGAACGGTGCCGGCAAGTCGACCGTGCTGCACTCGATCTACGGCTTCACCACGATCACCGCGGGCGCGATTCGCATCCACGGCAAGGACATCACGCGCCTCTCCCCCAACGTCAAGCTGAAGGACGCCGGGATCGCCTATATTCTTCAGGACAACTCGGTGTTCCCGGACATGACCGTCGAGGAGAACCTCCTGATGGGCGGCTATCTGAAGGACCGCCCTGCGGAGGCGAAAGCGGCGGCCGAGCGGGTGCTCGACAGCTATCCGCGGCTCGCCGAGCGCCGACGCCAGCGCGCCGGCGTGCTCTCGGGCGGCGAGCGGCGCCTGCTCGAGATCTCCCGCGCGCTGATCATGGACCCCGACGTGCTGCTGGTCGACGAGCCGTCGATCGGCCTCGAGCCGCGCTTCATCGACATGGTGTTCGAGATTTTGGACGATCTGCAGAGCCGTGCCGGCAAGACCATCGTCATGGTCGAGCAGAACGCCAAGAAGGGCCTGGACTTCGCGGACATCGGCTACGTCCTGGTCGCGGGCCAGGTGGCGATGGCCGGCAGAGGCGCCGAGCTTCTGGACGATCCCGAGGTCGGCCGGCTGTTCCTCGGCGGCTGATTTTTCCGCACTCGGCCCTCCCCCGCACGAGAAGTATGAGACCTCCTCAGATCGGCTGGCTCCTGGCAAAGTCGAAGTAAAGCTCGCGGGACTTGGTAGACGTGGCCCATCTGGTAGTCGCGCTCTTCTTCGACAAGAAGGAAACTCGTGGCTGCAAAGCTGGAACGCCCGCAGATAGACGCTCCATGGTGCATCCAATCATACGAAGGAGCCATCTCGCACCGGCCTGCCCACGCACCCCAAAGCCGTCGGATCGGCCTCGAGGCCGTGCTGAAACAACGTTGTAGAGCATCGCTCACTGGCCCGGCGCATCGCCAGCAGGAGGCGACGAGCTGATGGCCCTCAGCCTTGCGATCACCTCGTCGGTGAGCAGGTCACCGGTCCAATAGGCAATGATGGCGTCACGGTTCAGCTCGATCCACTGGCGTACGAGCTCCATGTCACGACCGCCGATTTCCGGCCCAGCGACGATCTCGACCTTTGGGCGTACCGAAATCGATACCGTGCGGCTCGGGTTGGCGCGGCGCCCATGCACGAGTGAGACCTTCACTCGTACGTCGTGGCGAGCGCGTCCGCGCTCCGAGATCCAGACGACCATCGGCAGGCCGGTCAACGCCGGTGACAGGTTGGCCATCTCGAAGAGATCGTCCGCTTCGTTCGCAACCGGCTTGGAGGCACGCATGGGCAGACCCTCGACAGACCCTCAGGCTACGCCAATGGCTGGCTTTTCGCGAACCCGAAATACAGCTCGCGCGCCTTCCGATAGACGTGGCCCGTCTGGTAGTCGCGCTCCTCGACCCTGCTGATCGGCAGCACCTTGCCGAAGTTGCCCGTGGAAAAAACCTCGTCGGCGGCCAGGATGTCCTCGCGGGTCAGGGTGGTCTCGAGCGTCTCGATGCCGGCGTCGCGCAGGAGCTGCAGGACACGCTGGCGGGTGATGCCGTTCAGGAAGGTGCCGTTGCACGCCGGGGTCATGGCGACGCCGTCGCGCGCGATCCATAAGTTCGCCGTGGCGAGCTCGGCGACGTTGGCCGCGGGGTCGAGCGTGATCGCATTGTCGAAGCCGAGCCTTCCCGCCTCGACCAGTGCGCGCTGCATGTTGGGGTAGAGGCAGCTCGCCTTGGCGTCGGTCGGCGCCGCGTCGCGCGCCGGACGGCGGTAGCTCGAGAAGCAGACGCTCAGGCCGCGGGGCTCGGGCATGGGCGAGGCGTAGACCGCGAGCGCGAAGTCGGTCGAGTCCGGCTCCGGCGTGACGAAGCCGCGCATGGCGTAGAACATCGGCCGGACGTAGTAGGCGCCGGCGCGCGGCAGGCGGCGCGCCGCCTCGCGGCAGAGCCCCGTCACCTCGCCCGCCGGCATGGTCGGCTCGAGCAGCATCTTGCGGGCGGAATCGACCAGGCGCTCGCAGTGCCGGTCGAGGTCGGGGGCGAGGCCGTCGAAGGCGCGCGCGCCGTCGAACGCGATACTCGCCATCCACATGGCGTGGTCCATCGGCCCCAGGAGCCTGGGCTGCTCGTCCTCATACCACCTGCCGGCGTGCCAGAAGATCGCGGCCATTTTCTATAACCTCTCCGCGCCCCGGACTGCTTAGCAGCCCGCGCCGGCTCTAGGAAGCCGGAGCGCCCGCAGGACGCCTACTCCGGCAGGCCGTTGATGACGTAAAGCGCGCGCAGGATCTCGCTCGGCTTCGCCTTGGTCGTGAACGAGCGGGCGAAGACCTCCTCGATCGCGCCCGAGCGGTAGACGTGGCTGAGCGCGCGATCGACCGCAAAGCGGAAGTCGTCATCGCCGCGCGGCAAAGCGAGCGCATAGGATTCGTAGGTGAGGTAGTTGTCGGCGAGGCGCAGCTTGTCCGGCATCTCGCTCTGGGCGACCAGGAAGAGCAGGATGGCGCGATCGGCGAAGTAGGCCGCGATCTCGCCCGCCAGCAGCTTGTCCAGCCCGTCCTGATGATCCTCGATCGTGACCACGTCGAGGTTCATGGAGCTCCGGGCCATGGTGTTGCGCAGCGCCTCCTCGGTCGTGGTCGCGGCGCGCACGCCGACTTTCTGGCCGGCGAGATCCTCGAAACGCTCGGGCCCGTCGGCGCGCAGCAGCACGCCGGCGCCGTCGGCGAAGGTGAAGAGGGAGAAATCGACCATCTGCCGGCGCGAGAGCGTCACGGTCGTGGCGCCGCACAGGATGTCGATCCGGCCCTGCTGCACGGCCTCGAAGCGGTCCTCGGTGGTCACCGGGACGTAGTCGAGCTTTAAGCGGGAAAGGCCGAGCTCGCGGCGGATCTCGCCAGCTACCGCCCGGCACAGCTCGACCGAGTAGCCGGCCGCCTCGCCGACGTCGTTGCGGTAGGAGAACGGCACCGCGTCGGCGCGATAGCCGACCCTCAGCGTCTCGGTCTCCTTGATCCGATCGAGCGTCGCGGCGAGCGCCGGCGTCGCGCCCAGCACGATAAGAAGAGCACCCAACATCACACGGCGCATGCGATCCCCTCCTCAACATTGGCATCTGCCGGACGGTCGGACTTTCCGAATGTCAACGACCATATAGCACCGGCCCGGCCGGATCTGGCCATCGCGTTCCAGAGGAATCGAGAGCGCAGCCGTCCGCTCGCGCCGGCCTGCGGTCGCGAGGTCACGCCGCGCGCGGGCGGATGGCGTCGAGCTCGGCCGCGATCTCGCGTTTGCGCTGCATCAGGTCGTGGTCGGCCTGGAGTCCGAGAAAGAAGCCCTCCGAGACCCCGAAGTAGCGGGCGAGGCGAAGATCGGTGTCGGCGCTCACTGCGCGGCGGGCGTGGACCAGCTCGTTGATCCGCCGGGGCGGCACGCATATCGCGCGCGCGAGGGCGTTCTGGCTCAGCCCCATTGGCTGCATGAACTCCTCGGCCAGGATCTCGCCGGGATGCGGGTTCGGCAGTAGATCCTCATCCGGCGTGATAGTCGACGATGCCGACATCGTGGGCTGCTCCGTCATGCCATCGAAAACAGATCCGCCACCGCTGGTTGATGCGGATGCTGTGCTGGCCGCGCCGCTCGCCCTTCAGCGCTTCGAGCCGATTGCCGGGCGGCACCCGGAGATCATTCAGCGTTCTCGCCTGGTTCAGCATACGCAGCTTGCGCAGGGCGGCGGGCTGAATCTCGAACGGTAACCGGCTGCTTCGCCGGCCACCCGGTAAGGGTTCTTGTTTCCGTCGGCCTCCTTTTCACCCGGGTACGTGTGCGGAAGGCGACTGCGTTATTTCTCTCATGCATTTGTGATGATTGATACATCTGACTGTAGTCTGTAAAGACGGCTAGGTGGTGGGTCGAGATGTCCAGTGGGGAACCTCCGTGCCAGCCTTGCCACAGTGGCTTTCTGATGTCCTTGGTGCCGGGCAGGCCATGGAGGCCGCAAGCGATTTCGGAAAGGAGCTACTGAAGTCTGTCGGGGCTGTCTGCTGGACCCTCTATGAACCCAGCCACATCCGGCGGGTCGCACAGGCCGAAGCAGACGCACAGCACCACCGCGCGATGAAATCGCTGGATACGTTTAACGCGGTTTCAGCACTGCTGCAACAGACACCGCTAGGAGAAAGGGCAGTTTTGCGGCTCGCCGCTCAAGCCCTACAGCAGGAAATCCATATTGAGAAAGTTGTACGCTATGCGATTGAACACGGCGAGGAAATGCTTGGTCCCCTCCAGAGAACACCCGACTCGACTATGATAAACTCCGACGCATGCTGGGGATTGTGCAAGATATAAGCAACGATGAGATGCAGCGGCTCTGGGGCTACATACTTTCAAATGAGTTTCGCAAGCCAGGTCTCTTTAGCTTACGCACACTGGATTCGGTGCGCAACATAAGCCAAGCTGAAGCACAGATTTTCGAGAAGCTGGCTGGCCTGATGTTCGACAGCGAGCCGTACGAAGATCAGTCCTTTGAGCGGAGCTATGGGGCAGACACATGTGCTGCGGGAGTCCTGTGCCCAGGAATTATGCGTGACCTTCGTAAGCATTTGCACCAAAACGAAATAGAAAGACTCGTAGATGCCGGCTTCTTGGTCACAAACCAGCTCCGCCGAGGATATTTGCCTCCGCCCACAGAGGATCGAACGCTGCAGGTACGCATAGGAGGGCACCGTTTTAGGATCGTGATTGCAGAGGGGCTTTCTCGTGCACCAGTCGATTATCTACCGATAACGCAAGCCGCGCGCGAATTATCGATGGTGGTAACTCCTGATCTTTCGAAAGGATATTTAGTTGATCTCACAGAACAACTGGGCAAGAATAGCTGTAGTTTGCAGCCATCTACGGAATGACAACAAAGAATAACCTCTCAGGGGTGCACGTCGCCCTATTGTTAGTTTGTCGAAATTTGTTCCATCTCAGGACAGGCTAAGAAGACAGCTAAGGCTTCGTCGCCTCGACGCTACCGGCGGGCGATGGGGCTCGACTCCCAGCGCGCTCCCTCACCGCGCGAAGCCGAAATAGCGCGGCAGCCACATGAAGGATTCCGGCACGTAGGTCACGAACATCAGCACCGCGAACATGATCGCCAGCAAGGGCAGCATCGGCGCCACCAGCTCGGTCATCGAGATCTTCGCGATTCGGCAGCCGACGAACAGCGACGTGCCGACCGGCGGCGTGATCAGCCCGAAGGTCAGGTTGACCACGACGATGATGCCGAGATGGATCAGGTCGAGATCGAGCCGGTCCGCGAGCGGCAGCAGGATCGGCACCATCATGATCAGCGCCGGCGTGAGGTCGATGAACATGCCTATGAACAGGAGCAGGATGTTGATAACGAGCAGCAGCAGATAGCGGTTGTCGATCATCCCGAAGACGTTGTCGGCCAGCCACTGCGGCACGTTCTCGTAGGTCATGACGAAGGTGAAGACCGAGGTGGTGGCGATCAGGAACATGACCACGGCGTTGGTCAGGCAGCATTCCCACAAGATCGCCGGCAGCTCGGGCAGGCGGATCTCGCGGTAGACCACGACGGTGAGAAACAGCGCGTAGACCGCGGCGACCGCGCCCGCCTCGGTGGCGGTGAAGATGCCCGACGTGATGCCGCCGAGGATGATCACGAGCGTCATCATGCCGGCGAGGCCGTCGACCACGCGGACCAGCTTTTCCCGCCCCGACATGGGCTCGATCGGCTGGTCGTGGTACCACCGGCCGTGGACGAAGCAGGCGACCAGCAGGCCGACGCCGATCAGGATGCCCGGGATCAGGCCGGCGAGAAACAGCCCGGCGACCGATACCGAGCCGACCACATAGGCGTAGAGGATCATCGGGATCGAGGGCGGGATGATCGGCCCGAGGGTCGCCGAGGTGAGCGTGACCGCGGTCGCGTAGCGCCGAGTGTAGCCGGCCTTCTCCATGGCCGGGATCAGGGTCGCGCCGATCGAGGAGACATCCGCCACCGCCGAGCCGGAGACGCCGCCGAACAGCATCGAGGAGAGCACGTTGATCTGGGCGAGCCCGCCCGGCAAACGCCCGACCACGACCTCGGACAGGCGCACCAGGCGCATCGCCACGCCGCCGCGCGCCATCAGCACGCCCGTGAACACGAAGAAGATCACCGCGAGCAACGGGAACGAGTTGATGCCGAACAGCATGCGCTGGACGATGGTGCCGTTGTCGATGACGAAGATGTTGATGGCGGCGATCGCCGAGGCGATGCCGATGGCGAACGCGATCGGCATGCCGATCAGCAGAAGGAGGACGAACACCCCGAACAGGATGACGATGGTCATGGGCGCGGCGGTCCGGTCCGGGGTCAGGCGACCGAGTGGCCGGGGTCGTGCTCGAGGCGGCGCTCACCCACAAACCAGACGTTCAGCTGGTCGCGCAGGCTGTAGAGCATGATCAGCCCGCCCGAGACGGGCAGCGCCGTGTAGTACCAGACGTTGGTGAACGGGATCGATTCCATGAAGTCGCCGCCGAACGCCTCGACGAAGCGGATGCCGTAGACCAGCATGATGTAGCCGAAGCCGAAGATCGCGGCGTTGATCAGGAGCTGGACCGCGGCGCGCAGCGGACCCGGAAAGCGCTTGTAGAGATAGTCGAAGGCGATGTGGTCCTTGAGGTCGACGCAGACGGCGCCGCCGAGGAACGAGATCCAGATCAACAGGTAGCGCGGTACCTCCTCCGACCAGGACAGCACGTAGTTGAAGCCGTAGCGGGTGATCACGGTGACGACGATGATCACGAAGATCGCCGTTGCCATCAGCAGAATCACCACGCGCAGCACGGCGCTCAACAGGTCGACGGCACGGTTGAAGACGCGCAAGGGGCGCCTCCTCAGCTGGTCGGGCTCAAGTCGGAGAAGACGGGCCGGCCCGGGAAGAGGCGGCCGGCCCGTCGTGAGGCGCGCGGCCGGTCAGTAGTTCTGGCCCATCTCCAGGATGTAATCGACCTCCTCGGCGATGCCGAGGCGCTCGGCCTCCTCCTGCACCAGCGGCGCCACGGCGTCGATGAAGGGCTGCTTGTCGGGCTCGATGATCTCCGAGAAGCGGCCCTGGAGCTCGCTCATCGCCGACTGCTCGGCCATGGTCCAGGCGCCGCGCATGTAGGCCTCGGCCTCGCGGCCGGCCTGGCGGATCGCCTGCTGCTGCTCCTCGGAGAGCTTGTCGTAGACCATCTTGGACATGAGCAGCGCGTCGGGGATGCGGGCGTGCTCGTCCAGGGTGTAGTAGTCGCTGACCTCGTAGAACTTCATGGTCACGACCGAGGGGTGGTTGTTCTCGGCGCCATCGACCACGCCGGTCTGCAGCGCATTGTACAGCTCGCCCCAGGCGA
>Ga0299907_10001415_pt1 | contig 13679 bp, 11 predicted proteins | sample RVTome_16_FD_198680 | JGI IMG/M metagenome (GOLD analysis project Ga0299907, IMG submission 198680) | Soil microbial communities from uranium-contaminated site in the Upper Colorado River Basin, Wyoming, United States - RVT152D67 (version 2) ... | reverse complement strand
CATGGACGGTCGTGATCCTCGTGGTGGGCGGGACGGTCCTCGTCGTGGGCGCGGCCATGATCGTCCTTCCCGGACCGGCGCTCGTGGTCATCCCCCTGGGACTCGCGATCCTGGCGACCGAGTTCGTGTGGGCGCGCCGGCTCCTGGTGCGGGTCCGCGAGCAGATCCGGGAGGGCGTCGAGCTCGTCAACGAGGACGTTCGCGCGATCCGGGGCCGCGGCCGTGGCCCCGGCGACGAAGAGGGGCCCACCCGGCGGTGAGCCCTCACGGCCGCCGATCCCCTCCCGACGAACCCATGAAGTCGCGTATGCCGCGCCCGCTCCCGAACGTCAGATTACCAGGAGGACGATGTTTCCCAGGGTCACCCCCGCGAGCGGAACGGCGAGACCCAGCAGGAACCCGTTCAGCCAGGGTGTCAGTCGATCCTTCCACATGACTTCCTCCTATTCCTTCAACGCGGTCGTTCCCGGTCCCGTGCCGTCTCCTCCCCGCGATTCGACCGTCGTCACGTTCTCTTTTCCGAGGCAGCGACCGTACCGATCGTGGCCGGTTGGCGTAAACACTTGGCCGCACGTCGGTTAGCTCGGATCAGCCGTGACCGGCGGGCTCGTAACGGCGCCCTGGACCGGGCAAATTTCCCGAAGTCGCTCCGCCATTCGCCTTGCCGGTGGGCTGTCTCGTGAGCCTCGGCTCTGCGCGTTCCTGTTAAATGCGGGATGTGTTCTACAGGGAACGACCTGGAGGCGGACATGCATGCGATGCGACGGTTGACCCTCGGCCTGGCGTTCACGGCGATGGTGGCCGCTTGCGGCGATGACCCGACGAGCCCGGACGACCTCGAGGGCGGGATCCTCGCCACCTTCGAGGTGAGTGGCGAAGAGTTCCACGTGTGGGTGACGAGCGACGCGGCGATCGACCAGATCCTCGCGCTGCGGGACGGAACGAGCGAGGCCAACATCCCGAACGGAGTGCTGCGCGTGGGCCCGGGCGCAGGACAGCACAACGCGCCATGGAGCTGGCACCTCGACGCCGAGGAGATCGAGATGGCGGAGAACGCCATCGAGGTCTGCGACGGCAGGCCCTCCCTGGTCGAGGATCTTCTCGAGGACTATCTGGAGGTGGGGCGCTTCTGCCCGTGGGGCGCCGAGCTGGTGAGCGTCGACGACCGGCGCTGAGCTGGTGAGCGAGTCACCCAACGTGGCCGTCGCCCCCGCGCCGAGGCGCCGTCCTGCGGACTACTCGACCCGCAGCGCGGCCACCGGGTCGATCCGCGTGGCCCGCCGGGCGGGCACCCAGCTCGCGAGGATCGCCACGGCGATCAGTACGGCCGCGACGCCCGCGAGCGTGCCGACGTCCCCGGCGGACACGCCGTACAGGAGCGCCGCCAGCGCGCGTCCGGCCAGCGCGGCGAGCACCAGCCCCACGGCGAGCCCCGCCGCCGTGAGCGCCAGCCCCCGGCCGAGCACGCTCCGGAGAACCGACCCGGCCGCCGCGCCGAGCGCCATGCGGACGCCGATCTCCGCGGTCCGCCTCGTCACCGCGCGGGCCAGGACGCCGTAGAGCCCCAGCGACGCGAGGAGGAGCGCCAGCCCGGCGGCGATCCCGAGCACGGTCGTCACGAGCCGCTCCCGCGCGGTCCCGTCGCCGAGCACGGCGTCGAGCGGCCGGACGGACATCACCGGCACCGACGGATCGACGGATGCCACGGCGCTCCGGACGGCCGGGCCGAGGCTCGCCGCCTCGCCGGTGCCCGTCGCGAGCAGGGCCAGGCCCCCGAAGTCGCGGTCGGTGGGGAACTGCTCGAAGCCGAAGTACAGGTGGGGCGCCGGGTCCTCGCGCGGCGGACCGGAACGAACATCCGCGGCCACCCCGATCACGGGCATGAAGGGGCCCGCGGGTCCCTCGATGCTGATCTCCGCGTCCAGCGGGTCCGCACCCGTCAGGTCCCGGAGGAGCTCGGCCCCGGCCTCGTTCACGACGAGGACGGGCGGCGACCCCTCGCGGTCGTCCTCCCCGAACGGGCGCCCCCTGCGGATCGGGATGCCCAGGGTGGAGAAGTAGGACCGCGACACCACCGACACCTGCATGTAGAGCGACTGTCCCTCGGCCGGCTCGTGGTTCCGGATCCGGATCGACATGCGGTCCGAGTCCGGCCCCGGAAGCCGGCTCGAGAGCGCCACCTCTCGCGTGGCCGGGTGCGAACGGAGGGCCTCGGACACGTCCTCGTAGAAGCGCTTGGCCCGAGCGCCCGTATAGCCCTGGAGGCCGGGGTCGAGCTCCGCGGTGATCACGCCGTCCGACACGTACCCGGGATCGAGCAGCCTCAGGTTGAGGAGCGTGCGGCCCAGGAGCCCGGCGGCCGCCAGCACCGCGACCGAGAGCGCCACCTGGACCACGACCAGCGCCTCCGACGGCCCGATCGCGAACCGGCGCCGCGAGCGCGGCGGGGCCTCGCGCAGACTCGCGACGACCTGTGGCCGGGTAGTCCCGATGGCCGGCGCGAGCCCGAACGCGAGACCCGTGAGCACGGTGGCCGCCAAGGCGAACAGGAGGACGTTCCGGTCGATCGCGAACGTGATCTCGAACGGGAGCGGGATGGTGGCCAGCACGCGGTTCATCCCGAGGGCGATGGCCAGGCCGAGGGCGCCTCCGACCAGCGCGAGGACGCCCGCCTCGGTCAGGAGCTGTCGCACGAGGGCTCCGCGCGTCGCGCCCAGCGAGCGGCGCACGGCGACCTCGCGGTGGCGCGCGTGGGCCCGGCTCAGGAGCAGGTTCGCGACGTTCACGCACGCGATCACCAGGACGAGGGCGACGAGGCTCATGAGGATCGCCCCGAACCCGAGGACCTCGGAGCGGACGCCGACGGGCATGGTGGCATCGCGGAACGGGGCCACCACGTACTGCCGGTCGCGGTTGGTGCGCGGATAGGCCTCGCGCAGCCGATCCGCCATCACGTCGAGCTCGGTCTGCGCCCGTGCGGTCGTGGCCCCGTCCGCGAGCCGTCCCAGGACGTCGATACCGCCCCAGCCGCGCCGGTCGAGCAGGAGCCCCGAGGACGGCATCAGGTGCGGCTGCATCGCCATCGGCACGAACACCTCGGGCGCGTGCACCACGTTCGTCCCCCGGAAGCCCTCGGGCGCCACGCCGACGATCACGAACGGCCGCCGGTTGAGCGTGATCGTCTCTCCGATGACGTCCTCGCGCCCACCATAGCTCGAGCGCCAGAGGGCGTGGGACAGGACGGCGACCGCCACGGCGCCGGGGACCTCGTCCTCGTCCGGCGTGAAGAACCGCCCCAGCGCCGGCCGCGCGCCGAGCGTGCGGAAATAGCTCTCCGAGACCATGAGCCCGCGGAGCCGCGTGGTCCCCGACGGCGTCGAGACGTCCACGCTCCGTCCCTTGAACGCGGCGAGCTCCTCGAACGCCGTGGATTCGGCCGCGATGTCCACGTAGTCCATGTACGAGAAGACATCGGGCCCCTCGCCCTCATCGGTGTAGAGGGCGAGGAGGCGGCCGGGGGCCTCGACGTGCGGGAGCGGGCGGAAGAGGAGCGCGTTCACCAGGCTGAACACCGACGTCGTGAGCCCGATGCCCACGGCGATCGTGGCGAGCGCGATGGCCGCGAACCACGGGCTCCTCCGGAGCTGCCGGAGCGCAAAGGAGAGGTCCCGCCGGAGGCGGTCGAGCCACATCCCGCCCCACACCCGACGCGCGGCGCGCTTCACCTGATCGACGCTTCCGAACTCGCGCCGCGCCGCGCGCTCCGCCTCGTCCCGCGGCTCCGCGCGCGCCACCCGCTCCTCCACGTCCATGCGGATGTGGGCGCGGATCTCCTCATCGAGCTCTCGCTCCCGACGGCGCCGGGACCACGGCCAGATCACGTCTCGCCCTCCCGCTGGAGCGCGAGGATGCGCGTCATGGCGTCGGAGAGAAGCTCCCACTTCGAGCGCTCGACCACGAGCTGTTCGCGGCCGGCCCCGGTGAGGCGATACTCGCGCACCCGCTGGCCGTTCTCCGACACCACCCACTCGGCCGCGATCCAGCCCTTCCTCTCGAGCCGCTGGAGCGCGGGGTAGAGCGATCCGGTGTTGATCGTGAGGACGTCCTTGGTCGTCGACTGGATGAGCCTGGCGAGGCCGTATCCGTGAGCCGGACCCCAGCGGAGCGACTGGAGGATGATGAGGTCGAGCGTCCCCTGGAGAAGCTCGATCCGTTCGAGCGGTTCACCGCGTGCGGCCATGGTTCGTCCTGGGTGTAGATCGTCTCCACCTTGAAGAGGTAGAATGTCTACACCCATACTCCGTGTCAAGCCTCTCCGCGCCTCTCCGTGCCCGGGGATTGTGGGCCCGGGTCAACCGGGGCATGCTGCGTGTGCAGCCGGGCGCCGGATGGCGTCCCTTCCGCCCTACCCGGAGGTCGACATGCGCATGATGCTCCGCTGGACCGTGCCCGTGGAAGCGGGGAACGACGCGATCGAGGATGGCACAATCACCGAGGTCATCCAGTCCCTGATGGAGACCCTCGAGCCGGAGGCCGCCTACTTCATGGCGGAGGGCGGCGACCGGGCGGGGTTGATGGTGTTCGACATGACCGACCCGGCGCAGATCCCGCAGATCGCCGAGCCGCTGTTCATGAACCTCGACGCGGCGGTCGAGTTCATTCCCGTGATGAACGCCGACGACCTCAGGCGGGCGCTCGACGCGATCTGAGGACGGGAGTCGAGCCCGCTTCGATCCCCGAGAGCGGTATTCCCCCGGTCGATCGAACCCTGTCGACTATCGAGCCCGAAGCGGTGCGCGCGCGGTGGCCTTGATCGGCCGGCCCGGCCCCGCGAGCTTCCGGCGTCTCCCCCTTGCATCGAGGCTCGACGCATGGCCCGCATGAAGCGGCTCATCCACGAGGTCCATCGGCGCTCGCTGTGGCAGGTCCTCGGCATCTACCTCGCGGCGTCCTGGGTGGCGCTCCAGGTCGTGGAGACGCTCGCCGACACCGTCGGCTTGCCCGACTGGTTTCCCCCGGTGGCCCTCGGGCTCCTCGTCATCGGGCTCCCGATCGTCCTCGCGACCGCGTTCGTGCAGGAGGGGATGGGCTCGGATGGATCGAGGGCCCCGACATACGATCCGGTGGAGGATGCGTCGGCTCCCGCCGGTCCGTCCGCGGAGAGGGCTTCGCTCGTCCCCCTTTCCGGGGGAGACTACGCGGCCCCGGACACCGAGGCGGCATCGCACAGCAGGCATCTGACGTGGCGAAACGCCGTGCTCGGCGGCGTCTGTGCCTTCGCTCTTCTGGGTTTGGCGACGTTCGCGTACATGGGGATGCGCACGCTGGGCATCGGGCCCGCCGGCACGCTCGTGGCCAAGGGGATGATCGAGGAGGGGGAGCGCGCGGTGCTCGCCGACTTCGACAACGCGACTCCGGACTCCCTCCTGGGCGAGGTGGTCACGGAGGCCTTCCGCGTCGACCTGGCGCAGTCGCCGGTGGTGTCGCTCGCGGAACCCTCCTACGTGGCCGAGGTCCTCGCGCGGATGGAGCGGCCGTCCGACAGCCGCCTCGACCTGGATCTGGCGCGCGAAGTGGCGATCCGGGAGGGGGTCCGTGCGGTGATCACGGGCGAGGTGGGGACGGCGGGCGGGGCCTACGTGCTGTCGGCACGGGTGCTCGTCCCGGACACGGGCGAGGAGCTGGCCTCCCTGAGGGAGACCGCCCGTGACTCATCGGAGATCGTCTCGGCCATAGACGACCTGTCCAAGAAGCTCCGGGAACGGCTCGGCGAATCCCTCCGCTCCCTCCGGGGGAACGAGCCCCTGGACCGCGTGACCACCGGCTCGCTCGAGGCGCTTCGCAAGTACTCGCAGGGGATGAGCGCCATCTGGCGGGGAGACGGCGCCAGGGGCAACGCCCTCATCGAGGAGGCGATCGAGATCGACTCCACGTTCGCGATGGCGTGGCGTCGACTCGCCACGCGGACATCCGGGGAGCGTCAGATCGAGGCGGCGACGAGGGCGTTCGAGCTGCGGGACCGCCTGACCGACCGCGAGCGCTATCACACGATCGGGCTCTACCACTTCTACGTCGATCACGACTTCGAGCGCGCGGTCACCGCCTACCGCACGCTCCTGGACGCGCACCCCGACGATGGCCTCGCCCTCAACAACCTGTCGGTGAGCTACCTGTGGCTCGGCGACCTGGAGCGGGCGCTCGACGCGGCGACCCGGGCGCGGGATGTGGGGTACGCCGGAACGGATCCCTACATGCGCTCGATCCGTTGGAACTACCGGCTCGGCCGGTACGACGAAGGGAGGGCGGCGCTGGCCCGTCTCGGGGCCGACCGGCCGACACACCCGGTCGCGGCGCGGGAGGAGTGGGCGGTGGCCTTGCTGGACGGCGATCTGGAGGGCGCCCGCGCCGCCGCCACCCGGCTCGGCGATCACGAGCTCACCGGGTGGAGCAACGCGGGCCTGGTCTATCTGGCGCTGACGGAGCTCGGCCGCGGGCGGATCGCGGCCGGGCTGGAATACCTCGCGTCCAGGCGCGGCCCGTCCGACTTCGACCGGGCGTTCGGGGACGCCTGGAACCTCGATCTGTACGTGCGGGATGATACGATCGGCGCGAGACGCCGGATCGACGCCGTCCTGGCCCGGACCAACGTCGACGAGCTGAGCCTCCTCGACCGCTGGAATCTGGTGCGGCTTCAGGCGCGCCTCGGGCGACCCGCGGCCGCGCGGTCGCTGCTGAGGGAGATCGATGCGGGGCTCGACTCGCTGGAGCAGTACTTCCCGTGGATTCCACGCACGCGCATCGCGCGGGCCGAGATCCTGACGGCAGAAGCCCGGTATGCGGAGGCGATCGAGGAGCTCCGGGAAAGGGAGCGGGACGCGGCAATCTGCTCGATCAGCTACTGCAACACCGATGAGAAGGCCCGCGTCTGGGATCGTGCCGGCGTGCGCGATTCGGCGATCGCGTACTACGAGCGCTACGTCGCTTCCGAGAACTACGGCCGCGCGTTCAACATCGGCCACGTGCCGCCGGTCTATCGGCGGCTCGCCGAGCTCTACGACGAGGGCGGCGATCTCGACAACGCGGTGAAATACTACGCCATGTTCGTCGAGATGTGGGCCGACGCCGACGAGGAGCTCCAGCCGGTGGTGCGGGCCGCGCAGGCCCGGCTCGAGCAGATCCTGGCCGAGCGTGGCTGAGGCGGCTCCCGGCGGTCACGGGAGCAGGAGACAGGCATCGCCGAACTCGTGCCACAGGTATCCCGTCGCGAGCGCCTCCGCGTAGGCAGGCGCCACGAGGTCCGGACCGGCCACGGCCTCGAGCAGCGACAGGTGCGACGCGCCGGGCGCGTGCCACCCCGTGATGAGGCCGTTCACCACGCGCGCCGGACGCTCGCGCCCGAGCACCAGATCCGTCCAGCCCTCGCCGGCCATTACCCGGCCGCTCGCGCCGGCGACGGTCTCGAGGGCGCGGGTGACGCTGGTTCCCACGGCGATCACCCGACCCCCCGACGATCGAGCTTCGTTCACCCGTCTCGCGGTCGCGAGGGGGACGTGGAACTGCTCGGGGAGCGGCTCCTCCCCTTCCTCCAGCGAGGACACGCCCGCGTGGAGACGGACCGGCGCGATCTGGATGCCCGCCGTGACGACCGACGTCACCAGGCGCTCCGAGAACGGCCGACCGGCACTCGGCATCTCGGCGCTTCCGGGCTGTCGGGCGAACACGGTCTGATAGGCCTCGAGCGGCCAGCGTCCCTCGACGTAGCCGTAGGCGATCGGGCGTCCATGACGGTCCAGGAACCGCTGCAGGTCGTCCACGCCCTCGAGCGCGGCGCGCCACAGACGGGGCGCCCCCGCGGAAGGGTCGGGCCAGGGCTCGCGCAGCGCGAGCCCGGCATGCCCGGGGAGCTCGACCCGCTCGCCGACCCGCGCGTCGCGAACCGGCCCGGTCGCCCGTCCCGGAGGTCTGAGCTCGACCGCGTATTCGCCGCCGTCGAGCGCCGTGGAGAAGTGGACCGCGACCGCTCGCCGGAGGGGCTCCCGAGCCTGACCCGTGCGTCCTCCGCGACCTATGGTTTTTTTACGATTCGCAAGAAAACCATAGGGGCCCGAAAGAGCCTCGCCCGCCGCCGTCCCCCGACTTCCGAGCCACCCGTCAACGGCGGCCGGCAGGGTCTTCGACGTGTTCACCACCAGTAAGTCGCCGGGCCGCAGGAACGCGGGCAGCTCGCGGAAGCGGACGTGCCGCGTCCCCTCCGGGTCGGCTACGAGAAGACGCACCTCGTCTCGCGCGAGACCGCGCGCCTCGGGCGGCATGGTGGCCGAGCGCTCGTCCGGGAGCTCGAAGCGGAGCGCCGGGCCGGCCGCCGCGCCCCGCCTCGCCGCCCGCCGGTCGGCGACGGCGATCATCGCGCCCCCACGGGTGGCAGGAGCTCGGCGGTGCGATGGCGGCCGCTGGCCGGCGACTCGCCCACGAGCCTGAGTAGCGCCGGCACCACCTCCTCGGGCTCTGGCCGGTCGGAGACGTCCTCGCCGGGAAAAGCGCGCTGATGCATCTCGGTGCGCATGTCGCCCGGATCGAAGGCGTACACGCGCAGGGACGGCTCCTCCACGGCGAGGATCGCCGTCAGGTGGTCGAGCGCGGCCTTGGACGACCCGTAGCCGCCCCAGCCCGGATACGCCTCGACGGCGGCGTCGGAGGTCACGTTGACGATCGTGCCCTCCCGCTCCGACAGGGTGGGGAGGAGCGTCTGGATCAGCGCCAGCGGCGCGAGGACGTTCGTCCGGTAGACGCGCTCGAGCTCGTCGAGCGGATACCGGGAGAGCTGCGGCTGCGGGCTCGGTCCGAGCGTACTCGCGTTGTTGACCAGCAGGTCGAGCCCGCCGAAGCGCTCGACCGCGGCCAGGAGCGCGGCGCGGTGCCGGGGGTCGGTCACGTCCCCGGGGATGGCGGTGGTCCGGGCTTCCGGGAGCCCGGCAGCGGTCTCGCGGAGCGCGTCGGCCCCGCGCGCGTCGAGGACCAGCGACCAGCCGCGGCGCGACAGGGCGCGGGCGGTGGCGCGTCCGAGACCGCGGGACGCGCCGGTGATGAGTGCGACGGACATCTTGCGACTCCTTCGATTCGAGTGCTTGTGCTCGACGGCGGTGCCGTGTCAGGATTGATCCTACAAGTTGAAGTCAGCTTTAAGTCAAGACGCGGAGATGGAGTGGTGGTATGAAGTCGACCGACCTGCTTACGGTGGGCGAGGTGGCCGAGCGGAGCGGCTTCGCGGGCTCGGCGATCCGCTACTACGAGAACGAGGGGCTCATCCCGGCCACGCGCACGGACGGCGGACAGCGGCGGTTCAAGCGCGACGTCCTCCGGCGGCTCGCGTTCATCCGGGCCGCCCAGAACATCGGGCTCACGCTGGACGAGATCTCATCGGCGATGGAGAGGCTCCCGGGAGGGCGGGCGCCCACGCGGGCCGACTGGACGCGGCTCTCGAAGGGCTGGCGCGAGCGCCTGAACGAGCGCATCGAGGCGCTCGAGGCGCTGCGCGACAACCTCGACTCCTGCATCGGATGCGGGTGTCTGTCGCTACGCCAGTGCGCGATCTCGAACCCCGGCGACCAGGCGGCCCGCATGGGTCCGGGGGCTCGCTACCTGCCGCGCCCGGTGCGAGCGGACGGCGACGGGTCGCCAGCCGTTCACGCCCGCATCGGCACCTGAGACGCCATCGAGGGTCACAGTGCGGGAGTTTCCCCGACCCGAAGGGGATGGATCGGATCGGTTCCGGAGGAGGTCCCTTACATGCGACTCACGATACGGATGTCCTTATGTCTCCTCGCGCCGCCGCTCATCGCGGCTCCGGCGGTGGCCCAACCGGGAACCAGCGAGGTCGGGTTCGACGCGGGCGGCGACGTGACTTTCGTCGGCGGCCAGGAGGATGTCGACTTCTCGGTCCCGACCGGGAGGATCCGCTGGGGCGTCTTCTTCGATGACGCGAACTCGATCGAGATCGAGGTGGGGGGAGCCGCGACCGACGTCGCCGACGACGCCGATTTCGTCGGTACGGCCGGGCTTGGCGTCATCCACCACCTCTCCTCCGACTACCGCTACTCGCGGCCCTTCATGGGCCTCCGGGGCCGCTACAGCCACATCGACGTGGGGGACGTGAGCGCCGGGCAGTTCGGCGTCGGCGGGATTCTCGGCTACGTGTTGCCCGTGAGCGAGGGGGCGATCCGCCTCGCGGTGGCCTACACGCACTCCATCGGAAACGACGACTTCGCGGAGGCGCACACCGTTTCGGGCACCATCGGCGCCTCGGTGTTCATCGGCCGCCCGCGGGCCCGCCGCTGAGCCGGCCGGGGGCCTCCCACGCGCCGCGGGCGACGGTGGGTGCGCGGTGCCACGGCGCCTCCCCACCGTCACGCGGGTCCGGGGGTCAGTTCGAGCCGCCGCCCTCCTGGTCGTCGGTGCTCGGCCCCATGAGATAGAAGCCGTCGCGGTGGGCGGGACAGACCTGGTTCAGCCCCGCATTGGCGTCGGGATGCCGCTCCTCCATACGGCTCGCGGACTCCTCCGTCGCGGCAAGCACGTCCTCGATCGAAGCCGCGACCGTGTAGATCCCCACGTTCCATTCGCTGGCCCACGCGTGGACGAAGTGGCCGTAGCTCATGACCATGCCTTCGGCGACCAGCTCGTTCCAGATCGGGATCTCCATCGTCTCGATCTGCTCCATGGTCGGTTCGAGCTCGTTCATGTCGCACTGGTAGAACGAGAGTCGCAGCGTGGGGGGCGTTTCGGCCTCTTGGGCCTCCTGGGCCTGTTGGGCCGCCAGTCCGCCGGGTACGACGAGGGCCAGAACGAGGCCCAGGCACGCGGGGGATGGGCGCATTTCGGTCTCTCCTGTGGCGTGGGGGAAAAACGGGACACCAGAGATCTGACACCAACGATGGCGCCGCACAAGGTCCTCCCCCGGCGCGGGTGCCGAGCCTCTACTCGGCGCGGAGCGACATCATTGGATCCACGGACGTCGCGCGCCGGGCCGGGATGTAGCAGGCCAGCGCGGCCACGGCGGCGAGGAGCGCGATCACCGCGGCGAGGGTGAGCGGGTCGGTCGGCTCCACGCCGTACAGGAACGCCCGCAGGGCGCGGGTGGCGACCAGCGCGCCGCCGACCCCGATCGCGAGCCCGATGGCCACGACGGCGAGCCCCCGGCCCAGGATCAGACGGAGCACGTCCATGCCGCCCGCGCCGAGCGCGATCCGGATGCCGATCTCGTGGGTGCGCTTGCGGGCGACCTGCGAGGTCACGCCGTACACGCCCACGGTGGCGAGGAGAAGCGCCGCGGCGGCGAACACGCCGAGCAGGGTGAGCAGGAACTCCTCGCGCGCCATCGATGAGCGCCACACCTCGCGCAGCGGTCGTACGGCACCGAGCGGGATCAGCGGATCCATCTCGCCGAGCACGCTCTCGACGGCCGCCCGCGCGGTGCCCGTGTTCGCTTCGGTCCGGATCACGAACCAGTCCCCGCGGCTCCAGTCCTGCCGACGGCTCTCGAACGCCTCCGCGCGCGGGGGCTGGCCGGGGCTCTCCTGGAGCTGGTCGCCCACGATCCCGATGATCTCGTACCAGTTCGACTCGGGGGTGGCCGCGCGGTCGTACGCGATCCGCTGGCCGATGGGATCCTCGTCCGGGAAGTGCTCGCGCGCGAACGTCTCGTTGATGAGCGCCACGAGCGGCGCCTCGGGCCGGTCGGCGGGAGAGAGCATGCGCCCGCGGAGCAGCGGGATGTCGAGCGCCTCGAAGTAGCCCGCGTCCGCGCGCCGGTGGAGGATCTCGATCCCCACCCGCTCCGGGGGCCAGCCCTCGGCCTGGAACTGGCTCGACCAGCTCGCGCCGGCGAGCGGGAGCTGGCCCACCATCCCGACGCGCTCGATCCCGGCGCGTCCCTCGAGTCGACGCTCGAACTCATCCTGGAACGCGAGCACCTGATCGCGGTCCTCGTAGCGGACGCTCGGGATGCTGAACTGGACCGCGAGCACCGAGTCGGTTCGGAAGCCCGGATCCACGTCGCGGAGCGTGAGGAAGGTGCGGATCATGAGCCCCGCGCCGACCACGAGGAGGAGCGTGAGCGCGACCTGCGCCGCCACCAGCGAGCTCGCGGCGCGGAGCCCCTGACGACCGGTGGAGCCGCCGCGTCCCCCGTCCTTGAGCGCCTCCTGCACGTCGCCGCGGACCGTCCGCAGCGCCGGGACCATGCCGAACAGGAGGGCGCTGACCACCGCGACCCCGACGGTGAACAGGATCACCCGCACGTCGAGGGTCAGGCTCGTCGCGCCCTCGATCCCCACCGCCTGCCGGGCGGAGAGCGCCCGGATGCCGGCCCACCCGAGTCCCAGCCCGAGGGCGCCGCCCGCGAGCGCGAGCAGGAGCCCCTCGGTCAGCATCAGCCGCGCCACGCGACCGCGGCCCGCCCCGAGCGCGAAGCGGAGCGCCACCTCGCGCGAGCGGTCCCCGGCGCGCACCAGCATGAGGTTCGCGACGTTGGTGCAGGCGAGCAGGAGGAGGAGGCCCACGGCGCCGAGGAGCAGAGACAGCGGTCCCCGGACGTCCATCACCAGGAAGTCCCGGAGCGGCATGAGCCCGGCGCCCATCACCCGGTTCGTCTCCGGGAAGTCGGTCTTCAGGCGATTCACGACGACCTGGAGCTCGGCGTCCGCCCGCTCGGTCGTCACCCCGGGGGCGAGCCGGGCGATCGGACGGACCCAGTGGGCCCTCCGGAACCACACGGCCTCGCGGAACTCGGGCTGCCAGCCCCACGTGGACCACACGTCGATGTCCTCGCTCGGGTAGTCGAAGCCCTCCGGCATGACCCCCACCACCTCGACCGTCGAGCTGCCGATCTCGATCGTGCGCCCGATGAGGTCGGGATCGGAGCCGAACCGGCTCGTCCACGCCGCGTGGCTGAGCACGACGACGTCGTCGCGCCCCTCCCACGTCTCGTCCCACTCGAACCCGCGTCCGAGCGCCGGCCGGACGCCGAGCACGGAGAAGAAGTTGCCCGTCACGGTGACGATGCCGAGGAGCTCGGGCTCGCCATCCCGGATGTGGGCGGCCTCGTTCACGAACTCCGAGTACATCGCGATGTCCTCGAGCGCGTCCACCTGCTCGCGCCAGTCGAGGACGTTGGCGGGGGCGGCCTGCGCATGGGTCCAGTCGAACTCCGGATTCGTCTCGTACAGCATGACGAGGCGGTCGGCCTCGCCGAACGGCAGGGGCCGGAACAGGAATGCGTTGACGGCCGAGAAGATCGCCGCGTTCGCGCCGATCCCGAGCGCCAGCACGGCCACCGCGGCCGCGGTGAAGCCCGGGCTCCGGCGCAGGGCGCGGGCGCCGAAGCGGACGTCCCGCCGCAGGGCTTCCGCGAGGGCGCGCACGCGACCCATGCTCCCGTGGCGGGGCGCCGGTGGAGATCGACGGCCGGCGGGCCGGTCCCACGCGGCGGCGCCGCCGGCCGCGTCGCCGGACGGATCGGGCATGCGTCCGCCGAGACGCAGGCGGAAGGCGGTGAGGGCCAGCCCGATGATCTCCCGGAACCCGAACCGCAGGCGGGCGAGGCCCGTATCGAGACCCGCGGTGCGCTCGTCGTGGACGGCCAGGACTTCGGCGCCGAAGCGATCCCGGAAGGCGCGGGGAGT
>Ga0299907_10001414_pt1 | contig 13684 bp, 14 predicted proteins | sample RVTome_16_FD_198680 | JGI IMG/M metagenome (GOLD analysis project Ga0299907, IMG submission 198680) | Soil microbial communities from uranium-contaminated site in the Upper Colorado River Basin, Wyoming, United States - RVT152D67 (version 2) ... | reverse complement strand
GCACTGCGTCACGTATTCGTGACGCCCTGCATTAGGAATCTCTAGAGCAGCGCTTGGAGGTCGATGTCGCAGCTGGGGTGGCGAAGCTTGGCCAGACCTCTGGCTTCGATCTGACGGACCCGTTCCCGGGTCGAGTTGATCACCTTGCCCACGTCGGAGAGGGTCCAAGGCTCGTCGCCGTCGAGACCGAAGCGGAGCCAGAGGACCTGCTGCTCCTCGGGGTCGAGGATCTGAAGCGCCTTGATCAGACGATCCCGCCGCCACGCCGCCGCGGCCCGAGCCTCCGGGTCGACCGCCGTCTCGTCTTCGACGAAATCCTGTAGTGAGGCGTCGCCGTCTTCGCCTACGGGCCGGTCCAGCGAGACCGTCTCGGCAGGAGCTTCGAGTGCGGCCAGGACTCGTTCGGTGTCGAGCCCTGACGCCTCGGAGATCTCCTCCAGGGTGGGGGCCCGGTGGTACTTGTCGTGGAGGCTCTGACGGGTGTCCTGGACGGTGCGCACCACGTCGACCATGTGCACCGGAAGGCGGATTGTCTTGCCGTTGTTGCCCAACCCCCGGGTGATGGCCTGGCGGATCCACCATGTGGCGTAGGTGGAGAACTTGAAGCCCTTGCGCCAGTCGAATTTCTCCACGGCGCGGATCAAGCCGAGGTTGCCTTCCTGGATGAGGTCGAGGAGGTCGAGGCCTCGTCCCGTGTACCGCTTGGCGATCGAGATCACGAGCCTGAGATTGGAGCGGATGAAGGTCATCTTCGCCTCGTCGCCCTCGGCGACGAGGCGCATCAACTTGGCGCGATCGACCTGGTCGAATTCGCCGGATTCGAGTGTGGCCTTTGCCTTTTTGCCGAGCTCCATCGCTCGGGAGAGGTGAACCTCGTCTTCGGCGGTGAGGAGAAGATGGGCGGAGACTTCGTCGAGATACAGGCCGACGGTGTCGGCGGGGCTGGAGCCCCGCTCGGGTCTGGCGTCTTTGGCCCTGATGGCCTTCCCCAAAATCTGGCCCTCCTGTCAACCCCTGTGGAAAACCTAACCTTGCTGGCGGAATCTGGCAAACGGTTTTACCGCGTATCCGCCCCGCCAGGTAGTCTCCGTCCTTCAGTGGCGCGTCGTTCCCAGTTTCGATTGCTGGTGGCGCTCACCATCGTATGGGCCTTGTGGGCGGGCTGGTCTCTGCTCGGACGTGCTACTCCATACACCTTGAGGGTCCTCGACGACTCGGGGGCGCCGATCGCGGCGGCGTCGGTCGACATCAACGACAGCCAGGTGGGGACGGCCGCAGAGGATGGGACCATCGAAGTCGATTGGAACCGGTCCGCAACGGTCCTCGAGGTGAGCGCGGCCGGTCATGTCCCGAAGACTGTGACCATCGCCGAGCGCCCCGACGGCCTCTTCGACGTGGTGCTCAAGGCTCGAATCCTGCGGGGACGAGTCGTCGATCCCGGAGGGACGCCCGTCGAAGCGGCGAGTGTGGCTGCCGGGCCTGCGACGGGTACGACCGATGCCGAGGGGAGGATCAGCCTGCGTGGGGCGGAGCCGGGGACGGTCACGGTCAGTCGCCCCGCCTGGGTGCCCACCGCCTTCGAGTGGGACGGCGGTGTGGGCGAGTCCGTCGTCGAGATCGAGCCTTTCGTCGCCCGAGCCGTCCACATCACCGGCGAGGCGGCGGAGGAGGACATCGACCGGTTCTTCGAGATGGCCGAGACCACCGAGCTCAATGCGCTGATGCTCGACCTCAAGGACGAATCGGGCCTCGTCTGGTACGACAGCGAGCACCCGGTCGCGGCCGAAGTCGGGGCCACGAGAGGGGTGTACGACCTCAGCGAAGTGGCGGCACTCGCAGATGCGGCCGAGCTCTACCTGATCGGGCGTCTCGTCGTCTTCAACGACCCCACCGCGGCCGTCCGCAAGCCGGAGATGGCGGTGTTGGACTCGGCAACAAGCCAGCCCTACCAGGCCAACGGACAGTACTTCCTCGACCCCACCGACCCCGACGCCAGGTCCTACGGGCTGGAGCTGGCCATGGAGGCGTGCGACATGGGGATCGACGAGGTGCAGTTCGATTACGTCCGCTTTCCCGACAAACGAACCGAGACGACCACCTTCGATGGCGGGGTCAGCCTGGAGACGAGGACCTCGACCATCATCGGCTTCCTCGAGGAGGCGGTGGCACTGCTGCACCCGAAGGGGTGTGCCGTGGCGGCTGACGTATTCGGCTTCACCACGGCAGCCGGCACCGATGACGGCGGGATCGGCCAGCGTTGGGAGGAGGTGACCGGGGTGGTCGATGTAGCCTCGCCGATGGTCTACCCGTCCCACTACAGCGCAGGCTGGTACGGGTTCGACAACCCGAACGATCATCCGGGGCCGATGGTCACCCGCGCCCTGGAGGACGGGATGGAGCGTCTGTCCAGGAACGTCGTGGTCCGGCCCTGGCTCCAGGATTTCGGGTACACGCCGGAGCAGGTGCGGACCCAGATAGAAGTGGCCGAGCAGTTCGGGATGGGCTGGATGCTGTGGAACGCGACATCCGACGTGACGGAAGACGCCCTGGAGCGGGAGTGATCCTGCCCGACATCAGGTTTCGCACTATGGCCGTAGGTGAAATACCATTCGAGGAACCCGTCCGGAGCAGTGTTTGACCGCGTTCGACCGAAAAGAGCTGGCAGAGATCGAGACGATCGCCCCTGCCTGGAGGGCGGCGCAGATGGAGGCGGCGTTCGATGTCTTCGCCTCGCTGGAGGAGCCGTCAGGGGCCGAAGAGGATTGGCGCTATGTGGACTTCGACCATTCCTTCGCAGAGCTGTCGCCGGTCACCACGCCCGGCGGGCGTCTCGACCCGGGCCCGTTCATGGCCGCGATGCCCGAGCGCTCGGGTCATGTCCTCATCGTGGATGGGACGGTGGTGGAGCACGATTCCGAGGTGGCGACGGTTACCCGATTCACCGATCTCGATTCCGATCCCGGTATCCCGGCGCTGCTACCGGTCGACCACAACAAGCTGGCCGCTGCTCATGCCTCCTTCTCCCACGATGGGGTGACCATCGATGTCGCGCCCGGTGCGACGATGCGGTCGCCCCTGGTGGTAGAGGTGCAGGGCGTCACCGCCGGAACTGCCTCGTTCCCTCATATCCACGTGAGGGTGGGCGAGAACGCAGAGGCGAGCATCATGGTGATCTACCGCTCGGCCGGCGGGGCTCGCCTCCTTCTCGTGCCGAAGATCGATCTGGAGATCGGCGACGGAGGCCGGCTGCGATATCTATCCGTCCAGGGGGTCGATCACGCCGCCACCTCGGTGGTGCATCAGCGTGCGCTACTTGGCCGCGATGCCACGTCTCGGATCGGCGAGGTGGGGCTGGGTGCCAAGCTGGGGCGGCTCGATCTTGGGGTGACTCTGGCCGGGGACGGGGCCTCGTCGGAGGTGGTCGGGCTCTACTTCGGCGAGGGGTCCCAAACCCTGGACTATCGGCTCGTAGTCGATCATCAGGGTAAGAACACGACGTCGGATGTATTCCTCAAGGGCGCCGTCGAGGACGATGCCCAGAGTGTCTTCACCGGTTTGCTTCGGATCGAGAAGGACGCGATCCGCACCTCGACTTTCGAGACCAATCGCAACCTGGTCCTCTCCGAGAACGCCAAGGCGCAGTCCGTCCCCAATCTGGAGATCTTGTGCAACGACGTCATCTGCGGTCACGCCAGCTCGGTCGGCCCCCTCGGCGGCGAACACCTCTACTACCTGCAGAGCCGCGGGCTGAGCCGGGTCAGGGCCGAGCGGCTCCTGATACGCGGGTTCTTCCAAGAGGTGATCGATCGGCTCCCGATCGAAGGGCTCGAGGAGCCGGTCTCAGACGAGGTGTTTCGCAGATTCGTCACCGCTCAGGAGGAAGGGCGGGTCGCATGAGGGTCGAGATCGGCGCCGTCGACACCCTGCCCCGCGACCGGGGGTTGCTGGTGACCGTGGGCGACGACCGCATCGCCATGTTCAGGGTCGGCGACGAGGTGTACGCGATCGGTGATCGTTGCTCTCATGCCGAAGCGTCCCTCTCCGAAGGCTTCCTCTCCGATCGCGAGGTCGAGTGCCCCCGCCACGGCTCTGAGTTCTCCCTCGAGACCGGCGAGGCGCTGTCTCTGCCTGCAACCAAACCGGTCCCGACCTACGAGGTCGAGGTCGAAGACGGCGTCGTCTATGTGGTGATGGGGGAGAAATGAGTGCTGCCCTGGAAGTGCGCGGCCTGTCCGCCGCCGTGGACGGGAAGCAGATCCTCGAGGGTCTCGATCTCGTGGTTCCCTTCGGGGAGATCCACGCCATCATGGGCCCCAACGGCTCGGGGAAGTCGACGTTGTGCCATGTGCTCACCGGCAAGGAGGGGTACCGCGTGTCGGGCGAGGCGTTCCTCGAGGGTCGGGAGATACTCGGGCTGGAAGTGGACGAGAGGGCCCGGCATGGGCTGCTGCAGAGCTTTCAGTACCCGACCGAGGTGGCGGGGGTCCATCTCCGTGAGTTCCTGCTCGAAGCGACCGAAGAGCGAGGCATCGACGAGGACGAGGCCGAGGACATCATCGAGACCGAGGCGGCGCGCTTCGACATGACCAGGTTCCTCGACAGGTCGCTGAACTATGACCTCTCCGGTGGGGAGAAGAAGCGGTCCGAGATCTTTCAGATGATGGTTCTGAGGCCTCGGGTCGCCCTCCTCGACGAGATCGACTCCGGTCTCGACATCGATGCGGTGAAACAGGTGGCGGCGGCGGTCGAAGCGATGCGCTCGCCCGACCTGGGTGTGGTGCTGATCACCCACTACAACCGGATCCTCAGGTACATGACCCCGGACCGGATCCACATCATGATCGACGGCCGCATCGTCGACTCGGGTGGGCCGGAGCTGGCCGAGGAGCTCGAGTCGGGCGGGTACGAGGCGGTGCGGGAGCGACTCGGACTGCAACGATCCACCACCGACCCCACACGACGCCCCGCCGACTTCTTCACCGACACCCCCTTCGACGTCTGACCTTTCGACCGTTCTGTGAGGAACAGTGCCGCGGTTTGCCGCGCCAATCCTCACAGAATGGTTCAGTGGCCTCCAGATCTGTTGCCGAGAAATGGCTCTTCGAGCTGACTCATCTACCCACCGCCTCGGGTTTGGAGGACGCGGTCATCGACTGGGCCCGGTCCTGGGCTGGACGTCGGGAAGACTTGAGGCTGAGCCAGGACACCGGGGGGAACCTCCTGATCACCCAGAAGGGACGCTCCAGCAAAGATCCGGTGCTCGCCGTTGCCCACATGGACCACCCCGCCTTCGTCGTGTCCGAAGTCTCGGGGAACGAGGCGGAATTCGAGTTCAGAGGCGGGGTCAGGGCGGAGTACTTCGAGGGGGCCACGGTCGAGTTCGTCACCGGCGGCGGCACGATGGGACAGGTCACCCGGTATGAGCCCAAGACCCGAACAGGTGTCATCGAGATGGCCGGCCCCCCTCCGCTCCCTGGTGATATCGCCCGCTGGCAACTCCCTTCACGCAAGCGGGACGGGCATCTGCTCGCCCCTGCCTGTGACGACCTGGCCGGGTGCGCCGCGGCGATGGCCGCCCTCGATCGGGCTCGTCGTCGTCCCGATCTCCGTCATTTTGGCGTACTCCTCACCCGGGCCGAGGAGATGGGATTCGTCGGCGCCCTTCATGCCGCCAAGGCCGGCGCCCTCTCCTCCGACGCCAGGATCCTGTCCATCGAGACCTCCCGCTCCTCGCCCGATGCCCCGGTTGGCGGCGGCCCGGTCATCCGCGTTGGAGACGCCGCCACCGTCTTCGACCACGATCTGACCAATCGTGTGTCCCGGGCCGTGACGGCTAGCGGAATCCGGCACCAGCGGAAGCTGATGGCGGGTGGTGTCTGCGAGGCCTCCGCATTCGGGGCCTTTGGCTACCGGGCGACGGGGCTTTGTCTCTCCTTGGGCAATTACCACAACATGGGGAATCTGGACGAGGTCGAGACCGGCGGCGGCGAGGCGCGCCCGATGCTGGAAGAGGTCTCGCTGGCCGACTTTCACGGGCTGGTCGATCTTCTCCTGGTCGCTGCCAGTGGTGTGGACGCCGACTGGGACCTACCCGCCCGCCTCGAAGAGGTGTATGCCGAGGGCAGGCACCTTCTGAGTTGACCGGGCCGATGCCTTGCCGCCTGATGTCCAGGTTACGGTGAGGCCGGTACCGTCTCGCCAAAAGGAGGCGATGGTGGAGTACAGGGTCGAGAAGGACTCGATGGGGGAAGTGAAGGTCCCAGCCGATGCCTACTACGGGGCGTCCACACAGCGTGCGGTGGACAACTTCCCCATCTCACGACATCGTTTCGGCCGCGGCTTCATCTATGCCCTAGGTCTGATCAAGGGATCCGCTGCCGAGGTCGCGGGTCGCCTCGGTCACCTCGATGCTGACAAGGCGGCGGCGATCGGGCGGGCTGCAACAGAGGTGATGGATGGAGGGCTCGACAGTCAGTTCGTTCTCGACATCTTCCAAACCGGGTCGGGGACGTCGACCAACACCAACGCCAACGAAGTGATCGCCGGGCGAGCCACGGAGATCATGGGTGGCGAGGCCGGAGCCCATCTGGTGCATCCCAACGACGACGTGAACTTCGGCCAGTCGTCGAACGACGTGATCCCCACGGCTATCCACGTGGCGGCGGTGTCGGCGATCAGAGGAGACCTCGTTCCCGCTCTGACCGAGCTCGCCGCCTCTCTCGAGGCCAAATCGACCGAGTTCGAGGATGTGGTCAAGTCGGGTCGCACCCACCTGATGGACGCAACTCCTGTGACGCTCGGCCAGGAGTTCGGGGGGTGGGCCGCCCAGGTGCGAAACGGGGTGAGTCGGCTCGACAAGGTGCTGCCGGAGCTGGAGGAGCTGGCTCTGGGAGGCACCGCGGTGGGAACGGGGATCAATGCGCCGCAGGGTTTCGCCACTGCCGTGATCGACCTGATGGCTGAACGGACCGGCTATGCCTTCCGTGAGGCCGAGGACCACTTCGAGGCGCAAGGCGGCAAGGACGCCGTGGTGATGGCGTCGGGAGTGCTCAAGACGGTGGCCGTGTCTCTGTTCAAGATATCCAACGACATCCGGTTTCTCGGCTCCGGTCCTACCTCGGGGATAGCCGAGATCAAGATCCCTGCCTTGCAGCCCGGATCGTCGATCATGCCGGGGAAGGTGAACCCGGTGATGTCGGAGATGGTGATGCAGGTCGCCGCCCAGGTCGTCGGCAACGACAGCACCATCACCTGGAGCGGGGCCAACGGGAACTTCGAGCTCAATGTGATGATGCCGGTCATGGCGCACAACCTCTTGGAGTCGGTGAGCCTGCTCGCCAATGCCGCCCGGACATTCGCCAGCCGGTGCATCGATGGGATCGAGGTGAACGAAGACCGGGTTCGGGAGCTTCTGGAGCGGAACGCGGTGATCGTCACTGCGCTCAACCCGCACATCGGGTATGACAACGGCGCCCGGATCGTGAAGGAGGCGGCGGCAACCGGTCGTTCCGTGCGCGAGCTCGTGCTCGAGGCTGGGCTCATGACCGCCGAAGAGCTGGATGCGGCCCTCGACCTGAAGAAGATGACCCTGGGCGGTATATGACCTCTGAGACCCTGACCGTCGGCGGGTTGCTCGATGCCCTGGACGCGGCGCTCTCGACGGCGGTCCCCGGGCCGCTGTGGGTCCGAGGCGAGGTCTCGGGGCTCCAGCGCACCAGTCGGGGAGCGGTGTTCTTCCGCCTCGTCGACCCCGAGCTACCGGAGCACGCCCTCGACGTGGCTGCGTCGGGCCGGCTGATGCGCGCAGTGGAGCATGCCCTCGATGCGGCCGGGGTTGGAGCGTTGCGCAGCGGGATCGAGGTGCGGGTCAGGGGAACGGTCGGTCTTCGCCGCTCTCGTTCGCTGGTGCAGCTGAGCCTGCTCGAGGTCGACCCCGGATTCACCGCCGGTCGTCTCGCCCTCGACCGTGACGAGGTGCTGCGCCGCCTCGCCGCCGACGGGTCTCTCGCCGCCAACGGGGCGCTGGAGCTGCCCCTGGTCCCGCTGCGGATCGGTCTGATCACAAGCAGGGGCTCGGCGGCCCATGCCGACTTCCTCGACCACCTCGCCCGCCCCGGCTATCGCTTCTCGGTGCGAACCGTCCAGGCGGCGATGCAGGGGGAGGGTGCCGTGTCGAATGTGGTTGACGGGTTGCGTCGGCTGGGCACGGAGGATCTCGATGTCGTCGTGCTGATCCGTGGCGGGGGCTCGAAGCTGGACCTGGCCACGTTCGATGCCGAGGCGGTGGGGCGGGCGGTGGCAGCCATGCCCGTGCCGGTCATCACCGGGATCGGACACGAAACCGATCGCAGTGTCGCCGACGAGGCGGCCGCCGTCCCGGTTAAGACCCCTACTGCTGCGGCGGAGTGGATCGTGGGCAGGGTGGCCGAGTATGCGGGCAGGCTGGAGACGGCCCGTCGGGCGATTCGGGACCAGGCTCTGGCGGCGCGAACCAAGGCCGCGGCCCGTCTCGACCACTCGGCATCACAGCTCGCCGAAACCCGGGGGGCCCTTGGTCGTCAGCTCGATCATCTCGAGTACCTCGAGAAAGGGATCGTCGAAGGATCGCGCTCAGGGTTTGCGCGTCACAGCGAACGTCTGTCGGGCTTCGCCGAGATGCTCGGTGCCATCGGGATCGAGCCCACCTTGTTGCGTGGCTTTGCCCTGGTGACCCGGCCCGAGGGCTCGGTCGTGCGCAGCGTCGCCGAGCTGAAGGCCGGTGAGCGGGTGACGGTGCGCATGGCGGACGGTTCTGTGGCCATGGTGGTTGAGGGATGACCGGCCCGCAGCAGACCTATCGGGAAGCCCTCGACGAGCTCCGGGCCATCCACGCCCGGCTCCGGGACGACGAGGTCGACATCGACTCACTGCTCGACGATGTCAAACGCGCCGCCGATCTCCTCGCTTTCTGCCGGGAGCGCCTCACTTCGGTCGGGGAGCGTCTCGAGCAGGTTCTCACCGACTTCGAGGATTGAGCTACGAGCTACGAGCTAGCTCGTTGCCCGTTGCCCAGAGCTTCCAGCAAAACGTTCCAGCCGAGACTGGCGCACTTGATCCGGACCGGGTACTTGCGGACTCCCTGAAGGGCCTCGAGGTCGCCGAGGACCGCACCGGGCCGCTCCGGGTCGAGCTCGAGGTCGGCCTCGCCGTCGAGGGACATCATGTCGCGGAAACGCCGGGTCAAGGTCTCGATCTCGGCCCGAGACTTACCCTTGATCGCCTCGGTCATCATCGAGGCCGATGCTTGGCTGATCGAGCAGCCCTGCCCGTCGACGGCTATCTCGGAAACCCGGTCACCGTCGAAGCCGAGCTCGATCGTGATCTCGTCGCCGCAAAGCGGGTTGACCCCCTGGGCGACTGCGGCAGGGCTGTCCAGATGGCCCTTGTTCCGGGGACTCCGATAATGGTCGAGGATCACCTCGCGATAGAGGTCTTCGAGACTCACGTGCCGACTCCGAACAGATCACTGGCCCGGCGCAGCGCCTTGACCAGGGCATCGATGTCCTCCTCGGTGCTGTACACGTAGAAACTGGCCCGAGCCGTCGCCGCCACGCCGAGTCGCCTCATCAGCGGCTTGGCGCAGTGGTGTCCCGCCCGGACCGCTACGTCCTCGTCGTCGAGGATGGTGGCCAGGTCGTGGGCGTGAACTCCGTCCATCGTCATCGAGATCACCCCACCGCGGGCTTCGAGGTCCAGCGGGCCTTGGACCTTCAATCCGGGCAGGTCGCTCAGTTGCTGCAATGCGATCCCGGTCAGTTCGCGATCGTGTTGGAGCACCTCCTCCATCCCGATCGACTCGAGATAGTCGATGGCTGCGTGGAGTCCTACCGCCTCGATGATGGGCGGGGTTCCAGCCTCGAAGCGATGGGGGATATCGGCCCAGGTCGCCTCGAAGAGGGTCACATCCGAGATCATCTCGCCGCCGCCTTCGAACGGCTCGGTCGCTTCGAGTGCGTCCATGCGCCCCCAGAGGACTCCGATCCCGGTCGGGCCCAGCATCTTGTGCGCGGAGAAGGCGACGAAGTCGGCGCCCAGCTCGACTACGTCGATGGGGGAGTGCGGCACCAGTTGGGCCGCATCCACCACCACCCTCGCGCCGTGCCGGTGGGCGAGATCGGAGATCTTGCGGACCGGGGGCATGATCCCGAGCACATTCGACATCCCGGTCACGGCGACGACTTTCACGTCGGGCCCGAGCTTCTGCTCATAGGCATCCAGATCCAACCTGAAATCATCGCTCATGGGAACGTGGTCGAGCGTCGCCCCGGTACGTTTCGCCACCATCTGCCAGGGGACGAGATTGGCGTGGTGCTCGATCTCGGTGGCCAGGATCCGATCACCGGGCCCCAGGTGCTCAAGCCCCCAGCCGAACGCCACGGTGTTGAGCGACGTGGTGGTTCCCCTGGTGAAGATCACTTCTCGCGGGTCGGTTGCTCCAATGAACCCCGCCACCCGACCGCGAGCCGCCTCATAGGCGTCAGTGGCGGCGACGGAGAGCTTGTAGGCCCCGCGGTGGACGTTGGCATATGAGGTCTTGGCGAATCGATCCATAGCCTCGAGCACCGGGATCGGTTTCTGCGAGGAGGCGCCCGAGTCCAGGAAGTGGACGCCGTTGGAGAGGACGGGAAAATCAGCCTTCAGGTGCGATAGATCGATCACCATGACCAGAGCACTAGGTCAACACCGGGCGGAATGAATCGTATCCCTCTTCTTCGAGTCGCCCTGCCAGCTCGGGGCCCCCGCTCTCCAAAACCTGTCCGTCCATGAAGATGTGGACCTTGTCCGGCGTCACGTAGTCGAGAAGCCGCTGATAGTGGGTGATGATGAGAAAACCCCGGTCCGGCCCGGTGAGTTTTTTGACGCCGTCGGCGACGGTGCGCAGTGCGTCGATGTCGAGCCCGGAGTCGGTCTCGTCCATTATGGCGAGCTCGGGTTGGAGGACTGCCATCTGCAGGACCTCGTTTCGCTTTCGCTCCCCGCCGGAAAAGCCCTCGTTGAGATAGCGGTCGGCGAAGGAGGACTCGATACCGAGCTCCTTCATCACGTCCATCACCTTCAGTCTGAGCTCGAGGACGGTGAGGTCCACGCCGGTTCGGTTGGATAGCGCCTGTCGTAGGAATTGGATGACCGAGACACCGGGTATGGCCTCGGGATGCTGGAAGGCGAGGAACATCCCCCGTGCCCCCCGGTCGCTGGGCGCCGCTGCGGTGATGTCGTCGCCCTTGTAGTGAATCCGGCCCTGGCTGACCCGATAGGAGGGGTGCCCCATCAGGACCGAGGCCAGTGTCGACTTGCCCGACCCGTTGGGGCCCATCAGTGCGTGAATCTCGCCTGCGTTCACAATCAGGTCGACACCCTTGAGGATCTCGATGTCGCCGGCCGAGGCGTGGAGGTTCTCGATTTGAAGCAAGGGAGTGGTTTCGCTCACGCTCTCATGGTATTTGCACTACATGCGTAGGGGAAAGTCGTTCTATCTCTAGGTTGTCAGGTCGGTCCACACCGGGGCGGCGAGACGGTCCAGGTCGGCGAGCGAGATAGGGAAGACGGTGGTCGGGGTGCCCCCGGCGGCCCACACCGGGTCGTTGCGGCGTAGCCGCTCATCGGCGAATACCCGCACCGGGCGGGCATGGCCAAATGGCGGGGTGCCCCCAGCCGCGTATCCGGTTGCAACCCTGACTTCGTCGAGTGTGGCCCTCCTCGAACCGGTCGCTCCTGCCGCTGCGGCCAGGAGGTCGGTGTCGAGCCTGAGGTCGCCCGGGACCAGGGCGACCACCGGCTCGTCGTTCGCTTCCGTGCCCACGACCACGAACACGAGGGACTTCACGATGGCCGACACCGGACAGCCGATGGCGCGGGCGGCGTCCTCGGCCGTTTTCGTCCCTTCCGGGAACAGTCGGATCCCCATGTCGAAGCCGGCGACCGACGCGGCAAGGCGGCGGCTCGCCTCGGGAAGCTCGGTCACTTTCGAACCAGCTCCAGCGTTCTGGCCAGACCGTCGTAATCGGACAAGTCGAGCCACTGCAGGTAGATGCGCTCCACTCCCACTTCCTCCAGAGCGGAGATCTTCTCTTTCACCTGACCCGACGTCCCGAACAAGACCCCCGCCTGCTCCCAGCGTGAGATCAGCTCATCGCGGGAGATGTCACGTCGCGCCGCCGCCTCGAGGAGACGTTCGCCCAACTCGACGTCGGAGCCGGCAACGGTGATCGAGCCCATCATCGTCGTCTCGACCTGTCGGTCGCCGGCGGCCTCCCGCATCACCTCGATCTTCGGTCGTGCCTCGTCGGCGGAGCAGATGAAGAGGTTGTACTCGTCGGCGAGCCTGGCGGCGAGGGTGGGGGTTCGCCTTTTACCGCTGCCCCCGACGATGAGCCTGATGCCCGTCGGTTTGGGCAGGACGTCGAGGTCGAGGTTGTAGTAGGGACCGTCGTGGCTGCCCTCGGCGAAGGCGGCTCGCACATAGCCGAGGGCGTCTTCGAGACGTGCCCAACGCTCCGTGGAGTCCGGAAAGGGAATGCCGAGGGCGGCGTGCTCGTACTCGTTCCAGCCGGTGCCGAGGCCGAAGTCGAAGCGTCCCCCGGACATCTGGTCGATGGTGGCCGCCGTCTTGGCGATGATGGCGGGATGACGGAAGGTGATGGGCGTGACCAGGACACAAAGACGGACGTTGTCGGTGTCCCGGGCCAGACCCGCCACCGTCGTCAACGCATCGGTGGCGGCGACGCTCCGGTCCTTGCTCCAGGCGAGATGATCGGAGCGGGCGAAGGAGTAGAGGCCCTCCGCCTCGGCAAGCCGAGCGGTCCGCAATATCTGGTCGTAGGTGTTTCCCATCTGCGGCTCGGTCATGATCGAGTACTTCAAGCAGGGCTCCTGGTCGGGGACCGGCGAGGCTAATCATCGGCAGGTCGATTCCCCGATGCCAGGTCGATGCAGATTCGGTAGCTTTCCGCACACGAGGTGTGTGCCGCTGCATCCGCCGAGATCCAGGAGAGCGCTCATGGAGAACTGGCAGCTGTCTCGAGGCTCGATCGTTGGGGCCGCGATCGCCGCCCTGGTTCTTCTCGTCGAGGTGCCGGCCGAGGCGACCGTTCCCGGGGAGAACGGGCAGATTGCGTTCGTCAGCGATCGAGACGGCAACAACGAGATATACGTCATGAACCCTGACGGTTCGGCCCAGGTCCGATTGACCAACCACCCGGCCAACGACTCGGAGCCGGATTGGTCGCCGGATGGCCGGATGATCGCATTCACCTCGGATCGTGGCGGCGCCCCTGCGGTCTACGTGATGAATGCGGACGGCACAGGCGTGCACCTGGTTGGTGAGGGGTCCAGCCCGGCCTGGTCGCCAGATGGGACGAGGTTCGTGTTCAAGTCGGGAGACTCTCTCTGGACGATGAGCACCGACGGCAGCAACCGGCAACGTCTCACCAACGCGGCTGCCGACACGGGTCGGGTCGACTTCGCAGGCAACCCGTTGACGCCGGAAGCGGACTACAACGCACAGTGGTCGCCTGATGGGACGGTGATCATGTTCGTCCGTGCCTATCTCGGGTTCGACAGGATCACCTTCACCGTGGTACCGGGCGAAGCCCCGGTGGTGCTGACCGAGCATATCAACGCAACGACCGACGATTGGTCACCGGAT
>Ga0299907_10001413_pt1 | contig 13693 bp, 8 predicted proteins | sample RVTome_16_FD_198680 | JGI IMG/M metagenome (GOLD analysis project Ga0299907, IMG submission 198680) | Soil microbial communities from uranium-contaminated site in the Upper Colorado River Basin, Wyoming, United States - RVT152D67 (version 2) ... | reverse complement strand
GTGGCGAAGCCGTGCTCGGAGGCCAGCTCGCGCGCCTCGGGGCGGCTGTCGATGACCACGATCCGCTCGCGCGCGCGGCCGCGGTCCACGAGGACCCGGGCGGCGCTGGCGCCCTTGGTCCCGAATCCGCAGATGATCACGTGGTCGTGCAAGCGTCTCCTCCAGCGGGTGCGGCGGAACGTCTCGCGGGTCCGCTCGGCCAGGACCTCCAGCGTCGTGCCCACGAGGACGATCAGGAACAGTACGCGCGCGGGCGTGACCAGGACGGTGGAGACCAGCCGCGCCTCGGCCGACTCGGGGCGGATGTCGCCGTAGCCGGTCGTGGTCACGGAGACCGAGGAGTAGTAGAAGGCGTCCAGGAGGCTGACCGAGCCGCCGTCCGCGTCGACGTAGCCGTCGCGGTCGACGTAGGCGACCAGGGCGACGAAGACGATCAGACCCAGCGCGAAGGCCACGCGCCGGGCGATCTTGCCCAGCGGGCTCTCCGGCGGCTGCGGGAGCTCGACGGGGACGTTGTCGCGGGGGGCGGGCACGGGCGCGAGTATGGCGTCCCGCGGCAGGCGACGGTCTACCATCCGCGGCCATGGCGACAGCCGGGGGGAGCCGCTTCAGGGGCGCGCTGGCGACGCTCGCGCTGGTCGCGGCGATGGGCCTCGCCGCCGCTGCCCGCGCGGAGGCGGCGGGCGTGTACGTGGCGCTGGGCGACTCCTACACGTCGGGCCCGCTGATCCCCAACCCGAAGGGCGACCCGATCGACTGCGGGCAGTCGGACCGCAACTACCCGACGCTGACGGCGCGGGCGATCGCGCCGTCGGTGTTCGTGGACGTCAGCTGCGGCAGCGCCCAGACCCGGCACATGACCGAGCCCCAGGACGAGCTCCCGCTCGGGGGGACGAACCCGCCGCAGTTCAACGGGCTGCGCCGGGACGCCGAGCTGGTGACGCTGGGGATCGGCGGCAACGACATGGGGTTCGGCGGGATCGTCAACAAGTGCGTCGAGCTGGGCTTCCAGAGCGCGGGCATGGGCAAGCCCTGCACCGACCACTACACGGCGGGCGGGCGCGACCAGGTCGCCGAGCGCCTGCGCGACGTGGTGGCGCCGCGGCTGGCGCGGGTCATCGACCAGGTCCACGCGCGGACCGCGCGCGCCCGGCTGCTCGTCGTCGGCTACCCGGACCCGCTGCCCGAGCCGCCCGGCTGCTACCCGGCGCTCCCGGTCGCGCCCGGGGACCTGCCGTACCTGCACGCCGTCGCGCGGCGGCTCAGCGAGACCGTCCGCGTGGCGGCGGTGGACGGAGGGGCCGAGTTCGTCGATCTCGTCCCGGGCAGCGCGGGCCACGACTTCTGCCAGCCGCCGGGGGCGAAGTGGTACGAGGGCGTCGTGCTGACCGCGCCGGCCTACCCGGCGCACCCCAACGCGCTGGGGATGGAGTTCGCCGCGCGCGAGGTGCTGGCGGCGCTGCGCCGGCCGGTGCCCAACGACTTCTCGATCCTCGGCGTGCGGCGGCTGCGGGGCGGGACGGTGGTCGTGCGCGTCCGCGTGCCGCGCCGCGGCGCGCTGCGGGTGCAGGGCACCGCCCGCACGAGGTACCCGGGCGGCGTGCGCCGCCGCCGCGCCCGGATCGTCGGGTACGGCGCCGCCCACGCGACCGCGCCCCGCCCGGCCGAGCTCGCGGTCCGCGTCGTGCCCCGCCGCTCCGCCCGGCGCGCCCTGCGCCGCGCCCGGCGCCTGTACGTGCGGCTGCGGATCGCCTGGGAGCCGGTCGCCGGCGCGACCCGCACCAAGACCTGGATCGCCCGCGTCTCCGCCCCGCGCCGCCGCGCCCGCCAGGCCGACGGAGCGACGGGCCCCTAGCTAGATCCCCGGCTGCGGCGCAGGGCAGCCCGTGGGAACGTTGAGGGTGCGGCGGATGAACGTCCAGTGCAACTGCCGCGCATGCTGGTACCACCAGTGCCGGCCCGTGGCGAGGAAGTTGTCGACCACGCCGTCGCCGTTGACGTCGCAGGGACGAATCCGGAACTTGAAGCCGACCTTGTTGCCGGCCTGGCAGGTGCCGCGTTGCGTCCACTTCACCGCTGAGCCGATCCGGCCATGCGAGAAGGTGTTGTAGTAGACGGTGGCGCCGCAGGGGCGCTGTCCCTGGGGGGTGCCCCGGATCTTGACCGCCGTCCCCGCCGTGTACCAGAAGGCGTTGTGGCGGATGTCGATGTGGTGGCCGGCGCTCCCGCAGTTGTAGAGGGCGTCGCTGAAGAGGCTCCCGGCCCCGCAGTGGCGGCTGCCGTGCATGTCGAATTGGTGGGTGTAGGCCCAGCCGTAGATCGGGTACCACTTGTGCTTGCCGCCGCCTGGCAGCACGAGGTTGTCGTAGGCCAGGTAGCCCGTCGCGGGGTCGCCGTCGCCCTCGATCGCGTGCCGGTTGTAGTCGAAGACGTTGCGCTCGATCCAGGCGAACGATCCGTCCTTGACCGCGACCCCGTAGCCCAGCTTGCCCACGTGCTGGTTGTGGTGGATGGCGTTGTCGTGAACCCGGACCCGCGGAAGGCCGACGGGGGCGATCCGGCCGCGCGCGTCCCGGAGCTCCACGCCCACGCCCTGGAACCCGGAGATGTCGTTGTGGTCGATCTGCAACTCGATCGTGCTGTTGGCCGCGATCGCCCGCTTGTTGCCGGGCCCGTTGGGCACGCCCTGATCGGGTCCAAGGATCCGCAGCCCGCTGATCCGCACGTCGTCGCCCCGAACCAGGAAGAGGACCTCGGGCCGGGTGCGCGTGAACAGCAGGGGCCCGGTCTGCCGCGGGGTCCGGCCTCCCAGCAGCTGGACTCCGTCCTGGATCTCGATGTCCTGCAGCCCGCTGAGGTCGAGCCTGACGTGGTTGGCCACCCGAACCGTCGTCCCGGGCGTGCTCAGCGCCTCGCGAAACCGGTCCACCTGATCGTTGGCGGTGATGTCGACCTCGGCGCCGCCGGCGGGGCTCGCGCCGAACGCGGTGGCCAGCAAGGCGAGGGGGATGAGTGCCGCGGCGCGCCTCAGAGGGTTCCGTCCCTGTGTCTGGGCTTCCTGATGCGGCGACTGTACTCCGAGGCGCCCACGATTGCCAGTGGACCGGAGGATCGTGTACGTCCGGGCGCCATCCCGCCTGGTCCCCGCCCCACCGGACGGCGCATGCGCACCGCCGCTCCCGCTCCGCGCGACCGTCTGGGCGCGCCCGCCGACCCGCCCCGGAGAGCTACGATGAGCGCCCGCCGACGTAGCTCAGCTGGTAGAGCACTTCACTCGTAATGAAGGGGTCCCCGGTTCGAGTCCGGGCGTCGGCTTAGGCCACTTTCCCTGCTACTGCCGCGATTCCCTCGCGGCCGGCGCGACTGGCGCGAGTCCGTGTACGCCGCGGGGTCAACGCAGGGGTCAACATCATCCTGCCGCGCGTGGATGTCGGGGCACCTTCGTTCCTCTCGTCAATCACGCGCGCAGCAGGGCTCCGATGGCTGTTCATGGCCGAGCTCGCTCGGCCTGAGGATCTCCGCGCCCGGCTCGGATCAATCGTCTCGAGCTACCGATAGTCGCCATTTTGGCGCGGATCGAACGTGTCCGGTAGTCGAACTCGGGAAAGAAACCTGATTGAGACCTTGTCGAAACCTTATGGACCAGACGCGATCACGAAGCGAAACGTTGGTGAACACGAGGATCCTCAAGGTTTACGCGCGCTGCGGACGCGCTATCGGTTGCACGGCCGCTTTAGGCGTCCTTAGTGACAGCGCGCTGTACTGCCGCCTCGACGGAGTCGACGTGGATCGCGCGGAGGGCGTTGTCCTGCTTACGGCCCCAGACCGTGTAGCCGGCAGAATCCTCTTGCTCGACCTCGGCGCTCCACTGGCCTTCGGAGACGAGGCGAACGATGAGACGCGCGGCACTCGGCTTCGGTGGCTCAATCGACAGGAGCTTGCGCCCCGTCTTGTCCTTGAGCAGGTGTCCACCCGTCGTGTCGATCGCAAATATGTCCTTCCCCTTCCAGACGAGGAAGTCGGGATAGAAGTTGCGCGTCGGGCCGATGCTGATGAGCGGGATGTTGTAGCCGCTTCGTGAAGGGTTCCGGTACCAGGTCAAACCCGTCTTGTCGATTGCGTGTGCGAACCGCGACTCCAAGTCGTTGAACCCGCTGTACCCGTCATGCAGCGCATTGTCGAACGTCTCCCATTCGTCCTTCCGTACGAGCGCGGGCCCGACTGCGTACTCGTCCACAGACTTTTGCTTGAGGTAGACGTTTTCGATGTAGGCGTTCACAACGTCTTCCGCGACACGCTGGATTTGCTTGTGGGCACGACTCCCGAACCCGATGCGTGCATCGAACTTCGCCGCGTCGGTCGGGGCGACTCCAAGCGCGCCCTGGAAGCGCCGCATAACCTCGCGCTGGAAGAGCCAGCGGGCGACGACGAGATTCGTGTGCTCGAACTCCTCCCACTCGAACTTGACCGCGGAGTCCTCGCCGATCTTGTGTTGGATCAGCGCTCGCCCGCCCGCGCTCTGGATGTTCGAGCCGTCGTCGTTACGGTAGTCGGTGAGGCTGTCGATGATGTCCGCAATCGGTCCGATCGCCTGGTCCGTGATGTAGGCCGTCTCGAAGATTGTCTTCTCTTCCTTGGCCGGGATGGGCTCCGGCTTCGCCTTGCCGGGCTTGGTCTCGACGATCTTGATCCCCGGTGCGTCCTTCGAGAGCTTGCTATTGACCTTCTCCAAAATCTCGTTGAAGACGCCCCGCTTGTCGACGCGGATGTAGAAGTGCGCTGAGTTCAGCCGCTCTACGGGGTAGTGCTGCCCCCCCGGCTGGCGGAGGAGCCTCCCCACAATCTGCTCGACCTGGATATTCGACTCCATACTCTTGTCGATGTAGCCGAAGTACGCGAGCGGGTCGTCCCAGCCCTCCTGGAGGCTGAGGTTGAAGATGATGTGAAGGAAGTCGCCCGCCATGAACTCCGCGTAGTCCTTATCTCCTCCCTTGAAGAGACGGAGCTCAGGCGGCAGCGGGTAGTCCTTGTTCGTCTTCAGCGACAGGTACACGGCGATCTTCGCCGGGTCCACGTCGCACTGCTCGGTCAGGTAGCGCCAGATCAGGATGGGAGGGGACCGACGCTGGAGGAACGGCTGCTTCGGGTCGTCCATCTGCATGGAGTTGCCCTCGACGATGTTCGTCTTGCAGACGTAGATCGCCTTGGGCTCCCCGACCCCGTGCGCCGACGCCTCCTTCTCAGCATCGTGCAGGTCCGCCATGAGTGAATGAATCGTTTCCTCCATCGGCGCGTCGTAGCCGCCGAGCTGAATCTCGCTCTTGACGAGGCCGGAGTCGGCGACCGCCTTCGCGTCGACGTCGGTGACCAGCTCCTCGTCGGTCCAGCCCGCGTCCTTCAGATACTTAATTTCGTTGCCGAGCTGGGTTGGCAGCTTCATCGTCGCGCTCGCAGCGATGAGGCCGTCGGGCTCCAGCTCGAGGAGCAGGTCCATCTGCTGATCGGTGAGGTTCTGCGCCTCGTCGTAGACCAGCAGCAGCGGCCGGCGGTTGTTCTCGCTATCGACGCGGAGCTTCAGCTCCGTCCACGTGCTCTCCTCGGCGGTGTCGATCTCACTCTTGAAGATGAGCCGAGAGCCCTCCTCCTTGTGCTTTTGATTGAACGTCCCCACCGTGGCGAAGTAGATGAGCGGCTCCTTCGCGTCACGCACGTCAAGCGGGTCGTACTTCGCGAGGTAGCTGAAGGTGGCTGAGCCGAGGAGATGGTTGTACTTGCCGCCCGCCGCCAGGTTCGTATAGCTCTGGTCAACGACGACCTTGCCCTTCGACATCCACAACACGACCGGCGACATTGGCTGCAATGTCGTGATCGTCGACACGGCATCGGCAAGGATCACGGTCTTGCCGGAGGCGGTGATCGAGTCGAGCCCTTGGTAGAATGGGACGAGCCGGAGGCTGCCCTTGCGCCCGCGCATCGGCGGGTCCTCGTAGTACTTCGAGAAGCGGTCTGCGATCTGATCGGCAGCCGCCTTCTGGAACTCTTTGAGCTCGATCACGACTCGTCGTCGTCGTGATACGGCTCGCCGCGGAGATCCAGACCGAAGTCCATCAGTATGCGGTCAGGGATCTGGTAGAAGACAACGTTGCTCGTCTGGAACCGGTACAGCCGCGCGTACACATGGTACCGGTTGGCAAGCCCCGCCTTCTTCGCCTCCTTCGCACATGCCTCGTACGTCTCCTCCGTGAAGTCCGTGTTGCCCCTCTTGCCGTTCCAGATGAGGAAGAAGCCTTCGTTGTCCGCATTCTTCGCAACGAGGTACTTGTAGCCAGCGTCCTCGGGCACGTTCATCAGTGCGTCCCGCTTGCGGGCCGCCGAGTCGAAGTGCGACGCGATCAGCGTGTCTACCAGCTCCTCGCGTTCCATGCTGAGGAGCGCGTCGGCATCGACTCGCCTATCGAGCTTTAGAAACCGGTACCCGCCCCCAAGCGGCTCGCGCTTGCCCACCTTCCACTCGCCGGTGACGACCCGTTGCAGCCGGTCGGCAGTGAGGCTCCGCGCGTACGAGTCGCCCTTGTCCGGCCGGCCCTGCTCGACGAGGATGAAACGGCGCTCCGCCCCGGTTACGGCGTTCAGCTCAAGGGCGGCATGCCCTGTTGTTCCCGAGCCAGCGAACGGGTCGAGGATGAGCCCGTCGGCCGGGCACCAGAGCTGCATGACCTTCTCGAAGAGCTTCAGCGGCTTCACCGTGGCGAAGCCGTGCATCCCTCCGACGAGGGTGTCCAGTTCCTTGACGCCCGTCTGCGAGTGCCCCGACTCCTCATGCCGCCATGACACAGCCCCCATATCAAGGTGTTCATCGAACTCATCATCCGACCACCATGTGGTGGCAACCTTCCCCTGCTTAACATCCTCCAGGTAGCGCTTGAGACGTGGCTTGCCCTGTCCCTTCTTCATGAAGTAGACCCGCGGCCACGGTCCGTGCTCGCGCAGCTTTTCCGCCGCTTGTCGCGCTTCCTCCGGGTCGCCGTCGACGAGGAGAGCTGAGGCCGGCTCCAGCTCCTCCACGGGAATCGCCAGCAATTCCGCCCGCTTCTCGTCGTCCTTCAGCCGCCCCCGCTTGTACGGCACGCCCCAGCCTTCCAGCGCAGCCTTCAACTCCCGCTGCGCAAGCCGCCAGCAGCACCGCGGCGGGGGGTACACCAGGTCTCCGGTGAAGGGGGACTGGATCGCATACACCATCCCCTGGTTGAGCCTGCCCTTGCCGGCCGAGAGGTCTCCCGAGGTCCACAGTCGCGGATCACCGTCGGGCGAGGTGTACGTCGCGTTCATCTCATCCGTGCGCGGAAGCAGTTCCGTCTTGACCTTCTCCGCCTCCTTCGCATAACGAGAACGTATTCCGTCGCTGTCGACACGTGCTCCTTATCGCTTCGCGGTGAGTAGGACTTCTCCCAGTTGATAATGGCGAGGCGGTTGTGCTGCTTGAAGAGCTCGTCGAGCATCTGCCCGAGCCGGAAGAGCTCGCGCTGGTCGATACAGATGGCGAGGATGCCGGCGGGCTTTAGCATCGCCTTCATCATCTGGAGCCTTGGCCACATGAAGCGCATCCACTTCGTGTGCCGCGCGCCATCGTCTGCGCTCACCCACTCCCCGAGGCCGGGGTCGTTGGGGTCCTCCTCCCACCGGTCGTTGTACCGCCAATCGTTGCCGGTGTTGTATGGCGGGTCTGTAAGGATCAGATCGACCTGGCCACGCTCGCGGAAGAGCGTCGCCATCGCCTGAAGGTTGTCCCCCTCGATCAGGAGGTTGCGGGCTTGCTCCGCGTCCGGCCCAGCCGAGTACTTCTTGATCGTTCTTCCGACTCTCGGCCTAACCCGCCGATACAGCTTGCGGGCATTCGCCTTGCCTGAGAAGTCGATGTGGATGCCGCCCTCACCACGCTCCTCCAGAAGCTCGATGAGCTCATCCCGCGAGAGGTCTTCGAGTCGAGAGCCGCCGTTGACTTGTACGACCGTGCCGGACAAGGCCTCTACGATACGCGACGCGGAGGTGCCCTTCTTATGGCCCTCTTAGCGTAGGTCCAGCGCACCGAGCCGCGCCTCGCGCGCTGCCGACCGGGCGCAAACTCGCGGCGGATGGGCGACTCGGGGCCGGCACCATACAGAGCGGCGCTCATCGTCGCCTCGGGCGTCTTCCCGCGCGTCTGCACCAGACCGCGCCGCAAAGCGAACTCCGTGATCTCGCGCGTAGTCAGCGGCCGTTCTGCGCTTCGTAGAATCGCTTCTGCCGCGTGGCGAAACGTCATTCGCCGAGCCTATCCTCCGCGGTAGATGGTGTGCTGGTGGCCGAACCGGCTCACGATCGCAGGGCCGCTGCGACGACGAATGTCCCAGAACGCCCATGCGTTTCTACCCGCCGTTTGAAGACGTACTTGCGTCGGGCCGGACGGCCTTGGCCTCGTACTTGAATCGCTCGGCCCCTCGGCGTCCAGCTTCGAAGAAAGGACTCAATAGGTCGTTCGCGCCCACGTCGGCCGGCTCTAACGGGACGCCGCCAAGAACCGCGAACGCGAGGGGCGTCAGGTCCTTCAAAACCAGGGGGTAGCCAGAGAGCGGCGAGAGGAGAGAGCCACTGCTTTCCTCCCGCCCACTTCAAGAAGGGACGGACACGCGCTGACGAGTTCCCTGCCGCGGCAACGGCTTGCTGCGAGCCTCCCCAGTCCGCCGTGATCTGGTCGAAACCGACGTGGAGGGTCGTGGGCTCCGATCGCATGGCGCGTCGATACTAGCCGGGTAGCCGCCCAGCGCCCGAGGTTCGCCGCTGCCACCCGCGAGTCCGTGGAAGGACCGTTGGTGCGAGGGGACCTCTTGAGCCGTGCTCGTCGGCCGGGTCAACGGGGGGGTCAACGCGCCATCCGAAGCTCGCCGAACCTCCCCGGCACGTTCTCGCCGGGAACGAGGGTCTGGTCGCCCGGCCGAAAGCGGCCGAAAGGCTAGCCCTCAACTCGTAATGAAGGGGTCCCCGGTTCGAGTCCGGGCGTCGGCTTTGCGCCGCTTCTTAGCCCGGCTGGAGCGATTCAGCTAGACGTTCTCAAGCTCCAGCTCGTCGAGCGCCTCGTCGTCGGCAGGTGCAGTCTCGGCTTGGATGTCAGCAGCAGCCTCGTCGGGCTCGTCCTCCTGGATGGGGCCTGATGGAGCGGCGATCCCGCAGGCGCGTCTGATCTCTTCGATCATTGCCGCCTGGCGAGCCTGCACAAACCGGTCGTAAATATCTGCCACCGCGTCGTCCGAGACGTCTTCAACCGCGTTCTGCAGGATGCTAAGCGTGCTGTCGTCGATGAAGTGCGGTTCGATAAGAGCGGCGCGTGCCCCGGACGGGAAGACTTCGTGGTCGCTCAGGTAAGCGGCCGGGGCCTTGTCCTTGATCTTCCCGTTGGTCTCGTTGGAGATCAGGGTCCGATTTGCAATCGTGTTGACGTCGACCCGCTTGCTGATGCCGTGGCGCTTTAGGTATGCCTGCGGGAAAATGTGGTGGTCCTGCAGCTCTTGGAGGCGGATGTCCTCTCCACGACGCCAGTCCCGAGCGTTGCGCAGAGCCAGCAGGCAGAAGACGCCGCTGTACCTGGCGCTGGCGTAACTCGCCGAATCGCGGATTCGGAAGCCTGGAGCGCCTATCCAGTCCGCGGCCTCGCGGAAGACCTCAGGCTCAGGACCCTCCTCGAACCAATGTCGCGTCATCTCGAGGTAGTCCTTTCGGGACTTGCTCTCGACGGCGCTCGAATAGCGCTCCATGAACACGTTGCACCAGTACCAGCGGCGCAAATCTGCCCGCTCCTTTTCGCCCAGTTTCTGATCCTCGATCTTCGATCGAAGAGCAGCCAGGATCGGGATCAGGCCGAACCCTGGAAGCCACTTATCAGCAAAGACGCCGAAACCATCGAGACCGACCATGGTGGTCAGCTCGAGCGCCCGTTCAATCGCGGCCGCAGCACGCCGCCAATCCTCCTCGAAGGCTGCTGGCGAGAGGTCGATCAGAATCCGCGGCTTCGGATCGAGCCCGCGCAAGAGCGCGAGGGTCCGCAACACCAGCACGCCGAACTTGTGCTCATCTGCCTTGCCACTCGACCACTCCCGTAGACGGGGGTGGGCTTGGACGGCTTGCGTCCAAAGGTCGTGAAGGCGGATGCCCGAGCGGTACAGCCGTGCGGTGAGGAGGTCGTACACCGAGAGATCGACGCCGGTGGAGTTCAGCTTCTCGAAGATCGCGCAGACACGACCGATCGACTCATTGTCGGAATCATCGACGCGCGGCAGCTCTACCAGCGGCGCCTCAAATGTCTGAAACGCCGTCACGGCGCTCGTCCACCCGTCGCGCCATTCGGAGCGGTACTGGTCCAGGGTGTCGGGCCCGGTTTGTCGGAGCCAGTCCTCAAAGCCGTCGCGCCAGCGATAGAAGCCCGCCTGCGTGAGGAGCACCGTGCAGGGCAACATCCGCTGTTCGTATTGCGCTTCCGGGGTATTGAGCCCTCGTAGCTCCCGCTTGGCCCGGTCGAAGACGACTTCGTCGCTGTCCGGCTCCGTCAAAAGGACTTCGAGGTTCACGAAGAACCATCGCCGCTGACTCGAATCCTTGAGCGAGAGGTTCGGGGCCGTCAGTGCGTAGATCAAGGACGACAGCCGCTGCTGGCCGTCGAGGATGAGCAACTCCGGTCGAGGCTCCCGGACGGGAGGCTCAGACCCGCGCAGGAACACCGGCGCGAATGGCGGGTTGGTCGGATCGCATCGAAGGAGCAGGAGCGACCCGATGAAGTAGCCGCGCACTATCGACCGCACAAGGTCGGCAACCTCCTCGCGAGTCCAGACGAAGTCGCGCTGAAAGTTGGGCAGGCAGATCTTGCCTTCGTAAGCCTGCTCGACGAGGCCGGTCACCTTTCGCTTGTCGGGAATGATCTCCATCGACGGGGAGATGCTATCTGCGCTTCATGGCCCGGGACCAGTGCAATCCGCTCGAACGAAGATCCTTCCGGATGCGGTGGCAGCCCTCGGCAGATCCTGGCTGGGAGTCGCGCCCTGATCGCCGTGCGGCCTGCATCGGCGAAGCGCCTGTGGGCCTCCTCTGACGGTTACCAGGCGCTCGCCTTCTCCTGGAAAGCCGGGGATGGGCGAGACAGAAACCCCGCTTAGGCACGATCCCCTGCATAAAAGGCCACCCCTGCTGTAGACTGCAGGATGATCGCTTTATGCAGGCGAGCGCGATCTCAATTGAACGGGAAGCGCACCAACGGCTCCCCCAGCTTCTGGCGGATCTGCTTGGCGAGCCAAGGATGGACCTTGGGGGAACGCGGGGATCCGCTGACCCTGGCGTCGACCTAGTGGCGACGGACAACCAGGGTCGGCAGTGGCTCTTCCAGATCAAGGCGTCGAGCCGGCCCGGCCAGGTCGCCCGCGCCGCCGAACAACTTCGGCGGTACTGGGGCCGATCACCCGATGCCATCCCCGTCATCGTCGTCCCCTACATGTCGAGCGCTGGCGCCGAGGCCGCCGAGCGCGAGTGCGTGAGCTGGCTCGACCTCGCCGGCAACGCACATATCCGCGCCGAGAACCTCCTCGTCCACGTGGAGGGCCGGCCGAACCCGTTCCCCTCGCGCGGCCGGCCCTCGTCGCCCTTTGCGCCCAAGAGCTCCCGAATCTCGCGGGCGATGCTTCTCGATCCTTCGCGCTGGTGGAGGCAGCGTGATCTCGTTGAAGCCACCGGGCTGGATGACGGCAACGCCTCACGCGTCGTGCGGCGGCTCGAGGACGAGTTCCTAGTCGAGCGCCGCGAGTTGGAGTTCCGCCCCCGTGACCCGGATCTGCTGCTCGACGCCTGGGCCGGCGAGTACCGCTTCGACCGGCACGACGTGCTGGCGGGTCACATGACCGGCGACGGCATGGGCCTCGCTCGCGAGCTGTCAGGGCACTTGACGTCGGCTCGCGTCCACCACGCGTTCACGGGCCTGCCGGCGGCATGGGCGATTGACCAGTTCGCGAACTTTCGGCTGACGACCGTCTACGTCGATGAGGACCCGCGCCTGGTCGCTGACCGGATCGGCCTACGGAAGCCTTCGCGAGGCGCAAATGTTCAACTCGTCGCGCCTAACGACGAGGGGGTCTTCATGGGCGAGAACGAGTGGAGCTCGCTGCCAGGCGTGTCGCCGGTGCAGGTCTATCTCGACCTCCTTCACCTTCCCGAGCGTGCTGGCGAGGCGGCCGACCACCTGCGCGCGCACAATCTGCAGTGGGGTCGTGGCGGGCGACGATAAGCCGCGCCATCGCAGCGGCTACAGCCGGGAGGAGAGCGAGCAGGTAGAGGCGACCTGCTTGACGATCGCAGTGACGCTCGGCGCGCTGATGGACGATCTCTGCGTCGTGGGCGGCTTGGTCCCGAGCCTAATCATCGACCGCGATCTTGGACCGGATCCCACGACCGGCGAGTTCCACCCCGGGACGAACGATCTCGACGTCGGCCTCGCAATCGTGCTGCTTGATGACGAGCGCTACACCGAGATAAGCAAGCGTCTACGGCAGGAAGGGTTCGAGCCGGACGAGAATGCGGCGGGCAACCCGACGCCCCAGCGCTGGCGGCTCGGGAAACGAAAAGTCACGGTCGACTTCTTGCTGCCCCCATTGCCCGGCGGGAAGCAGGGCGGCCAGATCCAGCCACTCGAAGGTGATTTCGGAGCGCTTATCGCTCCCGGGCTCCAGCTTGCCTTCGATGAGCGCCAGCAGGTCGAGCTCGACGGTCATACGCTGGCCGGTGACAAGGTCCGCCGGACGATTCCAGTCTGTGGCCCCGCGACGTTCGTAGTGTTGAAGGCACTCGCGTTTGCGGACCGTGGGGAGCCGAAGGACGCCTACGATCTCGTCTACGTCCTCCGACGCTGGCCCGCGGGGACCGCCGACATCGCGGAGCGCCTGGCCGCGCACGCAGAGAACTACCCGGACGTCGTTGGACATGCGCTCGAAGCGCTGAAGCCGGACTTCGAAGACGCCGACCGCATCGGGCCGCAGCGAGCGGCGTCGTTTGGGTTCGGCGAGGAGGACCTCGACGCGGCCGCCGCGGATGCGCACGGCTACGTCGACGATTTCCAACGAGCCTGTCGGGATCTAGGTCTGTTCGCGGTATAGGGCGTCGCCCGAGGGCTGACCGCGACGGCCTCGCGGGCGGCGCGAACGCCACGCGCCTTCTGGCACACTGGGCGACGGGATGCGCCGCCTGCTGGTCACCACGTGGGCCCTCGCCGCGATCGCCGGGCTCGGCGCGCCGGCGGCCGTGGCCCAGAGCCCGCTCGCCGACCTCGACAACCCGTGGCTGGAGCGGCGAGTCCTGAACATGGCCCACCAGGGGGGCGAGATCGAGGCGCCGTCGAACACCCTCTACGCGCTGAAGACCGCCAGGGAGAAGGGCTCCGACGTGCTGGAGATCGACGTCCACGCCACCGGCGACGGCGAGCTGGTGGTCATCCACGACGCCACGGTCGACCGCACCACGAACGGCGCCGGGCGCGTGGACTCGCTCACCCTCGAGCAGATCAAGGCGCTGGACGCCGCGCACTGGTTCGTGCCGGGCTGCGGTACCTGCCGCAACCGGCCGGCGGGCGAGTACACGCTGCGCGGCCTGGCCACGGGCGAGCGCGAGATCCCGCCGGAGCTGGCCG
>Ga0299907_10001412_pt1 | contig 13702 bp, 13 predicted proteins | sample RVTome_16_FD_198680 | JGI IMG/M metagenome (GOLD analysis project Ga0299907, IMG submission 198680) | Soil microbial communities from uranium-contaminated site in the Upper Colorado River Basin, Wyoming, United States - RVT152D67 (version 2) ... | reverse complement strand
CCCGTCTCCGCCAGGTTGCCGCTGCCGGTGCCCGAGCCGCCGGCCATGCCGCCCGTGCCGGACGAGCCGAGGCCGCCCCCCGAATCGGTGCCCGTGCCCGTGCCGGTGCCCGTGCTGCCGGGCGTCGTGGCCGGAACCGTGGCGGGCGGGAAGGTGGTGGCCGTCGTGGGCGGCACCACGGTGGTGGCCGTGCCCGTCGTGGTGGTGACGGCGCCGGCGAAGCCGCCGTCGTCGAGGTCGTCGTCGTTCGACGAGACGTTGGCGATCGCGGCAACGACACCCCCGCCGAGGAGGATGGCGATGACCACGGCGAAGGCTCGCCGCGCGATGGGGGACAGGTTGTTCAGGGCTCGCTCCAGCTGACGGACGGACGCACCGCGGCCTGAGCATAGGAAGTGACCGGCAGGCCCGGGTGCATACCAGGCCCTACCGGCCACTTCGTTGAGCGGGCGACCGGAATCGAACCGGCATCTCGACCTTGGAAGGGTCGGGCCCTGGCCATTAGACGACGCCCGCGTGATGGGAGACCGCTCGTCGGGGAGGGGGGATTTGAACCCCCGACCGCCTGCCCCCAAAGCAGGTGCGCTACCACTGCGCCACTCCCCGTTTCCGGGTCAGCGTAAGCCAGAGGGGGTGGCCGTCGCTGTCTACGCTCGACGGGCGTGAGCGACGCTGTCGACGACGTAGACCTGCAGGCGGTCGTCGACGAGACGATCGAGTTCGTCACCGTCGAGCGCGCGCCGGACGGGCGGCTCACGGGCAACGCGCCCGATTGGTTCGGCGACCGCCTGTTCGGCGGGTTCGTGGTTGCCCAGGCCATCCATGCCGCGGTCACACACGTCACGCACATGGCGCCGGCGGGGGCAAGCGCCTGCACTCGCTGCACGGCTACTTCCTGCGCCCCGTCTTCGCGGGCAATCCCGTCGTCTACGACATCGAGCCGCTCAAGGACGGGCGCACGTTCGGCGTCCACCGCGTCGACGCCACGCAGGACGGCGCGAACGCGTTCACGATGACGTGCTCGTTCACGGCCGACGTGACGGCAAGCGCCGAGCGGCCGGTCTACGAGTACGAGCTCGCTCCCACCGCCGGTGACGAGCCGGGTGGCGACCACCAGCCCCCGCGGCCCGGCGACGGCGGCTTCGACCCCCAGCTGGGACCGGGCCCGTGCGAGCAGATGTGGCTCGGCCCCACGCCCACCCGCGCTGACGGCACGATGGCGTCGACGCACCGGGCGTGGATACGGATCGGAGCGCCGCTGCCCGACGACGCCGCGCTCCACGCGGCGTTCCTCGGGTTCTTCAGCGACATGACGGGCTTCGGCGGCCGCCCGTTGCTGCTCGACGATCCCGACGGCAGCCACGGCATCGGCGGCATGATCAGCCTCGACCACGCAGTGTGGTTCCACCGACCGGCCCGAGCGGATGAGTGGCTGTTCTTCGACGTGCACTCGCTTGTCAACACGGGCGGGCGAGGCACGCTGCGCGGCACGTTGCGCGACCTGCAAGGAAGGCTGGTCGCGTCGCTCGCTCAGGAGATGATGCTGATCCCTCCGAGCAGCTGACGGTACGGCGCCGCCGGCGCCGCACCGTTCCCTACGTCAGACCCGCCGGACGTCCGCGGCCTGGAGGCCCTTCGGCCCCTGCTTGGTCTCGAACTCCACGCGCTGGCCCTCGTCCAGACTCTTGTAGCCCGATCCCTGGATTGCCGAGAAGTGCACGAACAGATCCTCGCCGCCCTCGTCAGGCGTGATGAACCCGTAACCCTTCTCAGCGTTGAACCACTTCACAGTTCCATTTGCCACTGCTCTTGCTTCCTTTGTCCATCAACCGCGCCCTACTGCCCGGCGATGCGGCAAAGGGTAGCCCGCAGGTCCGCATGGTGGCGCGGGTGGTGCCTCCAGGCCGTCAGGTTCGGAAGTAGCGGCTCATCGGACCGGCGCCGGGGCAGGCGAGGTTCGGGTCGAACTGGCCGGGCAGCAGCTGCACGATCGCGACGGGCCCGCCGCCGAACGAACGGTCGACGCAGTACCGCGCCGCGGCCTCGAAGCCGGGTGCACCCGCGCTCCACACCGGCACACCGAACTGCTCGCCGCCTGCGATGCGGTTGAACTGGTACGGCGTCGAGTAGATGCCGACCTCGACGCCCGCGGCGCGCGCCGCGTCGACCGCGCCGCGCAGCACCACCGCGTTGAGCGCTTGGTTGTTCGTCCAGTAGTTGACCGTCTCGACGTCGAGCCAGGCGAACGGCGCGTCGACGCCGGAGGCCCGCGCGTACTGCATCGCGTCGGTGATGCCGTTGAACGCGTAGTTGTACGCGATGCACGAGATCGACCCGTTGCACGACGGTTGGCGCACGCTCGACTGGCCGAGCGCGAGCTCGAGGGCGTTGGCCGGGAAGTTCACGTTGAGGTAGATGCCGGCCGCGCCCGACTGGCGCGCCCACTGCCACTGCTCAGCGAGGCACCGGTTGTGCTTGAAGGTGCGGCCGCCGTTGACGCCGACGATGCCGAAGCCGAACGGGTGCGCGGGCACGGCGCCGCCGCACTGCGGGTACGAGATGTCCCATCCCTGCTGACCGCCGAGTTGCTCGCCGGCTCTCGGTCCCTTCGTCGCGGCCCTCTTCTTGACCGCTGTCGCGTTTGCGGTGGCGGGCGGGGGCGACGGGGCCGGTGGGGCTGCCGCAGCCGGAGCGGGTGCCGGCTCTTCGCGGCCGACGCCGCCCTCGATGCCGACGACCGGCGCGTTCAACGACGTCGTCGCGGCGGAACCGAGGAACGGCGCGTCGCCGAATGCGAACACACCACCGTCCGCGGACACCAGCCAGTAACCGTGGCCGCTCGACTCCGCGGCCATGTCGACGATCGGCCGGTTGAGTCGCTGGCCGACGGCCGAGCCGAAGTAGCGCGCGTCGCCGAACGCGAACACGCCGCCGTCGGCACCTACGAGCCAGTAGCCCTTGCCGCTCGCGGTCGGAACGATCGAGCGCACCGACGCGTGCAGCTGGCGGTCGGCGACGCCACCGAAGAACGGCGCGTTGCCGAACGCGAACACGCCGCCGTCACCCGACACGAGCCAGTAGCCGTCGCCGGTGGGCGACGCGGCAGCGGCGACGATCGGGCGGTTGAGCCGCTGGTCGATCGCGGAGCCGTGGAAGCCGACGGAGCCGAACGCGAACACGCCGCCGTTGGCAGTCACGAGCAGGTAGCCGTCGTCCTCGCGCGCTGCCGCGATGTCGACGAGAGGCGAGCCGCCGGTGTGCTCCACTGCGGAGCCGTGGAACGGCGCCGAGCCCATGGCGAACACGCCACCGTCCGCGCTCGCGAGCCAGTAGCCGTCGCCGCCGCGCGTGTGCGCGATGCCAGTGATCGGCGACGACGTCAGCCCCGTCGCCGACCCCTCGTGCCCGAGCCAGCCGTGGCTGAACACGCCGCCGTCCGCCGCGACCAGCCGGTAGCCCGGCCCCGTGGGCGGGGGATCGTCGCGCTTGCCCGCTTCCTCCGACGATGGAGGAGCAGCGGATGCTGCCGACGTTGCCGTCCCTGCAGCCGCGGCCTTCGCCGGCGCGGTCGTGGTGGACTCGGCCACGCGTGCGCTGGCGCGCGCGTCGGGGAGGTCGCGCAAGCTGACGGTGGCTGCGGCGAGCAGGCCGGCCGTGGCCAACGTGGTGACCGTGAACCGGAGGACGGTGGCCACGCGCGCAGGTGTGATGAGGGGTTCGAAGTGCGACGGCACGAGCGCCTATCTCCTGGAATGCGCCGTCCGTCAGGGCCTTCCCGCCGGGCGCTTTTGCATTGTCCGCCAGCAACGCGGGTTACTCCAAGCTGCTGAACGGACTATTTGAGCTAATGGTCCGTCACTCCTGTTTGGGCGGACGGATCACGGGCGGCTCGCCCGTCGAGCCCTTGCTCACGCCGGTCGACCCGGCCGGCGCGCCAGCCCCGCCGAACGACGCCATCGCTGCGCCTGGCCGCACGCCGCCCGCGGCACGCGGCCCGCTCGCGATCGTGAGGCCGCCGTCGACCACCAACGCCTCGCCGGTGACGAAGCGGGCCTCGTCGCTGGCGAGGAAGCACATCGCTGCGGCGACGTCCTCGGGCCGGCCGTGCTCCGGCCACGGCTGGATGTGGTCGAGCACCTGGCCCACCGCCTCGCTGCTCGCGCCTTGACCCAGCAGCGGCGTGTTGATGCCACCGGGGCACACGCAGTTCACGCGGATGCGGTCGGCGGCGAGCTCGAGCGCGGCGGAGCGCGTGATGCTGATGACGCCCGCCTTGGCCGCGCTGTACGCAGCCGGCCCCGCGCCGGCGCGCAAGCCAGCGACCGACGATGGTGCCGCCGGAGCCCTGCGCCTTGAACGTGCGCGCCGCGTGCTTGATCCCGAGGAAGACGCCGCGCAGCAAGCACGCCGAACGTCCAGTCCCAGTCGCCGGCCTCGATCTCGGTGATCGGGCCGAAGGCGCCACCGACACCCGCGTTGTTCACCATCACGTCGAGGTGGCCGAACTCCTCGACCGCGGTCGCGATGCACGTGGCCACGTCGTCCTCGACGGACACGTCGGTGCGGGCGAAGCGGAGGCGCTTGTCGTCCAGCTCGTCGGCGAGCGACGCGCCGGCGCCGGCGTTGTAGTCGGCGGCCACGACGGACGCGTCTTCCGCGAGGAAGCGCAGCACCGCGGCGCGACCGATCCCGTTCGCGCCGCCGGTGACGACCACGACCCGGCCGTCGAAGCCCCCCGTCGGTGGAGGCGGTCAGCTGTCGGTGGAGGTGGCCGTGTCCGCCGCGTCCTCAGCCGTGGCGGCGGGCGCAGCGGGGGCCGACGCCGGCGGTGCCTGGGGCGGCGGGGGAGGAGGCGGCGGGGGAGGAGGCGGCGGGGGAGGAGGCGGCGGGGGAGGAGGCGGCGCGGGGGTTGGGGTCGACTCCGCGGCTGCTGTGGCCGTGTCGGCCGGGGCCGGCGCGGCCGTTGCCGCCGGTGCCGTGGTGGCCGCGGCCGGCGTCGCAGCGGCGGCCGGCGTCGCAGCGCGGCGCTTGTCCCGCTCCTTCTTCTTGCGGATGCGGTCCTTCTTCCAGCGAACCTTTGCCAACGCTCCTCTGCCCATGGGGACGAGAGCGTACGGCCGACTTGACGACGCGCACCAGTTTGAGAATAATCTTGAGCGTTGAACCATCAAGAATCCTATTGGTTAGAGGAGAAGAGACTTCCCATGCTGTTGCGTTTCGACCCCTTCCGTGACGTCGAGCGGGAGCTGGACCGCCTGAGCGCCGGCACGAACGGTGGGTATCGGCCGGCGATCATGCCGATGGACGCCTGGCGTGAGGGCGACCGCTTCTTCGTGCGCATCGACCTGCCCGGCGTCGACCCCTCGACGATCGACCTGACGGTGGAGAAGGACGTGCTCACGGTCAGCGCCGAGCGGGGCTGGTCGCGAGGCGACGGCGAGCAGGTGCTCGTGGCCGAGCGGCCGCAGGGGCGTTGGAGTCGCCAGCTGTTCCTCGGCGACGCCCTCGACTCCGACCGCATCGAGGCCCGCTACGAGCACGGCGTCCTCACCATCGAGCTGCCCGTGGCCGAGGCGGCCAAGCCCCGGAAGGTCGCCATCACCACGTCCGACGCGACCCCCAGGGAGATCGTCGCCTGATACGCGCGGGGGCGTCGGTACACTGCCGTCTCCCGTTATGAAAACCAGCGTCGAACCCCTCGAGGGGAACAAGGTCAAGCTCTCGGTCGAGGTCGAAGAGCAGGAGTTCGAGTCGAGGGTCGACGCCACGATGCGCCGCATCGCCCGCGAGGTGCGCATCCCTGGCTTCCGCCCCGGCAAGGCCCCGCGCCGCCTGCTCGAAGCGCGCATGGGCAAGGCCAGCGTCCGCCAAGAGACGATGCGCGACGCGCTGCCCGAGCTCTACGCGCAGGCGGTGAGGGAGAACGAGATCGACGCGATTGCCGCGCCCGAGATCGACATCACCTCGGGCGAGGAGGGCGGGCCGATCCAGTTCGACGCCGTCGTCGAGGTGCGCCCGCTGCTGCAGCTCGCCGGCTACCAAGGCCTGCGCGTCACCGTCCCGCGGCCCGGCGTCACCGGCGACGAGCTGAGCCGCCAGATCGACCGGTTGCGCCAGCCGTTCGGCGAGCTGCGCGCCGTCACCCGGCCGGCCCAGGACGGCGACCACGCCACCATCGACATCGCGGGGACGAAGGACGGCGAGGCCGTCGACTCGCTCACCGCAACCGACTTCCTCTACGAGGTCGGCAGCGGCGGGATATTGCCTGAGGTCGACGACAACCTGCGCGGCGCGAACAACGGCGAGACGCTCACGTTCGACGCGGCAGCCGGCGAGGACAAGCTCTCCTTCACGGTCACCGTCAAGGAGATCAAGGAGATGGTGCTCCCCGAGGTGAACGACGAGTGGGCGTCCGAAGCGTCCGAGTTCGCCACCGTCGCCGAGCTCGAGGACGACCTCCGCACGCGCATGAGCGAAGTCAAGAAGATGCAGGCGAACATTGCCCTGCGCGACGAAGTGGTGAAGGCGCTCGTCGAGCTCGTCGACGACGACGCGCCCGAGGCACTCGTCAAGGCCGAGGTCGAGCGCCGCGTCCACGACCTCGCCCACCGCCTCGAGCGTCAGGGCGCCACGCTCGGCGACTACCTCCAGGCCATCGGCCAGCAGGAGCAGCAGCTCCTCGACGAGCTGAGGGCCGGCGCCACCGAGTCGGTCAAAGCGGACCTCGCGCTGCGTGCCGTCGCCACCGGCGAGGGCATCGAGGCCACCGAGGAGGACGTCGACGAGGAGATCGTGAAGTTGGCGGCCCAGCTGAACACCGACGCCGCCACCGTCCGCCGCCAACTCGAGCGCTCCGACCAGATGCCCGCGGTACGCTCGGACATCCGGAAGGCGAAGGCCCTGGGGTGGCTCGTGGACCACGTCGAGATCGTCGACGACGAGGGCAAGCCGATCGATCGGGCCGACCTCGAACCTGTACGCGCCGAGGCCGACGAAGCCGGCTCCGCCGCAGACGGAACGGAGAACGCATGAACCCGCTGCGCGCCTACAACCTCTATGTCCCCCAGGTGTGGGAGGAGACGAGTCGTGGCACTCGCGGCTACGACCTCTACTCGAAGATGCTGGAGGAGCACATCATCTTCCTCCACACGCCGATCGACGACGTCGTCGCAAGCCTCGTCGCCACCCAGATGCTGTACCTGCAGTTCAAGAACGCGGACAAGGACGTGCAGCTCTACGTGAACTCGCCCGGCGGCGAGATCACCGCGCTGTTCGCGATCTACGACACGATGCAGTTCATCCAGAACGACATCCAGGTCGTGTGCTTCGGCCAGGCCGCGTCGGCCGCCGCGGTGCTGCTCTCGGCGGGCACCAAAGGCAAGCGCCTCGCGCTGCCGCACAGCCGGATCATGCTCCACCAGCCGTGGGGCGGCGTGGCCGGGCAGGCCACCGACATCGAGATCCAGGCCAAGGAGATCCTCCGCATGCGCGAGGAGATCGACAAGATCCTCGCCCACCACACCGGCCAGCCGATCGAGCGCATCTCCCGCGATACCGACCGCGACTTCTACATGGGCGCGCAAGAAGCCCTGGAGTACGGCATCATCGACGAGGTGATCACGAACAAGGACCTCGCCGCCGTCCCGCCCGCCAAAGGCGTGGCGTAGGGCCTGGGGCGGGACGGGAACGAGGGGATTCCATGGCCAAGTTCGGTGACGGGGGCGACCTCGTGAAGTGCTCCTTCTGCGGGAAGTCGCAGAAGCAGGTCAAGAAGCTCATCGCCGGGCCCGGCGTCTACATCTGCGACGAGTGCATCGACCTGTGCAACGACATCATCGAAGAGGAGCTGGCGGGCGACTCCGAGGTCCGCTTCGACGACCTGCCGAAGCCGCGTGAGATCTACACGTTCCTCAACGACTACGTGATCGGCCAGGACCGCGCCAAGAAGATCCTCTCGGTCGCCGTCTACAACCACTACAAGCGCGTGCAGGCCGGCACGAACGACGCCGAAGTCGAGCTGGCCAAGTCCAACATCTTGTTGCTGGGGCCGACCGGGTGCGGCAAGACGCACCTCGCGCAGACGCTGGCCCGCATGTTGAACGTGCCGTTCGCTATCGCGGACGCCACCGCGTTGACCGAAGCGGGCTACGTCGGCGAGGACGTCGAGAACATCCTCCTCAAGCTGATCCAGGCTGCGGACTACGACGTCAAGAAGGCCGAGACCGGCATCATCTACATCGACGAGATCGACAAGATCGCGCGCAAGAGCGAGAACCCGTCGATCACGCGCGACGTGTCCGGCGAAGGCGTGCAGCAGGCGCTGCTCAAGATCCTCGAAGGCACCACCGCCTCGGTGCCGCCGCAGGGCGGGCGCAAGCACCCACACCAGGAGTTCATCCAGATCGACACCACCAACGTGCTGTTCATCTGCGGTGGCGCGTTCGCCGGCCTCGACCACATCATCGAGAACCGCATCGGGCGCAAGTCGATCGGCTTCCGCACCGCGGAGGACGAGGAGTCGAACGACCTCGGCGAGATCCTCTCCCACGTCACCCCCGAGGATCTCTTGCGCTTCGGGCTGATCCCCGAGTTCGTCGGGCGGCTACCCGTGATCGCCACGGTGAGCCAACTCGAGAAGGACGCGCTCGTCCGCATCCTCGTCGAGCCCAAGCACGCGCTCGTGAAGCAGTACAAGAAGATGTTCGCGCTCGACAACGTCGAGCTCGAGTTCGCCGCGGACGCGTTGGACTCGGTTGCCGACCAGGCACTGCTGCGCGGCACCGGTGCTCGCGGGTTGCGCGCCATCCTCGAAGAGGTGCTGCTTGAGGTCATGTACGACCTGCCGTCGCGCGAGGACATCGGCAAGTGCGTGATCGACCGGTCGGTCGTCCTCGAACGCGTCAACCCCACGCTCGTGCCGCGCTCCGAGCTGGCGCCGCCGAAGACCGAGCGCCCCCGCCGCGCCGCTTCCTGATCTCGTTTGTTCCAGGTGACAGAAGCCGGCCCAGTGTCCTGACCCCCGTTCGGGGGTAGGTTGCGCTACGTGCCTCCGGCAGACGCGACGGGGAGATTCGCGAAGGCCCCTCCCCTTGTGCCGCCGAGGCGCCGTCATCGTGGGGCAAATCTCCCCGTCGCGTCTTAGGAGGCGTGCATGCGCAAGCTCATCAAGGTCGCCATCGTGGCCGGTGTCGCAGGTGGCGTGGCCGGCGCCGTGCAGTCGTTCCGCAAGGACGAGCCGGGCGAGGTCGTGAAGCAGAAGGCGATGCGGGCCGCAGGCGAAGGTCTCGCCGTGGGTGCGGTGGTCGGCTTTGTCCTCGACCGCCGGACGAGGCGGCGCAAGCTGAAGAAGCTCGCCAAGGCCAGGGCCAAGGCGGGCACGGCTCTCACTGCCGGTGGGTTGGTCGAAGCGGCCCGGGCGGCGATCCCGGTGATCGAGCACGCGGTCGAGGTCGCCCGCCCGAAGGTCGAGCACGCGGCGAGGAACGCGGCCGAACGGGCGAGGGACGCGGCCGAAGCTGCCCGCCCCCGCGTCGAGCACGCCTACGAGGTGGCACGGCCGAGGGTCGAGCATGCGGTCGAGGTTGCCCGGCCCAAGGTCGAGCACGCGGCGCGGGCCGCGGCCGACAAGGCCAAGGACCTCACCCGGGCCGCGTAGTTCGCGCGCGTCACCGAGCACACAGCACGCACCGAGCACGCCCCAAACCCGAACCTGCGCGTCTCAGCGTCGGTACTCGACCCTCAGACGCGCAAGTTCGACCGTGATGGCAGCGGACACACCGGTAGCGTGCGGCCGGTGAGCGACACCGCCTTCATCGTCACGTCGCCGTTGCCGGTGACCGCCGGCCTCGGCGTCGACGACCTCGCAGTCGCCGTCGTAGCCGACGCGATCGCGCGCCGCACGGCCGCAGCCGCCGGCACCGAAGCCAGCGTCCACCTGCCGGCGTTGCTGGGCGACCGCGCCGCAGTGCTGGCATTGGAGCGCGCCGGCCGGCCGGTCAGCGACCTCGCCGCGTTCGAGGTGGCGCGCGCCGCGCAGGTGGACGAGCAACTCGCCGCGCTCAACGTGTCCTCGCGCGTGAGCGACGAAGGCATGCGGGCGCGCGTGGGGGACGCGGCCACCGTCGCGTTCGTCCGCCTCTACGACCAAGGCCTCGTCGACGAGATCGAGATCGTCGTCGCCACGTGCCCGAGTTGCGCGACCGTTGTGGACGGTGCCGACGCGGAGCCGGGCACGGTCGAGGCCGACGTGCTCGACATCGCTGTCGCGTGGGGCGACGGCAGGCACGAACAAGAGCTGCTGGTCCCCGTGGTCGCGCCCGAGTTGCTCGCCGGTGCCACCGCGGTCGCCGTGCCGGTAGATCATCCCGCCGCGGGCGGCACCGTAATGCTGCCGTTCGGGCGCGGCCGCGTGCCGGTCGTGGCCGAGACCGGCCGCGTCGAGCCCTCGGTCGTCGTTCCCGCGCACAGCCGTGACGGCCACGACCTTGCGCTGCTGCACGGCCTCGACGCGCCGGCAGTGCTCGGCCCAGACGGCGTGGTCGTCGCCGGTGGGCCGCTTGCCGGCCTGAGCCGTTACGCGGCGCGCCAGGCGGCGCGTGATCTGGTCGAAGCAGAAGGCGCGGTGCTCGCGGTGATGCCGGGCGAGGAGGAGGTCGAGCGCTGCCGGCACTGCGGCTCGACGACGGTGCCGGTGCTCGGCCGCCACTGGGCGCTGCGCGGCGGGCGGCTCGAAGTCGCGGCTGCTGATGCTGTGCGCGACGGGCTCGTGACGTTCGTTCCAGCGGACGCGCGCGAGGCGTTCCTCGCCATCGCCATCGCCGTCGCGGATTGGCCCGGTCGGCGAAGCTCGGCCTCAGCGGCCCGGCCAAGCTCGGCCTCGGCGGTGTGGTGCCTCGACCGCACGGTCGCGGGTGGCGTTCCGCTGCCGGTCGCCACGTGCGTCGACTGCGGGCGGGTGTCGGTGGACGCGACGCCGTCGTCGACCTGCGGCACGTGTCTCGGCGAGCTACGCGCCTCCGACCGCACGTTCGACCCGCGCTTCGTTGCCGCGTTCTGGCCGCTTGCCATCGCGGGGTGGCCCCGCCCGGCGCGCGCGGCGCCGCCGGCGATCGCGGTGGTGACACCGGCCGCCACGACGACGTGGCTGCTGCCCGCGCTCGCGCTCGCCCGGCACTTCACCGGCGAGCTGCCGATCGGCAGCGTCGTCGTCCACCCACCGAACGGCTGGCCCGAGGGCACCGCGCTCACGCCTGACGTCGAGGGGGAGGACATCGACGAGCGCGCGTTCCGGCTCGCGCTGCTGGCGGGCGACCTCGACGTCGACGCGCATGGCGCGCTCGACGCGCTCGAGCACGCGCGCGGCGACGACCCCGACGTGGCCGACGCGGTGGAAGCCGCCGCGGCCGAGCTCGACGAAGGCGGCTCCGGTCCCGCGCAGGCAACCGCGCTGCTGCTCGCCGCGCTCGGCACCGGCGTGCGCGCCGCTGACATCGACCGGGCTCGCCAGGTCGCCGCCCCCTTCCTGGGCGAGGGCTGAGCAGGCATGGAGTACCACGCCGCGCTCGCGTGGCTCGACCGTCACGTCGACCTCGAACGGACGCGCGACCCCGGTCGCCTGCGCACGCCGACGCTCGACCGCATGCGCGAGCTGATGGACGTGATGGCCGAGCCGCAGCGCCAGTACCCGGTGATCCACCTCACGGGCACGAACGGCAAGACGTCGACGGCGCGCATCGTGACGCGGCTGCTCGACGTGGCCGGCCTCACGGTGGGCACGTACACGTCGCCGCACCTGCAGAAGATCACCGAGCGGATGACGTCGAACCTCGAGCCGATCTCCGAGGGCGCGTTCGGCGAGGTGATCGGCGCCGTCGCCAACCTGCTGCCGCTGCTCGAAGCGCCGCCCACGTACTTCGAGCTGCTCACCGCCGCCGCGTTCCGCTGGTTCGCCGATGTCGCCGTACACGCAGCGGTGGTCGAAGTCGGCTTGCTCGGCGAGTGGGACGCGACGAACGTCGTCGACGGCCAGGTCGCGGTCGTCACCAACGTCGGCCCCGACCACCTCGACTACGCCAGCACGATCGAGAACGTCGCGAAGGAGAAGGCTGGCATCGTGAAGCCGGGTGCCACGTCGGTGCTGGTGTTGGGCGAGACCGACCCCGCGCTCACTGCGCCATTCCTCGCGGCCGGTGCTGGCGCCGTGTGGCAACGCGACGAGGAGTTCGCGTGCACGTCCAACGAGATCGCGCACAAAGGTCGCCTCGTGTCGTTGCGCACGCCGGCGGCGCGCTACCGCGACGTCTTCCTGTCGCTGCACGGCGCGTACCAAGCGGACAACGCCGCGATCGCGGTGGCCGCAGTCGAAGCGTTCCTCGGCGAGCCGTTGGGCGGCGACGTCGTCGAGGAAGCGTTCGCGACCGCGACGTCCCCGGGCCGCGTCGAGGTCGTCGGCCACCAACCGCTCGTCGTGCTAGACGGCGCGCACAACCCGCCGGGCGCGGCCGCGCTGGCCGACACGCTCGTGCAGGAGTTCGGCGACGATGCTCCGTGGACGGTGGTCCTCGGGCTGCTCACGCCGCACGATCCCGCCGACGTCCTCGCCGCGCTCGACGACCTGCGCGTGGGTGCCGTGGTCGCGTGCGCGCCCGCCGGCACACCGCGCGCCGTCGCCGCCGACGAGGTTGCCGCAGCTGCGGAGGACGCGGGGTTCGGGGCGGCCGTCGAGCGCTCGGTGGCGGCTGCGTGCACGACGGCCGTCGGCCACGCCGGGCCCGACGGGCGGGTGCTCGTGACGGGCTCGCTGTACACCGTCGGCGAGGCTCGCACGGCCTTGGTGCGCTGACGGCCCAAGCAATAGCCTGCCGCCCCCATGGACACGGACTGCACCCTCGTCATCTGCAAGCCCGACGCCGTCGAGCGCGGCCTCGTCGGCGAGATCGTGCGGCGCTTCGAGCGCAAGGGACTGCGGCTGGTTGCCGCCGAGCTGCGGACCATCGACGACGAGACGGCGGGCCGCCACTACGAGGAGCACAGCGAGAAGCCGTTCTTCGGCGAGCTGGTGTCGTTCATCACCCGCGGGCCCGCCCTGCTGCTGGTGGTCGAGGGCCCGGGCGACACGTGGAAGGCGGTGCGCACGCTCATGGGCGTCACCAACCCCAAGGACGCCGCGCCCGGCACCATCCGGGGCGACTTCGGCCTGATCCTCACCGAGAACCTCGTCCACGGCTCCGACGGCCCCGAGTCCGCCGCCCGCGAGATCGGGATCTTCTTCCCGAACCTGGCCTCCTGAGGCTTTTGGCCGCGCTGGTGCCGGAATACCGGCACCAGCGCGGCCAAAACCACGTCAGCCAGGGCCGATAGGCGCCGCCGGGGCGGTCCCGAGTAGCCTGGCCGGGACCTCAGCGCCGTCTGGGGAGGGTCTCGCGCGTGTCGGACAGCTTCTTCTCCAACCTCATGGGCCGCGACATGGCCATCGACTTGGGGACGGCCAACACCCTGGTGTACGTCCGGGGCCGCGGCATCGTCCTCAACGAGCCGTCCGTCGTCGCCGTGAACACCAAGGACGGGCGTCCCCTCGCGGTCGGGCTCGAGGCCAAGCGAATGATCGGGCGCACGCCGAGCCACATCCAGGCCATCCGCCCGCTCAAGGACGGCGTCATCGCGGACTTCGAGATCTGCGAGAAGATGCTCCGCTACTTCATCC
>Ga0299907_10001411_pt1 | contig 13702 bp, 14 predicted proteins | sample RVTome_16_FD_198680 | JGI IMG/M metagenome (GOLD analysis project Ga0299907, IMG submission 198680) | Soil microbial communities from uranium-contaminated site in the Upper Colorado River Basin, Wyoming, United States - RVT152D67 (version 2) ... | reverse complement strand
CGACAAGCGCTACTACCGGCACTCGGGCTACCCCGGCGGGCTGAAGTCCCGCACGCTGGGGGACATGCTCCAGCGCCGGCCCGAGGAGGTCATCCGCAGGGCGGTCAAGGGCATGATGCCCCGCAACAGGCTGGCCCGCAAGCAGCTGACCAAGCTCAAGGTCTACGCCGGCCCCGACCACCCGCACGCCGCCCAGCAGCCCGAGACCCTGGAGATCGCCACCTGATGGCCGAAGAGCCCGAGACCCCCGCCGACGAGACGCCCGAGACCCCGGCCGACGAGACTCCGGCGCAGGAGACGCCGGAGACGCCGGCCGAGGAGACCGCTTCCCCCGACGAGCCCGTCCCCGCCGAGCCGGCGCCCGCCGAGGAGCCCGCTCCGGCCGAGGAGCCGGCTCCCGCCGCGGAGGCGCCCGCCGAGGAGCCCGCTCCGGCCGAGGAGCCCGCTCCCGCCGAGGAGCCCGCTCCGGCCGCGGAGGCGCCCGCCCAGGAGCCCGCTCCGGCCGCGGAGGCGCCCGCCGAGGAGCCCGCTCCGGCCGAGGAGCCCGCTCCGGCCGCGGAGGCTCCCGCCCAGGAGCCCGCTCCGGCGGCGGAGGGCGATGGGGAGGAGGCGGCGGCGGCCGCGGAGCAGGAGGCTCCCGCGAAGCGGCCGGCGCCGGACGGCGAGGCGGCTCAGCGTGCGAAGCCGGAGATCCCCGGGGCCGACCTGGAGGTCGACATCGTCCCCGAGGGGTCCGATCCGCTGATGCGCGAGGACGAGGAGCTCGAGGCGGCGGAGGCCGCGGCGCGCGAGGAGGCCGAGGAGGATCGGCCGGTGGCCCAGGCGGCCATCGACCTGGCCGCCGGCGCCCGCTACCGCGCGACCGGCAAGCGCAAGACCGCCATCGCACGCGTGGTCCTCAAGCCCGGCGCCGGCGAGTACACGATCAACGGCCGCGCGCTGAACGTCCACTTCCCCCGTCCCACGCTCGAGCGCAACATCCGCCAGCCGCTGGAGACCGTCGGCTACGACTCCCGCATGGACGTGGTGGCGACGCTCCACGGCGGCGGCACCTCGGCCCAGGCCGGCGCGCTGCGCCACGGCATCGCGCGCGCGCTGATCGAGGCCGACCCCAACCTGCGCGGCGAGCTCAAGCGCCGCGGCTTCCTCACGCGCGACCCGCGCAAGAAGGAGCGCAAGAAGGCCGGCCTCAAGAAGGCGCGCAAGCGCCCGCAGTTCTCGAAGCGGTGAGGCGCGGCCCGCGGCCGGCCGGCGGGCGGACAGCGGGCGTCTGATGGCTCGCGAGCTATTCGGCACCGACGGCGTGCGCGGCGTCGCGGGGGACAAGGTCACCGCCGAGCTCGCCCTGGCGCTCGCCGCCGCGGCCGTCCGCCGCGCCGCGCCCGGCGCGCGCGAGGGGCGCCCCCAGGTCCTGGTCATCCGCGACACCCGCGAGTCGGGGTCGATGCTGGAGTCGGCGATCGCGGCCGGCGCCGCCGCCGCGGGCGCCGACGCCCTGCTGGGCGGCGTCCTGCCCACGCCGGCGGCGCCGCTGCTCATCCGCCGCTACGGCCTCGACCTGGGCGTCGTCCTCTCGGCCTCCCACAACCCCTACCGCGACAACGGGATCAAGTTCTTCGGCGCCGACGGGGACAAGCTCTCCGACGCCGTCGAGGAGGAGATCGAGGCCCTGCTGGCCGAGCCCCCGACCCGCGCCGGCGGGCCCGTCGGCCGCGTCCGGCCCCTGCACGGGACGCTCGAGGACTACCTGCGCGACCTGCACACCCGCTTCGCCGGCCTCGACCTCGGCGGCCGCGACGTCCTGCTCGACTGCGCCCACGGCGCCGCCCACCGGGCCGCGCCCGAGATCTTCCGCCGCCTCGGCGCCGCCGTCACCGCCGTGGGGACCGACCCCGACGGGCGCAACATCAACGACGGCTGCGGCTCCACCCACGTCGAGGCCCTCGCCGCCCGGGTCCGGGAGGGGGGCCACGACCTCGGCTTCGCCTTCGACGGCGACGCCGACCGCGTCCTGGCCGCCGACCGCCACGGCCGGGTCGTGGACGGCGACGAGCTGATCGCCCTGGCCGCGAGGCACCTGCGCGACCGCGACCGCCTGCCCGGCAACGGCGTGGCGGTGACCGTGATGACCAACTACGGGTTCCACACCGCCATGCGCGAGGCCGGGATCGAGGTGGCGACCACCGGCGTGGGCGACCGCTACGTCCTGGAGGCGCTGCGCGAGCGCGGCTTCGCGCTGGGCGGCGAGCAGTCCGGCCACATCATCGAGCTCGGCTTCAGCCCCACCGGCGACGGGATCGCCGGCGCCCTGCTCGCGCTCGAGGCCCTCGACGGCCGCGACCTGGCCGAGCGCGACGCCATGGAGAAGCTCCCCCAGCGGCTGGTGAACGTCCCCGTCGCCGACCGCGACGCCGCGCTCGCCGACGCCGCCTTCGCCGAGGCCGTCGCCCGCGAGCAGGCGGCGCTCGAGGGCCGCGGCCGCGTGCTCGTCCGTCCCAGCGGAACCGAGCCGCTGATCCGCGTCATGGTCGAGGCCCCGACCGACGAGGAGGCCACGGCGGCCACCGACCGCCTGGTCGCGGCGATGCAGGCCGGGATCGCCTAGGCCGCTACACTCCGGGGCTCGGCCCGCGGTCAAGACCAAGCGGGCTCGGGGAGCCGCCGTCGCGGCTCTCACTGGTTTACAAGCCCCGGAGGCCTCGCATGTGCGGCATCGTCGGCTACGTCGGCCACCAGCCGGTGCAGGAGCTGCTCCTCGCCGGCCTCGAGAAGCTCGAGTACCGGGGCTACGACAGCGCCGGGATCTCGATGGTGTGCGACGGGACCGTCGAGTCGATCCGCGCCGTGGGCAACCTCGGCGCCCTGCGCGAGGCCGTGCAGGCGCGCGACGGCGACGGCGGCGTGGCCGTCGCCTCGGGGACCGCCACCACCGGCATCGGCCACACCCGCTGGGCCACGCACGGCCGGGTCTCCGAGCGCAACGCCCACCCCCACTTCGACACCACCAGCAACGTCCACATCGTCCTCAACGGCATCGTCGAGAACTTCCTCGCCCTGCGCGAGGCGCTGGCCGCCGACGGCGTGCGGTTCACGAGCGAGACCGACGCCGAGGTCGTCGCCCACCTGGTCTCCAAGCACTACGACGGCGCCAACCTCGGCGAGGCCGTCCGCCGCGCCTACAACGAGCTGCGCGGCCACTACTCGTTCGTGGCCATGGCCGGCGACGAGCCCGACAAGGTGGTGGGCGCGCGCAAGGAGTGCCCGCTGATCGTCGGCCGCGGCGAGGGCGAGTCGTTCTTCGCCTCCGCCATCCCCGCCTTCCTCGCCCACACGCGCCGCGTCCAGTACATCAACGACAACGAGATCGTCACGATCTCGCGCGACGGCGTGGAGTTCCAGACCGCGGACGGCGAGCCGCTGGAGCGCGAGGTCGTGGAGATCGACTGGGACGCCGAGACCGCCGAGAAGGGCGGCTACGAGACGTTCATGCTCAAGGAGATCAACGAGCAGGCGGACGCCCTGGCCGAGACGATCTTCGACCGCACGGTGCGCGAGGACGGCGTGGACATCGACGAGATGGGCGCCGTCGACGACGAGCTGCTGCTCGGCGTCAAGCGCGTGGTGATCGTGGCCTGCGGGACCAGCTACCACGCCGGCCTGGTCGGGCGCTACGCGATCGAGGAGTGGGCGCGCCTGCCGGTGGAGATGGACATCGCCTCCGAGTACCGCTACCGCAACCCGGTGGTCGGCCCCGGCGACCTGGTCCTGGGCATCACCCAGTCCGGCGAGACCGCGGACACGCTGGCGGCGATGCGCCTGGCCCGCGAGCGCGGCGCCCACGTGCTGGCGGTCACCAACATCATGGGCTCCCAGGCCACGCGCGACTCCGACGGCACGCTGTTCACGCGCGCCGGGCTGGAGATCGGGGTCGCCGCCACCAAGACCTTCGTGTGCCAGGTGGCCGCCATGTACCTGCTCGGGCTGCGGCTGGCCGAGCTGCGCGGCACGCTGCCGGCGCAGCGCCGCCGCGAGCTGGTGGCCGGCCTCAAGCACCTGCCCACCAACGTGGACGAGCTGATCGAGGCGGTCGACGCGCCGGTGGCGGAGATCGCCGAGCAGTGGCACGAGTCCGAGTTCTTCCTCTACCTCGGCCGCCACGTCGGGCTGCCGGTCGCGCTGGAGGGCGCGCTCAAGCTCAAGGAGATCTCCTACATCGCCTGCGACGCCTACGCGGCGGGCGAGATGAAGCACGGGCCGATCGCGCTGCTCGACGAGCACACGCCGGTGGTGTGCGTGGCGACCGACTCGCCCGTGCTGGAGAAGGTCGTCTCCAACATGCAGGAGGTCGCGGCGCGCGGCGCCCACGTGATCGCGGTGGCCACCGCCGGCAACCGCGACATCGCGCAGCACTCCGAGCGCGTGATCGAGATCCCGCGCACCGACTGGATGCTCCAGCCGATGCTCGCGGTGATCCCCCTCCAGCTGCTGGCCTACCGCATCGCGCGCCGGCTGGGCCTCAACGTCGACCAGCCGCGCAACCTGGCCAAGACCGTCACGGTGGAGTGAGGCGGCCCGCCCGGCCGCTGAGCGACGGGCGCGTAGCGCTGCGCGCCTGGCGCGAGGCCGACGCCCCGGCGATGGTCGCGGCGCTGGCCGACCCCGAGATCCCCCGCTGGACCCGCGTCCCCTCGCCCTACACCGCGCGCCACGCGCGCGAGTTCCTGCGCCGCGGCGACGAGCTCGAGATGTCGTTCGCGATCGTCGAGGCGGCCGGCGACGGCGCGATCCTCGGCGGCATCGGCCTGCGCGACCTGGGCGACGGGGTCGGCCAGCTCGGCTACTGGGTGGCGGCGGGCGCGCGGCGCCGGGGCGTGGCGAGCGACGCCCTGCGCCTGCTCGCCGGCTGGGCGCTGGAGGAGGCGGGGATGGGTCGCGTCCAGGTCCTGGCCTCGGTCGGCAACCGGTCCTCGCAGCGGACCGCCCTGCGAGCGGGCTTCGAGCGCGAGGGCGTGCTGCGCGGATATCTCGGCTACCGGGGCCACCGGGAGGACGCGGTGATCTTCGGCCGCGTGGCCGCGGAGACGAACCGGTGATGGTGGTCCGCGTGGCCGCGGGGACGAACCGGTGATCTTCGGCCGCGTAGCATCCGCGCCGTGAACGGCGTGGGGATCGACCTGCTGGAGATCGAGCGCCTGGAGCGCGCGCTGGCGCGCCGCCCGCGGCTCGCGCAGCGCGTCTTCACCGACGCCGAGCGCGCGTACGCCCGGGCGCGGGCGCGCCCGGGGCAGCACCTCGCGGCGCGGTTCTGCGCGAAGGAGGCGGTGGCCAAGGCCCTGGAGCTCGAGGCCTGGCGCTGGCGCGACGTGGAGGTGGACGGCGAGGGCCGCGCGCGCCTGCACGGGGCGGTGGCGCGCCGGGCGGCGCAGGCCGGCGGCCAGGTCCGCGTGTCGCTCACCCACACGCGCGGGATGGCGGGCGCCGTCGCCGTCGTGTCATGAGCCCGCCGGCCTCCTGGCTGGCGCCGCTCTACGACGCCGAGCGGATGCGCGCGCTCGACGCCTGGGCGATCGAGGAGCGCGGGATCCCGTCGCTGGACCTGATGGAGCGCGCGGGCGCGGGGCTGGCGGACCTGGTGGACGAGGTGGCGCCGCGCGGGCGCGTAGCCGCGGTGTGCGGCAAGGGCAACAACGGCGGCGACGGGCTGGTGGCCGCGCGGCTGCTGCGCGAGCGCGGCCGCGAGGTCGACGCGATCCTCGCCGGCGATCCCGCCGAGCTCTCCGGAGATCCCGCCGAGAACCTGCGCCGGCTGCCCGGCGACCCGCCGCTGGCGCTCGGCGGCGACAACGGCTCAGCCGGCGAGGCCGTCGCCGGGCGACTCGCCGACGCGGCGGCCCTCGCCGACCATGTGCGCGGCGCGTCGGCCGTCGTCGACGCGCTGCTGGGGACCGGGTTCTCGGGCGCGCCGCGCGGGATCGTGGCCGAGGCGATCGAGGCCATCTCCGCCGCCGGCGCGCCCGCCGTCGCCGCCGACGTCCCCTCGGGCGTGGACGCCTCCACGGGCGCCGTCGAGGGCCCCGCCGTGCGCGCGACCGCCACCGCGACGTTCCACGCGCCCAAGGTCGGCCTCTACGTCAACCCCGGCAAGCGCCACGCGGGGATCGTGCGGGTCGTGGACATCGGCATCCCGCCCGGCGGGCCGGAGTCCACCGGCATCGGGCTGATCGTGCCGGACGTCCGCGACGAGGTTCCCCGGCGCGGCGAGGGCTCGACCAAGTTCAGCGAGGGCGCCGTGCTGGTGGCCGGCGGGTCGCGCGGGCTCACGGGCGCGCCCTGCCTGGCCGCCGAGGCGGCGGGCCGGGCCGGCGCCGGCTACGTCACGGCGTGCGTGCCCGCGTCGCTGGAGATGGTCTTCGAGGTGCGGCTGCTGGAGGCGATGACGCGGGCCCTCCCCGACGCCGGCGGGGCGCTGGGCCCGGACGCCGCGGCCGGCCTGCTCGCCGCCTGCGAGCGCGCGGACGCCCTGGTGCTCGGCCCCGGCCTGGGGCGCGAGGAGGCGACGCTCGAGCTGGCGCGGACGGTGGCGGCGCGCGCCGAGGTCGCGCTGCTGCTCGACGCCGACGGGCTCAACGCCCACGCCGGGCGCCTGCGCGAGCTGGCCCAGCGCCGGGCGCCCGCCGTCCTCACGCCCCACGCGGGCGAGCTGGCGCGGCTGTTGGAGACCGAGTCCGCCACCGTGGAGGCCGCGCGGCTGCACCACGCCCGGGCGGCGGCGGCCGCCGCGCGCGCCGTGGTCGTGCTCAAGGGCGACGACACCATCGTCGCCGAGCCGGGCGGCCGCGTGGGCGTGAGCGCGGGCGGCAGCCCGGGGCTGGCCACCGCGGGGACCGGCGACGTGCTGTCCGGCGTGGCCGGCGCCATGCTGGGCAAGGGGCTTCACCCGTTCACGGCCGCCTGCGCGGCGGTGTGGCTGCACGCCGAGGCCGGGTCGCTGGCGGCCGGCGAGCGCGGCGCGGACGGGATGATCGCCCGCGACGTCATCGACGCGCTGCCCGCCGCGCGCTGCGGGTAGGCTCCCCGGCCGATGCCCGGGACAGTCCGCGACGTGATGGAGCACGACCCCGTGGCGGTCACCCCGTCCGACGACGTGGAGACCGTCATCCGCGTCCTGCGCGAGCAGGAGCTGCCCGGCGTGCCGGTGGTCAACTCCGGCGGGCGCTGCGTGGGGATCGTGACCGAGAACGACCTCGTCCTGCGCGACGAGGACGCCGACCTGCACCTCCCGCACCACCTCGACATCATGGGCGGCGTCGTGTTCATCGAGTCGATGAAGCACTTCGAGGAGCGCGTGCGCAAGGCGTTCGCCACGAAGGTCGAGGACATGATGACCCCCGACCCGATCACCGTGGACGCCGACGCCCCGGTCGACGAGGCGGCCCGCCTGATCGCCGAGCACAAGCACAACCGCCTGCCGGTCGTCGAGCACGGGCGCCTGGTCGGCGTCGTGACCCGCATCGACGTCCTCGACGCCCTGACGGCCCAGGGGTAGCCGTGCCCGTCCGCGCGGTGGCCGCGGTCAACCTGGCGGCGATCGAGCGCAACTGCGCCCGGCTGCGGGACGAGCTGACCGGCGGCGCGCGGCTGGCCGCGGTGGTCAAGGCGAACGGCTACGGGCACGGCGCCGTCCCGGCGGCGCGCGCGGCGCTGGACGGCGGCGCCGAGGTCCTGTGCGTGGCCGGGGCCGAGGAGGCGCGCGAGCTGCGCGAGGCCGGCGTCGGCGCGCCGCTGCTGGTCATGGGCGCGCTGAGCCCCACCGAGGCGGACGTCGCCATCGCCGCCGGGGCCGAGGTGGTGGCCTGGCGGGAGGGGTTCGTTGAGGACCTCGCCGCCGCGGCCGCGAGGATCTCGCCCGCCGGACCGGTGCGGGTGCACGTGAAGCTCGACACGGGGATGGGGCGGCTGGGCACGCGCGATCCCGGCGAGGCGCGGCGGGTGGCCGACCGCGCGGCGCGCGACGACGGCCTGCAGCTGGCGGGCGCCATGACCCACTTCGCCACCGCCGACGAGCGCGGGGACGACTTCTTCGGCGTCCAGCTGGAGCGCTTCGCCGCCTTCGCCGAGGCGCTGCGCGCCGACCATCCCGACGTCGTCCTCCACGCCGCCAACAGCGCGGCGACGCTGCGCGACCCGGCCTCCCACCTCGACATGGTCCGCTGCGGCATCGCCATCTACGGCCTCGATCCCTTCCACGAGGACCCGGAGGCCCGCGGCCTGGAGCCCGCGCTGGAGCTGCGCAGCTGGGTGGCCGACGTCAAGCCGTGCGCGCCCGGCGAGAGCGCCGGCTACGGCCGGCGCTTCGTGGCCGAGCGCGACACGCTGGTCGGCGTGCTGCCGATCGGCTACGGCGACGGCTGGCGCCGCGCGCTCACCAACGCCGCCGACGTGCTGGTGGACGGCGAGCGCCGGCCGCTGGTCGGGACCGTCTCGATGGACAACGTGACCGTGGACCTCGGCCCGTCGTCGGGCGCCGCCCCCGGCGACGAGGCGGTCCTGATCGGGGCGCGCGACGGCGAGCGCATCCTCGCAGAGGAGGTCGCGCGGCGGATGGGCACGATCAACTACGAGGTCACGACCGGGCTGCTCCCGCGGGTGGAGCGCCGCTACCACCGCGACGAGGACGCCCTGCCGTGAACGCCGCCCTGTCCGCGGCCCGCGAAGCCCTGGCCGGCGAGGAGGCGTGGGTGGTGGGCGGGGCGCTGCGCGACCGGCTCCTGGGCCGGGAGACCGACGACGTCGACCTCGCCACCCCCGGCGACGCCCGCGAGCCCGCCCGCCGGCTGGCCCGCGCGACCGGGGCGTTCGCGTTCGCGCTCTCCGAGGAGTTCGGCGCCTGGCGCGTCACCGCGCGCGACCGCGCCTGGCAGGCCGACCTCATGCCCCTGGAGGGCGGGACGATCGAGGACGACCTCGCCCGCCGCGACTTCACGGTCAACGCCATGGCCGAGCCGCTGCGGGGGGGCGAGCTGGTCGACCCCTTCGGGGGGCGCGCCGACCTGCAGGCGCGCCGGCTGCGGGTGGTCTCGGCGCGCTCCTTCGAGGACGACCCGGTGCGCGTGATGCGCCTGGCCCGCCTATCCGTCGCGCTCGGCCTCGAGGTCGAGCCGGGCACCGCCGCCGCGGCCCGCGCGGCCGCGCCGCGGCTGCCCGCCGCGGCGGGCGAGCGGGTGTTCGGCGAGCTCAAGCTGCTGGTCGGCGGCCCGCGGCCCGAGGCGGGGATCGGCGCGCTGGACGCCGCCGGGGCGCTGGAGGCCGTGCTCCCCGAGGTCGCCGCGCTGCGCGGCGTGGAGCAGAACCGCTTCCACCACCTCGACGTCTACTCCCACACGCTGGAGGTCCTGACCACCGCCGCGCGGCTCGAGGACGGGCCCGAGGTCCTCGGCGAGCACGCCGCCGCGGTCGCCGCCTTCCTGGCCGAGCCGCTGGCCGACGAGCTGACGCGGGGCCAGGCCCTGCGCCTCGGCGCGCTCCTGCACGACGTGGCCAAGCCGCCGACCCGGGAGGAGACGCCGGAGGGCCGGATCACCTTCATGGGCCACGACGCCCGGGGCGCCGACATGGTGCGCGAGGCGCTGGGGCGGCTGCGCGCCTCGCAGCGCCTGCGCGAGCACGTCGCCGCGCTCACGCGCCACCACCTGCGGCTCGGCTTCCTCGTCCACCGCCGGCCGGTCTCGCCCCGCGCGGTCCACGACTACCTGCGCGCCTGCGAGCCGGTGGAGGTCGACGTGACCCTGCTGTCGATCGCCGATCGCCTGGCCACGCGCGGCGACCGCGCCGACGAGGCGATCGCCCGGCACCTGGAGCTGGCCGGCCGCCTGCTGGGGGAGGCGCTGCGCTGGCACGCGGAGGGCCCGCCGGAGCCCCTGGTCCGCGGCGACGAGCTGGCCTCCGAGCTGGGGATCGAGCGCGGCCCCGGGCTCGGCCGGCTGCTGCGCGAGCTGGAGGCCGCCCAGTTCGCGGGCGAGATCGGCTCACGCGCCGACGCGCTCGCGCACGCCCGCCGGGCGGCGGGCGAGCCGGCGCACTAGCGCCTCGCAGACCTCGACGGCCTCCTCGACGCGCTCGAAGGACACGTTGTCGGCGGTGTCCGTGGGCTTGTGGTAGTTGCTCGGCAGCTTGTACTCGTTGACCGAGGCCAGCATGGCCGCCCGGTAGCCGGCCCGCAGCGCGGGCAGCGCGTCGGTGGCGAAGGACAGCTGCAGGCCGCGGCGCAGGTGGATCCCGGCGTCGGCCGCCGCGGCCGACAGCTCGTCCTTGAGCGCCTCGTCGTAGCGGCTCTGCACGATCATCCCCTCGCTCTCGGCCGCCACCAGCTCGGCGGACGAGCCCACGGTGTCGACGGCGACGATCCGCGTGCGCGGGGGCGAGAGCCGGGCGGCGTGGCGGCGCAGGAACCCGCGCATGCCCTCCATGAACGACTCCTCGGCGCCGGTGGACACGAGGATCACGCGCAGGCCCTCGACCGGGCGCTCGCGCAGGCGCTCGGCCACGCCGAGGAGCGCGGCCACGGCGGTCAGGTTGTCGTTGGCGCCGGGGACGACCGGGCTGGCGCCGATCTGGGCGAAGCCGGCGACCGACAGCGCGCCCAGGGCCATGCCCGCGCCGACGATCCGCCGCCGCCCGAGCAGGGCGCCCGCGGCGACGAGCGCCGGCGCCCCCGCGATGGCGCGGAAGAGCTCGGGCCAGCGGTCGGACTTCTCGAAGCGCTCCGGGTCCAGCCGCGCCAGCAGCTCGACCGGGCGCTGGTCGAACACCACGCCGGTGTGGGCCGCGTCGTGGTGGGAGACGAGGACGAGGGTCTCGGCGGCGGACGGGTCCCCGGCGTCGGCGACCACGTTCCAGGTCGTCCGGTGGGGCAGGACGCGGCGGAAGGCCTGCGGGCCGGCCGAGCAGTCGTCGGCGAGCCCGGCGGCGGCCAGGGCGCCGAGCGCGGCGGCGCTGCGGCGATGCCCGCGCAGGGCCAGCGCGCCGGCCGCGACCCCGGCCGCGCTGAGCAGCCCCTGGGGCCACCAGTACGTCCCGTGCGCGCGCTCCTCCTCGATCGCCGGGTGCAGGCCCAGCTCGCGCAGCGCGCCGGCGATCCACTCCGCCGCCTCGCGCTCGCCCGGCGACGCGGACGGCCGCTCGATCGCCGCCAGGTGGCGGACCGTCCGCTCGAGGCCTTCCCGCTCGGCGTACATGGAAGCCTGACGCTAGCGGTTAGAGTCCGGCCGTGCCCGCGGACCCGGAGTGCATCTTCTGCAAGATCGTGGCCGGCGAGCTGCCGGCCGCGAAGGTGGACGAGGACGAGCGCACGATCGCCTTCATGGACATCAACCCGGCGACCCGCGGGCATGCCCTGGTGATCCCGCGCGAGCACCACCGGGACCTCGTCGACGTGCCCGACGAGGACCTGGCCGCGACCGTGGCCGCGGCCCGGCGCCTGGCCGGGCGGGCGCTGGAGCGGCTCGGCGCGGACGGCGTGAACCTCCTGAACTCGTGCGGGCGCGCGGCCTGGCAGACGGTCTTCCACTTCCACGTCCACGTGATCCCGCGCTACGACGACGACCCGCTGCGGCTGCCGTGGACGCCGGGGCCCGGGGACGAGGGTGAGATCGCTGACGCCGGGGTTTCTTTGCGGGGAGGGTAGGTGGTACGGTTGGCCCTGAAAGGCCGGAGATCCGGCGAAAGACGTGCAGGCGGTCGCAGGACGTTGCCTCAGCGCAGCACCTCCGCGGTTTCGCAGCACAAAGACGCGGAGGTCACGCACAGTGGCAACTGGCACCGTCAAGTGGTTCAGCGACGACAAGGGCTACGGCTTCATCACTCCCGATGACGGCGGTCGCGACCTGTTCGTCCACTACAGCGGCATCGGCGGAGACGGGTTCCGCACGCTGGCCGAGGGCTCGAAGGTCTCCTACGAGGAAGAGGCCGGAGACAAGGGCCCGAAGGCCGTCAACGTGACGCTGATCTAGCGCTCGGACCGCCCTCGGACACATCCGCGACGGTCGCCGCAACTGCGACCGACCCGTCGTGTTCAATGGTCTCGATGACTCGACGCCATAGCTTCATGCCCGCGGTCCTCGCGGCCGCCGCACTCATCCTGCTGCTCCCGTCCGGCGCCTCGGCGCGCATCGCCGAGCTGGGCCTGGACTCCTCGCGCTCGCTGGGCACGCCCAGCTGTCCCTCGAGCCCGTGCCTGGCGATCACCCGGACGACCGGCTTCCAGCTGATCACCGGCGGTCGCCGCAACCCGTTCGTCTCGCCGCGCACCGGGCGGATCGTCGCCCTGACCCTGCGCCTGGGCAAGCCGACGGCCGCGCAGACCCGCTTCTTCGACGAGCAGTCGGGCGGCAAGGCGCAGGCCCGCGTGGCGATCCTGCGGCCGGTGAGGTCCCGGCGGCGCGGGCAGATCCTCTACCGGCTCAACGCCCAGAGCGATCCCTTCCAGCTGGAGAAGTACTTCGGCTCGACGGTCCAGTTCCCGCTCTACACGTCGCTGCTGGTCCGCCGCGGCTGGGCGGTGGCGCTGACCATCCCCACCTGGGCGCCCGCCCTCGCGGTCAACGGGCTCGACAACAGCTTCGCCTGGCGCTCCAGCCGCGTGAAGCCGTGCTCCGAGAACCCCGAGCGCCAGCCCCCCCATACCACCGCGGGCAGCACGCGCGAGTACTTCTGCACGTACCGCCCGGCGCGCCTCACGTACTCGGCCACTCTGGTCAGCACCCCGTAACGCCACAACCCGACGGCGCGGCCGTAAGGCGGGCTGACCAGGACGCAGGCCGGCGTGGCGTGCTCTGCACGGGGCGCGATGGCGCGGTCGTAAGGCGGGCTGACCAGGACGCAGGCCGGCGTGGCGTGCTCCGCACGCGAGCCGGCCGAGGACGCCGTCAGGCCGACTTACGGGCCGCCATCAGCAGGCGCCGGGGTTCTGCTGGCAGAACTCGCTGAGCCCGGTTCCGCCGGACCCGGAGCCGCCGCTCTGGCCGCCGCCGCCGGACTGGCCGCCGCCGGACTGGCCCGAGCCGCCGCTGGTGCCGCCGGAGCCGGTCTCGCCGCCCGAGGACTCGTCGCCGCCCGAGGACTCGTCGCCGCCGGAGGACTCGTCGCCTCCGGAGGACTCGTCGCCTCCGGACTCGTCCCCGCCGGACTCGGGCGTGGTGGCCGTGGTGGCGGTGGTGGGCGTGGTGGCCGGCGTGGCCACGGGGATGGTTCCCGCGGGGACGGTCAGCTCGGGCGTCGAGAGCTGGTCGGCGCTCACCTCGCCGTCCCCGCCGCAGCCCGCGAGGGCCAGGGCGACGATGGCGGCGAGGGGGAGGAGGGCGCGTGGGCGCATGCCGGAGGGGGCTCAGCGCGGCAGCGGCGACATCCGCCGGCCGCAGTGGACGCAGTCGTTGAGGTCGCGCTGGACGAGCTGGTCGCACCAGTTGCAGAAGCGCAGGGTTTCGACCGCCCAGGGCAGCTCCGAGGGCGACGGCGCCAGGGGGAGCAGCTTGCCGACGACCTCCAGCGGCTCGCCGCTCTCGCCGTCGAGGTAGACCTCGCCGGGCTCGGCCTCGATGACCACCTCGCGGCCGGTCGAGGGCGCGCGCAGCCGGTACTTCTGGCGCTCGCTCACAGGCCGGGACTCTAACAGCGGGGGTCGGCGGCAAACCCCGCCCCCCAACCC
>Ga0299907_10001409_pt1 | contig 13709 bp, 14 predicted proteins | sample RVTome_16_FD_198680 | JGI IMG/M metagenome (GOLD analysis project Ga0299907, IMG submission 198680) | Soil microbial communities from uranium-contaminated site in the Upper Colorado River Basin, Wyoming, United States - RVT152D67 (version 2) ... | reverse complement strand
CGGCCGTTCGTCACGTCCTCAAGCGGCATGTTCGTGGTGTACCCGTAGTCGGCGATCGCGAGGATATGGTCGGCCGCCGTCTCGACGCCGTCGAGCAGGGTGTCGACTGACACGCCCTCCCAATGGGTGCCCAACTTCGACCATTTCGTGACGCAGTGGATATCGACCTCGACCGACTCGCGCGGCAGCGCCCGGAACTCGTCCCAAGTCCACCGTCGCGCCTCGTCGATCTCGCCGCTCACCGTAAGGTTCCATCGGTCCAACGGAGTACGCGGCGTGGGACCGGCCGACAACACGGGGAAGTCCTCGGTGACGTATTGCCCCGGGGGGATCAGTCCCTTGCCCGGCTGGCGGCGCCGTCCAGCGAACCCCCGAGAGACCTCTGCCATGACCGTCCTTTGCGCAGTGGCCGTTGCGTAGTCAGGCTAGTCTGTCTCGATGCCGGCCGAGCGCCACGCCTGAGCGCATTGCCGAACTCAAGGCGCGCTGTGTCTCGCGCTGCACCTCGACGCCCTTCGTGCCCCAGGGACACGCCGTTGCCCGGGCCACCGCCGTCCCGCGAGGAATAGCAGGCCGGATGGGACCCGCCAACCCCGCGGTCGTGGGTATCCCGACTGGGCTCACGCCACAGCCGCGAGCGGCGAGATCGGGGTCGCCCATGGAATGCCAGGTCCTTCCCCGAACCGATACGGCGCTTAGATCACGTGGCCGTCGCTCAGATGTCAGAGCGGCAGTTGCTCCGCGAGGCGTTTGGCGAGGGTCAAACCGGTCAGCGCCGGGTTGACCGATCCGACGGTTGGAAAGACGGACTGGTCACAGGCATACGCGTTCTGGATGCGGTGGAACCGACCCACGGGAGTGGTGACCGAGTCCGCAGGGCTGTCACCCATCCACAACGTTCCGGATTCGTGATACGTAGTTCCCAGGCCCCGGTGCCATTCGGGGAACGGGCGATCCAACGGGAATGGCTGCGACTGCCAGTTCTCGTCAAAGAGGTACTCGATCGCCTGCGGTGAGCCCGCGACGTGCTGCGCGAGCGCAAGGCACGTACTGTCCATGGCCTGCCAGGTCTGCAGGTCCTGCTGGCTCAGGACGAGGTGCACGTAGGCCCGTGGAACGCCGAACTCGTCGAGCTCGTGCGGGCTGAGATCCATCCAGCTCGTACCGGTGGCCGGCGGGACCGACGTCGTGCACCGTGCATTTCGCCGACCGCACGGATCGTCATTGTGATCCAATCGGGATCGGTGTTGGCGAGCTGTTGATCGAGAGTACCCATTCTAGATGAGCCCGCCAGCCGCAGGCGTCTCGCGCGACGAGGACCACGACCTCGTCGCGGCATCCGTGATCTCCTCGTTGGCGTATGGAGCCGTGTCAGCATGACAGCGTCAAGACCTCCATGGACCGGTCAGACCGGCTGGCATCGCGCCGCATGGGGGCGTGCTCGGCTGGATCGAGATCGACCGCTGGCTCGACAAGGAAGTCGTAGCGATGGTGTTCGTGGTGCTGATGCTGTCGGGCCACTGGTCGCTCGTCTGCGCCATGGGCGGCCGACGTGGCCGCGTGCCGCGGTCCGATGGTTCACCGGACTCATGGTGGCGGCGATGTGGTCAAGGTCGGCTACTTCCTGCACACCGGCGCACGCGTCCGCAGCCTCGCCCGTGCGGTGCCGATCGTGATGACCACCGCACTGGCGGCGGCCTATGCCGTCGCTCTTGCGCTGGCCTGACCCGCTCGGGCCACCCACGCCGGATCCTGCGCCGCCGGCGACGGCTGCGATCGGACCCGACACCCGTGTCGCCGTCCGCTCCACGTCGGCTGGACGCCGTGTCACGTTCTCGATCGCTGTCGCGTCCTTGGACTGCACACATCTGCGACGGCGCGGAGTACGTGATGTATCCGGCCCCTGAGCGAGATCATCCGTAACGGAAGGCTGTCGACGACGCGCACCGCCGTGTCCTCATCGAGCGACAGCACGTCGGCAATGTCGGCGACCTCCAGATGCTCGCCACGGCCGTCGGCCTCCACGACGAGCTGGAGGATGCGCAGCTCCCGGTCCTGCCATGTCGGGTCGGTCATCGTGCCCCCAAGGCAGCGTGCGCGTTGTCAGGGCCTACGGGATGCGCGCGACATCGACAGAGATGCCTGCAGTCTGGAGTTCCCGGGAGAGCTTCTGTTTCCACACGCCGCCCTCGTCCAACGTCACGTACACGAGACCGGCGATGTCCGACGGAGTCTCAACGCCAGGGTCGAGCAGGACGACGACGCGTCCTCGGCCAAGGCAGCCCAGGAAAAAGCCAAGCTCGAGGACGACGTTCTGCAGTCCACGCGGGCGCAGTTCGTCCTCTTGGACTACCTGGCCGAGCTGGCATCGGGCTGCCGGGTGGCGCGCGCCTCCGGTGTCGAGTCGGAGATGGAGCTCGCCTACGCCGGGCTACACCAGCTGCTGGCGCCGATGCTGGCCCGCCTGGAGCGGCTCCCGGCTCCGCAGGGCGAGGCGTTGGTGACCGCGTTCGGCCTCAGCTCCGGGGCAGCACCGGACCGCTTCCTGGTCGGCCTGGCTACCCTCAGCCTCCTGGCCGAGGTGGCCGAGGAACCCCACTGGTGTGCCTGATCGACGACGAGCAGTGGCTGGATCGAGCCTCGGCCCAGGTCCTGGCGTTCGTGGCCCGCCGCCTGGTCGCCGAGTCGGTCGGGCTGGTGTTCGCGGCCCGGGTGCCCAGCGACGAGCTGGCAGGGCTGCCGGAGCTGGTGGTCGAGGGCCTGCCGGATGCCGATGCCCGCGCACTGCTGGACGCCGCGCTCACGGGGCCGCTGGACGCACAGGTCCGCGACCGGATCCTCGCCGAAACCGCTGGCAACCCGCTGGCCCTGCTGGAGCTGTCCCGGGGGTTGACCCCGGCGGAGCTGGCGGGCGGGTTCGCCCTCCCCGATGCGATGCCGCTGGCGGGGCGGATCGAGGCGAGCTTCCGGCGCCGGCTCGAGATCCTCCCCGAGGAGACTCGTTCGTTGCTGCTGGTCGCGGCAGCCGAGCCGGTGGGCGACCCGATGCTGGTGTGGCGGGCGGCAGAGCGGCTCGGCATCGGCACCCAGGCGGGGATCCCGGCGGCCGAGGCCGGCCTGCTGGAGGTCGGCGCCCGGGTGCGGTTCCGGCATCCGATGGTGCGCTCGGCGGCCTACCGGTCGGCGTCGCTGCCGCAGCGCCAGGACGTGCATCGCGCCTTGGCGGACGTGACTGATTCGGAGCTTGATCCCGACCGTCGGGCCTGGCACCTGGCCCACGCCACGCCCGGGCCTGATAAGGAGGCCGCCGCCGAGCTGGAGCGCTCGGCCAGCCGCGCCCAGGCCCGCGGGGGCCTGGCCGCGGCCGCCGCGTTCCTGGAGCGCGCGGGGCTGCTGACCCCCGACCCCGACCGCCGCGCGCGGCGCCTGCTGGCGGCGGCCTGGGCCAAGCGGGATGCCGGCGCGCTGGAGGCGGCACTTGAGCTGCTGGTCGCGGTCGAGGCCGGGCCGCTCGACGCCCTGTCGGCCGCCGGGGTCGAGCACCTGCGCGGCCAGATCGCGCTGGCGCAACGACGTGGCGGCGAGGCTGGCCGGCTGCTGCTGAGCGCGGCCAAGCGGCTGGAGCCGCTGGATGCCGCCCTGGCCCGCGAGACGCACCTGGAGGCGCTCGGGACCGCGGCATGGGTCGGCGACCTGGACGGCCCCGGTGGCCTGCGGGCAGCGGCCGAGGCCGCCCGCGCCGCACCCCCCGGCCCTCGACCGCCACGTGCGGTTGACGTCCTGCTGGAAGGGTTGGCGCTGCGGTTGACCGATGGGTATGCGGCGGCCGCGCCGACCCTGACCCGGGCCCTTGGGCAGGTGCTGGCCCTGGACGTCGCCAACGACGAGGTTGGCCGCTGGCTCTGGCTGGCCGGTGGAAGAGCCACCGTATGGTTGGTCGCCCTCGAGCTGTGGGACGCCGAGTCCTGGCACGCCCTCGTCACCGCCCAGGCACGGTTCGCTCGCGACACCGGCGCGCTCGTGCAGCTGCAGTACGCGCTCAACTCCCTCGCCGCAGCCCACCTGTTCGCCGGCGAGCTGACCACCGACCCGGCTGCTCGATGAAGAGCGCCTGATCGGCCAGGCGACCGGGAACCCACCGATCGGCTACACGGAGATGACGCTGGCGGCCTGGCGGGGCCGGGAGCCAGCGGCGACGACACTGATCGAGGCCACTTCGCGGGAGGCGACCGCACGCGATGTGGGCAGGATGGTCAACGCCGCGACCTCTGCCAGCTCGGTGCTCGCCAACGGCCTGGGCCGCCACGACGCCGCCCGCGACGCCGCCTGGTTAGCCTTCCAGCGCGACCAGCTCGGGTTCGGGCCCTTTGTCGTGCCCGAGCTAGCCGAGGCGGCCTCCCGGACCGGCGACCGAGCACTGGTCAGTGCCGCGCTCGACTGGATCCTCGAGCGCACCGAGGGCACGCGGGTGGCACCCTCGGAGTGGGTGTTGGGCATCCAGGCCCGCGTCCGCGCCCTGTTGAGCGAGGGCGACGCCGCCGAGCACCTGTACCGCGCGTCGATCGCCCACTTGGGCCGGACCCGTGTCCGCGTGCAGCTCGCCCGCGCCCATCTGCTGTACGGGGAGTGGCTGCGCCGCCAGCGCCGCCGCCTCGACGCCCGCGAGCAACTTCGCACCGCCCACGACCTGCTGGAGGCGATGGGCGTCGAGGGGTTCGCCGAGCGAGCCCGCCGCGAGCTGCGGGCCACCGGCCAGACCGCCCGCAAACGCACCGTCCAGACCAGCGAGGAGCTGACCGCCCAGGAGGCCCTGATCGCGCGGCTGGCCCGCGACGGCCTGTCCAACCCGGAGATCGGCACCCGGCTGTACATCAGCGCCCGCACGGTCCAGTACCACCTGGGCAAGGTCTTCGCCAAGCTCGACATCAGCTCCCGCGCCCAGCTCGACCAGGCCCTGGCCGGCGACCCGGGCACCACCAAGCCGGAGTAGCCCGCCGCCCGGCCAGCCGGCGTCCCGGTTGGCGCACCGCCAGGCCACAACCGGCCAATCGCGCTAGCCACTGGCGGATGCGAACACCGGCCGGCGCCAACGACACTGGCGGGCAACGTGCACGGTGTCGACACAGCAGTTCAGCCGCAGGTTCAGATAGCACCACCCCGTGCGCAGGGTACGGCCGTGGTTCAAGAAGGGAAGTGGTTATGTCCATCAAGAGGAAGGTGCTGGCTGTCGCGGCGATGCTCATCATGGTCGGCGGCGTGAGCACGGTGGGGACGCGCTCCGCGAGCGCGGCTACCCCGCAGTGCGGCCCGAACTGCATCCAGATCTTCAGTGCTAAGTTCGGCACGAACGCCAACCCCAACTTCGTTGAGACGGTGTTCCAGGGGGTGGCAAGGGTCGGCCAGCCGACGATCCTGGCCCGCCCCAGCAGCTCCAACCCGGCCGGGGATCTCATCGCTACGGCTCCTCCCAGCGGGAGCCTGGTGTCTGACTTCTTCGCCGCCGGGCTGGTGTCCGCCGCGGTGAACCAGCACTACGGCAACCTGAACGCGGCGCAGATCGAGTACGCGCCGTTCGGTAAGCGGACCGGCCTGTGTGCGGGCCTGGCCACCACCGCCTACCAGAACGAAGGCCTCACCCTGCAGCCGTGCAGCACTCCGGGCACGACCGTGTGGATCATCGATACTGCCGATTCGCCCGCGACCGCGCCCGCCCGCTTCCCGATTGTCAGCGGCTCGACCACGGACTTCACCCACCCCTTCGCGATGACCATCCACGGTAACCCGGCCCACAAGCGGTTTCCGCAGATCAAGGTCCAGCGTCTGAGAGGCAACCCAGACCACGTGCGCGTCAGCCAGCTATGGGGTGCCAACGTCTCGAGCTAGGAAGCCCTGGTTCAAGCCCTGAGGACCCACGAGCGCCGTCCCGCCCGGGGTGCGCAACGGTCGTGCCTGGCATCCCCGCAACGGAGTTCATGGCCTGCGGTCACCCCTTGACCGGCCGTCGTCCGGGCGGCTGGAGACACCGGTCGCCCAGGGCAGGCCAGGACCTGAGCCCCACTAGGCAGGCAGCCGAGGGAGGTGAGCAGTCCAGGCCTGCCAGCAGGTACCGAGAGGACGCAAGCGCCCCACGAGCCCCAGGAGGGCGGCCATGGCCGCCGACAACATCGTCACCCCAATCGGCAATCGCACCGACGACCCTGAGGTCCGCTCCGAGAGGGCAGTCCAAGCCGCATCCACCAACGCCGGAGGTTCTCATGAGTGGAACCGTTGAAACCGCCATCGAGATTCGTCCCTTCCGGGTCGAGATTCCCGAAGAGGAGCTCGCTGAGCTGCGACGCCGCATCGCCGCGACGCGCTGGCCTTCTAAAGAGCTCGTTGCAGACCGCTCCCAGGGTGTGCAGCTGGCGACGCTGCAGGCCCTGGCCCGCTACTGGACGACCGAGTACGACTGGCGCAAGTGCGAGGCCAGACTGAACGCGCTGCCGCAGTTCACGACCCAGATCGACGGCGTGGACATCCACTTCCTCCACGTGCGCTCCCAGCACGAGAACGCGTTGCCGCTGATCATGACGCACGGCTGGCCCGGCTCGGTCATCGAGCTGCTCGAGACGGTCGGCCCGCTGACCGACCCAACCGCGCATGGCGGCACCCCCGAGGACGCGTTCCACCTGGTGCTGCCGTCGCTGCCCGGCTACGGCTTGTCCGGCGAACCGACCGAGGTCGGCTGGGACCTCGGCCGCACCGCGCAAGCGTGGGCGGAGCTGATGGGTCGCCTCGGCTACACCCGCTACGTCGCCCAGGGGGGCGACCTGGGCGCCATCGTGGTCGACGTGATGGGCCGCCAGGCGCCCGAGGGGCTGCTCGGCATCCACATGAACTTGCTCGTGACGACCCTGGGGGCCCCGACCCCACCGCCCGGAGACACCGAAGAGGAACGCGCGGCGCTCGAGGCGATCAACACCTTCACGACGAGCGGCTTCGGCTACTTCCTGGAGCAGTCCACGCGGCCGCAGACGATCGGCTACGCCCTGCTGGATTCCCCCGTCGCCCTGGCGGCCTGGCTGCTGGACCACGACACCGACAGCTACTACAAGATCTCCCGCGCGTTCGTCGACGGCGAGCCCGTGGGCAATCTCACCCGGGACCACATCGTCGACAACATCACGCTGTACTGGCTGACGGGGACCGGGGCTTCGGCGGCCCGGTGGTACTGGGAGCTTGGACGAGCCCAGGCTCTTGCCGCCGGCCAGGCGCCGCCCGAGGTCTCGCTGCCGGTCGGCTTCACCACCTTCCCCGGCGAGATCTTCCGCGCCCCGCGCAGCTGGGTCGAGAGGTCGTATCCCAACCTCGTCCACTTCAACGAGGCCGACAAGGGCGGTCACTTCGCCGCCTGGGAAGAGCCCGAGCTCTTCACCGCCGAGCTGCGGGCTGCATTCAGCTCACTGCGCTCATGACGCCGTTGTCTTCGGCTCTCTTCAAGAGGAGGTTCCATGCCAGCACAGACCACCAATCTCTTCCTCCTCGAGGATCTCGAGGACGTCGCAAGGACGAGCGAGCTCGCGCAAAGCGATCGAACTGCGCTGCACGCCGTCGCCGACTGGATCAAGACCTTCGTGGTCAGGCCCCACAAGGATCTCGGTCGCGCTGGGCCCGTCTGTCCCTTCGTGCCCGGGTCATTGGAACGCAAGACACTTTGGCTTGCTCCAGAGCAGATCGCCGACCGGGACGTGCCGGAAGTCGTCGAGCTTATGAGCGGCTACAAGAGGCTGCTCTTGGACACTCGACCTACTGAAGGCGACGACGTTATCTACAACGTCATCGTCGTTGTGTTCAGCGACTTGTCGGCTGAGCGTGCCCAGGGCGTCTTTGACGAGGTCCCACGGCAGCTTGCAGTTCCGTCGTATGTGGAAGACGGAATCCTGTTCGGGCCGTACTACGAAGGCCATGAGGGGACTGCGATCTACAACTCGAGCTTCCGACCATTCCAGTCGCCCGTGCCGTTTCTGTTCGTGAGGCATGGAGTCACCAGCGACTGGAAGTTCTTCCTGGACGACGAGGAGTGGCTCAACTTGTGGGCGCATCGTAATGGGGAGTCCGGTACCCAAGCACTTGCTGAGGAGCTGCGCCGCTTGCCGTGGCGCCTGGGGCGCGACTGATCCGAGCGTGGCCTCGCTTCGAAAGGAGCTACCTCATGCCGCCGACGGCGGTCCTGAGGGAACCCTCGCCGGCGTCGCTCATTGGGTGGGGCGAAACCGAGCCCTCGTTCCGGGAGAGCGTTCGTCGACGTAGGAGACCCCATGTCCGCGACATTGACCACCGCGCAGCTGGGCCCAGCGTGCCTACCCCAACCTGACCTACTTCCACGAGGTCGACAAGGGCGGCCACTTCGCCGCCTGGGAGCAGCCCCAGCTCTTCACCGAGCTCCGGGCGGCGTTCCGGTCCCTGCGCTAGCCGGAGTGAGGGGGACGGGCGTCGGTCACAACCTGCCGCAGGAAGCACCCCACCCCTTCACCGACGCCGTCGTCGAGGCCGACAGCTACTGAAGGAGTGATAGATGGACCAGGAGGCAACCCCATGGAGGACCGTCCTCAGGAGCGCCGACCGGCTGTTCCGCGCCACCACACACCCGGCGGCGGTCCAGTTGCCGGTTGAGGGGTCGTTGCCGTCCCTGGCCGGCGCGACCGAGTGGCTCAACTCGCCGCCACTGACGCCCGCCGGGCTGCGCGGCCGTGTGGTGCTGGTCGACTTCTGGACCTACACCTGCATCAACTGGCTGCGCACCCTGCCCTATCTGCGCGCCTGGGCCGACAAGTACCGCGATCACGGGCTGGTGGTGCTCGGTGTGCACACCCCGGAGTTCGACGTCGAGCACGACCTGGACAACGTCCGCCGCGCCGTCAAGGACCTGCGGGTCGTCTACCCGGTCGCGGTCGACAACGACTACGCCATCTGGACCGCCTTCGACAACCACTACTGGCCGGCGCTGTACGTCGTCGACGCCCACGGGCAGATCCGCCACCATCAGTTCGGTGAGGGCGGCTACCAGCAGTCCGAGATGATCGCCCAGCACCTACTGGTCGAGGCCGGCGCCGAGGGGATCGGGCAGGACCTGGTGGTGGTCGACCCTGGTGGGGTGGAGACGGCCGCCGACTGGGACAGCCTGTGGTCGCCGGAGAACTACCTCGGGTACGCGCGGATCGAGAACTTCGCCTCTCCCGATGGTGCGGTGTTGGACACCCCGCAGGTGTATGCCGTCCCGGGACGGTTGCGGCTCAACCAGTGGGCCCTCGCTGGTGCCTGGACGGTCAAGCGGCAGGCCATCGTGCTCAACGCCCCCGATGGGGGGATCGTCTACCGGTTCCACGCCCGCGACCTGCACCTGGTCATGGGACCGGCCACGCCGGGCACGCCGGTCCGGTTCCGGGTGCTGCTGGACGGGCAGCCCCTGGGCGCCGCCCACGGCACCGATGTCGACGAGGCGGGCGACGGCACGGTCACCCGCCCCCGGCTGTACCAGCTGATCCGCCAGCCCGGCCCCATCACCGAGCGCACCTTCGAGGTCACCTTCCTGGATTCCGGCGTCCAGGCCTACGCCTTCACCTTCGGCTAGCGCCGTGACCACGACCCTCTTCCCCGGAAGGAGACCACCATGACCCAAGCCGAGACCTCCATGGCCCGTAGCGACGTCCGCCCCTTCAGCGTGGACGTTCCAGAGGAGGACCTGGTCGAGCTGCGCCGGCGGGTGCAGGCGGCGCGATGGCCCGAGAAGGAGATCGTCACCGACGCCACCCAGGGCGTGCAGCTGGCGACGATGCAGGAACTCGCGCGCTATTGGGGCAGCGACTACGACTTGCGGCGGTTCGAGGCCAGGCTGAACGCCCTCCCCCAGTTCATGACCGAGATCGACGGCCTCGACATCCACTTCCTCCACGTCCGCTCGCCCCACGAGCACGCCTTGCCGCTGATCATCACCCACGGCTGGCCGGGCTCGGTCATCGAGATGCTCAACGTCATCGGCCCCCTCAGCGACCCCACGGCCCACGGCGGCGACCCCGCCGACGCCTTCGACGTGGTGGTTCCCTCCATGCCCGGCTACGGGTTCTCGGCCAAACCGGAGACGACCGGCTGGGACCCGGTCCACATCGCCGAGGCCTGGATCACCCTCATGCGCCGCCTGGGCTACACCCGCTTCGTCGCCCAAGGCGGCGACTGGGGCGCCCAGATCACCGATGTCATGGGAGCAAAGGCCCCCCCGGAGCTGCTCGGCATCCACTCCAACATGCCCGGCACCGTCCCCCCCGAGGTGTCCAAGGCGCTCGCCTCCAACGTGCTCGGGGCCGGTGACCCGCCGCCGTCCGGTCTGTCCGCCGACGAACAACGCGCCTACGAGCGACTGAGCTTCCTCTACACCAAGGGCATCGGCTACGCCCTCGAGATGGGGTTGCGCCCCCAGACCCTGTACGGGCTCGCCGATTCGCCCGTCGCCCTGGCCGCCTGGATGCTGGACCACGACGCGCGCAGCTACGACGACATCGCCGCCGCCTTCGCCGGCCAGCCGGTGGGCAGCCTCACCCGCGACGAAGTCCTCGACAACATCACCCTCACCTGGGTGACCAACACCGGGGTGTCCTCGGGTCGTCTCTACTGGGAGAACACCCTCGGCTTCTTCGACGTCAAGAACGTCACCGTCCCGGCCGCCGTGAGCGTCTTCCCCAACGAGCTCTACCAGGCCCCGCGGAGTTGGACTGAGCAGGCCTACCCCAACCTCATCTACTTCAACGAAGTCCCCGAGGGCAACCACTTCGCCGCCTGGCAAGAGCCGGAGCTCTTCACCACCGAGGTGCGAGCCGCCTTCCGGTCACTGCGCTGATCGGCGCCCCCACCAGCAACGGAGGTCGTCATGAGCAGCACCGTCGAGACCACCAGCGAGATCCGTCCCTTCCACGTCGACATTCCGGACAAGGCGTTGGAGGACCTTCGTCGACGCATCGCGGCCACGAACTGGCCCGAGAAGGAGACCGTCACCGATCAGTCCCAAGGCGTGCCACTCGCCCTGACCCAGAAGCTCGCCCGCTATTGGATGACGGACTACGACTGGCGCACCTGCGAGGCGAACCTGAACGCCCTCCCCCAGTTCATCACCGAGATCGACGGGCTCGATATCCACTTCCTGCACGTCCGTTCCCAGCATGAGGACGCGTTGCCGCTCATCATCAATCACGGATGGCCCGGCTCGATCATCGAGCAGCTGAAGCTCATCGACCCCCTGACCGATCCCACGGCCCACGGCGCGAACGCAGCGGACGCGTTCCATGTGGTGATCCCCTCGATGCCGGGCTACGGGTTCTCGGGCAAGCCGACCAGCACCGGCTGGGGTCCCGAGCGCATGGCCCGGGCCTGGGCGGCACTGATGGGCCGCCTCGGCTACCGCCGCTATGTCGCCCAGGGCGGCGACTGGGGGGCGTTCGTTGTCGACCAGATGGGCCTGCAGGCGCCCGAGGGGTTGCTTGGCATCCACACCAACATGCCGGCCACCGTCCCCGCCGACGTCGACAAGGCGTCCCTGGCCGGTGACCCGCCACCATCGGGGCTATCAGCCGAGGAACGACGCGCGTATGAGCAGCTGCTCAGGACCTACGAGCAGGTCGAGTACGCCAGGATGATGGCCACACGCCCCCAGACCCTGTACGGGCTCGCCGATTCACCCGTCGGCCTGGCCGCCTGGCTGCTCGACCACAACGACGCCGACGGCCAGCCGGCGGCGGCGGTCGCCTCGGCCCTGGACCGGACCAGCAGCGCCACGGGGGAGCTGATCCGTGACGAGGTCCTCGACAACATCACCCTGTATTGGCTGACCAACACCGCGGTCTCGGCGTCTCGCCTGTATTGGGAATACAAGGGTGGCTTCTTCAACGCCAAGGGCGTCGCCATCCCGGTGGCCATGACCGTCTTTCCCGGCGAGCAGTACCAGGCCCCGCGCAGCTGGGCCGAGCGGGCCTACCCCAACCTCATCTACTACAACCAAGTTGATAGAGGCGGTCACTTCGCCGCCTGGGAACAGCCGCAGCTCTTCACCAAGGAGCTCCGCGCGGCGTTCCGGTCACTCCGCTAGCCGCAGAGTTCAACACGGGAGGCGCAGGCAGCGCCGAGCAGCACCGAACAGCGACCGGGAAGGAGCCACACATGACCAGACTGCCCAACATCGTCCTCGTGCACGGCGCCTGGGCCGACGGCTCCAGCTGGAGCGCCGTCATCGAACACCTCCAGGCCGACGGCTACCAGGTCACCGCCCCCCAGTTCCCCATGACCAGGCTGGCCGAGGACGTCGCCCGGCTCCGCCAGGTCCTGGCCCGCCAGCACGGGCCAACCCTGGTCGCCGGCCACTCCTACGGCGGCCAGATCATCACCGCCCTCGGCACCGATGCGCCCAACGTCGTCGGCCTGGTCTACATCGCCGCGTTCGGGCTGGATCAGGGCGAGTCGATCGGCGCCCTGCTGGCCCAGGCACCGGGAGGTCCGGCCCTGGCCCATCTCGACGTCGACCCCCAGGGCTTTGCCTGGCTGCCCGAGGACGACTTCGTCAACCACTTCGCCGCCGACGTTCCCCCGGTCAAGGCCAGGGTCATGTTCGCGGTCCAGCAGCCGTTGCCCTGGAGCGCCCTGGGCGAGGTGATGGGCGTCCCGGCCTGGAGGGCGCTGCCGTCCTGGTTCCTGATCGCCGACGGCGACCAGGCGATCCCACCCGCTGCCCAGCGGCAGTTCGCCCCCCGCATGGGCGCCACCACCGTGGAGGTCTCGACCAACCACGTGGCCATGGTCTCCCACCCCGACCAGGTCCTCCAGCTCATCAAGACAGCCGCCCAGGCGGTGCCGACCGCAACCTGAGCGCTCACTCCACCTCAGCCTTATCAGAGCCGGTCACCGAGCGCACCTTCGAGATCAGCTTCCTCGCCCCCGGCGTCCAGGCCTACGCCTGCACCTTCGGCGAGACAACACCAGGAGTCGCAACGATGAGCACCGTGTCACGCGGGTTCCGGGGGCGACGGGAACGTCCCAGCGCCGAGCTGCCCCCCGGCCAGTACCTGGTCGAGGACTTCCCGGTCCTGTCGGCCGGGCCGACCCCCAGCATCGACCTGGAGGACTGGGAGTTCGTCATCACCAGCGAGACCGACGAGCAGCGGCGCTGGGACTGGGACGGCTTCCGGGCCCTGCCCACAGAGACCGTCACCGTCGACCTCCACTGCGTCACCCACTGGTCCAAGCTCGCCACCACCTGGGAAGGAGTGTCGCTGGACACCCTGCTGGAGGGCCTGGACACCAGCGCCAGCTTCGCCCTGGTCACCTCCTATGGCGGCTACAGCACCAACCTGCCCCTGGAGGACCTGACCGACCACAAGGCCTGGATCGCCTTTCGCTATGACGGCCAGGAGCTGGAGGCCGAGCACGGCGGCCCGGCGCGGCTGCTCGTCCCCCACCTGTATTTGTGGAAGAGCGCCAAGTGGGTCCGCGGCATCCAGCTGCTGGACCAGGACGAGCCCGGCTTCTGGGAAAGCCTCGGCTACCACAACTACGGCGACCCCTGGCAGGAGCAACGCTTCTGGGGCGACTGAGAGGCAGGCAGCGATGACCAGCTCGAACCAGTGGAGCGACAGCAACGCCCTCGCCGGTCCCCTCCAGAGCGTCCTAGGCATGGAGGTCACCACCGCTGT
>Ga0299907_10001408_pt1 | contig 13714 bp, 12 predicted proteins | sample RVTome_16_FD_198680 | JGI IMG/M metagenome (GOLD analysis project Ga0299907, IMG submission 198680) | Soil microbial communities from uranium-contaminated site in the Upper Colorado River Basin, Wyoming, United States - RVT152D67 (version 2) ... | reverse complement strand
GCGGCTCAGGTTCGACCCGTACGCGGCATACCACACGAGCCGGCTCACGCCGAGTGCCTGATCACCAGGATGTCGCCTTCCTGGACGTCGTAGTCCTTGCCTTCGATGCGCACGAGCCCGCGTCGCCGCGCCTCGTCCTCCGAGCCGGCTACCACGAGATCTGCGAAGCGCACGCGCTCGGCCTTGATGAACCCACGCTCGAAATCGGAGTGGATGACCCCGGCGGCTTGCGGCGCCTTCGAACCGCGGAAGGTTTCCCACGCATGGGCCTCGCGTTCGCTGGCCGTGAAGAAGGTAAGCAGGCCGATGGCCTCGTAGGCCGCACGGATGAACGCGGCGGCGGCCGGATCCGTGATGCCGAACTCCTTGAGCAGCACCGCGGCATCGTCGTCACCGAGCTCGGTGGCTTCGGCTTCGAGCGCACCGCAGATCACCACCCTGGGCTCCGGGATGTCGTGGCTCGCCTCAGCGGGTTCGTCGGCGTTGATCACGTAGATGTCAGGTTTCATCGTCAGCGGCGTCCAGAGAGAAACGACCCGCCGCTGCTCCGGAGTCCACTCCTCGCTCGACAGCCAGCGGCCGTCGCTGAGCACGGCCTCCGCGCGCTCGCCTGCCTCGAGCTCGAGCATCGCCTCCTTATCGCCGGCCTTCGCACGCTTCGCGCGGTCGAGCACCTTCTCGACCGTCACGAGGTCGGCCACGGCGAGCTCGGCGCGGAAGGACTCGAGGTCTCGTTTCACGTCGACGTCCGGCCCGAACGCCCGCAGGACGATCGCCAGCGCGTCGGCCGCGCGCGCGGCGCCCAGTGAGTGAGGGTCGATCCCGGCCACGTCGACCAGCCGCACCTGACTCCGCACCGTTTTGGCGGACTCGTAGATCGAGGCGATCTGTTCGAGCCGCAGATCCGGCACCTCGACCACCGCTTGTGAGCCGGTCGTGCCTCCCGGCGCGCGGTGGGACACGGCTGTGAACACCGTCGATTTGCCCGAGCCCGGCAGTCCCACGATCGCCACGTCTTTCATCGTGGAAGCATAGGCACGTGCATCGAACCGCGACGCGCGCCTACACGCCGGCCGGTGTCGCCGCCGCGGCGGCCGGCACGTTCACGTGGGGCGTCGGGATCGTGCTCATCAAACTCACGACGTCACCGTTCCTGATCGCGTCGTTCTATCGACACCTGCTGGCCGTACCGATCCTGTTCGTCGCATGGCGCCTCAGCTCGGACAAATCACTCCCGTGGCGCGCGGCGGGGGTCGGCGGAGTGTTGTTCGCCATGCATCAGATCGCGCACTTCAGCTCGCTCCGGTACTCCACGGCAGCGATCGTCACGATCTTGTTCTCGTTGCAACCCATCCTCGTCGGCGCTCTGGGCGGCCGCGTGACGGGAGAACGGACGACGCCCCGCTTCTACGCATGGTCGGTGGTGGCCATCGCCGGTTGCGCCATCGTCGTGCTCGCCTCGACGGGGACCGCCGAGACGTCGCTGCTCGGTACGACGCTAGCGATAGTCAATCTCGTCGCTTGGTCGGCGTATTACCTCGCGACGAAGCGGGCCCGCGAGGACGTCACCACGATCTCGTGGCTTCTCGTGATGACGACCGTCTCGGGCATCTGCATCGGCCTCATCGCCCTGGCCGCCGGGCAGTCCTTCGGCGTGCGCACCGGACGAGAGTGGGCGTACCTTGCGACGATCGCGATCCTGCCCGGGACCATCGGCCATCTCTTGGTGACGTGGGCGCACCCACGCATCCACGCCGCCGCGTCGTCGGGCATCGTCCTCGGTGTCCCGATCGTGGCCGCGGCCGGGGCCGCGATCTTCATCGACGAGCCCTTCGGTCCGGTGCACGTCCTCGGCGCCCTCATCGCGCTCGGCGCGACGGCCGTGGCCATGCGCCACCTGCCGCCGCCGGTGGCAGAGGAAGCCGCAGAACGTTACGGCGAGGTGGCCACCTGACGCGCCGGGCGCCGGCTGGCCTGAAGAGGTGTTCCGGCGCACTCCGATGGCGGCGGCAACCTTGGCGGGAGCGCCATGGCGACTATCCGCTCTCGGAGACTAGCGTGAACCGCTATGGACCTGATCGATCCGACCGGCCCCCACGACCACGAGCAGGTCGTGTTCTGTCAGGACCGAACGACCGGACTGCGCGCGATCATCGCGATCCACTCGACCGTTCTCGGTTCGTCTTTGGGTGGCACGCGCTTCTATCCCTTCCCATCCGAGGAGGCTGCGCTCACCGACGTCCTGCGGCTCTCGCGGGCGATGACGTACAAGTCGTCGGCCGCGGGCATCGATTTCGGCGGCGGTAAGGCCGTCGTCATCGGCGACCCACGGCGCGACAAGACCGAAACGCTTTTGCGCTCCTACGCCCGCTTCGTCCACTCCCTCGGGGGCCGGTACATCACAACCGAGGATGTCGGCACGTCGGAGGCGGACATGAACGTCATCCGCGACGAGACGACGTTCGTCACGGGCGTCTCCGTGGATCGGGGCGGGTCGGGTGACCCCTCGGCGGCCACAGCCTGGGGCGTCTTCAACGGGATGCGAGCACTGGCGCAGAGGTTGTGGGCTCAGGAGACGTTGTCGGGCCGTCACATCGCGGTTCAAGGCGTGGGGAAGGTGGGCTCGTATCTCGTCGAACATCTCGTCAAGGACGGGTGCCTCGTGACGGTGGCCGACGTGATGCCCGAGTCCGTCGAACGTCTCCGCAGCGAGCACGGCGTCGCGTCCGTGGCACCGGAGGAGATCCACTCCGTGCAATGCGATGTCTTCTCGCCGTGCGCGCTCGGCGGCACGCTCAATGCGGAATCGATCCCTGCGCTTCGGTGCGAAGCCGTCGCGGGTTGCGCCAACAACCAGCTGGCGACACCGGCCGACGCCGACCGTCTGGCGGAGCGCGGGATCGTCTATGCGCCGGACTTCATCGTCAACGCCGGCGGCGTGATCAACATCTCCTACGAGGTCGGGCGGCCCTACGACTCCGACGAGGCGTTCGCCCGCGTCGCCCGGATCGGCGAGACGCTCGAACGCGTCATCGAGCGCGCTAAGGACGAAGGCATCACGACCGAGGCCGCCGCCGAACGGATGGCCGAAGAGCGGTTGGAGCAGGCGCACCAGCGCGCCCGCTGATCACTGGATCAGTCCGACCCCGTCGGGGAAGTCGAGTCCGTCCTTCAGGTACTCCGGCGGCCGCGGCAAACCATCGGCGAAGCGAACGCGCAGGACGGCTCCTTCACCGTCGGCCGTGTCGAACCCGACGCGGTCCGGGTTGTCCGGGATGCGCGTCGGGTCGAAGTTCAGACCGAGGTCGGCGATGTACAGGGTCCCCCGGCGGTCGACGGCCAGACCGAAGGGCGTGGCGAACCCCGGAGGAAGAACCGTCCGGACGAACGACCCGTTCGCGTCGTATTCGTTCACGGCGGACGGGAAGATCACGCTCGAGACGTACCAGTGCCCTGTCGGCTTCCCGTTTTCATTCCGCGCAGCCACGATGGCGCCCGGTGTCGCGGCCCGTGGGTCCTCGATGAACGTCTCGGCCTGGGGGAGCGTGCACCGTCTCGTCGAGGACGGGAAGGGCCCGCGATATCTCAGGATTCGTCCGGGCGCCGCTCCGGCCGGCGGAACCACCGGCGCGAACTCGGGAACGTACAGGTTGCCTCGCCGGTCCATTGCCATGCTCCCCGCCGCCCGGATGCCGACGTGCAGCTCGCAGTAATCCGAATCCGACGCTCGCAGGCTCGCGCAATCGCCATTCGGACACACCTGGGCCGGTGTTCGACGTCCGAAGACCGCGTCCAGGGCACGCGAAGACGGGAAGAACACGATGAGCTGGCCGTCGGCGGATTGGAAATCGCCGCTGCCCACCTGGCTCACGAAGATGCGCTTGACCCGGCCGCGGCTGTCGTGGTCCACGACGCAGCCGTGCGGCTCCGGTGTCTCGATGCGTCGCGGGTATCTCGCGATGAGCTTGCCCACCTGACGTCGCGTCCGGACGTCGAAGACGCCCCACCCTTGTGGCACACCCTTGGTTTGTCCGCTGTCCTCGCCGAGCAGGATGTGGTTCGGTCCCAGGCGGCAGATCTGGCCGTTCAGGTCCCGGCCCCCGACCGCGGCCTGCGGGATGAACGGCTTCCAGGTCGGCGGTTCCTGTCCGAGGTCGAACACGTCGAGCTGGTTGCCCTGGGACGCGTAGAGACGCCCGCCTACTCCCTTCGTGGGCGCCTGCACCGCCAAACGGAAGGCGTGCACACCGCCCGTCTGTCCCAGCGCCTCGTCGAAGGCGGCGATGCACGCGTCCGAGCCCGGCGCGTCCTTCTGGCACGCGTCCGACGACGACGTTCCGGAACCCACGTAGACGGAGTCGCCCACGATCGCCGGGCCGGACGACGAAGCGCCCGCGAGCGGCGCGGCCCAGAGCACGCGACCGGTCTGCGCATCGTAGGCGCGGATGACGCCGTCGAGGGCCGGCGAGAAGACCACACGATTCACGGCCGCCGACGCCGCGTAGCTCGGTGCCTGGGCGCCCCGCCACATCACCGCTCCGGTCTCGGCCTCGATCGCGTGGAAATAGGGCGGTCCGCCGACGGCCGTCCCACCGAAGACACGACCCTCGAGCACCGACGACGAGCCGATGAACCCGCCCACGGAGAAGTCCTCGCCCACGTCGCCGGGCTCGGCGACCTTCGTGCTCCACAACTTCGCTCCGGTGTCGGGTGAGACGGCGTAGTACGTACCGTCCTTGTTCCCGGCCCCCAGCACCTCGCGGCCGGCGGCGTCGACGAACAGGTTCGGCGTAGATCCGAAGTCCCAGTCGCGCCGGTTCGGTTGATGCGGCTGGAAGGACCATCGCGCTTTGCCGTTCTTCGCGTCGACGGCCGTGAGGGCTTCGACGTACGCAGTCCAACGGTTGGGTTCGGCCTTGCAGTTGGCCGATCCGAAGTACACGAGTCCACGCTTGCGGTCGATGGTCGGCGAGGACCAGACACCGCCACATCCGTCGCCGAGATCGGGATGGAACACCCACTTCGTCGCGCCGGTCGCCGCGTCGAGCGCCGCGACGCCGCCGCGCGCGCCGGCACTTTCAGAGGCCGGCCTGTCGTGGGTGTCGTAACCGACGTACACGACACCTCGCCACACCGCCGGCGAGGACTCCACCTGCACCGGGTCCTGCTTCAGGCGTGGCCGTCCGTTGGGCGTTGTTGTGCCCAGGTAGTTCGCCCAGATCCTCCTCCCCGTCCGAGCGTCGAGCGCGTACACGCGGGGCCCGGCGCCGAAGACGACGAGCCGGCGGGATCCGACCTCGGTGACGGCCGCCGACGACACGATCGGCCCGAAGTCGGCGCCGGGCGCCGCCTGGGTTTTGAATCGCCAGCGCTCGGCCCCCGTCGCCTTGTTGAGCGCGTACATCGTTCCGCTCCAGTCGCCGACGTACACGGTGTTCCCGACCACGACGGGCGACGCGGTCACGGTCTTCGCCGTCTTGAAGAACCAGGCCGGGACGAGGCTCGCGACCGTCGTACGCGTGATCGGCGAGGGACAGTCGGTGGAGAACGTGCGCGACAAGGTGCGCCCGTACATCCCCCAGTCCGGGCACGGCCACTGCGACGAGAGATTGGGTGCGTTGACGCTCATGGCCGTCGCCGGCAACGTCGCGGTGGCAGCGGCCACCGCGAGCAAAAGCGCAAGCCTGTTCCTCACGGGGCTACGAATCCGCAGGCAGACGCCACGTATGGCTGAGAAGTCCGGTCGCATCCTCGGGGACAACGCGATCGGGGGCTCAGGTGTTCGCGCCCACGTGGGTCAAACGCCCACCGGAGTCGCGCCGGAGATGATGTCGAGCGACCGCTGGGCGAGGGCCGGCACGGCTGCATCGAGCGCCGCGAACATCGAGTCGTCGGCCATACCCTGCTTGAAGCGCAGGTTCGACCCTTCCATGATGATCGCGATCTTCCAACCCGCCATCGCGCAGTAGAAGCGCAGGTGCTCGAGGGACCGTCCCGTTCGTTGCGCGTAGCGTTCGGAGAGCTCGGCGCGCGTCGGGAACCCATCCGATCTCGTGGCGTCTCCGGCGACGCCGGAGAAGGCCGGGTCGGCGGCTTCCGGTGAGAAGTACAGGAGCCAGCCGAGGTCCACCAACGGGTCGCCGATGGTGGCGATCTCCCAGTCGACGACGGCGGCGATACGCGGCGGCGCCTGGGGGCCGAGCATCACGTTGTCGAGCTTGTAGTCCCCATGGGTGAGCGCGACGTCGGCCTGGGCGGGAGCGTGGACTCGAAGCCAGTCACCGGCCTCGTCCACCTCCGGTACTTCGCGGTGACGAACCGCCTCCAGAAGCTCCTGCATCCGGCGGAGGTTGCGCGACAGGAACTGGTCGGGCTTGCGAGCGAGCTCTCCCAGTCCGATCCCTTGCCAGTCGACGGCGTGGATGTCGGCCAGGCGATCCACGAGCTCGTGTCCGATCGTGCGCCGGTGGTCCGGTGCATCGAACGCCTCGGGGATCGCGCCGCGCACAACGACGCCGTCGACGTAGCTCATCAGATAGAAGGGAGCCCCGATGTAGCCGGTGTCCTGGCAGAGCTCGTACGGACGCGGCACCGGCACCGCGGATCCGGCGTCGGTCAGCGCCTTCATGACCATGAACTCGCGGTGCATCTCATGGGTGCCGGGAAGGATGTCGCCGCGCGGCGGACGACGGAGCACCCACTGCTCGTCGCCGCGCGTGATGAGGAAGGTCAGGTTGGAGTGCCCCTCGCCCAGCCGGGCGACCTCGGGCAGGGCATGCGAAGGGCCGAAGCGCTCGTCCAGGAAGCGACGCAACCCCTCATCCGGGACGAGGTGCTCCGACTCAGCTTGGGTCAAGTTCCTCCCCGTCTGCGGCTCCGCTTCGCTCCGCCGTGGCCCTGTATGCGCGGCGGGCCTGCGGCATGTCCCGCAAAGCCCGCGGCACGACGGGCAGGATGCCACGAACGACCGTTTGCAACCAGTCGGTCAGCCGCCGGGACGACGCGGTGATCTCCAACCCGAAGAGCTCGCGGATCCGCGGCGGCAACAGCGCCGTCGTAACGGCCACGGTCGGCCAATGCAGCCGCCTGGGCACCCATCGCACGGGCGGGTACAGCACATCTCGGGCGATCGCCCGCTGAAAAGATGCCCCGGCCAGACGGTCGGAGGCCAGCATCTCGTCCATGTAGCAGCCGAAGGCATCAATGTTTGACGGGATCGCATCCGGGGGAATGCGGAGCTTTAGAGCGGCGGCTTTCGACTCTTCGTAGGCGTGTTCGAGCTCGTCCGGCTGCAAGGATCCGACGAAGCGCGTGTATACCGCGAAGGTCGTGTCGACCAGCGTGGCGTGCACCCAAAGGAGGAGCTCGGGATCGGTCGCGTCATAGGGAGTCCCGGCCGGATAGCGGCCGGCGGGCTCGGGGAGGGACCCGTGGACCTGTGCGTGGGCGGCGTTGATCCGCGCCGCCGCTTGCCGACTTGTAGCACGGTCGCCGAAGACCAGCGCCAGCGTCGAGTCCAGCGTCCGTCGCAGCCGCAGCAGGGGGTCGGATCGGAACGACGAGAAGTCGGCGACACCGGCCGCCACGAGCGGATGGGCCACCTGGAGCAGCAGGGCGCGCGGGCCGCCGATGAGCATCACGCGCTCCCGGCTCAGGCGCCACGTGATGCTGTTCGGGGCGTAAACGCCCTGGTCAGAGGGATACCGAAGCTCCATAGGCGCTGTCAGCCTAGTGGCCTTCACGAGGGCACGAGTCAACGTTTGACAGTTCTGGGAAGTCTGAAAGACTGCTCTGCGGCCCACCTCCCCGGTGGGCCTTTTGGATCAGCCTCCCGCGACGACGCGGGCAACCAGAACAAGGAGACGTGCATGCTCACGCCCGACCACGCCCTGCCAAAAACGGTGGGGATATTCATGCTGGCCGCGACGATCTTCAGCTCGCTGCCGCAGCCGGCACACGCAGATCCCGTCCGCGTGGCCGAAACGAATGAGAAGAAGTTGACCAAGAAGAACAACCGCAAGCGCGCATGGAGCACGGCGTGGGGGAGCTCGCAAGGTACGGCCTTCGCGATACCGCCCCGGGACGGCACAGCCTTCGCCAGACTGCCGAAAGCGGCGGCCAACCGGACTCCGGCCGAGATCGCCATTGCCACCGCCCGCGCTCAGATCGGCAAGCCGTACCGGTACGGCTCCACCGGTCCGGGCAGCTTCGATTGCTCGGGCCTGATGCGATACGCCTGGGCCGCCGCCGGCGTTGCCCTCCCGCGAACCTCCGGGAGCCAGTTCGGATCACTGCGCCGCGTTTCCCTTGACGACATGCGGCCGGGCGACCTCGTGTACCGTCCCGGGCACATCGGGATGTACATCGGCAAGGGCCGGATGGTCCACGCACCACACTCCGGCCGCACCGTCGAGATCTCGCCGCTGGGCCGGACGGTCGGCGCCGTCAGACCCAAGTAACGGGTCCGGGTAGGAGGTTGGACCAGCGCGGGGGTCATGGCCTAGCGTCGAGAGCCGTGGGCCGGGCAGCCGCACTCCTCTGCGTCGTCTTCTGCGCGGGCGCGGCCGCGCCGGTCGCCCACGCGCAACCCGCTGAGCATCACATCGTCCTCAACGGGGTCGGCAAGGCGCACGGGCTCGGTATGGCGATGGACGGCGTGGTCGGACAGGGCCGCGCCGGCTGGTCCGCGGACAGGATGCTCTCGCTGTTCTATCCGGGCTCCGAGAACGCCGGCGCCTCGGGCACGATACGAGTCGGGCTGGCGGAGGGAGGACAGCAGAGCTTCGTCCTGCCGGGAGGCGGGACGGTGTCCGGCGCCACACCAGGGCCACTGAAGGTCGCTGCCGGCCAGCGCTTCACGGTGGTCTCGCAGAACGGACGACCCGTCGTCCGGATCGACGGGTCGTCTCGGTCGAGCGCCGCGACATCGTCACCGGCCCCGACGCCGAAAGCCCTCGCCGACGTCGGCCTCGGCGCGAAGGGCGCCGCCGATCCCGGCATTCCGCTGACGTCGCCGCCTCCCGTCCTCGTTCCATCCCCCACACCGACGCCGGCGCCGAAGACCCCGGCCCCGACGAAGCGTGCCGAGGAGAGCGGCGCGCCCCCAAGAACCTCTCTCCGCATCGTTCCCGCCGGTGACCCGGCGCTCACGTTGGTCGAGGCGACGGGCAAGCGCTATCGAGGAGTGATGGAGGTCCGCCCGGCCGGCGGCACGCTCAAGGTGATCAACCACGTTGATCTCGAGACCTACGTCGAGGGCATCGCCGAAGCGCGGGGGGCCGGATGGCCGCTGGAGTCGATGAAGGCATTGGCCGTAGCCGCCCGGAGCCTCGGTGCGGCCACGATGAGCTGGTACACGAAGAGCCGTCCCCACGGCTACGACATCTGTCCGACCCAGAACTGCCAGGTCTACTTCGGCTTCGACGGCGAAGAGGCGATCATGCGACGGGCGGTCGCCGAGACGGCGGGACAGATCCGCGCTTACAAGGGCACGCCGATCCTCGCGATGTACCACGGCAACGGCGGCGGTCAGACGGAGTCCTACCACCGGGTGGCGGGCACCAAGGTCAGTTCACATCCTTACCTCAAGTCCGTTCGCTACCCGCACGCCAGTCCGAGCACGTGGCGGCGTGAGCTCACGCTGACCGAGATCGCCACGGCGCTGGCTGCACGCGGAGCGAGCGTGCCGCAGCCGCTCGAGCGGATCGAGGTCCTCGAACGAGGCGATTCGCCCCGCGTGATGCGGTTGGGTCTGCACGGCGGCGGCAAGAACGGTGAGGTTCGCGGCACGACCCTGATGGAGGCCTTGGATCTCTGGTCGACGTGGTTCGACATCTCCCAGGCCGGATCCTTGCCCACCACCGGGTTCGGGCTCCCCGGCGGGGCCACAGGCTCGGCACTTGATCGTCAGGGCGTCCCGCGTGACGCGGGCAGCACTTGGGTGTTCGCGTTCGCCGCCGCGATCGTTGCGCTCGCAACGGCCGGAGCGATGCAGGCTACGGCCGACCGGTTGCCGGCGGCTTTGCGATCCGGGCTGCCGCGACCGCGCGCCGTGCCTGCTGCGTCACCCCGAACACCTTGAACACGCGCGACGACACGTCCGGGAACAGCTGAGAGAAGGCCAAGACCGGTCTCATCGGCGTCGGATTCACGATCAGCTCCGCCGAATCTCGCTTGATCGCCTTCACAACGGCCTGCGCGACCTTGTCGGGCTGTGACTCACCCAACAAGCGTGAGACGCGCTCACCCGTCTCCCGTACCGCGTCCGCGTACATGCCCTCGCCCGCAACGAAGCCCGGACAGACCACCGAGCACCCCACGCCGGTGTCGGCGAGCTCCGCGCGGAGCGTGTGTACGAACATCACGAGACCGGCCTTGGACGCTGCGTAGGGCGCCGCACAGGGGTAGCCGGCCTTCCCCGACAACGACGCGACGACCACGATGTGTCCGCGACCGCGAACGAGCATCCCGGGCAGTGCCCTGCGGATGAGGAGTAACGGAGCCGTCAGATTGACGGCGATGAGGTGGGCGATCTCCTCGGGCGGATAGTCCTCGTACGGATGGTTCCCGATGATGCCGGCGTTGTTGACGAGCACGTCGACGGGTCCGAGCTCACGCTCCGTCGTCGAGACGAGCTCGTCGAGCTGAACGGCATCTGTCACGTCGGTCGGAACGCTCACGGCCCTCACGCCTTTCGCCGCGACGTCGCTACGGACCTGCTCCAGAGCCTCGGCGGATCGCGCGGCCAGCGCGAGGTTCACCCCCTCGTCGGCGAGCGCATGTGCGATGAGCACCCCGAGGCCGCGGGAAGCGCCGGTCACCATGGCGTTGGTCCCTCGTAGATCCTTCATGCCGCGGCCCCCTTGTGTTCGTCCAGGAAAGCCAAAAGCTCCTTATGGAACTCGGGATTGTTCACGACGTTGAGGTGGCTTCCGCCCACGATCGCCGCCCGGGCGCCGGGTATGGCGTCGGCCAGGTCCTGTGGCGAGCCGATCATCGGGTCGTTGTCGGCGCACAGGACGAGGACGGGGATGCTCACGCCGTCGAGACCCTGCAACGGTCCACGGGAGTTCTGCTGGATCGCCGCGAGCGCTCGACGATCGGCCCCCGTGAGGTCGGCGAAATCCCGGAACGACTTCGCGAACTTGTCGGTGACGGTCCGCTTGTCCTCGGCGAGCATCGCGTCCGCGACCGTGCTGCCCCACTCGCGCGCGCGCAACATGTTCGATCCGATGCCGCCGAGAACCGCGGCGCGCACTCGTTCGTCCGCCGTCAGCACGCCGAGCATGTTCCGGGCGCCCATCGAGTACCCGGCTCCGAGACATCGCTCGATGCCGAGATGATCCAGCAGAGCCCGCGCATCCTTGACCATCGCCTCGTCGGCGTAGGCGTCCGGATCGTGCGGTTTGTCCGATCCTCCGTGTCCCCGTTGGTCCAGGGAGATCGTCCGGTAGCCGGCGCCAACGAGCGCGTCCGTGATGCCGGGGCGCACCCAATTGATGAACGAGTCCGTAGCGAATCCGTGCAAAAGCAGCACCACAACGCCTTCGCCCTCGATTTCGTAGGCGAGCCGCAGGCCGTCGAAGGTCTCGAAGCGCTCCACGTGAAGTAGCATCGTGGCCCATGCCGGCTCTGACCTACCAATCCCGTCCGGAGCTTCGCAGGCCGGTCATGGTCGTAGCCTTCCAGGGGTGGAGCGACGCCGGCGAAGCCGCCACGTCGTCTATCGGCTATCTGCGCGAATTGTGGGACGCGACGGTGTTCGCGTCTGTGGACCCAGAGGACTTCTACGACTTCCAGGCCCATCGACCGCTCGTGAAGATCAACGAAGAGGGGATCCGCGAGATCACATGGCCGACCACCGACTTCGCGTTCGCCAAGGTCGAAGGAGCCGAGCGGGACGTCGTCCTGCTGTCGGGCATCGAGCCGTCCATGAGGTGGCCCACCTTCTGCGATCTCGTCCTCGATGTGGCCCGGACGTGCGAGGTGGAGCTCCTCGTGGCCATGGGTGCCCTGCTCGCCGGTCGCCCTCACACACGCCCGATCCGTGTGACGGGATCGGCGTCGACGCCGGAGCTTGCATCACGCTACGGCTTGGCGACACCTCGCTACGAAGGGCCGACCGGTATCGCCGGCGTGGTTATCGACGCCTGCCGCCGTGGAGGGCTGGACGCCGTCACGCTCTGGAGTTGGGTCCCGCATTACCTGCAGGGAAGCCCGTCGCCCACGGCGGCCCTCGCGCTGCTGCAACGACTCGCCGCACTGCTCGAGCTGCCCATCGACCTGTCCGACGTCGAGCAGCGCGCACGGGCGCACGATGCGCGCGTCAGTGAGGCCGTGACCTCGGATCCGGACATCGTCGCCACCGTGCAAGAGCTCGAGCGGCAGGCCGACGCAGAGGACCTCAACGACATCCCGTCGGGCGAAGAGCTGGCCGCCGAGGTCGAACGCTTCCTGCGCGACCAACCCGGCGGCCGGTAACGGGCCGCGTCTCGTAGCACCTTGAACCTCGTTGATCTCGCCATCGTCGGCATCCTCGGCCTGGCCGCTGCGCACGGCGTAACCCAGGGCGCGGCGCTTCAGGTCCTGTCCTTCGGTGGCTTCTGGATCGGCCTGCTTCTCGGCGCCGCGATCGCTCCGCTAACGCAAGGGCTCGTCGATTCCCCGTTCGCCTCGGCCTTCGTCTCTCTCGTCACCTTCCTTGGGCTCGCGCTCATCGGCGGCGCCGTAGGCCGCTATTTCGGGACGCATGCCTGGGCAGCGATCCGCCGTCTGAAGATGGGCAAGGCCGACTCGGCCCTCGGGGGCGTCGTCGCGATCGTCGCCGCGCTGGCGGCCATCTGGCTCATCGCGGTGCTCCTGTCCGTCGGTCCGACGCGCCAAGTGGCCGAACAGATCAACGACTCGGCGATCGTTCGAGCCCTCATCGGGCGGTTGCCGCCCGCGCCGAGCGTGTTCGCGCGGTTGCAGCAGTTCATCAAGACCACACCGTTCCCTCAGGTCTTCGAGGGACTCGAGCCGATTCCGGCTGGTCCGATCGACGTCCCGGGCAGCGCCGAGGTGCAAGCGGCCGTGAATGCTGCCGGCCGATCGACCGTGCGCATCCGCGGGATCGGGTGCGGCGGTATACAGACGGGAACCGGCTTCGTCGTGCAACCGGGCAACCTCGTCGTCACAAACGCGCACGTCGTCGCCGGGATCACCAACCCCAACATCGAGGACGCCAACGGCACGCACCGTTCGGTTCCCGTCCTGTTCGATCCCGACCTCGACCTCGCCATCTTGCGAACGTCCGGACTCGCCGGCGGACCGCTGCCGATCTTCACGTCGGAGGCCGGACGAGGAGACGGCTCGGCCGTCCTCGGCTATCCCGGCGGCGGACGCTTCGACGCGGCTCCCGCGATCGTCCTGCGGCGCTTCTTCGCCACCGGACGCGACATCTACAACCAGAACACGACGCGCCGCCAGGTCTATCAGCTGCAGTCCAGGATCAGGCAGGGCAACTCGGGAGGACCGTTCGTGCGCCAGGACGGGACCGTGCTCGGTGTCATCTTCGCCGCCTCCACGACACAGGGCGACATCGGCTACGCGTTGACCTCGACCGAGGTGGTTCCCCGGGTGCAACAGGCCCAAGCTGCGGGCCAAGCCGACACCGGGCCCTGCGCGGCCTAACGGCGCTGCTTCAAGCGACCGAGGCCGAACGAGGCGACCTCGG
>Ga0299907_10001407_pt1 | contig 13716 bp, 15 predicted proteins | sample RVTome_16_FD_198680 | JGI IMG/M metagenome (GOLD analysis project Ga0299907, IMG submission 198680) | Soil microbial communities from uranium-contaminated site in the Upper Colorado River Basin, Wyoming, United States - RVT152D67 (version 2) ... | reverse complement strand
CCGATCACATCGAGGCGCAATGCGACTGCATCCGCATCTCGGTGGAGGTCGGCGAACGGCTCCGGTGAATCGCCATGGCCGGGAAGGTCCATCGCCTCCGGCCTGTAGCCGCCGGACCGCAGCAGCCCCAGCACACGATCCCAGCACCACGCCCCGTGCCACGCCCCGTGCACCAGCAGCATGCGAGAGATCGCCACGGCCGACGACACTACGCCACGCCTGGTGGGAGAGCAGGTGCCGTCCAGATCGACGGCTCTGGCGCCCGACCAAACGCACAGAACGCGCCCACCAGAACGCGCCGGTCGTCACACCGCGAGCCGCGCCGATCGGCGCGGGAGCGGCGACCTGTCGCATAACGCGCGGCCCAAGACGTTGCGTCGGGTGTCACCGAACGCCGGCTCTGTGGCCGACCTTGGACTGAGACTCCGCGCCCACAGACCACCACTCCGTAGCTGCCGCCGTCGGGAAGTTGATGGCCGCCAACGGGCAGTCGCGGTGGCCAGCGACACTCCGAGCGATCGCTGCCAACGTGGGAGAGAAGTTCGGGCAACGCTGAGGGGTTGCAGCTGCTGTTGACGTTGGCAGGCAGGAGGAAGGCGCTGCTCGGGGTGGGGGCAATGTGTCTGCCATGCGGTGCCCTCGGGGAGGACCGCTGACTCCGACGAGTCAGGTGCTTACGCGGGAGTCAAACTCCGTCGTAGCCGGCGGACTGGAGAGCGCTCCTTGGACGCCACAGCGGCAAACACCCAGCTCAGCGGACTGGAGGGCACCCGGGGGACCCGACGCCACGGCCTCATAATCGCTAGGTCGTGGGTTCGATCCCCACCGGGCCCACGAGCCTCGTCGCCGCGGCGGGCGTGGCTTGCGCGCCTCGCCGTCAGGCTGTGTTCCCGGGAGGGACCGCACGCTCGACGATGCGCGCAAGCTCGACGCGTGAGGACGCGTCGAGCTTGCCGAAGATGTTTCGGATGTGCGTCTCGACCGTCTTCGGGCTGAGGAAGAGGGCTTCGGCGATCTCCCGGTTCGTCCTGCGATCGACCACGAGACGAGCGACCTGGAGCTCGCGTTCGGTGAGGGAGTCGACACCGGCTCGGTCGGCTCTGCCAGGTCGCGTGCGACGGTGGACGTGATGGCCGAGGCGTCGCAGCTCGCGCTCGGCCGCAGCTCGGTACCTGAGGGCGCCGCAGGCGTGAAGCTCGGTGGCGGCACGTCGTAACTCGGTCACGGCGCGCTCCGGCTGGTGGGCTTGCACGAAAGCGCCCCCCGCGAGTGTCCGTGCGAGGCCCGCCTCGACGGGGGCGCCGACCTGGTCCGCGGCGACCGCTGACGCGAGCGCCCGTTCGGTGGCGGAGCCCGGATCGCCGGCGTCGAGCGCGATCGCCGCGGCGGCGCGGTCGGCCATCGCGTCCGCCATGCGGAGATGCAGGGCCGCGGCTGTGGCCTCCGCGCCGGCGGCGGCCTGTACGGCCGCACTCCGGCGGCCGAGCGTGAGCCAGCAGCGGGTCAGCAGCTCTAGTGACCTCGGCCGCCAGACGCCGGGAACGAGCGGGAGATCGTCGCCTCCCGAGCCCGAGATGAGGACGTGGGCGGCCCGCTCGGGACGACCGTCTTCGAGCAGCACGGCGGCGAGTGCCACTCCGGCGGCGCAGACGAGGCTCTGATCGAGCCCGTGTGTCAGGTCGGCGTTCTCTTCGGCCAGGGCGAGCGCCAGCTCGAGGTCGCCGGTGGCCAGGGCGGTGAGCGAGCGGTTGATGAGGTTCCCCGCGAGTGCCTGGACGTTGCCCGACAGGCGTGCGCCCTCGACCGCGTTGTCGAGCAGCTCGCCGGCTTGGGCCAGTTGGCCGCGCAACAGCCTGACCTGCCCGAGGATCGAGACGGCGAGCGGGATGAACTCGCTCTGCCCCGTCGCCCGAGCTACCGACAGCGCTCGTTCGGCGTGGCCCGTCGCCTCCGCGTAGCGATCGAGGTACAGCTCGGCGCCGGCCAGGTTGGCAGCGGCATCGAGGCGAAGGGCAAGCTCGGCATCATCGAGGCCGGCGACGAGAGTGGCTGCCTCCGAGTGGCGCGCCTGGGCGTCTGCCGTGTCGCCACAGGCCGCGTCGGCGAACGTGAGCACGGCGACCGCGGCTGCGTTCAGCGGTCGGTCCCCGAGCCGGCCTGTGCTGCCGAGCGCCCGCTCGGCCCACTCGCGCATCCGTTGGTAGTCCATGAGGAAGAACCCGTCCATCGCGAGCTCGATCATGAGCGCCGCCGCCTCGGGCGAGCCGGGCTCGGAGAGCTGGTCGACGGCGCTGGCGAGGCGGGCGTGGGCTTGCTCGTGCCGGCCGAGCAGGTGCTCGACGCCGGCACATGCCGTTGTGAGGCGAACCCGCAACGCGACCGCCTCCCGTGGGACGAGCCCGATGCTGTCGAGCATGGCGGCGTGCCCGTCGGCGAACTGCCCCGTCGCGACGAGCGCCCTCGCACGGGCGAGGAGGAGCTCGACACGCATCTCGACCGGTCCGGTCTCGGGTAGGAGCCGCAGCGCCTCTCCGAACCAGTTGGCGGCGCTCGCCGGGGCCCGCTGTGCGGCCGACTCACCGGCCTCACGCAGGGTCGCGACAGCGGCCGCGTCCCCTTGCCGCGCGGAGCGTTGGACGTGGTGTGCCCGCTCTGCCGCCGGTGCGCCGCGGGCGGCGAGCGTCTCGGCACAGCGCTCGTGGGCACCCAGTCGCCAGCCACCGGGTGTCGATTCGTAGACCGCCCGTCGCACGAGCGGGTGCCGGAAGCGAAAGCGGCGCGGCACCTCTGTCTCGCGAACGAGGTCGAGTCTCAGCAGCTCGTCCACTCCCTCGAGCACGGCCTCCTCCGCAGCTGCGGCCGCGGCGCCGGTCAGTTCGGGCTCGAACGGGTCACCGGCGACCGCCGCACCGTCAAGCACGAGCCGTGCCCCGTCCGAGAGCAGGGCGATCTCCTCGGCCAACGCGGCGATGACCCCAGGCGGTACGTCCAGACCCGCCAGTGGCAGCTCCGGCGCGGCGGCCGAGCCTGCAGGAATGGCCGTCCGGGCGAGCTGGTCGAGTGAGAACGGGTTCCCGCCGCACTCGTCGTAGAGCGCGGTCGCTACGGCGTCGTCGACGGCTTCGCCGAGGAACTCTCCAGCCTCCACACGCGTGAGGGCGCCGACTTCGGCCCAGGCAAGGAGTCCTGCACGGTGCGCCCGCTCCAGCGCGGCGGAGAGCCGATCCGGCGCCTGACGAGGACGAACGGCCAACGCCATCAGCACGGCCGCGGCCGGTGGCCGGCGGAGCAGGGCGCCGAGCAACTCCACGGACGCCGGGTCGGCCCAGTGGAAGTCGTCGAGGAGGAGGACGAGCGGCTGGGTCGCCGTGAGCCGTTCGAGCAGCTCGCGCACCGCAAGGTGACTGCGGTAGCGCTCGTGCGGGGACGCGGCTCCACCGGCCACCGCGAATCGCGCGAGCGCCGGGAAGACGTGTCCGAGCTCGGCGCGGACGTCGTCGTCGAGCGCCTCGACACGGTGTGGCTCGAGCCCTTGGACGTAGTCGTCGAGCGCGTCGACGAACACCCAGAACGGCAGGTCCTGTTCGAGCTCCGACGCCGATCCCGAGAGCACGAGTTGCCGACGCGCCTCCGCACGAGCGGCGAGCTCGGCGAGGAGGCGGGACTTGCCGATCCCGGGCTCGCCCACCAACACGAGACCGGCATTCCGCCCGCGATCGAGGTCGTCGAGCGCCTGATCGAACAAGACGAGCTCATCCGCGCGTCCAACGAGCTGCCTGGCGAGCACGACCAATCCCTCCTGGCGAGGACCTACCGGGCGAGCCGGATCGAAGATCAGGGTGTTGCCCTGATGTCCACTCAGCCGACGCAGCGCAGGCTAGGCCCATGGCCCAGTACGTGCTTCACCACCGCCACGAGGCGCACGAGTGCGGCGTCGTGTTCACCGCGTTCAAAGGACACGAGAGCCCGCTCCGCCGCCAGGCGACCGTCGCCTCGTGCCGCTCCGGCGGCCACGAGATCTGGTGGACCGTGGACGCGGCATCCGAAACCGATGCGCTCGCTCTACTGCCGTTCTACGTCGCCGAACGCACCACCGTGACCGGGGTCAGCGAGGTCGAGATCCCATGACCGGTGCCCGCGCGATGTGCCGTCGCCGGCACGCCAACCCGAACAGGAGCCCAACATGAGTCAAGCCCAGCAGGCACGCTCGGAGATCAGCGTCAGCCGCTACCTCGTTTACGCCGGACCGCTGCTCTGGGCAGTACTGATCCTCTTCCACCCGATGCCCGACGGGGACAGCGCGTACCAGGGACTGAAGGACGACGTCGACCTCTGGCTCGTCGTCCACATCGGGCAGCTGATCTTGACGCCGTTCCTGTTCCTGGCTGTCTGGCGGCTCCTCGACGGCCTCACCTCGGCGGCCTCGATGGTCAGCCGGTCCGCCCTCGTCGTCTGGACGGCGTTCTTCAGCGCCTATGACTCCGTTCAGGGAATCGCGACTGGCGTGCTCACGAGCCACGCCAACGATCTCGCAGGCGACGACCAGACCGCCGTCGCAGGGGCGATCGATCACCTCGTGCACGACAGCTGGCTCGCCGGGAACGTCTCCGCCCTTCAACTGGTGGCCGGCGCAGCATGGCTGACCGTCGCCATCGCCGCGGCCTTCGCGCTGCACCGGGCGCATGCCGGCACGGCCGTCGTTGCCGCAACCGGCATTTCGATCGTGTTCGCCGTGCACGCGGCCCCGGCCGCCATCGGCCTACTCGCCCTCACCGTCGCTGGAGTCCTCCGTGAACGGCAAGAGGCACAGCCAAGCCCGGGTGACCGAGCCATGACGTCTCCTCCGGCGGCGCGAGCAGGAGGTGCCCACGGCGAGGCGCCGACCACATCGAGCGTATGAACCTGAATCGCCCCGCACGGCGGAATGGGTGCCGCTTCGTAGCCGGTACCCATTCCGCCGCGGCTGTCGCTGTTGGGGAAGTTGTCGGCGTCTCCCCCCGTCTGGATGGCGCATGCCCCATCAACACACGCTGCGTACCGCGTACCTGAAGTCTTTCTGAAGCCCAACCGACAGTTCATGGCGGTGGCGCGCCGTGACGGTGTCGTCACCTCACAGATGGCGCGTTGTGGCGTCCCTGAAGGAATCGGTGATTCAGGTGACCAGCACGGTTACGGCGCGTGCGGGCGGGAAGTCTGCCGGCATGACAACTGCGATGGAGCCTGCTGCAGGTTGGTGCCTGGGCTGCGGCACGCGCGTCACCGTCGAGGAGGTCTTCTGCCCGATGTGCGGCACGAGGCAGGTGCCGGACCGGCCCATGCCGGTGGATCGGGGCGAGGACGCCGAGCGGCTGGTGCGGTCGACCAACGCCTGGCTGCTGGCCGCGATCGTCACCGGAACTGTGTTGCTGCTGGTGGCGGCGATCCTGGCCGGCTGGTTCGGCGCCGCGGTGTCCGAGGACGACGACGTCGATCGCATCGGCCGGGGTGCTGCGGAGTCGGTCGAGGATCACGCGGGCGACGCGTCGTGTTGTTTGCGCCCGGCGGTGGCGGGGTAGCCGCCGACCACCGCAACGAGCATGGAGCGAGCTGATGGCTTGGATCACGACGACAGAGCGCACGATCTACGGCTGGCACGACGTGGCCAGCACCGACGTGCCGAGCGACCGTGACATGAAGCACGCGCTGGTCGAGCGGTTGAGGGAGAACCTCTACACGCAGGACGCCCAGATCCGGGTCGAGGTCACCGCCCGCGTCGTCGTGCTCGACGGCGAGGTGTCCGACCCGATGGTCAAGCGCGTCGCCGGCGAGGATGCCTGGGACGTTCCCGGTGTCGTGGACGTGAGCAATCAGTTGACGATCGCCCGCAGCTGATCGCCCGCCCGCGGTTCGCCGGCTGGTCGCCGGTCGACCCGGGTCAGGTCCCCGTAGGGAAGAGGGTCCTCCGGACAACGGTGTTCGGCAGGCCTCTTCCGACGGGAGCATCGACGAGGGCATTGGGGGAGACGCACGATGGTCACCGTCCGGCGGGTCGACGTCGCCGGGCCGGGGTGGGCGCGGCGACCGTCGGGCCGGGGGTTCACGTACCTCGACGGCGACGGCGAGCGGATCGCCGACCGCGACGTGGTCGCCCGCATCAAGGCGTTGGCCATCCCGCCGGCGTGGACCGACGTCTGGATCTGTCCCGACCCGTGCGGGCACATCCAGGCGACGGGCCTCGACGACCGGGGCCGCCGCCAGTACCGCTACCACGACGACTGGCGCGCCGCGCGCGACCGGGCCAAGCACGACCGCATGATCGAGCTCGCGCGGGCGCTGCCCCGCCTGCGCCGGCGGCTGCGGCGTGACCTGTCCGGCGAGGGCGTGGGGCGCGAGCGTGTGCTCGCCGGCGCGGTGCGGCTGCTCGAGCTGGGGCTGTTCCGGGTGGGCGGCGAGGGCTACGCCGACGACAACGGCAGCTACGGGCTGGCCACGCTGCGCAAGGGGCACGTCCGGGCGCAGGGCGACGAGCTGCGGTTCGACTACCTGGGCAAGGGCGGCCAGCGGCGGATCGTCACCATCGCCGACCCGGACGTGGCCGAGGTGGTGCGGGCGCTGAAGCGCCGGCGCGGCGGCGGGCCGGAGCTGCTCGCCTACAAGGACGACCGGGGCCGCTGGGTCGACGTGCGGTCCTCGGACATCAACGGCTACCTGCAGGAGTCGCTCGGCGACGACTTCTCGGCCAAGGACTTCCGCACCTGGACCGCGACCGTGCTCGCGGCGGTTGGCCTCGCTGTCGAGGAGGATGACGCCGATGACGAGCGGCGCCGCCGGGCCGCGGTGCGCCGCGTCGTGCGCAACGTGGCCCGACAGCTCGGCAACACGCCGGCGGTCGCGCTCGGGTCCTACATCGACCCGCGGGTGATCGAGCACTTCGAGGACGGGCGGACCGTGGGCGACGACCTGCCCGACGCTCGCATCGACGCGGTCGCCGAGGACATGCTCGGCGACGACGGTGATGCGGACGATTCGGACGACGAGGCGGTCGCCGTCGAGGGGGTGCCGGAGCAGCTGGTCGGCGAGGTCCATGCCGCCGTGGCGGACCTGCTCGACGCCGCGCCCCGCCGGACCGCCCGGCGCCGACGCCGCGGCGGAGCGCGCGACGGTCGCAGCGGGCGCGGCCGCACCTAGAGTGAGTCCATGCGCACCACGAAGCAGGGGGGCGGTGCGATGCTTCACGCCGTGCTCGTCGCCGTCCCGGTCGTGCTCGCCCTGGTCGTCGGCTGCTCGTCCGGCTCGGGCGGCGAGGACGCCGACGCCGGCGCGGCGGACGCGGCCGACGCCGGGTCGTCCACGACCGAGCCCGAGGTGGTCGACGTCGAGGTCGAGGCCGACGACTTCAAGCCGCTCGCCGACATGACGCCGGTCCGGGAGTTCTTCGTCGACAACGTGGCGGGCGACCTCGACGCGACGCTCGAGGTGGCCAACGACGCCGAGGGCGGCACCTACCCGGTGGGGACGGTCATCCAGCTCATCCCCACGGAGGCCATGGTGAAGCGGGCGCCCGGGTTCGACCCGGCTTCGAACGACTGGGAGTTCTTCACCCTCGACGTCTCGCCCGCGGGCACCACCATCGTCGACCGCGGCGGCAGCGACATCGTCAGCCCGTTCAGCGGCGCGCCGTGCGTGAGCTGCCACAGTCAGACCGAGCCCCAGTTCGACTTCGTGTGCGAGGACGACCACGGCTGCGACCCGCTTCCCTTCGGCGACGACGTGATCGTCGGCATCCAGCAAGGCGACCCCCGTCCGTCGGGCGGTTGAGGCCTCGGCGGTGCGGTAAACCCCGGCCGTCGCTCCCGCGTCAGTCGGGTGTGGACGTTGGACAACTGACCCTGGTGGGGACGATGGCGGTGGGCACCGAAGTGTCGGAGACGGCCACGGAGCGGTTGTTCCGCTCGCACTACAGCGAGATGGTCGGCCTGGCCGGTCTGCTGCTCAACGACCGGGGCACGGCCGAGGAGGTGGTGCAGGACGCCTACGCCCGATTCCACCTGGCGCGGCACCGCATCGCCGATCCCGAGCGCGAGGTCGCCTACCTGCGCTCGATCGTGTGCAACCTGGCGCGGGGACGGCTGAGACGCCGGGCACTGGAGCGGCGCAAGCAGCCGCCACCCGAGCGCGACGTCGACGTCCGCCCCGACGCCGCCGAGGCCCGCCACCGGCGCGACGTCGTGGCCGACGGCCTGGCCCGCCTGCCCCGCCGCCAGCGCGAGTGCGTGGTGCTGCGCTACTGGCTCGACCTGCCCGTCCGCGACGTCGCCGCCACCCTGGGCATCGCCGAGGGCTCCGTGAAATCGCACCTGCACCGCGGCCTGGCCGCTCTCGAGACCGGCCTGGAGGAACTGCGATGACCAGCACCGAAGACCTCGTCCGCGACGCGCTGGCCGACCTCGCTCCCAACGCTCCGGCCGACAGCACGGCCTACGCCGGCGTCGGGCGCAGGATCACCCGGCGCCGCCGCCAGCGGACCGCCGCCCGGCTGGCCGCCGTCGCCGCGGTGGCCCTGGTCGCCGTGGCCGGCGCCTCGCTCGTGGGCGACCGCGACGACGAGCCGTCGGGCTTCTCGACCGGGCCCGGCGACACCCGCACGACCGCACCCGACGGCTCGACGCCCGACGACGGCGCGTCGCCGGAGCCGGGAACCGGGCAGGACGGTGTCGACGGGGGGGACGACGGCGCCTCGACCGAGCCGTCCACGAGGATGCTCGGCCCCGCCATGTTCACGCTGCCGGCGGGCTGGGAGGCGGTCCAGCAGGACGGGTTCTGGATCGACGGCCCCGAGCCTGGCGGCTCCGGGACGGGCCGGCACCCGTACACGTCGATGTGCCTCCGCAGGACGGCGGACCCCGGCCCCCTGGACTGCACCCTGGAGATGTTCCACGGCGAGGTTCCCGGCCACGAGGGCTTCGAGGCCTACGACCCCGAAGGCGCCTGGAGCTGGTACCGGGGAGGCGACGTGATGCCGTGCCCGGACGGCATCGACCCGGGCGGTGGGGCAGGCGACACCGTGCGGCCGGCGGACGGCGACATGGCGCCGGTCGAGACGGACTTCCGCTCGGTCGGCTCCCGGACCGCCGCGTACAGCCGGTGGTCGGCGGTGTGCGAGAAGTCGGGCTTCCGGTTCGGCCCCGAAGCCTGGTACCTGCCCGAGTCGCAGCTGCTGATCATCGACGTGCTCGGCCAGCCCGAGACCGAGGCGATCCTGCAATCGTTCGAGTTCGGCGACGAGGGGGGCTGACCCGGACCGCAGCGGCGGGCGGGACCGGCCTCGGCTGCGATCAGAGGCTGGTCTCGCCCAACCACCCCTCGGCGTTCTCCAGCAGGAAGCGGCTGACCGCCAGGCATGTGTCGAGCACGTCGCACATCTGCTCCTGGCCCATGAACACCCTGGCCAGCGACACCTCGATGCGGGACACGATGGCCAGGCTGCGTTCGGGGGCGTCGGTGACCGACGGGAACGAGTCGATGGCCGACACCTCGAGCGGCAGGGCCGTACCGCCGATGCCGGCCAGCTCGGTGGCCAGGATCAGCAGGTCGGGGCCCTTGGGCAGCGGCGGCAGCGCCCAGTTGAACACCAGCGGGAAGTGGAAGGTGTCGGGTGGGTCCTCGTCCTCGGGCAGCCCGGTGATGACGTCCTCGAACGACAGCAGCGCCCGGGGGTCGACCTCGAGGGCCAGGTGCAGGTCGAGCGGACCGCCGCACGCCTCCTCGGGATGCAGGTCGACCTCCCACGTCTGGCGCAGCGAGTACGTCTCCACGAAGTGCCGCTCGTCGTGGACGTGGAAGCCATGGTCGATGGCATGGTCCTTGAGCTCGGAGACGAAACCGGCGATGTCGATGGCGGCCACAGGCCCAGCCTGCCACGCGCCACCTGGTAGACCCACGCGATGCCCCTCTCGGACAGCCAACTCGTCGAGCTGCTGCACGAGGCCGCCATCGCCGTCTGCCAGGCGCTCGAGCGCCTCGACGACTGGGGGCTGTCGGGCACCCGGGCTGGCCAGCACCGCAGCGACCTGGCCGCCGACGCCGCCGCGCTGGCGGTGCTGGCGGCGGCCGACGTGGGGGTCCTGTCCGAGGAGTCGGGGCTTCGCGCCGCCGATCGCGACGTGATCGTCGTGGTCGACCCGCTGGACGGCAGCACCAACGCGGACCGCGGCATCCCGTGGTTCGCCACCAGCCTGTGCGCCGTCGATCGCGACGGGCCGCGCGTGGCCCTGGTCGTCGACCTGCCCCACGGGCGGACGTTCACCGCCGTGCGCGGCGGGGGAGCGTCGGTCGACGGGGTGCGCCTCGAGCCGACCGGGTGCACCGCCGTGGCCGAGGCCGTCGTCGGCATCTCGGGGCTTCCACCCGAGTCCCTCGGGTGGAACCAGTTCCGCGCGCTCGGCGCGATCGCCCTCGACCTGTGCGCGGTGGCCGAGGGCACCCTCGACGGTTACGTCGACGCCAGCACGCCGTCGGCGCACGGCACATGGGACTATCTGGGCGGCGCCCTGGTGTGCGCGGAGGCGGGGGCTGTCGTGGTCGACGCCCTCGGGCGCGACCTCACCGTCCTCGATCCTGCCGCCCGTCGCTCTCCCGTCGCCGCTGGCACGCCCGAGCTGCTCGACGCCCTCGTGAGCGCCCGGCGGCGAGCCGTCGGAACCTGACGTCGAGGTCAGGGCACTAGCCTGACCGCGGTGGCGGCACGTGCGATGAGGGCCTTCCTGCTCGTCTGGAGGCGGGTGCCACGCTTGTGGCGCCGCTGGATCGTGCGCCTCGTCGCCCCCTCGTTCACGGTCGGCGCGGCGTGCGTCATCGAGCGTGACGACGGGTCGATCCTGCTCGTCCGGCTCGTCTATCGGAACGGGTGGGGGCTGCCTGGCGGGTTGATCAAGCGCAAGGAGGACGTGGAGGTCTGCGCCCGGCGCGAGGTCGAGGAGGAGATCGGGCTCGACGTCGAGCTGATCAGCGAGCCGGCCGTCGTGGTCGACAGCCGGCCCCAGCGCATCGACGTCGTGTACCGGGCGCGCTCCGCGCCCGGTGTCGACCCCGCCGACGCCCATGCTCGCTCGGCCGAGATCCGCGAGGTCGCGTGGTTCCCGGCGGGCAAGCTGCCGGAGCTCCAGCACGAGGCCGTGAGTGCGCTGATGGCGCTGGCGTCGAGCGCCCTCGGTCCCGTGGAGCCCGGGCCGGTGCCCGACCACGGCGACGGTGTTGCCGCCTCGGACGCCGCCCTCCGGCTCGCCGCCACCCAGGCCGCCGACCAGCGCTGACGCTCGTTCCGCGTTCTCTTCGCGGGATCGGCTGCCCCGGCGGCCGAACCCGCGGTGAGAAGCGGCCAAGCCCGGGGCGCGTGAACCCTCGGCGCTCGGAGTCAGCGGGTGAGCGCGTCGACCAGGCGGCGGTGGTGGGCCGAGCAGGGGTGGCGCAGCTTGGTCAGCGCCTTGGCCTCGATCTGGCGGATGCGCTCGCGGGTCAGGTTGAACCGCCGCCCCACCTCGTCGAGTGTGAGGGGCCGGTCGTCAGTCAGCCCGAACCGCAGGGAGATCACCTCGCGCTCGCGCTCGTCGAGCTGGTCGAGCAGCGAGCGCAGGTCGTCGCGCTCGATCGACGCGGCCGCGGCCTCGAACGGCGCCTCGCTCGTGGGGTCGGCCAGCATGTCGCCCAGCTCGTGGTCGCCATCGTCGCCCACCGCCGCGGACAGCGACACCAGGTCGGGCGCGGCCCGCAGCGCGGCCTGCACCTTGTCGAGCGCGATGCCGGTGTCGTCGGCCAGCTCGTCGGCCGTGGGCTCGCGGCCCAGCGCCTTGAGCAGCGACGACGAGCTGCGCGACAGCGTGGCGAGCGTGTCCATGAGGTGCGACGGCAGCCGGATGGTGCGGCCCTTGTCGGCGATCCCTCGGCCGATGGCCTGGCGGATCCACCATGTGGCGTAGGTCGAGAACTTGAAGCCCTTGCGGTGGTCGAACTTCTCGACCGCTCGCATGAGGCCGAGGTTGCCCTCCTGGATCAGGTCGAGGAGCGACATCGACGGCGTCTGGTACCGCTTGGCGATCGACACGACCAGCCGCAGGTTCGACTGGATGAACCGGCGCCGGGCCTCGGCCGCCGTCCGCACCGAGGCCACCAACCTGGCGCGCTCGCGGCGCGTGACCTTGGCCTCGGGATCGGCGAGCCGGGCCTCGGCCTTGCGCCCCTCGGCGATGGCCTGGGCCAGGGTGCTCTCGTCCTCTGCGGTCAGCAGGGGGTACGAGCCCAGCTCGGCCAGGTATCGCCTGGTGAGGTCGACGGCGCTTTCGCTCGTGGGCCGGGGGCGGCCAACCATGTGGGGTTCCCTCCAGAGTCTCGGCGGCGGTCGATCTGGGTGGGCGGGACAGGTCTGAATCGGCGCGGAACAGGCGAAAGTGACTCGGCGATAAGGTCGTTTCATGGGCGAACGTAGTTGGCCGCCGCGTCCGAACGAGGGATGGTCGGACAGCGGCCGCCCTCCACTGCTCGTGTCGGCCTGCCTCCTGGGCGTGGCCTGCAACCACCGGGGACAGGCGAGCTCCAGCGAGGCGGTGATCGGGCTGGGGCGTGACCGGCGTCTCATCCCGGTGTGCCCCGAGACCGCCGGCGGCCTGCCGACCCCCCGCCCTGCGGCCGAGCTGGAGCCGGCGGGTCGGGTGCGGACCAGGTCCGGCGACGACGTCACCGACGCGTACCGGCGCGGCGCCGCCCACGCCGTGCGTTTGGCGGCGGCAGCGGGGGTGGAGGCGGCGGTGCTCAAGGCCCGATCGCCGTCGTGCGGGTGCCACGAGGTCTACGACGGCTCGTTCAGCCGTACCCGGGTGCCGGGCGAGGGCGTGACGGCCCGGGCGCTGCGCGAGGCGGGGGTCGCGGTGTGGTCGGAGGAGGACGTCGCCGGCGGCGCTGTCGACCTGAGCGGCCCCGCCGACGAGCGGTAGCCTCGAGCGTTCCGGGCGCGTAGCTCAGTTGGCTAGAGCGCTGCCCTTACAAGGCAGATGTCGGGGGTTCGAGTCCCTCCGCGCCCACCCAGGTCAGAGCGGGTTTCTTGTCCGGTTGCCGGACCTGCTTGCCGAAGTGAAAACCAACGGACCTGCCCAACGCATGAGTCCTCGTCGTCGCGCAACGGGACTGCTCCGATGATGCAGCGGACGCTCGGTGCCACGGTTCATGTCGGGCCCGCGGGTCCCGGTTCGTCAACCATCGCGGTGCGGGCCGTGATCTGTTCGACGCGGATGCACGGGTCGGTCAGGCGGGCGATCAGCTACGTGTCCCCCTTCGTGTGCCTAGCCAGCGGCAGAATGACGCCCGGCGTCGTCGACCGGTGTGCGATCGTCGCGCGGTGAGGCTCGTCTGGTTTGCGAGGGAGGCGGCGCGACCTGCGCCGAAATCCTCGCGACTGTGCCGCACTGGTTTGGCATAGCCGAGGCAAATGAGAAGTACCGACGCGTCGCCGATCGGTGCCCGACTCTCGTCGCCATGGACAATGGGCGAGCGGTCGGCTTCGTCACGGTCGTCCGCCACTCCTCACACGCCGCGGAACTTGACGTCATGGCCGTTCGTCCCGAACTCCATCGGAACGGGATCGGTCGAATGCTGGTCGCTGCGGCGGAGGGCCGGCTGCGATCGGAGGGCGTGGAGTACCTGCAAGTGAAGACACTCTCGGCCTCGGCTCGCGACAAGCCCTACCTG
>Ga0299907_10001406_pt1 | contig 13722 bp, 18 predicted proteins | sample RVTome_16_FD_198680 | JGI IMG/M metagenome (GOLD analysis project Ga0299907, IMG submission 198680) | Soil microbial communities from uranium-contaminated site in the Upper Colorado River Basin, Wyoming, United States - RVT152D67 (version 2) ... | reverse complement strand
AATGGCCGGCGCCGGGCGCATCTTCGCGGTCGACTTGTCCCACGACCGCCTCGAGACGGCCACGAAGTACGGCGCGACCGACACGATCGACGCGAGCCACCGGGATCCGGTCGCCCGGATCGTCGAAGAGACCGGCGGCTTCGGCGCCGACTACACGTTCGAGGCGACCGGCAACGTCCGTGTCATGCGGCAGGCGGTCGAGGCGGCCCGGATGGGGTGGGGGCTCTGCACGGTGCTGGGCGTCGCCGGGAAGGGCGAGACCGTCGACATCGTCCCCCGCTTCCTGATCACCGGGCGGCGGGTCCAGGGCGGGAGCTTCGGCGGGGCGCGCGGCCGTACGCACGTCCCGCAGCTCGTCGACCTCTACATGGAGGGGAAGCTCGACCTGGATGGCTTCGTGTCCCACCGCCTCCGGCTGGACGAGGTGAACCGCGGGTTCGAGCTGATGGAGGCGCAGGACGGGATCCGGTCGGTGATCGTCTTCGACGCGTGAACGCGAGGCGCGCTCTCTGGCTGTCCCTCCTCACCCTCGCCTGCGACGACGGCATCGTCCTCGACCCGGGCGGGCCGCCCGACGTCGCCGGCGACTACGCGGTGGACTTCGCGATCGTCACGGCGATCGATCCGATCTTCGGCTTCGAGGGATGCACGGGCCTGATCGAGGTCGGATCCACCGCGGTCACGCTCGTCGTCACGCAGGCCGATGACTTGGTGACGCTCGGCTTCGATGACCTGGATCTTCCGATCCGGTCGGACCTGGTGGCGCAGATCGCCCGGGACGGGACCTTCCTCTTCGAGGGCGCGCTGATCGCCGGCCCGGTCCGGATCCCCAACGAGGCCGCGCCCGTGCAGGTCCAGGGGAGCGGCACGGTCGGCGGGATGATCGACGAGCGCTCGAGGGAGCTCGACCTCTCGTTCGAGGTGAACGCCGTGAGCTGCCGGTTCCTGGGGTCGATCACGGGGGTGCGGAGCTAGGGCTCAGCTCTCCTCACGCTCGATCTCCTCGCGGACGGCGCCCAGGATCGCTATGCGCACCACCCGCCTTTCCCGGGAGCCCTCCCTTTGGCGATTCGCGTTTACGATAGTGTATTCGAGTTCACTTTTGTAAACATGGACTTCGGGGAAGTCCGCCGGGGGGTCTCCCCGCCTCACCCCTCCTTCAACCGGCTCCGGATCTTGACCTCGCTGGTCAGGGTCCGGTGGACGGGGCACTTGTCGGCGATCTCGAGGAGCCGCTCCCGCTGGCCCTCCGACAGCGGGCCGACGAACTGGAGCTCGGCCCGGATCTCGTCGATCCGGCCCTCCTTGGTCTCGCAGTCCGCGCAGTCCTCGGCGTGGATCCGGTCGTGGTCCAGCCGGTAGATGGTGCGGAGCAGGGGCCACCCCTTACGGTCCGCGTACATCCGGACCGTGATCGCCTTGCAGGCGCCGAGCGCAGCCACGAGGAGGTCGTACGGGGTGGGCCCACCATCGGTCCCCCCTTTCTCCTCGGGCTCATCGGCCAGGAGCCGGTGCCTGTAGGTCAGGATCTCGACCGCATAGCCGCGGCGGCCGAGGAGCACGACCTCCCCTCGATGGGCGGCCGGCTTGACGCCGACCCGTCCCCGGGGACGCCCTTCGTCCGTGACATACCGCTCCGCCCACGCCGCCAGGATCTCGCCCGCGAAGACGGCGTCCTCGGGGTCGGTCAGGAGGTGGTCGGCGCCGTCCAGTGAGATGAACGCCTTCGGGTCCTTGGCGATCTCGAAGATCCGCCGCCCCTGCTCGACCGGGACAATCTCGTCGTCGTTGGCGTGGAGGACGAGGAGCGGCTTTCCGAGCCCAGCGATCGCGGTCTCGAGATTCTGGTCGGCCAGGTCGTCCAGGAGCCGCCGCTTGATCCGGAACGGTCGGCCGGCCAGCTCGACCTGGGCGTCCTCCGTCCCCTCGAGCTCGGGCGCTTCCTTGAGGAGGACCTCCCGGAGGTGCTCGGTCCCGGCCGGGGCGCCGATCGTGGCGACGGCCGCCGTCTCCTCGATCAGCCCCGCCGCCACCAGCACGGCCGCGCCGCCCAGGCTGTGGCCGACCAGGAGCCGCGGCGGGCGGTGCCCGGCCCGGAGCCAGTCGGCGGCCGCGACCAGGTCCTCGACGTTGGACGAGAAGTCGGTGTCGGCGAAGTCACCCTCGCTCTCGCCCAGACCGGTGAAGTCGAAGCGAAGAACCGCGATGCCGCGGTCTGCCAGGGTCCGCGTGATCTCGCGGGCGGCCCTCAGGTCCTTCGAGCAAGTGAAGCAGTGGGCGAAGAGCGCCCACGCGACCGGCTCGCCGGCGGGACGCTCGATACGGGCAGCCAGCGCGCCCCCGGAGGCGCCTGGAAAGGTGACGCGGTCGGACATGGCTCCTCCTCGCAGGGGAAACGGCGTGCGCGGACGGATCAGCGGGGGATGGTGGCGTCGACCTCGATCTCGACCAGCATGTCGGGATCGATCAGCCGCGAGACCTCGACCATTGTGGCGGCCGGCGGGCTTGCCCCGAACGCCTCGCGATGGGCTCGGGCGACCTCCTCCCAGCGCGTGATGTCGGTCACGAAGACGCGGGTCCGGCGGACGTCGGCAAGGTCTGCGCCCAGATTCGACAGCGCCTCGGCGACGATCTCGATGCAGCGCTTCGTCTGGGCGTGGAGGTCGCCCGGCGCGACGACCTTTCCGTCGGGGCCGACGGCGGCCGTCCCGGAGACCCAGATCCGGTCGCCCTGGCGGACGGCGCGGCAGTAGCCGTAAGCGGGCTCCCACGGGGCGCCCGAGAAGACGCGACGAACGGAGTCCGCATCTGCCTCAGACGTCGACCCTCTCCCGGTCCCACTGGACCGTGCGGTGGAAGTAGTCGGCGTTTCCGTAGGTCGCCTCGGTGCCGCAACGGTGGCAGGTGATGCGGCGCTCGCCCGGGGGGTCGGCGGTAAGCCCTTCCTCGGTCCTGCGGATCCCGGTCGCCGCCTCCCATCCGCAATTCCGGCAGCGGACGAAGAGCTCCTCATCGATGATCGGCATGGGCGAAGTATACACGGCCAGACTGCCAAGGACCGAGGGGCCACCTTACGACCGGGTGCGCAGATAGTCGCCGGGCATCAGGATTCGAACTCCCGCCAGCTTGCGTCCAAAATGTGGGCCGAAATGGGAAAGATCACCGGTGATAAGATGGGTAGCTCCCGACTCGACTGCGGCCCGCAGGATCGGGAGATCCTTCTCTGGAAGATCGACCTCGGTGGGAAGCAGTTCTGTTCCTCGGGCCGGCTCCGGGACGACCTCCATGGCATCCAAGAGGTCGACGAGCCGCTTACGCGCTTCGCTTGCTTCGAGGTTCCTTCTCGCCTCTTCGACCGCGTAGCTCGACGTCACGAGCCGGACCTTCTCGAGATGCCAGAGCCTCCGCAGCCCGGAGTCATGCCGGTACGCTGCCGAGAAAAGGACGTTGGCGTCCAGAAACAGGACGTCCATTCATCGGTTCGGGCGGGGCTTGCGGTGACGGACCTTCTTCGGGTCGAGCCCCATCTTCCGGACCGCCTTCACGGCCCGCGCGTAGTCCTCTGCGTCGACCGCATTCGTGAGCAGAAACTCCGCCTTCCGTTGAGGGGAGTAGGTCTCGACCGGCAGCGCGACAGCCGGACGGATCAGGATCCCGTCCTCCTTTGCCTCCGCAATCACCAGCGTCCCCTCCTCGAGGCCGTAGCGCCGCCTCAGGTCCGCGGGAATTACGTACGTCCCCCGTTTTCCGATCTTGCCGGTCTCCATGGAGAGCCCTCCGCCGTACTCTGAATATCCGATTATCTGAATGTAAGTCCCGGCGTCGTGGAAACGCCAGTCCTCTCTCCTGCTTTCGTCTCTCCTGCTTTCGTCGTGCGCCGTCTTACAGACAACTTCACTCATGATGTGCAGAATGAAATGAAGCACTTTGGATGCAACGGGAGGATCCCATGCCGCAGAAGAGCTGGAGCAAGAAGGACGAGCGTCAGTACGAGCACATCAAGGAGAGCGAGATGGGCCGCGGCAAGTCCGAGGAGGGGGCCGAGGAGATCGCCGCGCGGACGGTCAACAAGCAGCGTCAGCAGGAAGGCCGGACGGAGAATCGGACGCCCGGCGGGACCGGCAATCCGAATACGCGGCTCGAGGACCGGACGCTCCAGGAGCTCCGGAACCGCGCCGAGGAGCTGGACATCGAGGGGCGTAGCTCCATGGACAAGGACGAGCTGGTCGAGGCGATCCGCGATCACGAATAGCGGCGCCGACGCGGGCTGCCAGCAATACTGACGAAAAGACGAGCGCGCCGGCGCCCCGCGGCGAACCCGCCGCGAAGGCCGACCCGACCCCCCGTTCGGGTGCGGTCGGCGCCGGGCGCGCCTACCTTGGCGCCCATGACCGACTGGACTCCCGAGCGGGTCCATGAGGCCTTCCAGGCGCGGTTTCCCGACATCGGGCTGGCCGTCGTCGCCAACCGCCAGCCGTATGCCCACAAGCGGGAGGGGGGCGAGATCGTCGTCCAGCGCCCGGCGGGCGGGATGGCGCTCGCGCTGGACCCGGTCCTCAGGGCGGTCGGCGGTACGTGGGTCGCCTGGGGCGACGGCGACGCTGACCGGATGGTGGTCGACGAGCGCGACCATGTCCGGGTTCCGCCCGAGGACCCGGCCTACACGATCCGCAGGATCTGGCTCACGGAAGACGAGGTCGAGCGGTACTACCTGGGGTATTCGAACCAGGCCCTCTGGCCCCTCTGCCACAATATCCTCGAGCACGTGCGGTTCCGGAACCGCTTCTGGACGACCTATCGCGACATCAACCGGCGCTTCGCCCAAGCCACGGTCGAGGAGCTGGGCGGCCGGGACGCCCTGGTCTGGATCCACGATTACCACCTGGCGCTCGTGCCGCGCGCGATCCGTGAGGTCCGCTCGGACCTGACCCTCGCCCACTTCTGGCACATCCCGTGGCCGGCCTGGGAGACCTTCCGCGTCTGTCCGCAGAAGGCGCCGATCCTGGAGGGCCTTCTCGCCAACGACCTGATCGGCTTCCATCTGGAGTCGTTCGCGCAGAACTTCCTCGACACCTGCGTGAACGAGCTCGAGGTTCTGGTCGACTGGAACCAGCGAACGATCGTCTATCGAGGAAGAGCCACCAAGGTGAGGGCGCTCCCGATCTCGATCGACGTCGAGCGGTTCGAGGAGATCGCGGCGAGCCGGGAGACGGCCGAGCGGATGGAGCGGATCCGCGAGCGGTTCCGGCTCGAGGGGAGGAAGGTCGGGATCGGGGTCGATCGCCTCGACTACTCGAAGGGGCTTCTGGAGCGGCTGGAGGCGCTGCGGGTGTTCTTCCGCGACAACCCGGAGTACCGGGGGAAATTCACGTTCATCCAGATCGCGGCCCCTAGCCGCGGCGAGATCCCCGCCTATCAGCACCTGGCCGAGAAGGTGGACGCTCGGATCGACGCCTTGAACGACGATCTGTCGACGGGCGACTGGAGGCCGATCATCTACATCCGGCACACGCTCCCGCAGGACGAGCTCGCGGCCTTCTACCGGATGGCCGACGTGGCGATCATCTCCTCGGTCGTGGACGGCATGAACCTGGTCGTCAAGGAGTTCATCGCGTGCCAGGGCGAGGACCCGGGCGCCGTCTGCCTGAGCGAGTTCGCGGGCGCGGCCGACGACATCGACCACTCGATCCCCGTCAATCCCTTCTACACCGAAGGCTTCGCCGAGGACATCCGGACCGCGCTCGAGATGCCGCTCGAGGAGCGGCGCCGGCGGATGGAGGCGATGAAGGCGCGGCTCCGGAAGCGGACGATCTACACCTGGCTGGCCGAGTTCCTGGCCGAAGCCGCCGAGGCGCGGGCCTCCTCGCTGGTCCACGGCTCGGCGTGAGCGGCAGGCCCGGCGCGAGCCGTCACGCCTCCCCTTTTGACGATCTGGACACGATCCGGGTCCACCTCTCGGGGGGGCCGGTCCTGGTGGCGCTCGACTTCGACGGCACGCTGACCGAGATCGACGAGGATCCGGCGGCGCCCCGGCTGACGGGAGAGCGGCGGGCAGCCCTGGCCCGCCTGCCGGGCCCCCGTCGGCGGCTCGCGATCGTGAGCGGCCGCGCGCTCGAGGATGTCCGCAGCCGGGTCCTCGTCCCCGAAGCGATCTACATCGGAAACCACGGCCTCGAGATCGCAGGCCCGGGCGTCGCGCGCCGCCCGCCCGAGGAGGTCGCCGAACGGCTGGCGCGGCTCCTCGAGCTCGCGGCCGACCGCCTCGAAGGAGGCCCCGACGGGGTCCGGGTCGAGGACAAGACATGGACGGCGACCCTCCATGTCCGGCCGCGCGGCGACGCCCGGCGGCTCGCCTTGGTCGAGGACCGGCTCCGCGACCTGGTCGAGGAGGCGGGCTTCGCCCTGCGCTCGGGCAAGGCCTCATGGGAGATTCGCCCGACGGACGCCTTCGACAAGGGCGACGCCGTCCGGTACGTGATCGACGCGATCCCGGACGGATCCGCCGAGCGAGCCCTCTACGTGGGCGACGACGAGACGGACGAGGACGCCTTCCGCGCGCTACCGACCGCGATCACCGCCCGCGTCGGCGACCGGGACGTGGAGACCGCCGCCCAGTACCGGCTCGCCGACCCCGCGGAGGTGTACGGGTTGCTGGAAGCCCTGTTCGACGACTGATGCCTCGCCCGCAATCTTCTTGGCCCTGATGAGCGATGCCGACTACAAGCCGCTGACGGCGTACGCCGCGATCGGCAGCCTGACGACAGCTGCGCTCGTCGGGAGCGACGGCTCGATCGACTGGTGCTGCCTCCCCGAGCTGGACAGCCCGAGCGTCTTCGCCGCGATCCTGGACGCCCGGAAGGGCGGGCGGTGGCGGATCGGACCCGCCTCGGGAGCGTCCGGCACCCAGCGGTACCTGGACCGGACCAACGTGCTCGAGACCATGTTCGTCGAGCCGACGGGAACGGCCGGCGTGATCGACTTCATGCCCTACTGGGAGGGAATCGCCCAGGGGCGCGCCCAGACGATCGTCCGGATCGTCGAAGGCCACCGTGGGGAGATCGAGCTGGACCTCGATTTCGCGCCCCGCTTCGACTACGCCCGGGGACCGACCCGGCTGGAGCCCGTCGACCAGGGCCTGCTCGCGCGCGGCGGCGGGGGGCTCGTCCAGCTCTGGGCGCCGGAGGCGCTCCGGATCGAAGGCGACCGGGCCACCGCGCGGCACGTGGTCCGGGAAGGCGACCGCCTCGTGTACCTCCTCGGCCACGCGGGTCCGGACGGGGTCGCCCGGCCGGTCGACGCCTTCGAGGCCTTCAACCGGACGATCGCCTTCTGGCACGAATGGGTCCACGACTGCAATCCCGACCTCTGCCCCTTCGGCGCCGGTCCCTGGCACGACATGGTGGTCCGGAGCGAGCTCGTGCTGAAGCTCCTCAGCCACTACGAAACGGGCGGGATCGCCGCCGCCTTGACGACGTCGCTACCTGAGGAGATCGGCGGCGAGCGGAACTGGGACTACCGCTACGCGTGGATCCGGGACGCCTCGTTCACGGTTCATGCGCTCTACCACCTGGGACACCACAAGATGCTCCACGACTTCATCGGCTGGATCCGGGAGAGCGCCCTGGACGGGAACCCGATTCGCAACCTGCGCGTCCTCTACACGCTCCGCGGCGACACTCCTCCCGAGGAGCGGACGCTCGACCATCTCGAGGGATACCGCGGCTCGCGACCGGTCCGAATCGGCAACCTGGCCGCCGAGCAGCGGCAGCTCGACATCTACGGCGAGATCCTGGACGCCACCTATCAGGTCTGGCGCTACGGGATCGAGGAGCCGTCGAAGGAACTGGCCGGCTTTCTGGCCTCGATCGCCGACCACGTGTGCGAGGTCTGGCGGGAGCCCGACTTCGGGATCTGGGAGGTCCGGACCGAGCCCCGGCACTTCGTCTACTCGAAGGTCATGTGCTGGGTCGCGCTCGACCGGGCCGTCCGGCTCGCCGAGGCTGGGGACCACCCGCTGGCGGGCGACGTCGCCCGGTGGCGGGAGGAGCGGGAGGCGATCCGTTCGTCGATCCTCGAAAACGGCGTCGACCCGGAGCGGGGGACGTTCGTCCAGTCGTACGGTAGCCGCCACCTGGACGCGGCGCTCCTTCTGATCCCGATCCTCGGCTTCCTGCCGATCGACGACCCGTGGGTCGAGCGGACGATCGCCGCGATCGAGGAGGAGCTCGTGGTCGAGGACCTCGTGATCCGCTACCTCTCCGAGGACGGCTTGCGCGGCCACGAGGGGGCGTTCGCGTGGTGCACGTTCTGGCTCATCGACTGCCTGGCGATGCAGGGCCGACTGGCCGAGGCCGAGGAGCTCCTCCGGAAGATGATCGCGCGCGCCAGTCCGGTCGGGCTCCTGAGCGAGGAGATCCACGTCAGGACGGGCGAGCTCCTGGGCAACTTCCCGCAGGCCTTCACCCATCTCGGAGTCATCAACTCCGCGCTCTTCCTGAACACCATGAAGGGACGCGTCCCCGAGGGCCCCGAGGCGGTGACCTGAGGCGGCGCGGCAAGCGCCGGAACACCCCTCTGTATGGGATCGAACGGAGCCGCCCCGCCGGATCCTCTACACTGGTTTCATACGGCATGGCAAACGGGAATTCGACGTGGAGGCGAAGATGACATCCAAGGCGAGCGTGCTCGGCGGGCTTGGCCTGGGGGCCGGGCTCATGTATCTGCTGGACCCCGACCGCGGGCGCCGGCGGCGAGCCCTCGTCCGCGATCGGTTCTCCTCGCGGATCGGCGACTCGGAGGCTTTCCTCGGGAAGACCGCCCGCGACTCGGCGAACCGGACGCGGGGGCTTCTGGCCCGGACTCGGGGCCGCTTCGGCGCCCGCGGCCGGGTCTCGGACGAGGTCCTGGCCGAGCGGGTCCGCTCCAAGCTCGGACGGTACGTCTCCCATCCTGGGGCCATCGAGGTGGACGCCCACCGGGACTGGGTGGTCCTCCGGGGCGCGATCCTGGCCGCTGAGGTCGAGGACCTGCTGAGCGCGGTCGCCTCGGTCCCGGGTGTTCATCATGTCGAGAACGAGCTCGAGGTGCACGAGCGACCGGACGATGTCCCGGTCCTTCAGGGAGCGGGGCGCCGGACGGGCGAGACCCCCGAGTTGGCGCAGGAGAGCTGGTCGCCGGCGTTCCGGTTCGCGGCCGGCACCGTGGGCGCCGGGATGACGCTCCTCGGGCTCCGCCAGCTGGGGTTCCTGGGCGCGGCCACCGCGGCCGCCGGAGTCGGCCTCCTGGCCCGCGGCGTCTCCAATCGACCCGTCCGCCGCTTGACCGGTGTCGGGGCCGGCCGGCGGGCGGTCGACTTCCAGAAGACAGTCACGGTGGACGCGCCGCTGGACGACGTCTACGAGGTCTGGAGCCGCCTCGAGGAGTTTCCGCGGATCATGTCGCACGTCCAGGAGGTCCGCGAGATCGGTCCCGGACGGACGCGATGGAAAGCGACGGGGCCGCTCGGGACGACGGTCTCATGGAACGCGGTCGAGACGGCGCGGGTGCCGGGCGAGCTCCTGGCCTGGCGGAGCGAGCCCGGCTCCCAGATCGACAACGCCGGGATCGTCCGCTTCCAGCCGGTGGGCGACGACGCGACGCGAGTCGACGTGCGGCTTTCCTACAACCCGCCCGCGGGGAGCGTCGGGGACGTCGTCGCGAACGTGTTCGGCGTCGATCCGAAGAGCGCCATGGACGAGGACCTGATGCGGTTCAAGTCGCGGGTGGAGAGCGGCCCGCCGTCCAGCCGAGCGGGCGACGGTGATCCCCGAAAAGGCTAGCGCGGCTCAGTCCCACACCAGCACGATCTTCCCGAAGTTCCGGTTGGCCTCCATCCGGCGATGGGCGCCGGCGGCGTCGGCCATCGGGAAGGTCTCGTCGACGACCGGGCGGATCCGACCGTCCGCGAGGAGGGGCAGCGCGTGGCGGGCGAAGGCCTGGACCGCGGCGACCTTCTCCTCCAGCGGCCGCGAGCGGAGCGAGGTCCCGACCATCGTGACCCGCTTCCGCAGGAGGACGCCCAGGTCGATCTCGGCGAAGGCGCCCCCCGTCAGGCCGACGACGACGATCCGGCCGAGGACGGCGACGCACTTCAGGTTCCTCGGCAGGTAGCCCGCCCCGACCAGGTCCAGGATCACGTCGGCGCCCCGTCCGCCGGTCAGGTCCAGGACGTCGTCGGCGAACTCGTGGCCGCCGGCGGGGATCGCCACCTCCAGCCCCAGCTCGCGGGCACGCTCGAGCTTCCACTCGGTCCGCGATGTGCCGAGCACGGTAGCCCCCGCCGCGCTGGCGAGCTGGACCGCGGCCGTCCCGACACCGCTCCCGACCGCGTGGATCAGGACCGCCTCCCCCGTCCGGAGCCTCCCGCGCGTGAAGAGGGCGTCGTGGGCCGTCACGAACACCTCGGGGACGGCCGCAGCGGCTTCCCACGAGAGCGACACCGGGACCGGGATCGCCTCCCGCTCGTGAACGACCACGAACTCGGCGTAGCCGCCGCCCCCGACCAGCCCCATCGCCCGGTCGCCGGGCTTCCACGCGGTCACCCGGTCTCCGACCGCCTCGACCTCGCCGGCGAACTCGAGCCCCGGGACGTCGGCCGGCCAGCCGGGCGGGGCCGGATAGAGGCCGCGCCGCTGGAGGACCTCGGCCCGGTTGACACCGGCCGCCCGGACCCGGACCCGGATCTCCATGGGGCCCGGCTCAGGGCGCGGGATCTCCCCCATCTCGAGGACCTCCGGCCCGCCCGGCTCGACGATCCGGATCGCGCGCATGGTCGTCTCCGTGGCCCGGGGACGAGGATTCAGCGGACGGTGGTGGTCGACGCGGAGAGGAGGGGCATGACGTTCAGGGTGATGGTCTCGCCCGGGAAGACCTGGATCTCGTCGGTCAGGGTACCCTGGACCGACCCCACCGGATCGATGAGGAGCCGGAGGCCCGTGGAGACGAAGAGACCGCGCGGGATCGCGAACGTCCGGGTAGCGTTCGTGGACACGGTTCCGAGGCGGGCCGTCTGGGACCCTCCGACCGCGAACACGTTCACGTCGAGGACGTTGTGGTTCGTCACCTCGACCGAGACCGGACCGGTCGGCGCCCTCCGCCGCTCTTCGTCCGAGACGCACGCGATTCCGGAGATCAGGGCGGAGACCAACAGGAGGGAGCTCGCCCGGGGCACGATTCCACTATAGCGACGGATCAAAAGAACGCCAGGGATCTTCCAGGGGGCTCCCCTCGAGCCGCATCGGGATGCATCTTACGCTCATGAGATGGACCGTGGCTACCCTGTCGAGCCTCGCGATGATGGGAGCGGCTTGCAGCGAGCCGGTGGGCATCGTCGCGCCCGGCGATCCGGTCGACGCGTCGCCGCGGGAGTCGGAGATCCGCCGCGCGCCCTTCCTCTATCGCGCGGTTCTCGAGACGGCGCGAGAAGACGGCGTCGCGGCGCGGGTGGAGATCGTGAACGAAGGCTCCGCGCCCCAGACGCTCAGCTTTCCCGACACTTGCATCGCGATGCTGCGCGCCTACTTCGTTCCGGCCGGCCGGGAGGCGTGGGACCACCGGGACGGGAAGACCCAATGCCGGGATCGCCTCTTTGAGATCGAGATCGCGCCGGGAGATACCGTCGTGGCGGACCCCCAGGTGATCTCGATCGCGGTCCTGGGCGACGGCCTCCCCGAAGGATCGTACCGGTTCACGACGTACCTGATCCCGATCGGCGAGCCCGAGATCGAGCTGCCGCTGGGCGAGGTCCGGCTGGCGCTGCCTTAGCCTGGCCGCACGGATCGCGGAACCCTCCGCGTCAGGCGTAGTCCGCAGGCGGATCCTCGTCCAACCCGACAATCCGGAGATCGGGAAAGCGGGCAAAATCCCGATCGAGTGTCAACAGTCGCGAGGCACCCCTTTCCCTGCACACAGCTGCGATCTGCGCGTCGAAGGCCAGATTCCCTCGCGCGTCCGCTGCTTTCAGTGCGTCAAAGTAGAGGGATGGATACTCGGTCCCGGGATTCAGGACCCGCGACGTCGGGCTCTGGAGGAGCCCTTGGAGTGCCGCCCACGCCTGCTCCAGGGTGGATGGCGGATCCAAGATTCGCGGGTGCGTGACGACCCGAATGAATTCACCGAGGCAGAAGACGGGCATACCCCAAGGGACTCTTCCCTCCGCCAGATGCCGGATCCAGAAGAGCGCACGTGGGTGATGCCGTGTTCCTTCTCTGTGCGCATGAACGAGGACGTTGGTGTCGACCGCTATCAGGTGCGGCCTTCCATGCGCTCGAGGAGGGCGTCGCGGTCGTTGAGATCCACGCCGGGTTGGGCCCCGCCCGGGACCGTGATCCAACGCAGCTGGTAAGGCTCTGGTCGCTCCTGCCGGTCGAGGAGCTCCCGGAGCGCGAGCTCGATGATCGAAGTGATGGTTCGACCGGTCTCTCCGGCGCAGCGCTTGACCGTCCGCATGAGCCGATCGTCCAAGTCCAGCGTAGTTCTCATACAGATAAGCATATCGCTAATCTGTCTGTCTGTCAAGCGCTTCTGGAACGCTTCAGCGGCCGGCAGCGCCCGGGCCGGGCCCCGACGAGGAACGGGTGTAGAGCTGGTAATGGTCGGGGGGTTGGCAGACCGGGACCCAGAGGTCGACGACCGGGCGCTCGGCGAGCCGACCTGCGAACAGGGTCAGGTCGCCGAGCGCTCCCACTGCGTCCAGGTTGTCCACCTGGATCGGCTCGGGGCCTCCCATCGCGTCGAATCGCCACCCCTCGAAATCCAGGGCCGGCATGCCGGCGGACCCGTCTCGCGAGTCGAGGCATCCCCCCGCGAATCGCGGAACCGTGTCGGGCTGGACCTGGGCCTCGACGGCGGCCGCCGGAATCAGAAGGAAAAGCGAGGTCAGCAGGATCGCCCGCACGGCCGGCCCGAGGGTGCAAGAACCGGGCTAGAACGAACGGTCGAGGAGCGTCAGGCCGACCGTCCCACCGATCCCGGGGTCGACGTCGGTCAGCCCGGCCACGACCCCGCCGTCCAGCCGCACTCCGGCGCCGAAGAGCCGACCGAGCCCTAGCCGTGCCCCCAGCCGCGCCTGGCCGCGGTCCTCGGTGCCGACCGGCGTGCCCCCCTTCACGTCGATCCGTCCGTTCACCTCGCCCAGGAGGTCGACCTCCTCTCCGACCCGCCACGAGAGCGCGAGCCCGCCCGTCAGGACGTCGTTCTGACGGTCCCCCTGGAGCGGGAACGGCAGGACGCCGAGCCCGAAGTTGGCGAGGATCCGGACGTCGCCGAGCGACTTGCCGGCCAGAAGCGACATGTACCAGTCGATCGTGTCGGTCCCGATCCCGCTCTCGTTGCTGGCGGATGGGATCCGGGTCGCGACGCTGAGGGCGACCGCCGGGCGGAGGCGCCCCTCGCGGATCAGCCGCAGCTTGGTGGCGACCAGCGGGTCCTCGATGTCGGTCGTCGTGTCGCCGGTGAAGTCCAGGTCCTCGGCCAGGGGGGCCGGGTCCCGGTCCCGGACGTGGAGGAGGTTGAAGCCTGCATCCACCTGGAACTCGGCCACGTCCCCGAGCCCGAAGCTGAAGCCGAGGTACGGGAGCCGGTAGAGGTCCCCCTCGAGGCCGGAGAGCGGGAACCGGCGGCCGAACTCGAGGTCGACGCCGGTCTCGAGCAGGATCGCACCGGCCGGGATCGGGTTTGGATCCT
>Ga0299907_10001405_pt1 | contig 13726 bp, 13 predicted proteins | sample RVTome_16_FD_198680 | JGI IMG/M metagenome (GOLD analysis project Ga0299907, IMG submission 198680) | Soil microbial communities from uranium-contaminated site in the Upper Colorado River Basin, Wyoming, United States - RVT152D67 (version 2) ... | reverse complement strand
ACCGCGACGAGCCGATGCCCGCGGCAGCACGCCGCGGGACGGCGGCGCTGCGCCGGCGTTCGTCATCGCCGTTGCGGCCATGGCCGCGTACCAGCCGCTGTTCTTCGGCGGCGTGGCCCGCACCGGCGTCGCCATCGGCACGATGGTCGGCATCGGCAGCTCGCCCGTGTTCGCGGGCGGGCTCGGGATCGTCGTCCGCGGTGAACGCCCCGGGCGCCGTTGGCTGGGGTCAACGGTGCTGGCGGTGGCCGGGACCCTGCTGCTGGCCGGCGCCGGCGATCGCGACGACGTCGATCCCACGGGCCTGGCGCTGGCCCTCGGCGCGGGCTTCGCCTACGCGATCTACGTGCTGGCGACGAAGCTGCTCCTCGACCGCGGCGCCGTCCCGGAGGCGCTCACCGCCCGCGTCTTCGGTTGCGCCGGACTGGTGCTGCTGCCCGTGGCACTGGCCGCCGGGATCGGACCCCTGCTGTCGCCCGGCGGCCTGCTGATGGTCGCCCACCTCGGCATCGTGACGGTCGCCGTGGGATACGTCCTGTTCACCCGGGGCCTCACCGGCGTCGGCGTCGCCGCCGCCGGCACGCTGACCCTGGCCGAGCCCGCCACCGCCACGCTGTGCGGGATCGCCATCCTCGGCGAGCGTCCCGGCGGCGCCGCGCTCGTCGGTCTCTCGTTGGTCGCGGCCGGCATCGTCCTCCTGGTCACGAGCCGCCGCCGGGGACGCGTCGCGGTCGACTTCCCAGGTCCGTAGGGTGGGCGCATGCTCGACGAAGCGATCAAGAAGCTCGCCACCGACAAGAACATCGCCGCCGTCACCACCCTGCTCCCCGACGGCACGCCCATGACGCAGCCGCTCTGGGTCGACGCCGACGACGATCATCTGCTGCTCAACACCGAGGTCCACCGGCAGAAGTTCCGCAATGTCCAGCGCGATCCCCGCATCACGGTCGCGATCTGGGACAGCGCCGACCCCTACTTCTACGTCGAGGTCCGGGGCGAGGTGACCGAGACGGTGCGGGGCCCCGAGGCGCGCGCCCACATCGACGAGCTCGCCCGCAAGTACACCGGCGGCGACTACGCAGGCACCGTCCAGTCGGAGCGCGTGATCCTCAAGGTGACCCCCACCAAGCGCCAGTTCATCCGGGGCGGGTAGGGGCCGGGTCGGCGCATCAGGCCAGGTCCGCCAGCCGGACCTCGGGCCGGGCCCCGATGTGGCTGATCACCTCCGACGCCGCCAGCGACGCCAGGCGGCCACACTCGGGCAGGGGCATGCCGGCCGTGTAGCCGTAGAGGAATCCGGCCGCGTAGAGGTCGCCGGCGCCGGTGGTGTCGACCACCTCGACCGGATGCGCCGGCACGTCGTGGGTCTCGCCCCCGGCCACGATCACCGAGCCGCGGGCGCCCAGCGTCAGGCAGGTGATGCCGACCTCAGCTCGCGCCCGCTCGATCGCCGTCTCCGCGTCGTCGCAGCCCCACAGGATGCAGGCCTCGGACTCGTTGGCGAAGAGGATGTCGACCCGCTCGCGCACCAGCGGCAGGAAGTGCTCGTGATGGCGCTGGACGCAGAACGAGTCGGACAGCGTCAGCGCGACCTTGCGGCCGGCCTCCGTGGCGATCTCGGAAGCCTTCCAGTACGCGTCCATCGACTCGGGCCGGTCGAACAGGTAGCCCTCCAGCAACGTGACTTGGGCGCTGCGCACCAGGTCAGCGTCGACGTCGTTGGGGCAGAAGAACTCGGAAGCACCCAGGTACGTGTTCATGGTGCGCTGGGCATCGGGCGTCACGATGATGAGGCTGCGCCCTGTGGGCGGGCCCTCCTTGGCCGGCGGGCATTCGAACACGACGCCCTGCGCCCGTAGGTCGTGCGCGAACACGGCGCCCAGCTGGTCGTCGCACACCCGGCCCAGGTAGCCGGCGCTGCCCCCGAAGCTGGCCACGCCGGCGATGCTGTTCCCGACCGAGCCGCCCGACATCTCGATGGCCGCGCCCATGGCCGAGTAGAGCTCCTCGGCGCGGTCGGTGTCGATGAGCGTCATGGCGCCCTTCACCAGCCCATGGGCGTCGAGGAACGCATCGCCTTCGTGGGTCAGGACGTCGACGAGAGCGTTGCCGATGCCCACGACGTCGAGGGAGGCCTGCACAGTCACGGCGCAAGAGGCTAGCGGACCCTCACCTGGCGCCCACTGGCGCCGGCGTCGGGTCATCGCAGCCGGTCGGTAGCGTGGCATGCCGTGCCAGAGCAGACCCCGCCGCCCGAGATCGACGTGGCCAACCCTTCGGCCAACCCCCACCGGCTCCCCCGCACTGTCCTGCCCCGCCGGTACGACCTGACCCTCGAGCCCGATCTCGAGGCCGCCACCTTCGCCGGCCGCGAGACCATCGCCGTCGAGGTGCTGACCGAGACGAGCGAGGTGGTGCTCAACGCTGTCGAGATCGAGATCGACGAGGCGACGGCGGAGTTGCCCGACGAGGCGGGCTCCAACGGCGTGCCGCTCGCGGCGAAGGTCGCCATCGACGACCAGGCCGAGCGGGCCACGCTCACGTTCGACCGACCGCTCCCGCCCGGGGAGGCAACGCTCCACCTGCGCTTCCGGGGTGTCCTCAACGACAAGCTGCGCGGCTTCTACCGGTCCACCTTCGTCGACGAGGACGGTGTCGAACGGGTCCTGGCCGCCACCCAGATGGAGGCCACGGACGCTCGGCGCGCCTTCCCGTGTTGGGACGAGCCCGACGCCAAGGCCGTCTTCGGCGTGACCCTCGTCGTGCCCGACGACCTGCTGGCGATCTCGAACGCCGCCGAGCTGGAGCGCACGCCGGTGAGCGGGACGGCGGGCGGCGGCGGGAAGGTGGCCGTCCGGTTCGCGGACACGATGCCGATGTCCACCTACCTGGTCGCTTTCGTGGTGGGGCCGTTGGTCGCGACCGACCCCATCGACGTCGACGGGAAGCCGCTCCGGGTCGTCTGCCCGATCGGCAAGGACCACCTGGCCGCCTACGCGCTCGAGGTGGGCGCCTTCGCCCTCCGCTACTTCAGCGACTGGTTCGGCATCGTGTACCCGGGCGACAAGCTCGACCTCGTTGCCATCCCCGACTTCGCGTTCGGGGCGATGGAGAACGTCGGTTGCGTCACCTTCCGGGAGCGCTACGTGCTGGTCGACCCGGCCACCTCGACGCAGGCCGAGCTGCAGGCGGTGGTGGACGTCATCGCCCACGAGATCGCTCACATGTGGTTCGGCGACCTCGTGACCATGAAGTGGTGGAACGGCATCTGGCTCAACGAGGCGTTCGCCACCTTCATGGAGATGACCTGCACCGACGCCTTCCGGCCCGACTGGCAGCGCTGGGTGGACTTCGGGTTGTCCCGCTCTGCGGCCTTCGACACCGATGCGCTGGTGGCCACCCGGCCCATCGAGTACCCGGTCGTCTCGCCGGCCGACGCCGACGGCATGTTCGACGTGCTCACCTACGAGAAGGGAGCATCGGTCGTCCGCATGCTAGAGCAGCACCTCGGGTCAGATCGCTTCCGCGATGGCATCCGGCGCTACATGGCGCGCCACCAATACGGCAACACCGAGACCTCCGACCTGTGGGACGCGCTGGAGGCCGAGACCGGCGAGCCCGTCCGGCGCATCGCAGAGAGTTGGATCTTCCAGGGTGGCTTCCCGGAGGTCAGCGTCGAGGCGGACTCCGGCGACGGGCCCACGCTCCGCCTGGTGCAGCGTCGCTTCCGCTATGCGGGGGAGGGCGGTGCGGATGGCGCCGGCCGCGCCGGCGCTCACCGCCCGTGGTCCGTTCCGGTCGCGGTGGAGAGCGGCGGCGACGCCGTGGCCACCGTCGACCGCCTGCTGCTCGACGGCGAACCGCTGGAGATCGATCGCCCGACGGGAACCTCGTGGGTGAATGCCAACGCCGGCGCACACGGCTTCTACCGCGTGCGCTACACCGATCCACTGCGCGCCGCACTGCTCGACCACCTTCCCGAGCTGACACCGCTCGAGCGCTACACGCTGGTCGACGATGCCTGGGCGTCGGTGCTGGCGGCGGCGACGCCGGCATCGTCGTTCGTGGACACGGTCGAGCGCTTCGTCGGCGAGACCGACCTGTCGGTCTGGCAGCGCGTCGTCGGGGGCCTGGACCAGCTCGAGCACCTGGTGGAGGACGACGCCGCCCAGCGGCTGCACACTCGGATCGCCGCGCTGGTGGGACCCGCCCGCGCCCGGCTCGGTCCCGACGTCGGTCACGACGGCGACGACGACCGCACCCGGTCGCTGCGGGGCCTGCTCCTGCGGACGGCGGCTCTGCTCGGCGACGACGGCGCGGCACGGGAGCGGTCGGCGGAGCTGCTGGAGGCCTACCTCGCCGACCCCGGCAACGTCGACCCCAGCCTGGCGGCGGCCGCGCTCGTGGTCTCGGCCACCCTCGGCGACGAGGCCCTGCACGGGCGCCTGGTCGAGAGGTTCCGGGTCGCGGACAACCCGCAGGACCGTGAGCGCCTGCTCCTGGCGTTGTCGCGCTTCCGGGAGCCGGCCTGCCTCCAGCGCACGCTGGACATGGCGCTGTCGGGCGCCGTCCGCACCCAGGATGCGCCGTACCTGCTGCGGGAAACGCTGACCAATCGCGACAACGCGGGTCTCGCCTTCGCGTTCATCACCGAGCGCTGGCCCGAGATCACCGGGCGGTTCCCGGCCAACAGCATCCCCCGGCTGGTGTCCGGCATCCGGGCCGTGCGGGATCGCGCGCTGGCCGAACGGGCTGTGGCGTTCCTCGCGGAGCACCCGGTCCCGCAGGGCGCCCAGCAGATCCGTCAGCACATCGAGCGCATGTGGGTGACGGTGGCGTTGGCGGAGCGGGAGTCGGGGCGGTTCACGGCCGCCCTGAGCGGGTAGCCGCCAGTCGGTAACAGACCAGCCCCCGCCGCGGGATACAAGGTGGAGCTCGGACCGGAGGGGTCCGGGCACCTGCCTTGCTTCGAATGGGTCGTGTGCGCCACCATCTGGCACTGATCCCGGCCGGAGTGACCGTGGTGGCCACTAGCTGTGGACCGGCCGTGAACGCCAATCAACGATCACCACATGCACCATCCGCCGCTTGAGATTCCGCGCCTTCGCGCCCTTGCCCGACACGCCCTCCCCAACCTGGTGGAGGCGACCGTGGTGCCGCTGCTGGTGTTCTACGCGGCGCTGTGGCTCGTGGGCGTGTGGGGTGGGCTGGTCGGCGCCCTCGTCTGGTCCTACACCGCCATCGCCCGCCGCCTCGTCACGGGCCGGCCAGTCCCGGGGCTGCTGGTGCTCGGCGTCATCGGCCTCACCGCCCGCACGGTGGTGGCGGCGCTGTCGGGCAGCGTCTTCGTCTACTTCCTGCAGCCGACCCTCACCACCGTGCTGATCGCCGGGGTGTTCCTCGCCTCGGTGCCCGCGGGCCGCCCGATCGCTCAGCGCCTGGCCGGCGACTTCTGCCCGCTTCCGGCCACCTTCATCGGGTCGCCGCCGGTGCGCCGCTTCTTCGCCCGCATCACCGTGCTCTGGGCGTTCGTCCAGCTGACCAACGCCGCACTCAGCATCTGGCTGCTCATCACCCAGCCGGTCGGGACGTACGTGCTCGCGAAGAGCGTCACGTCGTGGGGACTGACGCTCGCCGCCGTCGGCCTGTCGACCCTGTACTTCAAGCTGTCGATGCGCAACCACGGCATCGCGATCCACTGGCGCTCCTAGAGGACGGGCTGGTGCCACGCGACGTACGGCCGCTGGTGCTCCGCACGGCCGACGGGCTGGCACTGGTCGCCGACGCCTGGCTCACCCGGGAACCGGCCACCGCCGCGGTCGTGCTCGTCCACGGGTTCGCCGGCCACCGTCATGACGCCACCGTGGTCTCCATGGCGCACGAGCTGCGGGCCGACGGCCATGCCGTGATCAGCTACGACATGCGGGGCCACGGCCAGTCCGAGGGCCTGTGCACCCTCGGCGACCTCGAGCGGCTGGACGTGGCCGCGGCAGTCGTCGCCGCCCGGGACCTGGCGCCGCGTGTGGTCCTGGTGGGTGCGTCGCTGGGTGCGATCGCCGTTCTGCGCTACGCGGTCGGGGTCCCGGAGGGCCCCGAGCGCGACCTGGCGGGCGTCGTGACGGTCAGCGCACCGGCCCAATGGCGCCTGACCACGCCCCGCACCGCGCTGGCCGCAGCACTCACCCGCACCCCGATCGGGCGGTCGCTGGTGCGCCGGCGCGGCGTCCGGCTCGACCGGCGCTGGAGCCGCCCCGAGCCGCCCGACGCGCTGGCCGCCAGGTTGACCGTCCCGCTGGCGGTGGTCCACGGCCGCGACGACAGGTTCATGCCGACGAGCGAGGCGCAGGTGCTGCACGACGCTGCGCCGGGCCACCGCCGCCTCGACCTGGTGACCGGCATGGGTCACGCCTACGGGACGCGGGGACTGGAGCCCATCAGTGACGCGGTCGCCTGGTGCCTGGCGGTCCCGGTCCCCGGGGTGGAGGCGAGGCAATAGCGGACGGCGAGGCGGGCCGGAGGCAATGGCGAACGGTGTTCGTGCGGGTCCGCCATGGCGTGCGCTATTGCCACGGGCCCCCGCCGGTGGGCTCGGCCACCGCCAGGGCCTCTGCCCAGCCGGCGCCCCGGTCGATGAGCCGCTGGTAGACGAGCAGCTGGCGGGGCATGTTCATCGCCAGAGCTCCGACCACGCGGTCGCCCCGCCGGTAGAGGGCGACGAAGCGGCGCTCTCCCGTGGACCCGTCGACGACCCGCACCTCGTCGGCGCCGGCCGATCGTCCGGCCAGCTGGATCTTGCGGTCGTACTGGTCCGACCAGAACCAGGGCACCGGGTCGTACGGCTCGGGCTCGCGGCTGGCCCGGCCGCCGGCCCGCTCCGCCTCGAGCCAGGCCAGGAGCCGTCGAGCGGCGTGGGCGCCCATGGCGATGGCGTTGTCCCAGTGCTCGACCCGCATCACCTCGCCGAAGCGGCGGCTGGGCCAGCGAGCGACGTCACCGGCCCCCACCACGCCGGGCGCCGCCAGCGTGGTGGCGTCGCAAACCACGCCGTCGTCGAGCGTCAGCCCCGACCCCTCGAGCCAGCCGGTGTTGGGGACGACGCCGATGCCCACCACCACCAGGTCGGCCTCGATCGAGGCGCCGTCGGCCAGCCGGACCCGCTCGACCCGCCCGTCGTCGCCACCGTCGAGGCCGGCCACCGGAGTCCCCAGCCGCACATCGACGCCATGATCGCGGTGCAGGTCGGCCAAGACGGAGCCCATCTCCTCCCCCAGCGCCTGGCCCAGCGGGACCGGCAGCGCCTCGAGGATCGTGACGTCGAGGCCCCGGGTGCGGCAGGTGGCGGCCACCTCGGCACCGATGAAGCCCGCGCCCACCACCACGACGCGCCGGGCTCCGGCGTCGACCTCGGCCCGCACGGCCAGGCAGTCGTCCAGCGTGCGGAGCGTGTGGACCCCGGCCAGGCCCTCGCTGCCCGGCAACCGCCGCGGCGTGGCCCCGGTGGCGATGACCAGGCCGTCGAAGCCGAGCCGCTCGCCGTCGGCCAGGATCACCTGGCGGGCGTCGAGGTCCAGGCCCTTGGCCAGCGTGCCCAGCCGCCACTCGAGGTCCAACGCATCGATGCCGCCATCCACGCCGACCGTCAGCGGCAGGCGATCGACGTCCCAGTGGCCGGCGAGCACCTGCTTGGAGAGCGGTGGGCGGTCGTACGGCGCGTGCACCTCGTCGCCGACGACGGTGAGGCTCCCGTCGAAGCCCTCGGAGCGCAGCTCCTCGGCCGCCCGCAGCCCGGCAAGCGACGCCCCGACCACGACGACGGCCTGCGACCGGGCGGTCATCCTCGTGGGTCAGGTGTCGACGATGGAGATCGCAGCCTTGGGGCAGCGGCGGACGGCCTCCTCGACCTGGGGACGGAGCTCGTCGGGCGGCGTCTCGTCGAGCACGTAGAGGAAGTCGTCGTCGCGGACCTCGAAGACCTCGGGCGCCACTTCCATGCAGCGCGCGTTGCTCTCACACAGGTCGAAATCGACCACCACGCGGTACCCCATCGGCACCCCTCCTGACGTCTCACTCGATCTGGTCGTCGTCGTGCGGTCATACGCCGCACAGCCACAACCGGCTTCCGTTCGGGACCCGAACAAACGTAGCCCTAACGCCGGCGACCTCCCGGTAGCGTGCTCGCCGGTGACCGCAGCCACGGATATGAGCCGGCGCGACGCCCGCCGGGTGGCGCTGGCCGCCCAGGGCTTCACCGAGCCCCGTCCCCGGGGCCGGGTGGATCGGCGGCATTTCCGGCGGGTGCTCGACCGGCTGGCCACCGTGCAGCTCGACTCGGTGAACGTGGTCACCCGCAGCCACGAGCTGGTGTTCTTCGCCCGCCTCGGCTCGTACGACCGCGACGCCCTGAGCCGGTGGCTGTGGGGCAGCCGCGAGGTGTTCGAGTACTGGGGCCACGAGGCATCCCTGCACCCGGTCGAGCGCCATCCGCTGCTGCGCTGGCGCATGGCGGGCGAGCATGCCTGGGGCGGTGTGCGCCGGGTGGCCCGCGACAATCCGGAGCTGGTGGCGGCGGCGCTGGCGGAGGTCGCCCAGCGGGGACCGGTTGTCATCGGTGACCTCGATGTCCACCGCTCGTCCCGCCGCACCGAGAGCTGGTGGGGCTGGGGTGAGGGTAAGCGGGTGGTCGAGCACCTCTTCCACACCGGAGAGGTCACCGCCGTCCGGCGCAACGGCTTCTCTCGCGCGTACCTGCTCCCGGAGCGCTGGATCCCGGCCGACGTGCTAGCCGCGCCCACCCCCGACGAGGCCGATGCTCGGCGCCGGCTGCTGTTGACCGCCGCCCGCGCCCACGGCATCGGCACCGCCCGCGACCTGGCGGACTACTACCGGCTCAACGTCCCGGCGGCGACGCCGCTGCTGGCCGGGCTGGCCGCCGACGGGGCGCTGGTGCCGGTCCGCGTCGACGGCTGGCGCCAGCCCGCCTACCTGCATCCCGAGGCGCACCTTCCCCGGCGCCGGGTGCGGACGCGCGCGCTCCTGTCGCCGTTCGACTCGCTGATCTGGGAGCGCCGGCGGACCGAGCGCCTCTGGGACTTCGCCTACCGGATCGAGATCTACACGCCCGCCCCCAAACGCGTGCACGGGTACTACGTGCTGCCGTTCCTGCTGGACGAGGCGCTGGCGGCGCGCGTGGATCTCAAGGCCGACCGCCGCGCCGGGGTGCTCCGGGCGCGGGCGGCCTGGGCGGAGGACGGCGTGCCCGACCGGGACCGGGTCGGCTCCGAGCTCGCGGCCGAGCTGGCGGAGATGGCCGCGTGGCTGGGCCTCGGCGAGGGCGTCGCGGTCGACGGCAAGGGTGACCTGGCACCGGACCTGCGGCGCGCCCTGCCCTGACGGCGCCCGCCGGCGCGCCCCCGGATCAGGCCTCGTAGCGGTCGAGGTAGGTCTTGGCCGCCGCCGGCTCGCGCCGAGGTGCACCGAGGCGGCGGGCCGGGCGGCCGACGGGGACGACGGCGACCGGCTCGAGCCCCTCGGGAAGCTCGACGATGCTGCGCAGCTCCGCGGACGCCACGGTGGCGAGCGTCATGAGAGCCGAGCCGTAGCCCAGTGCGTTGGCCGCCAGCAGCAGGTTCTGTATCGCCGGGAAGATCGACGCCCCCAACATGCGCCGCGTGACCGGGTCGCGGCCGTCGCCCGCCACGACCACCAGCACGGGCGCGCCCCCGAATCCGGTCCGCACCGAGGCGTCGACCTCGGCGAACAGGTCGGCGGCCAAGCGGGGCCGCGAGTGCAGGCCGGCACCCCCGTCCCACAGCCGCCGGTTCAGGTCGGCGATGCGCCGACGCCGATCGGCGTCGCGCACCACGACGAACACCCAGGGCTGCGTGTTCTCCGCGCTCGGGGCGTGCACGGCGGCCTCGAGGATCCGGGCCAGGTCCTCGTCCGGCACCGGATCGGGAGCGAAGTCTCGGCACGCCCGCTGGCGCAGCACCACGTCGAAGAAGGCAGGACCCTGGTCCAAGCGCGGGGCAGGCTAGTGGGCCATGTCAGCCGGGCAGGGTCAGGATCTCGGCGCCCTCGTCGTTGACCAGGAGCGTGTGCTCGAACTGCGCGGTCCGTCGCCGGTCGACGGTGACCGCCGTCCAGCCGTCGCTCCAGAGCTGGTGCTGCCACGCACCCATGGTGATCATCGGCTCTATGGTGAACGTCATCCCCGGCTCGATGACGGTCGTCGCCCGCGGGTCGTCGTAGTGCGGGATCTGCAGGTCGCTGTGGAACTGCTCGCCGATGCCGTGACCGACGAACGCCCGCACCACCCCGTACCCGTGCGTCTCGGCGTGCGCCTGGATGGCGCGACCGATGTCACGGATCGGACGGCCCGGGGAGACCGCGGCGATGCCCCGGTCCAGGCACTCTCGGGTCACGCGGATCAGCTCCGCCGACCCCTGGTCGATGGTGCCGACCGGGAAGGTGGCGTTGGTGTCGCCGTGCACGCCGTCGAGGAAGATGGTGACGTCGAGGTTGACGATGTCGCCGTCGATCAGTGCACGGTCGTCGGGGATGCCGTGGCAGATGACCTCGTTGACCGACGTGCAGAGCGACTTGGGAAATGCGCCGTAGTTGAGGGGGCTGGGATAGCCACCCCGCCTGATGCACTCTTCGTGGCACAGGGCGTCGAGCTCGTCGGTGGTGACGCCCGGTGCGACCGCCGCCCCCACGGCCTGCAGCACCTCGGCGGCGGCCCGGCCCGCCCGGCGCATGCGCTCGATCACCTCGGGCGGTCGCACGTGCGCCTCGGCGCGACGCACCGGCACCCCGGTCTCGGCGTAGTACGGACGGGGAATGTCCGCCGGCACCGCGCGGGGCGGGCCGACACGCCCGGGTCGAATGTGGTCGGTGCTGGCCTTGTGGCAGCGCTTGAACTTGCGGCCGCTGCCGCACCAGCAGGGGTCGTTGGCCTTCAGGGCGGGTGCGGTCATCGAGCTGGTCGCCATGACCCGTCCAGGCTACCGAGCGCGCCCGGCGGTGCCGTCGGCGTCGTCCGCCCAGCCGGGCGCGTAACGCTGCCGCGCCGGAGCCCGGACACGGACCGCGCCGCTGCCCGGGCACGACCGGACCACCTCGCGCGGCGGGCGGCGCAGAATGATGGGGTTCGGCAACACACGCCCGGACCCGGCCGGGCGGACACCCCCAGGAGGTGACGATGCAGGTCGTGCTCGAGGGCGTCGAGCTGCGCGTCGTGCGGATGCCGCTCACCGAGCCCTTCGTCACCGCCCACGGCACCCGCCGTCACCGGGAGGTCGTGGTCGTCCGCGCGGTGGCCGCCGAGGGCCCGGCGGGCTGGGGCGAGTGCGTGGCCGAGCCGGAGCCGACCTACTGGCCGGAGTACTCCGCCGGTGCGCTGCACGTGCTGGAGCACCACCTGGTGCCCCGCCTGCTCGAGGGCCGGTCGCTGCGCGAGGTCCGGGGCCACCACATGGCCAAGGCCGCCCTGGAGTGCGCGGCCCTCGACGCCGGCCTGCGGGCCGAGGGCCGGTCGGTGGCCGCCTTCCTCGGTGCCACCCGTCCGGTCGTGCCCACCGGCATCGCCGTGGGCATCGCCAGGACCGTCGACGGCCTGATCGAGTCCGTCGTCCGCTGGCGCGATCAGGGCCACCGGGCTTTCAAGATCAAGGTCCGCCCCGGCTGGGACGTCAAGCCGGTGGGAGCCGTGCGCGACGACGTCGGCGACGAGGTGGCCCTCCTGGTGGACGCCAACGGCAGCTTCCGCAGCGACAACCACGAGGACATGGCGACCCTCGGGCGGCTGGCGGGGCCCGACCTGGGCCTGGTCGCCATCGAGCAGCCGTTCGCGCCCGACGACCTCGTGGGGCACGCCCGCCTGGCCCGGCAGATCGACGTGCCCGTGTGCCTCGACGAGTCGATCGGCTCGCTGGCCGACCTCGACACGGCGCTGGCGCTCGGGGCGTGCGGGGCCGTCAGCCTCAAGGCGGGCCGTGTCGGCGGGCTCGTCGAGGCCCGCCGGGTGCACCAGCGCTGCCGCGACGCCGGCGTGTCGCTGCGCTGCGGCGGCATGCTCGAGACGGGCATCGGCCGTGCCGTCAACCTCGCCATCGCCGCACTGCCCGGGTGCAACCTGCCCCCCGACCTGGGACCGTCGTCGCGCTACTTCTCGACCGACCTCACGCCCCCCTTCGACTCGCGGGGTGGCACGATGATCGTGCCCAGCGGGCCCGGCCTCGGGGTCGAGCCGCTGCCGGAGGTGCTCGACGACATGACGGTGAGCAAGCGCATGCTGCGGGCCGCGACATGACGGCCGGGGAGCCGGCTGGCACCGGCCGCCACGGCGCCCCCGGGCTGCCGGTGACCGCCGACGACGTCGTGGCCGCCGCCGAGCGCCTGGCCGGATCGGTGGCGCGCACGCCCAGCGCGCATTCCCGCACCCTGTCCCAGGTGCTGGGGTGCCACGTGGTCGTGAAGTTCGAGAACCTGCAGTTCATCGCGTCGTTCAAGGAACGGGGTGCGCTGAACAAGCTGCTCCAGCTCGACGACGGCGAGCGGGCCAAGGGCGTCGTGGCCATGTCGGCGGGCAACCACGCCCAGGCCGTCGCCTACCACGCCGGCCGGCTGGGGATCGACGCCACCATCGTGATGCCCACGAACACGCCGTTCGTGAAGGTGCAGCGGACCCGCGAGCTGGGGGCGACGGTGGTGCTCCGCGGCGACGGCCTGGCGGAGGCCGAGGCCGAGGCCCTGCGCCTGGCCGGGGACGAGGGCCGGACCTACGTGCACCCCTTCGACGACCCTGCGGTCATCGCCGGACAGGGGACCTGTGCCCTGGAGATGCTGGCCGACGACCCCGACCTCGACGCCTTGGTGGTGCCCGTCGGCGGCGGCGGCCTGTTCGCGGGCATGGCGGTGGCCGCCCGGAGCCTGTCGCCCTCGATCGAGCTCGTCGGCGTCCAGACCGAGCGCTACCCATCCATGGCGGCCCGCATCAACCGGGCGGACTGGCCGTGTGGCGGATCGACCATCGCCGAGGGGATCGCCGTCCCCCGCGCCGGCGAGCTGACGGGCCGGATCATCGCCGCCCTCGCCGACGACGTGATCACGGTGAGCGAGGAGAGCATCGAGCACGGCATGAACCTCCTGCTGGAGATCGAGAAGGTCGTGGCCGAGGGCGCCGGCGCCGTCGGGGTCGCCGCCCTGGTCGAGCAGCGGGAGCGCTTCGCCGACAAGAAGGTGGGGCTGGTGATCACCGGTGGCAACGTCGACCCAAGGCTGCTGGCGTCGGTCATCATGCGGGGGCTGATCCGGAGCGGCCGGCTCACGCGCCTGCACGTCGAGGTGCCCGACATCCCCGGCAGCATGGGCGACGTCGCCACGATCCTCGGGCGGGTCGGGGCCAACATCGTGGAGATCCTGCACCAGCGCATGTTCGTGGACATGTCCGCCAAGTCGGCCGAGATCGAGGTCACGATCGAGACGCTGGACAAGCATCACGTCCACCGCGTGGTCGCCGCCCTGGAGGAGGCCGGCTACACCGCCACGCTCGGCCGCTTCACCCACCGCGAGGCCCCGCCCGCCTGAGCGGGTCCGGATTCGACCGCAGGCCGCGGGGGTACGCGTGTGGGCATGGATCCCGACCAGAGCGGCGAGGACTTCGACGACGAGCTGCTCGCCGACGAGTTCCCGCCCGACGACCCTCTGGCGGCCAATGACGAGGGCG
>Ga0299907_10001404_pt1 | contig 13728 bp, 11 predicted proteins | sample RVTome_16_FD_198680 | JGI IMG/M metagenome (GOLD analysis project Ga0299907, IMG submission 198680) | Soil microbial communities from uranium-contaminated site in the Upper Colorado River Basin, Wyoming, United States - RVT152D67 (version 2) ... | reverse complement strand
TCCCGACCGATGTCACCGGGGTCAACGTGTTCAGCCAGGAGGCGGGCGACTTCGAGTTCAAGCCCGGCGCGATCTTCGCCAACATCGTGCTCGGAGACGAGATCAACCGCGCCTCTCCGAAGACGCAATCCGCGCTGCTCGAGTGCATGGAGGAGCGGCAGGTCACCGTCGACACCGAGACGCACACCCTGGGAACGCCGTTCATCGTGATCGCGACCCAGAACCCGATCGAGCACGAAGGGACCTATCCGCTCCCCGAGGCCCAGCTGGATCGGTTCATGCTGCGCCTCGCGATCGGCTACCCGGACTCGGACGTCGCGGCGGAGATCCTCGCGAGCCACTCATCCGGCGCACCGCTCGACGACATCCGGCCCGTGAGCGACGCCAGCGGCGTCCGCGACATGATCGAGGAAGCCCGCAGGGTCCATGCGGCGCCCGCGATCCGCAAGTACATCGTCGATCTGGTGGAGGCGACGCGGCGCCACTCCGACGTCTACCTCGGCGCCAGCCCGCGGGCCTCGATCATGATCCTCCGAGCGGCTCGCGCGCTGGCGGCTGCCGAGGAGCGGGACTACGTGATCCCGGACGACGTGAAGACGCTCGCTCCGGTCGCGCTGTCCCATCGGATCATCGTCACCGCGGACGCGATCATGTCCGGCCGATCGGCCGAGGTCCTGGTCCGTGAGATCGTCGACGAGGTCGAAGTTCCCCTCGCCGAGAGTCCCTGATGATCGCCGGCCGCGGGGTGACCGTCTTCGTGACGGGCCTCGCGATGTGGCTCGCCGCCCGGTTCCTCGGCTCGCCCGGTCTCGAGGTGGTCGCGATCGGCATCGCGGCCCTCCCCGTGCTCGCCTCGTTCGTGGCCAAGCGAGGAGCGCGACGGCTCTCGGTCCGGCGGCGTCTGTCCGACGTCCGGATCTCTCCGGGCTCCCGCGTGACCGTGACGCTCGACGTGGAGAACCGCTCCCCGTTGGCTACCTCGTTCCTCATGCTGGAAGACCGCCTGCCCACCCCGCTCGGCCGGGCCGCACGGCTCGTGATGGGCGGGATCCGTCCGGGCGGCCGAGAGCAGGCGACGTACACCCTGGTGCCGCAGTCACGGGGTCGTTACGTCCTCGGGCCGCTCGTCCTCGACGTGTCGGACCCCTTCGCCCTGTCCCGGCTGCGTCTCGAATTCGACGACCGTGAAGAGCTGCTGGTGGCTCCCGAGATCGAAGACCTCGGCGCCGCTCCGGACCCAGCCTCGGGGCCGTCCTTCGGCGCCTCGCGAGCTCGGCAGTTGTTCCGGACCGGTGAGGAGTACTACACGATGCGTGCCTACCAGGAGGGTGACGACCTCCGGCGGATCCACTGGCCCTCCGTCGCCCGGACGGGCGAGCTGATGATCCGCCAGGACGAATCGACCAGGCGAGCGAGCGGGCTGGTGTTCCTCGACACCCGCGGCGCCGCCCTCGGCCGTACGCACACGCCCGCCTTCGAGCGCGGGGTCTCCGCGGCCGCCTCGGTCGGCGTGCTCCTGGCCAGACGAGGATTCGTGCTTCGCCTGGGGACCACCGAGCTCCCGGCCGCGGCCTTGTCCGAGGAGCGATTCCTCGATGCGCTCACCGGGATCTCTCATGCGGAGGTCCGATCGATCGGGCCGGCGCTCGCCCACCTCCGCGCGGGTTCCTCTCCCGATACGTCGCTCGTGTTCGTATCCGCGCCTCCGGTGCCGGCCGAGCTCGGGGCGCTGATCCGCGCCGGCGCGGGCTTCGGTCAGAAGCTCGCGATCCTGGTCTACGCGACCGATCCGGTGCGTTTGCCGCCGGAGCGGCAGGCGCAGCTCGAAGGTCGAGCCAGCCAGGCTCGCCTGTCCCTCGCCCGCGCCGGGTGGGACGTGATCGTCCTGCCTCCGTCGATGAGATTGCTGGAGAGATGGCACACGCCGCTGGAACGTCCGCTCGCGCGCATCGTCTGATCGCGCTCGTCGCCGCCCTCCTCCTGGCGGTCACGACGGCGCTCGCGTTCGGGCGGGTGTTCCTGGGCGCGGCCGCGACGCTGCGACTGATCGGCGTCGCGCTCGCCGCCGCGTTCCTCGCGGTCGCCTTCGAGCGGAGAGGGCTGCTCCTGTCCACCGTGGCGAGCGGGATCGGACTCGCCCTCGCGATCGGCCTCGTCGTCTTCCCGGAGACCACGTGGTACGGCCTCCCGACCGGGGACACACTCCGAGCCGCCCTGGACGCCGCCGCGCTCGTCGGGGAGCAGGCGAGGATCCAGCCCGCGCCGGCGGAACCCATCGGTCCGCTCCTCCTGGCCGCTGTCGTCTCCCTGTGGGCGGCGGTGTTCTCTGCTCACGCGCTCGCGTTCCGAGCCGGCAGCCCGCTGCTGGGTCTCGTTCCTCCGGTCGCCCTCGTGGCCTTCGCCGACACGGTGCTCGAGGAGTTCGTGAAACCGCTCTACGGTGTGGCCTTCCTGGCGGCGGCGCTCATGGTCGTGTTCGCGGACGGTCTCGCTCGCCTCCAGGGATGGGGGCCCGTGTGGACGTCGAGCCGCCGAGGCATCGCCGCGACCGCGGGGCGCGGTGCGAGGCGGCTCGCCTTCACCGCTCTGGGTGCCGCCCTCCTCGCTCCGATCATCGTGCCCGGTTTCGGGTCGAAGGGGCTCGTCGACTTCGGTACGCCGGCCGCTGACCGCGTCGCGATCGACCCGTTCGTCTCGATCCAGCAGTCGCTGGAGCAGTCCGACCCGGTCGAGACGCTCCTCGTCTCAGCCGAGCAGCCCGGGTACCTCCGCCTCGTGACCCTCCCCGACTTCGACGGGGTGGGATGGCAACGGGTCGAGGACACGCAGGGCAGTGCGATCCCGCTCGGTGAGCAGCTCTCCGATCCGGGGCGGGGCACTTCGACCGCCGCGACGATCGAGGTCGTCACCACCCTGGCGCAGAACTACCTGCCGGCGCCATCGCCCCTGCTCTCGATCGAGAGCGTGCCGGGGCGGACCGTTCGCTTCGATCCGACGACCCAGACCGCGTTCGTGGACAGCCCGCTCGAGAGGGGCGATACGTACACCGTGACGATATCGGACGCGAAGCCCACGGCGGAGGAGCTGCGGAACGTCCCGTTCATCGACCCGTCGCTCGAGGGCGGTCGGTACACGCGGGTCCCCGACGACCTCCCCCCGGAGATCAGAACCCTCGCGCTCCAGTGGACGGCGGGCCAGACGAACGTCTTCGACAAGGTCGTCGCCATCGAGCAACGCCTCCGCTCTCCGGACTTCCTGTACAAGGAGAACGTCCCACTCCGGTCAGGGCCGCTCTCGATCCTCGAGTTCCTGACGCGGACCAGGGCGGGATTCTGCCAACAGTTCGCCACGTCGATGGCGGCGATGCTTCGCTCCATCGACATCCAGTCGCGCGTGGTCGTCGGCTTCGCGACCGGAGCACCGGCCGGGGAGGGGCTGTATTCGGTCTCGACGGACCAGGCGCACGCGTGGGTGGAGGTCTTCTTCCCCGGGTGGGGATGGATGCCGTTCGAGCCGACGCCGAACCGAACGAACGCGGTGACCTACGTGTCAGATCCCGATCCGGTCTGTCCCGGACAGGACTGTGTCGACGGCCCCTCGGGGGGGACGTCCGGACCCCAGACGCCCGGGCGAAATGTCGCGGTCGAGGGCCTGCGGCCAGATCAAGGGCCGCGCGGGGCGACCGGCGTTCCCGGCACGATCGACTTCGCGGACGACCGACCGTTCATCAGCGCGAGGATGGCGCTCCTCCTCGGCGCGATCGTCGCCGGGCTCGTGCTGCTCCTCGTCCCTCCCGTGCGTGGACTGCGGCGGCGGATGCGCCTGCGCCGGGCCGCCTCCGAGCCCCGGCGGTCGATCGTGGAGACGTACGAGGTGTTCACCGATCGTGCCGCCGGGCTGGGGCTCAAGCGCGAGCCGGGCGAGACCCTGGACGAGTACCGCCGCAAGGTGATGGAGACCGGCTACCTGTCCAACGGTCATCTCGACCGTCTGACGAGGCTCGCGAGCGCGGCTGCGTACTCTCAGCACGAACCCGACGACGAGCAGGCACGGGACGCGGGCGACGCGGCGGAGATCGCGATCCGGGAGATCCGGCGGGCCGTCGGGCCTGCCACCTGGTTCGTCGGCCTCTATCGGGGGCGCTGGGGCTAGCGGGCGGCGGACTGGCCGGTCGCGGTGTGGGCGGCGGCGGCGCGGAGGGCCCGGACGAACTTCTCGCGGTCCTCCTCGAACTGGCGGACCTTGGTCTCCACCCCCGTCGCGATGTCGTCGATCGCCACGAAGAACGCCATCTGCCCGTCCCGGAGGGCGTCGATCACCTCACCGTCGCGCCGGCAGATCTTGAAGATCGACTGCCCGTCGGTCACGAGCTTGACCTCGGACAGATGCCGTGTGAGCCCGGCCTTCTTCGTGAGGAACTCCCAGGAGCGGCGGACGCGCTGGAGCGACATCCCGCCGTCCAGCAGCGACTTCACGACGCGGAGGGCGACGAGGTCGCGGAACGAATAGAGGCGCGGCACTCCCGGACGGCCTCCGGTGCCTTGGACGGACGGCTGGACGAGCCCGATCTCGTCCCAGTAGCGGAGTTGACGTGGCGAGCACCCGGTGAATTTGCTCGCTTGATGCGCAGTGAAACCCTCCATCGGCGCGCGCCCTTCGATCACGACAACCCTGAACCAGCACCACGCGGCGCGACCGTCACGGGCCTCCCGGGAACCCGTCCTCCGGCGACGAACTCGCACCCAGGGGGAAGGAGTGCACGTTGTACACCCATCCGCGAAGTCGTGGCAAGCGCAGTGGTCAGACGGTGTGATCGACGTGACGTTCGCACCGGATACGCGCACGCGCCATGACGCGCGACGTTACCGATCGTCCGACGGAGGTTCCGACGGGGGCGGCCGGAGGCGTCCGGCAACGCGGGACGCGATCCTGCCGAACGTCCCCGGAGCGACCCGATCGTCGCCGAGCCGCCCGGCGTAGCGGTAGGCGAGCATCGCCGACAGCGTCATCGCGACGAAACCGACGGCCGCGATCCAGACCGAGATGCCGACGAGCAGCAGCAGGAGCGACCCCGCGACGAACCCCGCGATCGCCATCTTCATCCGCCCCCACGCATGCGTATGGAGGTCCGTGCGCGAGACCTGGTCGACGAGTCTCGGATCTTCCTCCGACAGCCGTCGTTCGATCTCCTCGAGGATCTTCTGTTCGTGGTCGTTGAGGGGCATCGCACCTCCGGCCGTGGGGGAACGACCCGTTCCCCCCGATTATAGAGATGGGTTCCGACTGAGTGGAACCTACCGGCGGCGGGTCCGGTCCAAGAGGCTCCCCGGCCCCGCGGCGCCGGGACCGAAGCGGCGCTCGATGCGGTCGACGGTGCGCTCCACGTCGCCCCAACGCTCCGAGTCCAACAGCGCCAGCTGCTGCGCGCCTCCCGGCACCAGCCCGGCCGCCTGGACGCCGAGCAGCCGCACCCGTCGCTTCGTTCCCGGAAGGTTCCGGTACAGCTCGGACACGATCCGATGGAGGTCTCCGCCCAGATCGGTGGGATCGGTCTGCGTCCGTGACCGGGTGAGCGTCGTGAAGTTCGCGAGCCGGACCTTCAGCGTGACGGTCCTGGACCGATACCCGTCCTCGCGGAGGCGCGCCGCCACCCGCCCCGACAGCGCCAGCAGCTCCCGCAGGATCTCGTCCTCGTCGTCGAGATCGCGGTCGAACGTCTCCTCGTGCCCGATCGACTTCGGTTGCTCGTAGGGCTCGACCGGACGGTCGTCGATCCCTCGAGCCAGCGCCCCGAGGTGGCGCGCCGCCGCCGCTCCGATGAGGCGCTCGAGGATCGTCTCGGGCGTCCTCCCGAGGTCCCCGACGGTTCGGATCGCCAAGCGCCCCAACAGCTCCGCCGTCTTCTCCCCCACGCCCCAGAGCCGCCCGACGGGGAGCGGTTCGAGGTAGGCCGCGACCTCCGCGGTGGGCACGTGGAGCAGCCCGTCGGGCTTACATCCGTCCGAGGCGAGCTTCGCGACGAACTTGGTCGGGGCGATGCCCACCGAGCAGGAGACGCCGACCTCGCGAGCGACCTCCCGCCGGATCCTCGTCGCGATCTGGACCGGCGAGCCGAACAACCTGGTGGCGCCGCCCACGTCCAGGAACGCCTCGTCGAGGGAGATCGGCTCCACGAGCGGAGTGTGGGCGAGCAGGACCTCCCGGAAGCGGTTCGAATGGACCCGGTAGGCGTCGAAGTCCGGTGGGAGGAAGATCCCCTCCGGGCACAGGCGGCGCGCGCGGACCGATGGCATCGCGCTCCGCACCCCGAAGCGCCTCGCTTCGTACGACGCGCTGGTGACCACTCCGCGCGCACCGGTCCCGCCGACGATCACCGGCTTCCCCTTGAGCGACGGGTCCTTGAGGATCGCGACCGAGGCGTAGAACGCGTCGAGGTCGACATGCAGGATCGGCTCGGGCGGCCGGTCGGGAGCGCTCACGGCGACATCATCCCCCAGAGCCTTCAGCGAGCGGAGTGCATCAGTCCGCAGAACCCATCAGCTCCGGAGCCATCACCCTGCAGATCCGGGGCTCGCGTGCCACAGACGGCGGTCCGGGCTGCTCGGTTGTACCGGGCCCGCCATGGTCTCGCGGAGCGTGCCGTCGGCGCGGGCCCGGTGCAGCGCCGTGAGGTCCCAGACCTCCTCCGCGACGACGCTCACGCCCCGCCGGCCGGTCCGACGGACCTGCCCCCACACCACCATCGCGAACGCGTGGAACACGGTCTTGGCCACCTTCGGCTGCACCGATCCGAAGACCGTGACCTCGAGAGGACCGGTCCCGTCGTCGAGCGTGACGAAGATGATGCGCTGCCCGCTGCGGATCGCGGGGGTCTGCGAGGAGACCTTCACGCCGGCAACCATCACCCACTCGTTCGCCCGGCATCGCCACACGTCTTCGGAGCGGATGACGCCGAGGTCGGCGAGCAACGGTTCGTAGAAGCTCACGATGTGGCGGGTGGCGTCCAGCCCGAGGACCTCGAGCTCCGCGCGCACGACCTCTGCGTCGGTGTAGTCCCGGAAGGCGTACGGGGAGGACCCGCGGTCGGTCACGGGCGCGTCGAGCGACAATCGCAGCTGATCTCCCTCCCGAGCGGCCTCGGTCGTGATCGCGGTGAACAGGTGCCCGCGTCGGTTGCTCGCCCGGAGCGCGTCGAACGCGCCCGCGTGCGCGAGCGCCTCCACGACCGGCCTCGCCACCGAGGTCCGGCAGAGGAAGTCTTCGACGCTCATGAAGGGCCGTTCTGCCCGAGCGATCAAGATCGAACGGATCTCGCCGTCGGAGATCCCGTGGACGTCCTGGAGCGCGAGACGGATGCCGTATCCCCCTCCTGATCCCTGGGGGGCTACGCTCGCGCGGAGCGCTCGCTTCTTGAGCCCCCCAGGCCCCCCCACCTCTTCGGCCGTGTACTCGGGCTCGCTCATGTTCACGTCCAGTGGCAGGATCGGGATGCCGCGACGGCGCGCGTCGTCCAACAGCGCTCGCCGCGGGTACATCCCCGGGTCGTGCGTGAGGATCCCGGCCAGGAACTGCGCCGGGTAGTGCGCCTTCAACCAGGCGCTCCGGTAGGTCGGGACCGCGAACGCCGCCGCGTGCGCCTTGCAGAACCCGAAGGACGCGAATTGGGCCACGGCGTCCCAGGTCCGCTCCGCGGCCACCGCGTCCACGCCGCGCTCGCCGGCGCGCCACAGGAACTCCTCGCGGAAGCCGGGCACCAGCTCCTCGTGGTCGAGGTGGCGCCGGACGTGGTCGGCGTACGTGAGGTCCCATCCGGCGATCGCGGCGAGCGTCCGCATCACCTGCTCGTGGTAGACGATCACGCCGAACGTCTCCCGCAGGGCCGGGCGCAGGTCGGGGTGGACGTAGACCGGCGACTCGAAGCTCGCGCGCCGCCGCAGGTAGGGCGTGATCATGTCGGACTTCACCGGGCCGGGACGGAACAGCGAGATGTCGACGATCAGGTCCTCCCACCGGCTCGGCTGGAGCTTCTGGAGCAGCTCGCGCTGGCCGGGCGACTCGATCTGGAAGCACCCGAGGGTGTCGGAGGCGCGGATCATCTCGAACGTGGCCTCGTCGTCGAGGGGGATCCGCTCGAGGTCGACCTTCTCCCCCAGTGTCCGCGCGATCTCTTCCGTCGCGTGACGCATCGACGAGAGCATCCGCACGCCGAGGACGTCGAGCTTCAGGTAGCCGAGCAGCTCGACGTCGTCCTTGTCGGCCTGGATCATCCGATGACCGTTCGCGGAGCGCTCCAGCGGCACCCGGTCGACCAGGTCGTGGGAGGACAGCACGATCCCGCAGGGATGCAGCGCGATGTGACGCGGGAAGCCGTCGAGACGCTCGGCCACGCGGAACAGCAGCTCGAGCTGGCTCATCGGGAGGTTGATCCCGTCCAGCTCCGGTAGCCGGGCGAGCGCCTCCCGCAGGTTGCGCGCCGAGATGTGCGGGAAGGATTTCGCCACCATCCCGACCTCGACCTCCGGCAGACCGAGCGCCTTGCCGACCTCACGCACCGCGGAGCGCGCACGATAGGTGTCGATCATCGCGACGCACCCGGTCCGCTCGTCGCCGTGGCGAGACAGCACCATGTCGTAGACGTCCTCGCGCCGGGCCGACTCGACGTCGACGTCGATGTCCGGCAGTTCGTCGCGCATCGGGTTCAGGAAGCGTTCGAACGAGAGGTCGTGCCGGAGCGCGTCCACGTCGGAGATCCGCAGGAGGTAGCAGACCAAGGACCCCGCGGCGCTCCCACGGCACGAGGCGTGGATCCCCATCGCGCGGATATCCGCCGTGATGTCGGCGACCGTGAGGAAGAAGGCCGCGTAGCCCATCTGCCGGATCATCGAGAGCTCGAGGTGGATCCGGTCGCGCAGGCGCTCGTCCTCGGTCATCCCCCGATCGTGGACCCCGGCCCAGCATCGTTCGGTGAGGATCGCGTCCGCGCTGCGCCCCGCCGGCGTCGGGAACTCCGGGAAGTGCACCTGCTTCAGGCCGAGGTCGAAGCGGCACGACTCGGCGATCTCGATCGTCGCGTCGCAGAGGTCCGGGCGCTCGGCGAACAGCAGACGCATCGCCTCGGGCGGCTTCAGCCATCCTTCGGCGTTCCTCCGAGAGACGTGGTTGGCGGCGATCGGCACGATCTCGCGCATGCACTCGAGCGCGTCGGCGAGGAACGCGTCCTCGGGGACGAGGTAGCGGACCGGGTTCGTGGCGACCGCACGGATCTCCGCCCGATCGGCCAGCCGGAGCATCGAGCGGATCTCCGCGTTCGAGTCGCGCTCCATCCGGTGTTCGGCCGCGACCCAGAGGCGGTCGCGGCCGAACACCTCGCGGAAGAGGTGAAGGGCCTCCGCGGCCGCATCGATGCGCCCGCGAACGGCGAGCCGGCCCACGTGCGAACGCGGACCGGCGATCGCGATGAGACCGGCGGCGTGGGCGCAGATCTGGGCGGTGACGACCGCCGGGTCCCCGCGCTCGCCCAGCATGTGCGCGTCGGTGATCAGCCGGCAGAGGTTCGCGTAGCCGCGCTCGTCCTGCGCGAGCAGGACGAGAGGGGCGTCGCGGCCTCGCTCCCGGACCGTGAGCGAGACTCCGAGGATCGGATGGACGCCTTCCATCTGGCAGGCCGCCACGAATCGCGCAGCGCCGTAGAGCCCGTCCCGATCGGAGAGCGCCACCGCCGGCATCCCCATCTCGGCCGCGAGGGCCGCCAGATGCTCCGGCACGAACGCCCCTTCCTTCAAGGAGAAGGCGGACCGGACGTCGAGATGGGCGAACCCGCTGAAGCGCGTTGGAGACTCGAACACATGTTCGATAGTAGGTCTCTTCCACCGAGCCTGTCTAGGCTTGGCACGAGACCCACGGAGGAGGCCAGCGATGGACGACCAGCAGGTGATCGAACGGATCAACGAGATCGCGCACGAAGAGCATGAGCTCTGGGAACGAGAGGGCCGAGGAGAGATCACCGCAGCCGAGCGGGAGCAGCTACAGGAGCTCGGCGTCACCCTCGATCAGTGCTGGGACCTGCTTCACCAGCGTCGAGCCCGGCGCGCCGCCGGGCAAGACCCCGATGACACGAGCGTCCGAGACGCGCGGACCGTCGAGGGTTACTCGGGCTAGGTCGCTAGCATCATGTTCGAGCGGTTCGATGAAGACGCGCTCAGGGCCGCCCTTGCCTCCCAGGAGTCGGCCCGGGAGATGAGAGCAGCGCTTCCCGCGCCGATCGAAGACCGCCACAGAACTGGCTCCAACATCCCGCTCGACCGATCGGTGAAGCAACTATCGAGCGATCGAGCAAGGAAGGCCAGGGCGCTGGTGACCGCCACTGTGCATCCCTCGTCGATCCTCCGGCCCCGCACCGAGGAGCGGCGGTCGGCGTTCGAGGCCTTCGTGAAGGACCTTCGACGCGTCGCCCGCACCGCGTAGGCTCCGGACGCCGACCTCTATCATGTGCGCCGCCGGTAGGAGAGGATGCGACGCATGAAGACCGAGAGTGGGCTCGTGACCGCCGAGCTGATCGCGCTGGTCGATCAGCACAGCGCGCACAACTATCACCCGCTCCCCGTGGTCGTGACCGAAGCCGAGGGAGCCTGGGTCACCGACGTCGAAGGCGCGCGGTATCTCGACATGCTGGCGGCCTACTCCGCGCTGAACTTCGGCCACCGCCATCCAGACCTGATCCGTGCGGCGAAGGAGCAGCTCGACCGGGTCACCCTCACGTCCCGCGCGTTCCATCACGATCTGTTCGGTCCCTTCTGCGAGCAGCTCGCCGAGCTCTGCGGCACGGACATGGTCCTGGCGATGAACTCCGGCGCCGAAGCCGTCGAGACCGCCCTCAAGACGGCGCGACGCTGGGGCTACGACGTGAAGGGCGTGCCCGAGGGTCGCGCCAAGATCGTCGTGTGCGACGGCAACTTCCACGGTCGGACGATCACGATCGTCGGGTTCTCATCCGACCCGTCGGCGACGGGTGGGTTCGGCCCGTTCACCCCGGGCTTCGTCTCGGTCCCCTACGGCGACGCCGGCGCGCTCGCGACGGCGCTCGAGGACCCGGACGTGGTCGGGTTCCTCGTCGAGCCGATCCAGGGCGAGGCGGGTGTCGTGATCCCACCGGCCGGCTACCTCCGCGAGGTGCGGCGGCTGTGCACCGAGCGGAACGTCTTGTTCATCGCCGATGAGATCCAGACCGGCCTCGGCCGTTCCGGAACGACGTTCGCCTGCGACCACGAGGACGTGCGGCCCGACGTGTACCTCCTGGGCAAGGCGCTCGGCGGGGGGATCCTCCCGGTCTCGGCCGTGGTCTCGCGCGCCGACGTGCTCGGGGTCTTCCGCCCGGGCGAGCATGGGAGCACGTTCGGCGGGAACCCGATCGCGTGCGCCGTGGGGCTCGAGGTGCTCCGCCTCCTGCGGACCGGTGAGTACCAGCAGCGCTCGAAGGACCTCGGGGCGTGGTTCCTCGAGCGGCTCCGCGAGGAGGCTCCCACGTCCGTGATCGAGGTGCGCGGGCGCGGCCTGTGGTTCGGGATCGAGCTCACGCCGGAGGCCGCGCCCGCGCGGGCCGTCTGCGAACGGCTCCTCGAGTTCGGGATCCTCGCGAAGGACACGCACGAGACGACGGTCCGGCTCGCTCCCCCGCTGGTGGTGTCCCGCGGCGACCTGGAGTGGGCGTTGGAGCGGATCGTGAACGCCCTGGCCGAACGGGCCTAGCCTCCGAGAGAGATCAATCCCAGAGGCGTTCCACGTGCCAGCGGTCACGCTGGCGGTCGTGATACAGGTCCCAGACGGCTCCGCCGCGGGCCTCGACGCGCCAGTACTCGCGGTCCCGGCCGTCCTCCCACCAGCGGCCCTCGATCCGCCACCGTCCGATCACGTCGACGACCCGGTAGCGGCGACCGCGCCACTCGAACCCGGAGGGCATCCCTCCGTCCCGGTCGACCCGAACCTCCTCGTCGAACCGCTTCGTCATGCTCGTCCCAGGTTTGGCGCGCCCATCGGTGGTCGAACAGGTGTTCGGATGGAGAAAGGACGATACGTCCCGTCGCCGACATCCGTCAAGACGGCGACGGTACGGTGAGCGCATGGCCTCCTCTTCCGTCTCCCGGCAGGTCTTTCGGACCGGCGAGGGGATCGTGCTCCGGGAGATCTGGCGAGGCCGCGTGTTCGAGGCCAGGCCCACGATCGTCGTCGAGGACGAGCGCGAGCAAACCATGCTCCTGCTGCCCGGCGGCGTTCGTTGCGGCATCCCGGTCGGATCGGACGGGCGCGAGCTCAGGCTCCCCGACCGGTCATGGCATCTGGAGATCCGGCCCCGAGGCGAGCAGCCGATCCTGTCCTTCGCCTGGCCGGACACGCCGTACTCGGTGCTGCTGTGGACCGCGGGAGACGACCGGCAGGTCTGGTACGTCAACCTCCAGGATCCGCTCGCCCGCACGCGGCTGGGCTTCGACACCACGGATCATGCGCTGGACGTCGTGATCGAGCTCGATCGCTCTTCCTGGCGGTGGAAGGACGAGGAGGAGCTGACCGAGGCGGTTCGCGACGGACTCTTCACGCCGGAGGAGGCGGCAGACTTCCGCGCCTGGGGCGAGCGCGCGGTGGAGCGGGTCCTCTCGAGGCAACCCCCGTTCGATCGGGACTGGGACGACTGGCGCCCGGACCCCGGCTGGCCGCTCCCCGAGCTGCGCCCCGGCTGGGACGCCTCCTCGGGGTAGCCTGTCGCCGTGCTCGACGTCAGGAGCGTCCGCGCCCGCTTCCCCGCTCTCGCGCGTGTGGGCGACGACGGCCGGCCGGTGGTGCTCGTGGACGCTCCCGGGGGATCCCAGGTACCTGGGGACGTGATCGAGGCCGTCTCGGGTCACTACCGGCGTGGCATGAGCAACACGCACGGCGCGTTCGCGACGAGCCAGGAGACCGACGGCGTCATCGCGGAGGCGAGACGAGCCGCCGCGGACTTCACCGGCGCCGATCCGGAAGAGATCGTGTTCGGTCCGAACGCGACGACGTTGCTCCTCCACGTGTCGCGCTCGTTCTCGAAGACGCTGGAGCCGGGTGACGAGGTCGTCGTCACCCGGCTGGATCACGATGCGAACGTCCGGCCGTGGGTGCACGCCGCGGCCGACGCCGGAGCCACGGTGCGTTGGGTCGACGTGAACGAGGACGACGTCACGATCGACGTCGACTCGTTCGACGCGGCCCTGTCACCGCGGACGAAGCTCGTCGCGTTCACCCTCGCGTCCAATGCCGTGGGGACGATCCCTCCGGCCGCCGACCTCGTGGCGCGGGCGAAGGAGGTCGGTGCCGTCGTCGCCCTCGACGGCGTCCACCTGGCACCGCATCGCCTTCCCGACCTGCACGGGCTGGGTGCCGATCTCCTCGTCTGCTCTCCGTACAAGTTCTTCGGACCGCACCTCGGGATCCTGGCCGCGCGGCGGGACCTCCTCGCGTCCTGGGTGCCGTACAAGCTCGTGCCCGCCTCGGATGACGTGCCCGAGCGATGGGAGACCGGCACCCAGAACCACGAAGGTCTGGCCGGGCTCGTGGCCGCCGTCCGGTACCTGGGGGGCATCGACGGAGATCCGCGGTCGACCCGCCGCCGACAGCTGGCCGCTTCCTACGACGCGATCGTCGCTCACGAGCGGATGCTCGCGGATCGCTTCCTGGACGGCGTCACGACGCTCCCCCGCGTCCGCC